>WBZL01005730.1_pt1 | contig 10178 bp, 10 predicted proteins | sample 5204291 | NCBI WGS metagenome assembly WBZL01 (sample SAMN12344345, study PRJNA552823) | activated sludge metagenome | biome: Activated sludge suspended growth; feature: Nitrification reactor; material: Wastewater; isolation source: activated sludge from nitrification reactor of wastewater... | reverse complement strand
CGACGAGGTGGGCGCCGCCGGCGTCGCGTTCCCGGCGATCTCGACGGGCATCTACGGCTATCCCGTCGGGCCGGCGGCGGCGATCGCCGTCGCGACGGTGCGGGCCGCCACCACCGACGTGGCCGACGTGCGCTTCGTCTGCTTCGACGCGGCCATCGCCGCCGCCTACGAGGCGCTGCTCGCCTGAGCCAGGCCGCCGGCCCCGGCGGCGTCGGGTCCGGTCGAGGCCGGTTCACCCGCAGGATCCGGCAGGCACCGCAGGCCGTGGCAGGACCCGGACCCCGGCGGCACGACCCGGTGCGTCCGCTCGGCGACCGCGTCGGTCAGGTCCTCGCCGCGGTGACGGCGAGGACGGCGAAGAACGCAGCCACCCCGGGGAGCAGGCCGAGGGCCACCCGGAGGCCGAAGCGCCAGCTCCCCGCGGCGACCGCGACGACGAGCTTGGTCATGGTGTTGGCCGCCACCGCGGTGCCGATGCCGACCAGGCCGGCGGCGACGGTGATCACGTCGCCGTCGGCGAGCGTCGCCGGGCCCAGCGCGCCGGCGTGGGCGTCGGCGAGGCCGGCGGCGCCGGCGGCCACGATCGCCCAGTCCGGTCCGAGCACCTCGGCCGCCCACCGGCCCACGAAGAGCGCCGCGGTCAGGATGGCGGCGAGCACCAGCGCCGGCCGCAGCGCGAACGGCCGGTCGGCGGCCACCACCTCATCGTCGGCGAGCTCCTCCTCTGGTGGGCCCGGTCGTCGGGCCCCGGCGGTGTCCTCGTCGAGCTGGTCGGGATCGGGGGCGCGGTTGTGATGGTCGAGCCCAGGACGGTGTCGGCGTCGTGCGCCCACCAACGCCGACACCGCGATGGCCCCGGCGCCGACGACCGCTGCCGGCCAGAGGTCGGCCAGGACCGACGGCGCCGCCACGGCGATGATGCCGATGAGCTGCACGAACGTGGCCAGGCTGGCGAGCAGGGTGGCCGAGACGGTTGCGTCCCGCTCCCCCGTCAGCCGCGATCGCCGGGCCATGGCGGCGGTGGTGGCGCTCGCGCTCACGAAGCCGCCCGCCAGCCCGGTCACCAGCAGCCCCCGCCGGGGGCCGAGGGTTCGCACCGCGATGTAGCCCACCCACGAGATGCCGGTGAGGGTGACCACGATGAGCCAGATCCGGTGCGGGTTCAGGGCGCCGTACGGCCCGAGGTCCTCGTCGGGGAGCAGGGGCAGGACGACGAAGGCGAGCACCAGGAACTTGAGGGCGTCCTCGAGTTCGGCGTCGGTGACGATCTCCCGCGCGAACGCGTGGATCCGACCCTTCGAGCGGAGCAGGACGGCCGTGACGATGGCGAGGGCCGCGGCGAGCGGGGCGTGGTCCACCGTCATGGCGCCGAGGAGGAAGGTGGCAACCAGCGCGACCTCGGTCGTCGTCCCGGGGTCCTCGGTGCTGGTGCGTCGGTAGCCCAGCACCACGAGGAACCCCACCACGACGAGGCCGGCGACGACCGGCCAGGGCCCAAGGAAGGCCGTGGCCGCGCCGATGAGGCCCACGAGCGCGAAGGTCCGGGTGCCGGCGACGCGGCGGCCGGCCGGGTGGGAGCGCTCCCGCTCGGCGCCGATCAGCAACCCGATGGCCAGCGCGTACACGAACGGCCAGAGGTCGCGCGGATCCACGGGCGAAGCTTGGCACCGGTGCGCGCCCCGGGTGACGGATCAGACCGGTCCCGGGTGGAGGCCGGCGGCGCGACGGTCGGGCCCGGCGCCGTGACCGACGCGGTTCAGGCGGCGGCCGGGTCCTCGGCGCCGCCGGTGCTCGGCCGCGCGTGGGTGTACGTCTTCGCGTCGGTGCGGAACTCGGCATGGCCGTAGCCCTTGAGCCGCCGTCGCAGGGTCCAGGTCACGGCGGCGTCGGTCACCGGGCGCAGCGGCGGGACCTTGTTCAGCAGCCCGACCGCCTTGAGGCGGCCGAAGATCAGCGGCGCCGCCGCGGCGACCCGCACCTTGTCGCCCGTGCTCATGGTGACGCCCATCTCGGCGGCCTGCGCGGCGTCGCCGTTCAGGAACACCTTGATGAAGAACGCCGTGCTGAAGCTGCGCTCGAACGACTCGGCGAGCCGATTGGGCAGCGAGTGGTCGGGACGCAGGTAGGCGCCCATGGTGGCTCGCACGAGCTCGCCGCAGGTGGCGTCGTCGTAGCCCTTGCGGAGCGTGGCGGCCCGGGCGAGGAACACCTTCAGCATCCCGTGGGGGTCGTCGGGCAGTAGCTCCTCGGGGAGGCCGAGCAGGAAGCAGCGGTAGCGGGCCATCTCGATCTGGGCCCGCTCGTCGGCGTCGAACTCGTCGCGACCGGCGCGGACCACCTCGGCCGAGATCAGGAACGACGAGATGAGCCCCGCCGGCATCTGGTCGACCTGCGGGATGGGGATGCCGAAGCGGGCCTGGTCCCAGCGGTCGGAGCGGTGCAGCGCGTTGTACCGGACCATGGAGTGCATCAGGCGCACCATCGCCGCGGCCTCGAACCCCGGCCCGTGGCGGTCCATCCCGCCGGGGAGCACGGTGGTGGCGAAGAAGCTGGCCGTCTCGTTCACCCGGCGGGCGGCCCGCTTGTCCGACAGCGAGCCGGTGATGGCCATGGGCAGCGCCGCGTACTCGTTGAGGAAGGTGGCGAGGAAGGCGCCGCGGATGGCGTAGGGCGCGGCCAGGGCGGCGCCGACCCGCTCGAGCCGGGCGCCCCGCTCGACCAGGTCGAGGTCGATCCAGTCGGGTGTGGCCTCCATGGCGGCGAGGAAGGCGACGAGCTCGTCCGGCGGGTCATCGACGGCATCGACGCCCTCGCGGCAGGCGGTGCGCACCATCTCGATGAGGCGCTGCATGCCGAGCTCGGGGATCAGCGAGACGTAGGCGTCGCAGACCACGTCGCCGAGCATGGTGGCGGTGGCCATGACCTCCATGAGCTCGGCGTCGGCGAGCAGCGCCTCCCGGGGTAGCTTCACGTGCGCCGGGTAGTCCGACACGTCGTCGGGCCCGAGAGCGAGGCGCTCGGGGACGGCGTCGAAGTCGATGCCGCCGTACATCCCCGGCAGCTCGTCGCGCTGGCGGCGCACCCGCTCCTTCAGCGTCTCGACCGACACGCACCCCTCCGATCTCCTGGTGTCACGAGTCTCGCACGTGACTTGACCGGGCGGTCAAGAACGGGCCGGCGACAGGGGCCCGGACGCGAACGTGCCGCCGGCAGGGCCGGCGGCACGTTCGGAGCGTTCAGGTGCTCAGATGACGCGGACGTTCTGGGCTTCCTCGCCCTTGCGCCCGGGCGCCACGTCGAACTCGACGCGCTGGCCCTCGTCGAGGGACTTGTAGCCCTCGGCCTGGATGTTGGAGAAGTGGACGAACACGTCGTCGCCACCCTCACGCGAGATGAAGCCGAAGCCCTTCTCGGCGTTGAAGAACTTCACGGTACCTGTGGTCATTGCCTATCAATTCTGTTCTGGACCCGGTCAGTGCAACCGGATCGTCCAACCGTATCGGCGTTCGGCCCAGAAACCGGTCTCGGCGCCACGATCGTCCCCGCCGTCGGCGGCGACCTCGCGGCCCCTCGAGCGCGCCGTCGCCTCGGGCGACTCCGCCGGAGACGCGGCGAAACCCCCGCCGTAGCAGGGGTTTCAGCGTGTCGGAGGGGGGACTTGAACCCCCACGCCCTTGCGGGCACCAGCCCCTCAAGCTGGCGCGTCTACCAAATTCCGCCACTCCGACGTGGCCGCCCGGTGCTCTGGGCGAGGGGCCATCCTAGCCCACGCGCCGGCTTCTACCGACAACCGATCCGGGCCTAGGTTGGGGCCCATGGAACCGGTCGGTCGCCGCCTGCCGGGGTGGTGGCCGCAGGCCGCCGTCGCCCTGGCGGTGGTCCTGGTCAGTGGGCTCGTGCTCTGGGCGCGGGGCGCCGACGAGACACCCGAGGTGTCGGCCGAGGCGGTGGCGGCGACGGCCACGACGGCTCCCCAGCAGGGCGCGATGGGGGTGAGCCCGGTGACGGTGCCGCCGACGTCGAGCACGCTGCCCGCTCCCCCGCCGCTGCCCGGCACGTTCGTCACCGCCCCCGGGACGAGCGCCGTGGTGGGCACCGGGCCGCTGCAGACCTACAGCGTCGAGGTGGAGACCGCGACGGGGGTCGACCCGGTCGAGTTCGCCGCCTCCGTCGACGCCACGCTCGCCGATCCCCGCAGCTGGATCGCCGACGGGAGCGTCTCGCTGCAGCGGGTGGACGCCGGCGCCGGGACTCGGATCGTCCTGGCCACGCCGGGCACCGTCGACTCGATGTGCGCCCCGCTGCGCACGAACGGGATCTACTCCTGCGGACAGGGCGGCACGGCGGTCCTCAACCTCGATCGCTGGAACAGCGGCATCGACGTGTGGACCGGGCCGATCGAGGAGTACCGCCACTACGTGGTGAACCACGAGTACGGGCACGTCCTGGGCCACGGCCACGCCTCCTGCCCCGGCGCCGGGCAGCTCGATCCGGTCATGGCCCAGCAGACCAAGGGACTCGACGGCTGCCTCCCCAACGGCTGGCCCTACCCCTGACCGGGCGGCCGACGGCCGCCACCGGCCGCTCCTCCGACGAATCGACCGCGCCGGACGCCGGCCGGTGGCCGATGAAGGGAGCCATGCCTGCTGCACCGAGGATTCAATGAACCGTTTTCGTCGCCAGGCGACGAAAACGGTACGAAGATAGCTGCGGGCCCCGCTGCCGCGAGCCGGACCCAGGGGGTGCCACCGGCGTTCAGGTGAACGCCGGCGAGGCGATCAGCCGTCGAGCAGGAGGACGAGCGAGATCGTCGTGAAGCTGAAGATCAGCGCCACCACGACGGTGATGCGGTCGAGGTTCTTCTCGACCACGGTCGAACCGGCCGCCGTCGCACCCAGGCCGCCACCGAACATGTCGGAGAGGCCGCCGCCCTTGCCGCTGTGCAGGAGCACGAGCAGGATGAGCAGGCCGCTCACGATCACGTGGATCCCGATGACGATGGCGGTGAGCACGAGGGTCGATCCTATCGGGCCGGTCAGGCCAGGCGGTAGCGCACGATCTTCGAGAAGTCGTCGGCGTCGAGGCTGGCGCCGCCGACGAGGGCCCCGTCGATGTCGGGCTGGGCCATGAGCTCGGCGGCGTTGCCGGGCTTCACCGAGCCGCCGTACTGGATCCGCACCGACGCCGCGGCCTCGGGGCCGGCGACCGACGCCACCACGCCGCGGATGAACCCGCAGACGGCCTGGGCGTCCTCGGCGCTGGCGGTGCGGCCCGTCCCGATGGCCCAGATGGGCTCGTAGGCGATCACCATGGCGCCGACCTGCTCCTTGGTGAGCTTGGCCAGGCCGGCCCGCACCTGGCCCTCCACCTTGGACTCGGTGGTGCCGGCCTCACGCTCGTCGAGGGTCTCCCCGCAGCACAGGATCGGCGTCATCTCGTGGGCGAACACGGCCCGGGCCTTGCGGTTGACGTCCTCGTCGGTCTCGCCGAACAGCTCCCGCCGCTCGGAGTGGCCCACGATCACGTACTTCACGTTGAGCTTGTTCAGCATCGCCGGCGACACCTCACCGGTGAAGGCGCCCTTCTCCTCCCAGTGGCAGTTCTGGGCGCCGAGGGCGATCTGCATCTTGTCCGACTCGATCACCGTCTGGATCGAGCGCAGGTCGGTGAAGGGCGGGTGCACCGACACGTCCACGGCGAGGGTGTCCTCGACGTCGAGGGCGTACGACAGCTTCTGCACCGTCTGGATCGCCTCGAAGTGGTTGTGGTGCATCTTCCAGTTGCCGCTGATCAGCGGCTTGCGAGCGTCAGGCATTGGGGGCCTCCCGGAGGGCCTTCAGGCCGGGCAGGTCACCCTGCTCCAGCAGCTCGAGCGACGCCCCGCCGCCCGTGGACAGGTGGTCGACCTCGGCCGCCAGCCCGAACTTGGCCAGCGCCGCGGCGCTGTCGCCGCCGCCGACCACGGTGAAGCCGCGGGCGTCGGCCACGGCCTCGGCCACCGCCCGGGTGCCGGCCGCGAAGCGCTCGTCCTCGAACACGCCCATGGGGCCGTTCCACAGCACGGTGCCCGCCTCGCCGATCACGTCGAGGAACTCGGCGGCGGTCCCGGGGCCGATGTCGAGGCCCATCCAGCCATCGGGCAGGTCGGTGCCGAACTGGCGCACCTCGCCGCCCGCCGAGGGATCACCGATCTTGCCGCCCGGGCCGAGCGCGGTGAGGTCGTTCGGCAGGTGGATGGCGTCGGTCTCCGCCAGCAGCCGCCGGCAGGTCTCGATCTGGTCGGGCTCGACCAGCGAGGCGCCGATCTGGTGGCCCTGGGCGGCGAGGAAGGTGAAGCACATGCCGCCGCCCACGATCAGGGTGTCGACGACCTGCAGCAGCGCTTCGATCACACCCAGCTTGTCGCTGACCTTGGCCCCGCCCAGGATGGCCACGAACGGGTGTCGGGGGTCGTTGCGGACCCCGAGCAGCACCTCGGCCTCACGGGCGAGCAGGCGCCCGGCGGCCGAGGGCAGGAACTGCGGCGGCCCCACGATCGAGGCGTGGGCCCGGTGCGACGCCCCGAAGGCGTCGTTCACGTAGGCGTCCTGGCCCTCGATCAGCTTCTGCACGAAGGCCGGGTCGTTGGCGGTCTCGCCCGGGTTGAAGCGCAGGTTCTCGAGCAGCTCGACGCCCGGCGCCAGCTCCGCGAGGCGGGCCCGCACCGGGTCCATCGAGTACGCGGGGTCCGGCGCGCCCTTCGGCCGGCCCAGGTGGCTGCACGCGGTGACCGTGGCGCCCTGCTCCTGCAGCCAGTGCAGGGTGGGCAGGGCGCTGCGGATGCGCAGGTCGTCGGTGATCTCGCCGTGCTCCAACGGGACGTTGAAGTCGGCGCGGACGAGCACCCGGCGACCGTCGAGGTCGCCGAGGTCCTCCAGGACCGGCACGCTCATGCCCGGACTCCTCCGGCGCTCAGGCGCCGACGATCCCGACCAGGTCGACCAGGCGGTTCGAGTAGCCCCACTCGTTGTCGTACCAGCCCAGCACCTTGACCAGGTTGCCCGACACCATGGTCAGCTTCGAGTCGAAGGTGCAGGAGTACGGGGTGCCGACGATGTCCGACGACACGATGGGCTCGTCGGTGTACTTGAGCACGTTGGACAGCGGGCCGGACTCGGCCGCCGCCTTGAACGCGGCGTTGACCTCGTCGACCGAGGCCTCCTTGGCGAGGATGCCCACGAAGTCGGTGATGGAGCCGTCGGGCACGGGCACCCGCAGCGAGGTGCCGTCGAGGCGGCCCTGCATGGCCTCGAGCACGAGGCCGGTGGCCCGGGCGGCGCCGGTCGACGACGGGATGATGTTGATGGCGGCGCTGCGGGCCCGGCGCAGGTCGCTGTGGGGGCCGTCCACCAGGCTCTGGTCGCCGGTGTAGGCGTGCACGGTGGTCATGAGGCCCCGCTCGACGCCGAAGGCGTCGTCGAGCACCTTGATCATGGGCACGAAGCAGTTGGTGGTGCAGGAGGCGTTGGAGACGACCTTGTGGGCGTCGGCGTCGTAGGTGTCGTCGTTCACGCCGACCACGAAGGTGGCGTCGGCGTCCTTGCCCGGGGCCGAGATGATGACCCGCGGGGCGCCGGCGTCGAGGTGGGCGGCGGCCTTCGAGCGGTCGGTGAAGAAGCCGGTGGACTCGACCACGACGTCCACGCCGAGGTCGCCCCACGGCAGGGCAGCCGGGTCGCGCTCGGCCAGCACCTTGAGGACCTTGCCGTCGATCTCGATCCCGCCGTCCACGGCCTTCACGTCGGCGTCCAGGGTGCCCATCACCGAGTCGTACTTGAGGAGGTGGGCCATCGTCTTGACGTCGCCCAGGTCGTTCACGGCGACGAACTCGATGTCGGCGCCCTGCTTGCGGGCGGCGCGGAAGAAGTTGCGGCCGATGCGGCCGAAGCCGTTGACGCCGACGCGGATGGTCATGACGGATGTGCCTCCGGGTGGATGTTCGGGATCTGCGCCCTATCCGACCACGCGACCCCGGTGCTCTGCCAGTTGCGAAGGTCCCGAGTCGCGGTGTGCTCAGACGAGCGTGACGAGCACGTCGGCGAGCAGGGCCGGGTCGTGGGCCTGTCCCCCGGGGCGGGCGATCGGCGCCACCACGACCTCGCCGGCGATCCCGTCGGGCGACAGCCCACCCTCGTGGCAGACCACCACGTCCACGTCCAGGCCGTGCGCGCGCAGGGCGTCGACGTGGTCGGCGGCCGTGTAGCCGGCGGTCTCGGCCTCGCTGGCGGCGAGGTTGCACACGTACACCTTGCGCCCGCCCGCCGCGGCGAGGGCCTGGCGGACCCCGGGCACGGCCACGGCCGCCAGCACGCTCGTGTAGAGCGAACCCGGCCCGATGACGACCTGGTCGGCCCCCTCGATGGCCTCGACCACGCCCGGGGTCACCGGCGGGTCGGGTGGGGTGAGCGACACCCGGCTGATGCCGGTGGACGCCGACACCGCGACCTGGCCCTCGACCGCGTCGCCACCCGCCTGCGCCTTGAGCACGACGGGCTCGGTCGTGGCGGGCAGCACCCGGCCGACGGCGCCGACCAGGCGGGCGACCTCGTCGACCGCGGCCACGAAGTCACCCCCGGAGTCGGCCAGACCGGCGATGAGCAGGTTGCCGAGGGCGTGGCCCTCCAGCTCCCCCGCCTCGAACCGGTGCTCCAGCGACCGGGCGAGGAGCGAGTCGTCGCCGGCGAGCGCGGCCAGGCAGGTGCGCAGGTCACCGGGCGGCGGCTGGTCGATGACCTCGCGGAGCCGACCGCTCGAGCCGCCGTCGTCGGCGACCGCCACCACCGCGGTGACCTCGGACGCGTAGCGCCGCACCGCCCGCAACGAGGCGGCGAGGCCGTGTCCACCCCCGACGGCGGCCACCCGGGGGCCCGGGGCGCGACCGGCGGTCACCGGCGCACCTCCTGGCCTGCCGGACCGGCCGGGGACCCCGTCCCGCGGGCCGAGGCCACGGCCACGAACGGCGCCGTCAACGGTCGATGTCGCGGTGGCTGACGACCGGGTGCTCGCCGCGCTGGCGGAGCTGCTCGGCGACCTCCTCGGCGATGGCCACCGAGCGGTGGCGCCCGCCGGTGCAGCCGAAGGCGATGGTCAGGTACGACTTGCCCTCGTGCACGTACGCCGGCAGCAGCAGGCGGAGCAGGCGCTGGAGGTGGTCGAGGAACTGGCCGGTCGTGGGCTGGCCGAGCACGTACTCCCGCACCGGCTCGTCGAGGCCCGACAACGGCCGCAGCTCGTCCACCCAGTGCGGGTTGGGCAGGAAGCGGCAGTCGAGGACCAGGTCGACGTCGAGGGGCAGCCCGTGCTTGAAGCCGAACGACTCGACCGTAATCTGCATGGCGTGGTCGCGGGGGTCGCCGCCGAAGAGGTCGCCGATGCGGGCCTTGAGCTGGTGGACGTTCAGCTCGCTGGTGTCGATGACGACGTCGGCGCCCGCCTTCACCGGGTCGAGCAGCACCCGCTCCCGCTCGATGGCGTCGGCGAGCCGATCGCTGTCCGCAAGGGGGTGGCGCCGGCGGGTGCTCTCGTAGCGACGCACGAGCACCTCGGTGGAGGCCTCGAGGAAGAGCACGCGCACCCGGGACTCGTCGGTGGATCGCAGGGCCCGGAGCGAGTCGAGCACCTCGGTGTGGTCCGGCGCGGAGGCGCCGACGACGAGGGCGACCCGCTCGTAGCCGGAGCCGGGGGCCTGGGTGGCCAGTTCCGACACCTTGGGCATGAGGGCGGGCGGCAGGTTGTCGATGACGAACCAGCCGAGGTCCTCCAGGTTGTCGGCCGCCTGGGAGCGGCCGGCCCCCGACAGCCCGGCGATGATGATGATCTCGCTGATGGGCCCAGCCTACCGAGGGGGCGCCGGGCGGCCGAGGGGCTCGGCCCGCAGGAACAGCAGGCGCGGGATGGTGGCGGCCTCGGCGTACTCGGCGGCCCGGGCCAGGAAGCCGGGGGGCGGCGCCGGCTCCTCCATCCGGGTGACGACGAGGCCGTTGGCCGCGAGCGCGTTGACGTAGCGGCTGAGCGGGCGGTGGATGAACGGGATGAACACGTCCTTCTCCACCTCCTCGATGGTGGCGTCCTCGACGAGGTACGGGCCGATGCGCCAGTACTGCTCGGGCGGGTCGAGCACCTGGTCGTCGATCCAGCCG
>WBZL01005729.1_pt1 | contig 10179 bp, 12 predicted proteins | sample 5204291 | NCBI WGS metagenome assembly WBZL01 (sample SAMN12344345, study PRJNA552823) | activated sludge metagenome | biome: Activated sludge suspended growth; feature: Nitrification reactor; material: Wastewater; isolation source: activated sludge from nitrification reactor of wastewater... | reverse complement strand
CGCTGGGCAGGTGTCGTTTCACATTTCCTGAAGCCCGGGGGTGTTTTTTATATGGCCGACTTCCACCCGGTGCTCTGGATGATGGATGAATCGTTTGAACGGATCAAATACGACTACTTCAATACCGCCGTGATTACGGAAGAGATATCCGGAACCTATTCCGACCGCGATGCGCCGATCCGTTCGATCGAACACAGCTGGAACCATCCGTTTTCCGAGATATTCGCGGCGCTGATCGGCCATGGACTGCAGGTTGTACAGTTTCATGAATTTCCCTTCTCGCCCTATAATTGTTTTAATAAACTGGAACAGCGGGCCGATGGCATGTGGATCATCAGCGGGATGGATGAAAAAATGCCCATGATGTATTCCATAAAGGCGATTAAACAGGGATAAACCATATCTTCGCAAAAATTCTGCTGCGATGCTTCCTAAATACAAAAGGATACTGCTGAAACTTTCCGGTGAATCATTGATGGGCGACAAAAATTTCGGGATCGATCCGGATGTGATCGCCCGGTATGCCCAGGATGTTAAATCGATCATCGACCTGGGAGTACAGGTGGCCATCGTCATCGGCGGCGGTAATATTTACCGCGGGATGAATGAGGCGACAAGCGGTATTGAACGGGCGCAGGGCGATTATATGGGTATGCTGGCCACCGTCATCAATGGAATGGCTGTGCAAAGCGGACTGGAGAAAGCCGGTATCTATACCCGCCTGCAAAGCGCCATCAAAATGGAACAGATCGCCGAGCCTTATATCCGCCGGCGGGCCATGCGTCACCTCGAAAAAGGCCGCGTGGTGATCTTTGGCGCCGGAACCGGTAATCCTTACTTCACGACCGATACAGCGGGCTCGCTTCGTGCCATCGAAATCAAGGCCGATGTGATCCTGAAAGGAACCCGGGTGAATGGTATCTATACCGCCGATCCGGAGAAGGACCCAACCGCCACGAAATACGAAACCATCTCCTACGCCGAGTGTATCCAGAAAAACCTCAAAGTAATGGACATGACGGCCTTCACCCTTTGCATGGAAAATAACCTGCCCATTGTTGTATTCGATATGAATAAGGAAGGCAACCTGCTCAAAGTGGTAACAGGCGAAAAAGTGGGTACGCTTGTAAACTAAAAGAACGTACGGTAAAATAAAAAGGCTGCATCCCGGAGGTGCAGCCTTTTGCATTGTCATGGTTCGGGTTACAGCGAACCCAGGTAAGCCAGTATTTCGGGTAAGGTTTTTTTAACGGGCCTTATTGAAACAGACTGGTATGGGGCTCCGCTGCCGGGTGTACTGGTAACGGCGCTTTCATATCCTAAGTAATAATCATTGGCTAATTTGGAGATAACCACCACCGTAACCGGTTTTCCAAGCGGTAAACCCGTACTCAGGAATTTCTTCGCAGCCAGGTTGCCCGGCATGCCGGCAACGGAACGCTGGTCTTTGAACACGGTGAAGGCAATGGTGTTTGTGTTGGTAAAATAAGGCGCAAGGTCAGCCGCTATTTTTACCGTGGGAACACTGCTGGTATTCTGAATGCTGGCGATATTGATCCAGCGCAGGTGATTGGTGTAGATCTCGTATGCCTGGGTACCCGCGGTAATGAAATTATTCTGCGGGTCGTTGTTGGCGAGCCAGTTAAACGCTTCCGGGTTCGTTTCATCGCCGAAGAAAAGTTTCATCGCCGGGTTGGTGGGCAGATCGGTGTACCGGATGTATAATTTGACTCCCGGGGCAAGCAGGGCGGGTGCTCCCTCTTTTTTCAGACGTATAAAAAGTTCACCGGCCGTTATCAGTAAACTATCGCCGTGCGTGGTTGGCCGGTTCATCCGAATCATATCACCCTTCTTTTTCAGCGACATGAACTCCACCTGTATCTTTCCGGTTACCGGTATGCCCGCGGCGCTTACGCAGCAATTGGGAGGGAAGATGACCTGCATGCCGATTGGTGTATTCAGGGTGGCGGCATTGCTGCTGATTTCCACGCTGTCTGTAAAAGCGGGAAGCAACAGGCTGTTCCGTAGTTGGATAACCGGCATGGTGGCAGTGATCGTGGGCTGCCAACTGGTGTCGGGGCCGGGCGTGGCATCGGGTATAAACACATCGGTATCCTTACTGCAGCCGGTGATAAGCAGGGCTGTTGTAAAGATTGATATGATTATTTTTTTGTTCATCCTTCTTGATTTATTAAACCATCCAGTAGCCAGATACTTCCTTGTTGAAAAGTGCTGCCTCATTTCAGATCGAGGCGGACACCCAGGCGTAAACCGGCTGTCTGGTATTTTTGTTTCAACGTGATATTGTCTTTGTTCATGGGTGAGAAATTATACCTGAAGTACGGCTCGGCAAACAGGTGGTACCGTTCGTTCAGTTTGTAATACACGGAAACACCGCCCATGAACCCGATGCCTGCATTCGTCTTGAACTGGTACGGCGAAGAATTTTTTCCAGTGGTGATGCTTACCGGGTTATACGATGCATCCAGGATCTCACCTTTCTGCCAGCTGTAAATATTGATTACAACACCGGCATTGATGTTGGCATGCCATCTTCCATTGCCCACTTCATATCCCATCGCGATCGGGATATCAATGCTGCGGTAATTATTGATGGTTGTTTTGTAACGGGTTCCGGTGACGGTATAACTTCCGATGGTATCGCCGCTTGCATTGATGATGTAAACGACCTGTACGATATTACCCTGCTTGAACTTGAATTTCTCATTGATCTGGCTGTAGTTGAAGCCGGCACGTACGCTCATCGAGTTGCTGAATACACGGGTGTACCGGATACCGGCGCTGAAGGCGGAACTGAATTTGGTGCTTTCTTTCCGGCGGCGCAGGTATTCCGAGTTGGCGGTATCGGTTAAACTCCGGAACGCGTAGTCGGGGCCCGCGTAAATCTCCAGGTACTTCTTATTACCGGCCGCGTCCTTTTCAAAAGTCGGGCAACCGGGATCAATATTCGTGGGCTTCAATACAGGAGTAAGCAGGGTTGATTTTCGTTTGGCCGACACTTTCTCCGCTTCAAACTGCAGCCTGTTCAGCAGGGTTCCGCCAACCAGTGGTGCTTCTTCTTCCTCCATTTCCCCCACTGTGGGTGATTCCGTTGTGAGGCGTAACTGATCCCGGGTTTTACGGGTTTTTTTGACAGCATTGCCATGGGCTGTTCGCTTTGCCGGCGTTATGTTACTTTCTCCGGATACATCTTCCTGCAGGTTCGGAGCATCGATATTGATCTTTTGGCGGGAACCGGTTTGTAAGGTTGCCAACGAAGGGTTGTTGCTATCGGTTGAACCAGGAAGGATTTTATCCTTATTGTTGTCTTCGGGCTGTATTTGTTGTTTTGCCGGGATTGCTTCAGCAGGAGCGGTACTGGTTTCTCCGTTTCCGGCGGCCGGTTGCTGGAGCGGTCCTCCCGATGAGCCCGGTTGTGTATTGGCGGATACCTGCTGCAATTTGTTCCCGGTCCTGCTGCTATTGTTGTAAAACCACCAACTGCCGGCGCCGGTTCCGGTAAGCAGCAGCAGTGCGATCAAGGTGAGCCGGCCCCTGTTGTGCAAAAGCGAATACCAGAAGCCGACCGGTTTTTTCTTTTTGGTGCGGGCAGCGATCTGTTCCCAGAGGCGGGAATCCACCACGGGAGCGTACTGGCTGAATTGGTCTTTTATATGGTTGTCAAATTGCTGGCTGTTCATACCGCCACTTTTTGTAATTGTAAAATCTGCCGCTGCAGCATGTTCCGGGCCTTTACCAACTGGCTGCGGCTGGTTCCCGGCTGAATGCCCAGCATCTCGGCGATTTCGTCGTGCTGGAATCCCTCTATTACATATAGATTGAATATCACCCGGTAACCGTCGGGCAGGCTGTTTATCAGGTCAAGCAGTTCTTTTTCTGTCAGGTGGCTGTAAGCCGATGGTTCCAGCATGTTTTCATCCTTATCCTTGACCTCATAACCCACCACTTCTTTCTCATACCGGCGGAGGGAATATTTCTTCAATGCCGTATTTACTACAATGCGCCGGATCCAACCTTCAAAAGACCCTTCGAACTTAAACTGGTGGATCTTATCAAAAACTTTAATAAATGCGTCCTGGAGTATATCCTCAGCGTCTGCGCTGTTCCGGGCATACCGATGGCATACGCCCAGCATGCGACTGGCGAAACGGTGAAAAATCTCCTTCTGGCATAAAGATTCCCCCCTTAAACATCCTCGTATGAGTTCATCTTCTGTCAATTATTGCTAAGTTTACGCCGGGCAACCGCATACCCAAGATACCCGGGTGTTTGAATACGCTGCCCCGGCGGGATTTATTGCTTAAAAGATACAAAAAAGGGCTGGTTTCCCTGTTATGGGCTCAAATCCGGGAAATTTGCAGCCGTTGAGGAATGAACAACACGATGTTTACAGAAGAACAGATAAAACAAATGGTCTCGATGAACGACAGTTTGCAGGCGCAACTGGCAGACCTCAATTATATCCTGAAAGAACGGGAAGAGGAACTGGCCATGCTACGGGCCGAACTGGGCGAAGTAACGGCGTTGCGCAGTAACCTGGATGGGAAGCAGGCTGAGATCGAGAGTTTGCAGGATAAACTGGAACTACGCCAGCTGCAGGCTGTGGGGGCGGAAGAACGGGAACTGGAACTGAAACAGGAATTGAATGAGGCCGGCAGGATGAATCCGAAATACGAAGAACTTGCCAGGGCCTACGCCTACCTGCAGTCGCAGCACGAAGACCTGAAACTCCGCCTGGCAGAGATGACCTTACGCAACGAGGAACTGAATCAGTTTGCCCGTAAAGCGGGTGAATTGGAAAGCAGGCTGGAGATGCTGGCATTGGAGCGGGACGACCTGCGTAACCGGCTGGCCGACCAGGAAACACAGAAACACCTGAAGGAATATAATATCTGAGCACAGAAACAGGCAGGGCTCCGCAAGGGCCTTTTTTATTTGTTGCAATTAGCGGAATTTTGTGTACCGCCTAAATGATTATCCATGCACGCAATCGCAGATATACGAACGGAGTATAAAAAACAGTCTTTACATGAATCGGATGTAGATCCCAGTCCGGTCAAACAATTTGGTCATTGGTGGGATGATGCACGCAAAAGTGATATCTATGAACTGAACGCGATGACCCTGGCCACGGTAGATGAACAGGGAATACCGGATGCACGGATCGTATTGCTGAAAGGATTCGATGAACAGGGTTTTGTTTTTTTCACCAATTACAATAGCCGGAAGGGAAAGGAGCTGGAGGCGAATCCGAATGCCTGCCTTGTTTTTTTCTGGAAAGAACTGGAACGCCAGGTTCGTGTCACCGGTGTTGCCGAAAAGATCAGTATGGAAGAAAGCATCGCTTATTTCAACAGCCGGCCCGATGGCAGCAAGATCGGCGCCTGGGCTTCGCCGCAGAGTATTGTAGTGGCGGGTAAAGCCTGGCTGAAGGAAACCTTTGATTATTATACCGAACGCTTTAAGCACGGGGAGATACCCAAACCCCCGCATTGGGGTGGTTACCGGGTAAAACCATCGAAGATCGAATTCTGGCAGGGAAGACCCAACCGCCTGCACGACCGCATCCTGTATACCGAAACGGGCGATACCTGGCGTATTGAACGGCTTGCCCCCTAAACAAAAAGGAACCTGCGGAGGTTCCTTTAACGTAATACGATATGGCGGCTTATTTCTTGGCAGCCGCTTTTTTGGGGGCCGCTTTCTTTGCTTTTGCCGGCCTGGATTTACCAAAAGATCCTTTTGAGATCTTTCCTTTTTTTGTTTTTGCGTCTCCGCGTCCCATAATATGGTTTTAAAAGATGGATGAATCGGGTTACAAAAAAAGCAAGGTGCATAGCGCCTTGCTTTTTAATGTGGTTGTTGCACCATTACAGTTTTGCAGATAATTCTTTACCAGCTTTGAACTTAGCAACTTTCTTTGCTTTGATTTTGATAACAGCGCCGGTTTGCGGATTGCGACCGTTGCGGGCTGCTCTTTTAGAAACAGAGAAAGTACCAAAGCCAACCAGGGTTACTTTACCACCACCTTTCAGTGTTTTGGTTACTGCTTCTACAAAAGAATCCAGCGCATCGTTTGCCTGGGTCTTTGTAATACCTGCATCGTCGGCGATTTTAGAGATCAATTCAGCTTTGTTCATGATAATTTTTTTTGAATTTTAATGTGCGACAAATATATACGGTTTTTGATTGCGACAAAATTTTTTTTCTGGTTTTTCTTTTTTGTAAAGAACCGCTGAAAGCCAGAAGGAATAAGGATTGCAGGGATGGTGCCCGGTATGTGAAACCGTTGCGGGTTTGTGCCACAGTCGCTGAAACCTTTGCTGGCACTGCATTTTGCCGGGCATGCCGGCAAAAACCTTTGCCCGTGCGGCTTTCAGACGCCTAGGGAATGCGGGTTTGAATGAAAAAAAACAGGATTGTTTGTTTTGCACATTTAGTTAACAACCTGCAGAACGGAGCGAAAAGCAACGAAGCGGTCACCCCATTTATCAATGCTTTTCTGGCGCATGCGGGGCGCATGCTGCTCGATGTATGTGTTGTATAAACCCTTGCTTGGGGCATGGTACTGGATGGCATAGGTAGGGCCATCCGAATTATCTACTTCTATCAGCTGCAGAACAACCGCATGTGTAAAACAACCCGTACCCACCACCTCCGGGATATGTTCTTCCTTCAGCCATTGCAGCCAGGCATCTCCGATCGAGTTGTCTACTTTAACGGTAACATTATAAATGATCATGCGGGCTATTTTTCTTTTATGTCCACGTATACCGGGCAGTGGTCGCTGTGTTTTACATCGGGGAAAATATCGGCGTCTTTCAGTTGTTTCCGCAACGGCTCGGTTACGGTAATGTAATCGATGCGCCAGCCTTTATTGTTCAGGCGTACCGAAGGGAAGCGCTGGCTCCACCAGCTGTAGCGGTGCGGTTCGGGGTGGAATTCACGGAAGGTATCGATCCAGCCGCTGTCCAGGAACCGCGTCATCCATTCCCGCTCTTCCGGAAGAAAACCGCTGCTGTTTTTATTGCCCTTCGGATCATGAATATCGATCTCCCGGTGTGCGATATTGTAATCGCCGACCAGTACGATCTTCGGAAATTTCTTTTTCAGTTTATTCAGGTATGCGTGAAATTCATCCAGCCATACATACTTGAACTGCTGGCGCTCGTCGCCGCTGGTTCCGCTGGGAAAGTAGGCGTTGATCAGCCGGATATCGCCAAAATCAACCTGTATCACCCGGCCTTCATCATCACTGGGGGCATGGCCGTTTCCGTACACCACGTTATCCGGTTTCTTTTTTGAAAAAACGGCAACACCGCTGTACCCCTTTTTCTGGGCGCTGTACCAGTAGTGGTGAAAACCGAGCGCTTCGAGTTGCTTTACATCCACATCGTCTTTGGTGGCCTTGGTTTCTTGCAGGCAGATAACATCGGCCGGGTTCGTTTTCAACCAATCAATAAAACCTTTTTTCAGCGCGGCACGGATACCGTTGACGTTATAAGAAATGATTCGCATGCGATGAATGATTTGAGAATATTAACAGTGCATAGTTACAAAAAAGAAATAAATTCAGTGCCCGCTTATGGACGAGATCCGGAATTTCGAAGACTTCTACAAACTGAAGATACAGCCAAGCCTGGAAGAACTGGAACAGGACGAATCGGCCATGCACAACTGGAAGCTGTTCACCCTGTTTACCGGTATCGGCACCTTCGGCAGTTTCCTGTTGTTTTACCTGGAGGTATTACCGATCGGCCATATCCTTGCCATCGGGATGCTCATCATGTGTGTCATCGGCGTGTATTACTCCACCCGGTATTCCGACCGGTATATCGACGATTTCAAGGCAAAGATCATCGGCCCCATCATTACCTATATATATCCATCCGCCGTGTATAAACCGATGGGCTTTGTTTCCAAGAAAGAATACAAGGCCAGCAGTCTTTACCGCCGCCGCTTCACGCATTTCGATGGAGACGATTACTGGGAAACGGTGTACAACAACATCCCGTTTCATTGCTCGGAGGTTAAATCCTGGGCAGAGGATGCGGGGGGCAAAACAACGATCTTCAAAGGGCTGTTCTTTTCCGCCCGGATCAACAGTTCGTTCAGCGGGGGCACCTACCTGTGGGCGAAGGGTCATTCGCAACTGTCTTCGAGTATCGCCGATGAACATTACCGGCTCTTTCCCATGCCGCATGTGCAGCGCTTGCATACCGGGCACGAGGCATTCGACAAATATTATTCGGTGTACACCACCGATGTGCAGGAAGCATCCCTGATTCTTTCGTACCACATGCTCGACCATATCGTTGTGATACGGGAAAAACTCGACCGGGAGATCGTTTTCTCCTTTGTTGCCGGGAAGTGCTACATCGCTGTTCCGTTCGAGGAGAACCTGCTGGAGCCACCTAAAAAAGGACTGCGTGACAAAGAAGAGATCAAGCAATATTTCTTTACCATCCTGCTGGTATTCAATATCATCAACCGGCTGGAACTGCAGCGGCTGGCCTGAACCCAAAACTGCATGACCGTTTTTGAAAATTGCGCCTTATTTTTAAGGACAATCAACATACGCGATCATGGATACAGCCAGCAACAGCAACCTGCCCGACGAATCTAAAACCAACGCCGAATCGAACCGGGAAACAATCTTTTCGCAGGAAGAATTTTCCATGGAGGGTTATGATAAGCATATCCGCCAGGCACGGAACACCCTGTTCATCGCCGCAGGCATTTTACTGTTGAACGCCATACTCCTTTTTGCCAAATACCCGCTGGATTTTGAATACATGTGGCTGGATTACCTGTTGTGGACGATCTATATCGGCGGTTTTATTGCGCTCGGTTTCTGGTCGAAGAAGAAACCTTATTACGCGATCCTTGCCGGGCTGATACTCTTTGGGGTATTTATTATCATCAACGCGATCATCGATATCAGTACCATCTTCGGCGGTTTGCTGTTCAAGATAGCCGTGATTGTATTCCTGATCAAGGGACTTAACGACGCCAAACAGGCGCAGGAAATGAAGGAGCAGTTTGAGAATAAATAAACTTATTCCAATACGGGCCTCAGCCATCGTTTCATTTCATCGGCACTTAAACCTTTCCGCCGGGTATAATCACCCAGTTGATCTTCATTGATCTTACCAACTCCAAAATACTTGCTTTCAGGGTTGGCGAAATACCATCCGCAAACGCTGGCCGCGGGATACATCGCCAGGGATTCGGTAAGGTGGATACGTGTATTGGCTTCTCCGCCCAGTAACGCGAAGAGTTTGTATTTCTCCGTGTGATCCGGACAGGCGGGATAACCGGGAGCCGGGCGGATGCCGTTGTACGCTTCGCGGATCAGTTCTTCGTTGCTGAGATTTTCATTCTTATCGTAACCCCATAATTCTTTCCGGGTCTTTTCATGCAGCAGTTCGGCAAAGGCTTCGGCCAACCGGTCGGCCAGGGCCTGCAGCATGATCTTGTTGTAATCGTCGTGCGCCGCTTCAAATTTCCGGATATGTTCCTCGATGCCCTGGATCGTTACGCTGAATGCGCCGATATGATCCTGCAGCTTCGCTTCGGCCGGCAGGATGAAGTCGGCAAGCGACAGGTTCGGTTGCCCATCCGCCTTTTTGATCTGCTGGCGGAGGAATTCCAGTTTTATCACGCCATCGCCGGATAGTACATCCACGGTATCGGGCGCCGTACGGGATGCGGGCCAGAACCCGGCAACGCCTGTTGCCGTCAGCCATTTCTCCGCCACCACTTTATCGAGCAGGGCATTGGCGTCGTTATAGAGTTTGGTGGCTTCCGTTCCCACTTTTTCATCGCTGAGTATTTGCGGAAACCTGCCATGCAGTTCCCAGGCGATGAAGAAGGGCTGCCAGTCGATGTAGTTCCGTATCTCCGAAAGATCGTAACCGGCAAATTGCCTGGCGCCTGTAAAAACGGGTGCCGTGGGTTGATAACCCGTTGTATTTATTTTATACCCGTTCTGCTGCGCTTCGGCGTAAGGGATGAACTGTTTGGCCGGTTTTTTATTTTCAAAGTCTTCTTTCAGTTGCCGGTATTCGCTTCGTATGTCGTTTAAGAACCCGGCTTTCTGTTCTTCGTTCAGCAGGTTGCCGGCAACGGTAACGCTGCGGGAAGCGTCCAGTACGT
>WBZL01005728.1_pt1 | contig 10182 bp, 9 predicted proteins | sample 5204291 | NCBI WGS metagenome assembly WBZL01 (sample SAMN12344345, study PRJNA552823) | activated sludge metagenome | biome: Activated sludge suspended growth; feature: Nitrification reactor; material: Wastewater; isolation source: activated sludge from nitrification reactor of wastewater treatment... | reverse complement strand
CGATCGTCGAGACGCAGTACGGCTTCCACATCATCCGCGTCGACCGGATCAACCCATCCGAGCGCAAGGCGCGGCACATCCTCATCAAGCCAACGCTCGACAGCGCCGACGTGGCCCGTGGTGCCCAGCTCGCGGACTCGGTGCTCGCACTCTGGAAGTCGGGCACGAACTACGACTCCCTCGTGGCCCGCTTCCACGACCTCGCGTCCGATGAGATGCGCGGCGTCCTCGAGCCCTTCGAGCGCAACCGGATGCCTGAGTCGTACCAGGAGGCCTTCAAGGACAAGAAGCCCGGTGATTTCATCGGGCCCTTCCAGGTGGAGGATCCGCGTCGCGGCGTCCCGAAGTTCGTGATCGCGCAACTGATCACGGCCGCCGACGAAGGCGACTACACGGTCCAGGACCTGCGCAACCAGATTCGCGACCAGCTCAGTGAGGAGAAGTCGATGCGACGCCTCCTCGACGGTCTCCGACGCGAGACCTTCGTCGCGATCATGCTGGAGGAGAAGGGCGCCGGCACGCCGTGAGGACGCGGCGCCGCCCTCGCCTGGCTATCACGCTCGGTGATCCGCGCGGGATTGGCCCCGAGGTGGTGCTGAAAGCCCTGGCGGATCCAGGCGTGAAGGGCGCGGCCGACTGGCTGGTCGTCGGTCCCGACGGGACCGAGCTGCCCCCCGACGTGTCCCTCGGCCCCTGGCGCCGCGGCGACTCGACGGCACGCGCGGGCCAGCTCGCTGGCGATGCGATCGTTCGGGCGGTTTCGATGGCGCGCGAGGGGGCCGTGGACGGCATCGTCACGGCTCCGATCGACAAGGCGGCCCTCCTCACCGGGGGCTACGACTACCCCGGTCACACCGAGATGCTGGCCGCCCTGTGCGGCACGGACACTGCCATGATGCTGGCGTCCGACCGGTTGCGCGTGGTCCTCGCGACCACACACATCGCGCTCCGGGATGTGCCGGCCGCCGTGACGGCGGAGGCCATCACCCGCGCGGTCGAGGTGACGCGCGCCGGCCTGCAACGCTGGTTCGGGCTGGCGTCCCCCCGCCTGGCGCTTTGTGCCCTCAATCCCCATGCCGGTGACGGCGGACGCTTCGGCCGTGAGGACGATGAGCTCCTCCGTCCGCTCGCCGCACGCCTGGGGGTCGCGGGGCCGCATCCCGCCGACACCGTCTTCGTCCGGGCGATGCGTGGCGACTTCGATGCGGTCATCGCCCCGTACCACGACGTCGGGATGACGGCGATCAAGGTGGCCTCGTTCGGGCACGCGGTGAACGTCACGCTCGGCCTTCCGTTTCCGCGTACCTCGCCGGACCACGGGACCGCCCTCGACATCGCGGGGCAGGGGAGGGCCGACGCGGGGAGCATGGTGGAGGCCATGCGGGTGGCTGTGGATATGGCGGCGCGCTCGCGCCCTGCCGTGGAGGCTTAGGGTCGCTCGATCGCGACGGTCTTGATCCGCCGCCCCTCCATCTCGCGCACGACGAGCTGCACGCCCTGGACGGGCACCCGGTCGCCCACGGTCGGCAGGCGGCCGAGTGCGCCGAAGACGAATCCCCCGAGGGTGGCGTAGTCCTCGTCGGCGAGGGCGAGGCCGAAGTGGTCGTTCACCTCGCGGATGTGCGTCTCGCCCGGGACGAGCGTTTCCCCCCCCGCGCCCTGCTGCGCGTACCGGGCCGGTTCATCGTGCTCGTCGAGGATCTCGCCCACGATCTCCTCGAGCAGGTCTTCCATCGTCACGATTCCCGCCGTCCCGCCAAACTCGTCGAGGACGACCGCCAGGTGTTCCTTGCGGCGCTTGAAGTCGGCGAGCACCTCTTCCACCTCGCGCGACCCGGGGACGACGTGCACCTCGCGCATCACACGGCGCAGCGCAAAAGGGCCAACTCCCTGGCGCAGCTCCCGGAGGAGGTCTTTCGCCAGCACCAGCCCCACGACGTTGTCCAGCGATCCCTCGTAGACGGGATACCGCGAGAAGGACGCGTCCACCACGATCGCGCACGCCTCATCGAGGCTTGCCTCCACGGGGATCGCCACGACATTGGTGCGCGGCGTCATGACCTCCCGGGCGTTCTTCTCACTGAACTCGAAGACCCCCTCGATCAGCTCGGCGTCTCCGGTGTCGATCGCACCCCCCTCCTCTGAATGCTCCACGATCATCCGGAGCTCTTCGGGTGAATGCACCGAATGCTCCTCAACCTGCGCCCGTTGCCCGAACAGCTTGAGGACGAGGTCCGCGGAGGAGTTGAGCAACCAGTTGAAGGGCGCGGTGATCCAGGTGAAGCCGAGAATCGGGAGGGCCAGCCATTTGGCCATCGTCTCCGGGTGGTTCAGGGCCGATGCGCGTGGGGCGAGTTCACCGAAAACCACGTGCAGGTACGTGGCAAAGATCAGCGCCGTCGCGGCCCCGAGGCTGATCCGCAGCCCGGGCTCGATCGCCAATGGAAGTCGCTCGAACCAGTGCTCGAACACCACCCCCAGCGCGTCCTCGGCGGCCCAACCGAGTCCGAGCGAAGCCAGGGTGATGCCCAACTGCCCGGCCGAGAGGACCCTGGACAGCATGGCCGGCGATGTTGCGTGGAGCGCCGCCTTCGCGAGTCGGTCTCCTGCGCGTACCATGGACTCCAGGCGCGTTCGACGCGCCCGGACGAGCGCGAACTCCACGGCCACGAAGAAGCCGTTGAGGAGCAGCAGGACGATGATGGTCAGGGTGCGACTCACCGGGGATAGTCTACCGCGTTCGGCTCGGGGGAGTGAGACCACCGGGTGACCGGGATCCCCCTTGCGAGCACGGCTGGGGACGAGTAGCTGTGGTTCCAGCATGCACGATCACGGTCCGCACGGTCACACCCACACCCACGCACACGCGCACGACCACGCCAGCGACCGGCGCGCCCTGCTCGGTGCCCTGGTGGTCACGGTGGTCTTCCTCGTGGCCGAGATCGTGGGCGGATACCTGGCGAATTCGCTGGCGCTGCTCGCCGATGCGGGGCACATGTTCACGGATGCGGGGGCGCTGGCGCTCTCCCTGTTTGTGGCATGGTTCAGCCGACGGCCCACGACGCCGGAGAAGACCTACGGCTACCTGCGGTGGGAGATCCTGGCCGCGTTCATCAACGGGAGCCTGCTGCTCGCCGTCTCCCTCGGCATCATCCTGGAGGCGGCCTCGCGGCTTCGTCACCCGGAGCCGGTGGCGACCGGCACCATGCTTGCCGTGGCGACGGCCGGGCTCGTCGCGAACGCGGTGGCGGCGTGGCTCCTGCATCGGGGCCACACCCACAACCTGAACGTACGCGGCGCATACCTTCATGTGCTGGGCGACCTCCTGGGCTCGGTCGGGACGGTGGTCGCTGCCCTGGTCATCCGCTCGACGGGGGTGCTCGCGGCAGACCCGATTGCCTCGATCGCGGTGACCTTGCTCGTGGTGCGGTCCGCCTGGCGCCTCGTGCGGGAGAGCGTCGACATCCTGCTCGAGGCGACCCCCGCGCACGTATCGTTAGGCGAGGTCCGGGCGAGGCTGGAGGCGCTCCCCGGGGTGCACGGGATCCACGACCTGCACGTCTGGTCGGTGACCACCGGCGTGATTGCCATGAGCGCTCACGCCGTCGTGCCCGCGGCCGGGGATCACGACGAGGTGCTGCGCGGCGCCGTCGAGGCGATGCGCGGCTTCGGCATCGGGCACGTGACCCTCCAGATCGAACGCGAGGCCCTCTGCGCCGGGGGGCACCCCTGACGGCACGGTGACCCCGGTCACCACCGGGGACCGTCACTGACCGGGGACGGGGCATCACGTCGCAGCACATTCGCCCGATACTCAGGTGACACGTGCCGCTGACGGCGCGTCCTCCCCCTGCCATGTCGCGCTCATCCCCCATGTGGACGATCGTCAACGACTTCCACATCGAGAAGGCTCGCCTTCCGGTGATTGTCGTGACGGACCGTGGGGAACGCCACACCGGCGACCTCTTCGTCGTCGCGAACGCCCGCACGCCATCGGGGCACGAGGAAGTGCCGGACGTGCTGAATTCCCCCGAGGCCTACTTTCCGCTCGCGACACTCGCCGGGCGCATCCTGCTCTGCGCCAAGGCGCACATCCGCGAGGTCGTCGTGCCGACCGAGGACGCCCCCGAGCCGGACTGGTCGCTGGGGGCACGAGCCGATGTGGCCATGACCCTCACCGACGGAGAGCTCTATTCGGGCACCGTCTTCATCGAACAGGCGACGGCCAACCAGCGCGTGCTCGATTTCCTCAATCGCATTCCGACGCGGTTCGTGCAGCTCTACACCGCGCAGGGCGTCGTCTTCATCAATCGTGACGCCATCGTGCACGTGGAGCACCTCGGCTGATGTCCCAGATCCAACGCCTGCTCGACGTCCTCGGGAACGCCCCGGGGGGAGTCCTTCGCCTCGTTCCGGATGAGCCCATCGTGCTCGATCGCGACGGGGCGTGCTCGCCGCTCACCCGCGGACCGATCGCTGCCGACGCCTGGCGCAACGCGGTCGCGCAGCTCGTGCCGCCGTTCGCGATGGCGGAGTTCGAGAGCACGGGGAACCTGGAGACCTGGCTTCCCTTTGGCGGGCGCACCTTCGAGGTCCAGCTCGTCCGCGGCGGGGATGGCGTGTCGACCGCGCGCGTACGAGAGGCCCGGCCGGCGTTGCGCGTCGCCGATGTCGGCGGTGCGCCGGCCGCGGAGGCGGTCATCATCGACCCCGGATCACCGGTCTTTCCCGAGGCGGTCGAGGACATCTGCCGGCTCCTCAGGAAGCAGGCGGAGCTCGGGGCATCGGACCTCCACCTGCGCACCGGATGTGTGCCGATGGTACGGCGGAGTGGCGATGTCGTCCCGATCGACGACGAAGCCCCGATCGAGGCCGAACGGATGCGGGCCATGCTCCATGCGGTCATGAGCGAGGATGTGCGGCGTTCGTGGGAGGCATGTGGGGACGCCGACTTCGCCTACGAACACCCCGAGTCGGGACGCTTCCGCATCAATGCGTTTGTCGACCGCGGCGGGCCCGGGCTCGTCACCCGGGCGATTCCCTCGCGGATCATCAGCGCCGACGAACTCGGGTTGTCCCCCGAAGTGCGCGCACTCACGCAGCTCTCGAAGGGGCTGGTCCTGGTCACCGGCCCCACGGGCAGTGGCAAGTCAACGACGCTGAGCGCGCTCGTCGACCTCGTGAACACGTCACGCCGCGACCACATCATCACGATCGAGGATCCGATCGAGTTCGTGCACCAGAGCAAGGGGTGCCTGGTGACGCAACGGCAGGTCGGGATGCACACGCAATCGTTCAAGCAGGCGCTCCGGGCGGCGCTGCGCGAGGACCCGGATGTCGTCCTCGTGGGTGAGCTGCGCGACCTGGAGACGGTGTCGATCGCGATCGAGACGGCGGAGACCGGGCACCTGGTGTTCGGGACGCTGCATACATCCACGGCGCCCAGTACGGTCGACCGGATCATCGACCAGTTCCCGCCGGACCAGCAGTCGCAGGTGCGTGTGATGCTGTCGGAGTCATTGCGCGGGGTGATCTCCCAGGTGTTGTGCCGGAAGGTCGGTGGCGGTCGTGTCGCGGCGATGGAGATCCTGCTCGTGACGCCCGCGCTCTCGAACCTCATCCGGGAAGGGAAGACCTTCCAGATGCCGTCGATCATGCAGACGTCGAAGCGCCTGGGGATGGTGACGATGCAGGACGCGCTGGTCACCCTGGTCGAGCAGGGGTCGGTGACGCCACAGGAGGCGTACCTGCGAGCGCCGGACAAGTCGGGGATCGTGGCCGCGCTGAAGGCGCGGGGGCACGATGTCTCCTTCGCGGAGATCGAGGCCCCGCAGGAGAAATCGCCACCGGCGTCGGCGCGGCCGCTCGCGGGACGCCGCTGACGCAACGGGCGGGGCCTGATGGCCCCGCCCGTTGACCCCTTCTAGGACCCGTCGCGTCTCGCGTCGCGATCGGGAGGGGGCGCCGGCGCTTCTCCTCGACGCTTTTCGTACTCCTGGCGGGCGGCGTAGCCGTAGCCGCCGTGCACCTCGCCGCCCCGCATGTAGTCGTGGCCGTAGCCGCGGCCGTGCGGGTAGTCCTGCGTTCCGGGCTCCTGCTCCTGCATGGAAACACCTCCGGAGGGTTGCGGGATGATCGCCCCGTTACCTTCGCCCCGGGGAGCAATCGCTGCAAGAGGGTTGTACGAGGAGGGGGGGCTCCCCGATACTTCAGGGCTATGGAAATACGGAACATTGCCATCATCGCGCACGTCGACCACGGAAAGACCACCCTGGTAGACAAGATGCTTCGCCAGGCCGGGGCCTTTCGCGAAAACCAGGTCGTGGAGGAGCGGGTGATGGATTCGAACCCGCTCGAACGCGAACGCGGGATCACGATCCTCGCGAAGAACACGGCGGTCACCTGGAAGGACACGAAGATCAACATCGTGGATACGCCGGGGCACGCGGACTTCGGCGGGGAGGTCGAGCGCATCCTGCGCATGGTGGACGGTGTGCTCCTCGTGGTGGATGCATTCGACGGGCCGATGCCCCAGACCCGGTTCGTGTTGCGCAAGGCGCTGGACCTCAAGCGCAAGCCGATCGTCGTCATCAACAAGATCGACCGGCCCGGGGCCGACCCGATGCGGGTGCACTCCGAGGTGCTCGACCTGCTGATCGACCTCGAGGCGGACGAGGAGCTGCTGGACGCCCCCTTCGTCTACGCGTCCGCCCGCGAGGGCGTGGCGACCATGGACATGGACGTGCCCCCGACCAGCCTCGAGCCCCTCTTCGATACGATCGTCCGGGAGATCCCCTCGCCGCCTAACGACGCGACCGGGCCCTTCCAGATGCTGGTCTCCACCCTCGACTACTCCCCGTACCTCGGACGTCTCGCCGTGGGACGCATCGAGCGCGGCACGGTGCGCGTCGGGCAGGCGGTGTCGCTCCTCTCCAATGACATCGCGATGCCGGCCGAAAACGCCCGCGTCACCAAGCTCTACACCCACCAGGGACTGGAGCGCCTCGAGGTCGAGGCAGCGTCCGCGGGAGAGATCGTCGCCCTCGCCGGACTCGAAGGGGTGGAGATCGGATTGACGGTCTGCCAGGTCGATGCCCACGAGCGCCTCGAGGGGATCGCGGTCGAGGAGCCGACCATTTCCGTCGACTTCGTCGTCAACAACTCGCCCTTTGCCGGCAAGGAAGGGAAGTTCGTCACCTCACGCCAGCTGCGCGAACGGCTCTACAAGGAGCTGGAGCGCAATGTGGCCCTCAAGGTCGAGGATACGGAGGCCACGGACGCCTGGGCGGTCTCGGGACGCGGAGAACTCCACCTCACCATCCTCATGGAGACCATGCGGCGTGAGGGGTACGAGTTCCAGGTGTCGCGTCCCCGGGTCATTGTGCACGAAGGTCCGACCGGCGAGCGACTCGAACCTTACGAAGAACTCATGATCGATGTCCCCGAAGAGCACCTCGGGGTGGTGATCGAGGCGCTCGGCCCTCGGCGCGCGGAGTTGATCGACATGCGTAACCCGGGGCAGGGCATGGTACGCCTTCGTTACCGAATCCCGGCCCGCGGTCTGTTCGGATACCGGAGCGAATTCCTGACCGACACCCGCGGCACCGGCATCATGCACCACCGGTTCCTCGAGTACGGGGCGTGGGTCGGCGCGCTGACCGGCCGGACCCGGGGGACGCTGGTCTCCATGGAGAACGGGGTGGTCGTCGCCTTCGCCCTCTTCAACCTCCAGGAGCGGTCGACCCTTTTCGTGAAGCCGGGGGATCCCGTCTACGAAGGGATGATCATCGGCGAGAATTCACGTCCGGGGGACATGGACGTGAACCCGACGAAAGAAAAGAAGCTGACGAACATGCGCAGCAAGTCCGCCGACGAACACGTCACCCTCGAACCCCCCCGGGAGTTGACGCTGGAAGGCGCGCTGGAGTATATCGAGGACGATGAACTGATCGAAGTCACGCCCCAGTCGATCCGGCTGCGGAAACGGATGCTCAACACCATCGATCGCAAGAAGCTCAGCCGTGATGCCAAGCGTGAACGCGAACGTGCCCTCCTCTGATTCCACCTTCCTGGAGAACGTGGCCATGCCCGCCGTGTTCCTGGCGTCGGGATTCGAGACGCCGATCTTCCTCTCCCCGAAACGAAAGGACGAGGATGACTACGACGACGTCGATGACGATGGAGGCTTCGACGACGACGAGGACGAAGAGGATTCCGACGACCCGGACAAGGCGTTCGACGATCCGGAGGAGGTCGACCTCGACGACGAGGACGAGGACTTCGACGAGGACGACGAGGAGGAGGATGACGACGACGACGAGGACGACGACTTCGATGACGAAGACGACGACTTCGACGACGACGAGGATGACGATGATGCCGACGACGACCTCGACGACGACGAGGACGACTGAGGTCCTTCACGCCACAACGGGCGCCCTGCCAGGGGCGCCCGTTTCACATGCCACGCGGTTCGTCGATCAGCGCCAGGTGAGTCCCACGCCGACGCGATCATGAGGCAGGGGACGCACGTCGATGCCCACGCGACGCGCCGGGAGCGCGTCACTGCCTGACTCTCGCGCGATGATCGACTCCGCTCGCGAGCGACTTCGCCGAGCATAGGCGGACGACTCGATGGCGGAGAGCAGCCAGACGGCGGCCGCGGCACCGAGGCCCACCGCCAGACGCGGCCGGCTCGTCCGCGTGAGCGTATCGGTATATGCGTTGCCGAAGGGGTCCGTGTAACGCTCGATGACATCCTCGGTCTTCTGGACGAGGCCGAAGCCGGCGGCACCGCCGGCGAGGCCGAGGGCAAGGACGCCAAGGACCGGCCGCCCGGTCGTCATCTGCCCAAGGCCGGGAATCAGGAGGCCCGAACCCAGCGCCTGGCCAGGACCGTACACGCCATCCGGCAGGCGACTCATCGCGGACCGGATATCGGAGCGGTCCGACGCCTGCGGCTCGAGCTCCAGGTACCGCTCGAAGTCCTGCATCGCGTTCTGGCGGTCGCCGCGGGCGGCGCGCGACAGCGCGCGATTGAAGACCGGTTCTGGCGCGTTAGGCACGGACGCCAGGACCCCGCCGAAGACGGAGTCCGCCGCGGCGTATTGGCGACGCCGCAGCAGCGCAATGCCGGACTGGAAGTTCGCGCGGGCTTCCTCCAGGCGGGCGAGTTCCGACGCGGGAGTCAGCCGGACGATCCGGCCGCGCACGTCGTCGGCGTCGGGCGGGGCGCCGGCCACCGAGAGGTACCGGCAGTACTGGCGCACCGCGTCGGCGCTCTCATTGAGCGCCTCATGGGCCCGCGCGAGCGAATAGGCCAGGCGCGCGTTTCCGGGGAGGATCTCCTGCGCCTTGAGAAAGGCGTCTCGGGCGCGCGCGTGTTCGCCCTGCAGGGCCGCATCCTGCGCGTCCTCGATGAGCTGCAGCGCCTCGGCCTCGCTCGTGGGGTTCGCGGTGGAGGCCGGGACCGGGACCGAGAGCGCGGCACATCCCGTCACGCCGCCGGCGGCCAGCGCGGTCTTCACCGGGAATCCCTGCGCGTTCGCGACGGCACCGGCGCTCAGCGTGAGGGCGACGAGGGAAAGGAGGCCTCGCATCATGGCACCGTGATCGCTGACGTACCCGCAACGCCCTCGCACGTGGCCGTCACGTTCACCGGGGTCCCGCCCGTCGTCGCCACGCCCGTGATGATGAACGTGAACTGGCCCGAGCCGTTGGTCGTCGCTGTGCCCGAGCCCACCGTGAACTTCCCGGTGTCGCCGCTGACGATGGTGCAGGCGCGGCCCACGGCGTTCGCGTTGTTCGTGTCCTTCACGGTTGCCGTGATCGTTCGGGTCGCAGCCACGCCAACGGTATCCGGGTTCGGTGTCAGGGTGACCGTGCTGACCGGGACGAGGTTGATGGTCAGCTGCTTGGAGCCGGTCGTCGACTCGAGGATGACGGTGGCGATGACATTCACGAGCCCCGAGTCGGAGGGAGAGACCAGTCCGGACGAGGAGATGGAGGCCTTGCTGCCCGGATTGGTACTCCAGCCGAGGGGGCGCCCCGTCAGCGTATTGCCCAGCGCGTCGAGCAGGGTGGCCGTCGCCTGGAGGGCCTGCCCGACCTGCACCGTCGTCGGGGTGAAGTCCACGTTCACGGTGGCGACCGACGCGAGCACGCGGATCGCCAGGTTTGCAC
>WBZL01005727.1_pt1 | contig 10182 bp, 9 predicted proteins | sample 5204291 | NCBI WGS metagenome assembly WBZL01 (sample SAMN12344345, study PRJNA552823) | activated sludge metagenome | biome: Activated sludge suspended growth; feature: Nitrification reactor; material: Wastewater; isolation source: activated sludge from nitrification reactor of wastewater treatment... | reverse complement strand
CGACCCTTGCACGCGCAAATGCGACGTACTGGCTGAACTCGGGCCGCTCGCGTCCCATTTAGACGCATCGATCGCCGCAACCGGCATGCCGGTCAGCGGAAATCGAAAGCTTCACAGGCTCTGAGCCGCAATCCAATCGTGCAGCTGCAATGTGGCGGCGGGGTCGCCGCTGCGATCGGCCATGCGCGGATTCTGGCAGCGCACCGATCGCACTGCTGCGCTCGCCGTGCTCGGCGCGCTCGCCGGCACAGCGGCACGCAGGCCACCAGGGCCCCCGCTTGCCCGTCGCCGGTGCGCTCAGCGCGCGGCCAGCACCTTGTGCACGAACTGGTCGCGCGCCGGCAGGTCGACTCCGGTGCGCCACACCGCATGCACCGGCGACGGCGGCACTTCATCCAGCAGCGGCCTGAACACCGCCCCGCCGATGCCCGAGCGCTGCAGCGGCGCCGGCACCACCGACACGCCCATGCCCTGGCCCACCAACGCCACCACCGACAACCAGTGCCGCACCTCGTGGCGCAGCTTCGGGTGGAAGCCCACCGCGCCGCACATCTGCACGATGCGGGTGTGGTAGTCGGGCGAGTCGCGGCGCGAGAACAGCACGAAGCCCTCGTCGCGCAGCTGCAGCAGCGACAGCTTGCGCCGCCGCGCCAGCGCGTGCGCGGCCGGCACGCAGGCCATGAAGTCGTCGCTGTGCACCCACTGCGAACGCAACGGCGCCGGCACGTGCGGCGTGTGCACGAAGCCCAGGTCGAGCTGGTCGCGCAGCAGCGCGTCGATCTGCGCCTGGGAATTCAATTCCGACAGCACGATCTCGACGCCCGGATGCTCGGCCTGGTGCGCGGCCAGCCACTGCGGCAGCCCGCGCAGCAGCACCGAGCCGACGAAACCCACGCGCAGCCGCCCGACGATGCCGGCGCCGATGCCGCGCGTCAGCAGCTTGGCCTGCTCGGCCTGCGCCAGCAGCGCCAGCGCCTGCGTGCGAAACGCCTGCCCGGCGGCGGTGAGACGCACGCCCTTGCTGTCGCGCTCGAACAGCCGCGCCCCCAGCGAGGCTTCGAGCTGCTGGATGTTCAGCGACAGCGGCGGCTGGGTGATGGCCAGGCGCTGCGCCGCGCGGCCGAAGTGCAGCTCCTCGGCCAGCACGACGAAATAGCGCAGGTGGCGGAACTCCATGGCGATTTGGATCGTGTATCGAGCCAGCCAGAGATTGAATTGGACGCATATTGCCCTGGCGCCCATACTGCATGCAACCCCGCCGCCGCCCCGGGCGCCCCAGACCACATTACCCAAGGAGACGAGCATGCACATCGATCAGGCCCTGGTGCATCACCTGCAAGAACAAGAACATCCGGTGCCCGACCAGCACGGCGTCAACCTCTACGACAGCGACCCGGATTTCGCGCGGCTGCTGCCGCTGTACCTGCCGCGCGCGGTGTTCGAGTTGCTCGAGCCCAAGCTGCAGCAACTCGGCGGCCTGGCCGGCGGCGTGCTGGACACGCTGGCGCAGACCGCCGACAAGAACCCGCCCACGCTGGTGCACCGCACACGCAGCGGCATCGACGCGCAGAGCATCGTCAAGCATCCGGCCTACGTCGAGATGGAGCGCTATGCCTTCAGCGAATACGGCCTGGCCGCGATGTCGCACCGCGCCGGCGTGTTCGGCCACGACACGCCGTTGCCCGCGGCCGCCAAGTACGCGCTGACCTACCTGTTCGTGCAGGCCGAGTTTGGGTTGTGCTGCCCGTTGTCGATGACCGATTCGCTGACGCGCACGCTGCGCAAGTACGGCACGCCCGAACTGATCGAGCGCTACCTACCGATGCTGACCACGCAGGTATTCGACGACCTGTACCAAGGTGCGATGTTCATGACCGAACAGGGCGCGGGCTCCGACGTCGGCGCCACCGCCACACGCGCCACGCCCGACGGCGACGCCTACAAGCTGTATGGCGACAAGTGGTTCTGCTCGAACCCCGACGCCGACTTGGCGATGGTGCTGGCGCGCATCGACGGCGCATCGCACGGGCTAAAGGGCGTGTCGCTGTTCCTGCTGCCGCGCACGCTGCCCGACGGCTCGACCAACGCCTACCGCATCATCCGGCTGAAGGACAAGCTGGGCACGCGCTCGATGGCCAGCGGCGAGATCAGCCTGAACGGCGCGCGCGCCTACTTGGTCGGCCAGGCCGGGCGCGGCTTCCAGCAGATGGCCGACATGGTCAACAACTCGCGCCTGTCCAACGGCGTGCGTGCCGCCGGGCTGATGCGCCGCGCGCTGAGCGAGGCGCTGTTCATCGCCCGCGAGCGCAGCGCCTTCGGCCGCAAGCTGGTCGAGCTGCCGTTGATGCGCCGCCAGCTGGCCAAGCTGATGCTGCCCACCGAGCAGGCGCGCACCATGGTGTTCCAGACCGCCGACGCGCTGCGCCGCTCGGACGCCGGCGAGAAGGACGCCTACGCGCTGGTGCGCATCCTGACGCCGCTGATCAAGTTTCGCGCCACGCGCGACGCACGCAAGGTCACCGGCGATGCGATGGAGGTGCGCGGCGGCTGCGGCTACATCGAGGACTGGGCCGACCCTAGATTGGTGCGCGACGCACACCTGGGCTCGATCTGGGAAGGCACCAGCAACATCGTCGCGCTCGACGTGCTGCGCGCCATCCGCCGCGAGGGCTCGCTGCCGGTGCTGGAACAACACCTGCGCGGCCTGCTCGACGCCACGACCATGCACGCCGAGGCGCGCAAGGTGTTCGATGCGGTGATGCAGCGCACGCTGGCGCGCGCCCATGTGGTGGCCGAGATGCGCGAGCACGGCGACGCCTTCGCACGCCAGGTCGGCACCTCGCTGTACAACCTGACGACCGCGGTGGCGATGGCCTGGGAGGCCGGCCAGATCGGTTCGGCGCGGCGCATGCGGCTGGCGCAACTGGTGCTGCGCCAGCGCATGCTGCCGCAAGACCCGCTTGGCGGCGACGAGGTCGAGCCGGGCTGGATCGCACCGTTGCTCGATCTGACGCACGACGACGCCGGCGTGGCGGCGGTGAATCTGTTCTGATGTGGGCGCGGCGGCCCGGCTCGGCCGGGCCGCCGCGCGCTTGACTGCGAGCACGAGAACTCCGCAAGAGAGTTCCCCACAAGACCCACCAGGAGACAAACTTGAGAATCCTCACCGCACTGGCGCTGCTGGGTAGCGCCGCCTTCGGCTTCGCCGGCCCCGCTGCCGCTACCGACTTCCCGACCAAGCCGATCATGCTGGTCGTGCCCTTCGCCCCGGGCGGGCCCACCGACGCGATGGCGCGCACGCTGGCCGCTGCGGTCAAGCTGGGCCAGCCGGTGATCGTGGACAACAAGGCGGGCGCCGGCGGCAACATCGGCGCCGAAGCCGTGGCGCGCGCCAGCCCCGACGGCTACATGGTGCTGTTCGGCACCTCCGGCCCGCTGGCGATCAACGTCAGCCTGTACCGCAAAATCGGCTACGACCCGGTCAAGAGCTTCGCCCCGGTGATGCAGCTAGGCCACCTGCCCAACGTGCTGGTGGTGAACCCGTCGATCCCGGCGAAGAACGTCAAGGAGTTGGTCGCCTACGCCAAGGCCAACCCGGGCAAGCTGAGTTATGCGTCGTCGGGCAACGGCGCGTCGTCGCACCTGGCCGGCGTGATGTTCAACAACGCCGCCGGCACCGACATCATTCACGTGCCGTACCGGGGCACCGGCCCGGCGCTGAACGACCTGCTCGGCGGCCAGGTGTCGATGACCTTCACCGACGTGCTGACCGCGCTGCCGCACATCCAGGCGGGCAAGCTGCGCGCGCTGGGCGTGACCACCAAGGAGCGTTCGCAGGTGCTGCCCGAGGTGCCGACCATCGCCGAGCAGGGCTACCCCGGCTTCGATGTGTCGGTGTTCTTCGGTCTGGTGGTGCCCGCCGGCACGCCCGCCGACGTGATCGCCAAGCTCAACCAGGGCTTTGCCGAGGCGATCAAGCAGCCCGAGGTGCGCAAGACGCTGCTCGCGCAGGGGCTGGAGTTCGCGCCCGACACCTCGCCCGAACAGCTGGGCGCCTTCATCCAGACCGAGGTGCCCAAGTGGCGCGCGGTGGTGAAGAGCTCCGGCGCTTTGATCGACTGAGCCATCGGAGGCCCGCATGAGCACCCCTGCAAGTTCCGCGCCGAACACCGGCGCGCTGGCCGGCATCCGCGTCGTCGATCTGTCGCGCATCCTCGGCGGGCCTTATTGCGGCCAGATCCTCGGCGACCACGGCGCCGACGTGCTGAAGGTCGAGCCGCCGCAAGGCGACGACACCCGCACCTGGGGGCCGCCGTTCAAGGACGGCGTGGCCTCGTACTACATGGGGCTGAACCGCAACAAGCGGCTGATGCGGCTGGACCTGACCAATGACGCCGGCCGCGCCGAGTTGATGACGCTGCTGGCCGACGCTGACGTGCTGGTCGAGAACTTCAAGACCGGCACGCTGGAAAAATGGGGCATCGGCTACGACACCTTGAGCGAGCGCTTCCCGCGGCTGATCCACTGCCGCGTCAGCGGCTTCGGCGCCGACGGACCGCTGGGCGGGCTGCCCGGTTACGACGCCGCGCTGCAGGCGCTCAACGGCATCATGAGCGTCAACGGCGAGGCCGGCGGTGCCCCGCTGCGCGTCGGGCTGCCGGTGGTCGACATGGTGACCGGGCTGAATGCGGTGATCGGCGTGCTGCTGGCGCTGCACGAGCGCAAGCGCAGCGGGCGCGGCCAGTTCGTCGAGGCCGCGCTGTACGACTCGGGCCTGTCGCTGCTGCACCCGCATGGCGCCAACTGGTTCATGGACGGGCGCGAGGGCCAGCGCACCGGCAACGCACACCCGAACATCTACCCCTACGACAGCGTGGCCACCGCCACCGAGCCGATCTTCCTGGCCGTGGGCAACGACCGGCAGTTCAAGCTGCTGTGCCAGCACCTGGGCGCAGCCGCGCTGGCCGACGACGAGCGTTACGCCAGCGCCGGCGCGCGCTCGGTGAACCGCGTCGCGCTCAAGGCCGAGCTGGAAAAGCTGCTGGCATCACACGACGGCCCGAAGCTCGCCGACGCACTGGTGGCCGCCGGCGTGCCCTGCGCGCCGGTGCTGTCGGTCAGTGCCGCGCTGCAGCACCCGCACACGCGCCACCGCGGCATGGTGGTGGAGCTGCCCGGCGGCTACCGCGGCATCGGCGCACCGGTCCAGCTCAGCCGCACGCCAGCCAGCTACCGCTACGCGCCGCTGGCCGAGGGCACGCAGTTCCTAGCGCGCGAAGCGGCCGACGACAGTTGACGGCGCAAAGCAGCCGAATACAGAACAGCCTTCACCGCAGAGGAACGGAGGACGCAGAGGTCCGCAGAGTAAAGCCAGACTTGTATTCCTCTGCGCAAACTCTGCGTCCTCCGTTCCTCTGCGGTGAATGTATTGGGTGTCGGCTATGCGCCGCAAGCAGGCTTCGCCTGCTCGGGGTCTGACCGCGAGCGCGACTCAAATGCCGTGGAAGCGAGCCATCTGCTCGAGCCCGGCGCGCTCGGAGCGCAGGCTGTTGACCGGATGCTCGGGGTTGGCGTGGCCGATCGACATGCCACAGAACAGCAAACGCTCGGCCGGCAGACCGATGAAGTCGCCGACCGTCTTCGGGTACACCGACCAAGCCTCCTGCGGGCAGCTGTCCAGCCCCTCCTCGCACAGCAGCAGCATCACCGACTGCAGGTACATGCCCAGGTCCGACCACTGCGGCGGGCCCATGCGCCGGTCGATCGAGCAAAACAGCGCCAGCGGCGCGCCAAAGAACTCGTAGTTGCGCGCGAACCATTGCAGCCGCCCCGGCTTGTCCTGGCGGGTGATGCCCATGGTCGCGTACATCTGCTCGGCAAGCTGGAAGCGGTAGTCGCGGTACGGCGGCCACAGGTTGTGCGGGTAGATGTCGTAGTCCAGCGCATCGGGCTCGCCGCCCGCGGCCACCTCGTGCAGCCGCCGCTGCATGATCGCCTTCAGCTCGTCGAGCCGCTCGCCGCCGACCACGTCGATGTGCCAGGGCTGCACGTTGCCGCCCGACGGCGCGCGCGTGGCCGCTTGCAACACGCGGCGGATGACCTCGCCGGACACCGGCGTGGGCAGGAAGTCGCGCACCGAGCGGCGGCGCGCCAGGGCTTGGTAAACCGTCATGCCATCACCCGCCATGCGATTGCCTTCAGCGCAGGCGATGGCCCGCGGCGCAAACGCGGCAGTGTAGCCAGCAGGCCGTGGGCAGTGGCCGGCGCGGCGCGGTGCGGCGGTTCAGCCAGCCGAGCGGTCGGCCGATCGGTTGGCCAACCACGGCCACACGACCGGCGGCGGCGGCAGCGCATCGCGCAGCGTCGGTGCGGCGAAGGTGCGCCGGCGCAGTGCGCTCAAGGCGCCGTGCACCTCGTCGAGCTCGTTCATCAAGCGCATCAGGCTGGCTTCGTTGCGCCCTGCCTGTGCGGCCAACGCGTCGATCTCGTTGCTCAGGCGGGCGTACTTGCCCTTGAGTTCGTTCAGTGTCATGTGGGTGTGCGCGCGCCGCCATGGCGACGGCGCGCAGTCTGTCAGGCCGCCCGAGCGCGCACCATCACCTGATCCGGGGGGTGACCGAGCGAGCTCAGGCGCGGCCCGGCGCAGGGCAAGGCGCGTTGTCTGCGCCTGGCGCGAGCCGGCGGGCCGCAACAAGCGTGTGCAAATGCAAGCGCCACGGCAGGCGGCAGCGCAGCCGCTCGCGCGGCGGCCTGCAGTGCGCGCCCCGGCGTGCCGATATGGCCGGCATGCCTTCGCGTTGAGCGCCAGGCACGCTTCAAACGCGCCCCGACCGCCCCTGACCTGTGCACCGCCGCCGTGACCGATTCCGCCGCTCCATTCCCCACCTTGCAGTTCGACGACACACCGAGCTGGTCGTGGCCGATGCCCCCCGGTGGCGCGCGCCGCTACGCCGCGCCACCGCCGCCGGGCAGCGCGCAGCCCTGCGTCATCGAAACGCGCAACGGCCTGTGCCTGCGCGGCGAGATGCTCGACTTCGATGTCGTCAAGCGGCGCTTGGTGTTCCGATCCGCCCCCACCGCGCCACGCGCATCGCTGGCCTTCGCGGCCGTGCGCCGTCTGACGCTCACCGTGCCGCTGGCGGCGGCCGGGCGCGCGTCGGGCGCGCCGAAGGAGCGCGCCACGGGCCAGGCCCAACTGCGCGACTACACGCTGCAGCTGGTCGGCGCATCCGGGGCCGCGCCGAACGGTGCGCTGCCGCTGGCTGGCCGCACTGCCGGCCATGTCGAAACCAGCGAGGGCCTGTACCTGTTCAGCCCGGCCGAGGACGACGCCGCGCCGTGCAGGGTGTTCGTGCCGCGCAGCGCCTATACGCGCTGCGAGTTCGGTGCCTCGGCCGAGGAGCTGGCCGCGCGGCACTGGATCGCCAGCCCGGCCGAGCTAATCGACGCGCTGGCGCGTCAGCCGCGCCAGCCGGTGATCCCGCTGGGCCAGGCGCTGCTGGCGCTGGGCCTGCTGAGCCCGGCGCAACTGCAGCGCGCGCTGCAGCGGCTGGACGGCACGACGCCGCTGGGCGAAACGCTGGTCGAAGCCGGGCTGGTGTCGCGCACCGACCTGCAGACCGCGCTGGCGCACAAGATGGGCTATCCGCTGGTCGACCTGCAGCGCTTCCCGATCGACCCGATGGTGCTCGCGCGCTTGCCGCGGCCCCTGGCCATCGCCCACCGCATGCTGCCGCTGTTGCTGGACGGGCAGCGCCTGGTGGTCGCGGTCGACCGCCCCGGGCGCGTGCTGAAGCTGCGCGAGAACGCCGGCGCGGCGACACTGGACACCGTGCCGGTGCTCGCGCTCAAGGCGCAGATCCTGCTCGCGTGGAACCGCCTGGGCGACGGCTGGAACCTGAACCCGTCGGAGCGCGTGAGCTTCGCCGCCAGCACCTACTGAGCCCCACCCGGGCGGCGCTACGCCTGCACGCACGCAGGCCGGGCCAAGCAGCGGCGGGGCTGCGGCGCACGGCACCGCTGGGCAGCGAAGTTGCGGGCCCTAGAATCGCCGCGCGCATGGCCGATGTGCCGCCGCCGCACCCGGCGCGACGCATCGCCCGAGCGCGCTGCGCCAAGTCGCGCCCGATCGGCCAGACGCCGATCCGCGGCCCGACCTACCCCCACGACCCCACGAGAGGAGCCCCATGCTGCAAGGCCGCACCGCCATCGTCACCGGATCGACCCAGGGTATCGGCCTGGCCATCGCCAAGGCGCTGGCGCAGGCCGGCGCGCAGGTGGTGGTGCACGGCATCGAGGACGTCAGCCGCGGCGGCGCGATCGCGGCCCAGTTGCCCACGCGCAGCGCCTACCTGCAAGCCGACCTGACGCGCGCCGGCGAGGCCGCCACGCTGGTCGACGCCGCCAGCCGCGCGCTCGGCCCGATCGACATCGTCGTCAACAACGCCGGCATCCAGCACACCTGCCCGATCGAAAGCTTCGACACCGCGCGCTGGGACGCGATCATCGCGGTCAACCTGTCGGCGGCCTTCCACACCATGAAGGCCGCGGTGCCGGGCATGCGCGAGCGCGGCTGGGGCCGCATCGTCAACATCGCGTCGGTGCACGGCCTGGTGGCCTCGGTGAACAAGGCCGCCTACCTGGCCGCCAAGCACGGGCTGGTCGGCCTGAGCAAGGGCGTCGCGCTCGAGACCGCGGCCCAGGGCATCACCGTCAACTGCATCTGCCCGGGCTGGACCGACACCGAGCTGATCCAGCCGCAGATCGCTGCGCGGGCGGCGGCCCACGGCGGCGATCGCGCCGCCGGTGTGCGCGACCTGCTGCGCGAGAAGCAGCCGAACCTGACGCTGCTGCCACCCGAGCGCATCGGCGACGTCGCGGTGTTCCTGTGCAGCGAAGCCGCCGCCGGCATCACCGGCGTCGCGCTGCCGGTGGACGGCGGCTGGACCGCACAGTAGCGCCGCGCCGGCAGGCCGTGCGCCGATGCCAGCCGCTCCGCGACCGGGCCCGGTGACTTGATCCTGCTCGACCCGCTGGCGCGCCCGGTCATCGGCCACCGCGGCAACCGCGCGCATGCGCCGGAAAACACCGTCGAGTCCTTTCTCGAAGCGCTCGCGCTGGGTGCCGACGCGCTGGAGTTCGACCTGCAGTTGTCGCGCGATGGCCGGCTGGTGGTGTTTCACGATGCCACGCTCGAGCGCACCACCGACGGCCACGGCGCGGTGGCGCAACACACGCTGGCCGAACTGCAGCGCCTGGACGCCGGCGCGAAGTTCAGCCGCGACGGCGGCCGCAGTTTCCCGTGGCGCGGCCGCGGCGTGCGCATCAGCAGCTTCGACGAGGTCATCGACGCGCTGCCGCGCGCGCTGCCGTGCATCGTCGAGCTGAAGACGCCGGCCGGCGTCGAGCCGCTGCGCCAGGCGGTGCGCCGCCATGCGCTCCAGCCGCGCGTGATCGTCGCCGGCTTCGATGCACGCTGCACGCGCCCGCTGCGCGGCGCCGGCTTTGCGCTGGGCGCGTGCACGCGCGACGTCGCCGCCTTGCTGCCGGCGGCGCTGCTGCGCTTGCGCGCCGCGCCGCGCCAGGTGCAGGCGCTGTGCATCCCGCCGCGCTGGCACGGCTTGCCGGTGCCGATCGCGGCATTGGCACGCACGCTGCGCGGCAGCGGCACGGTGATCCATGTCTGGACCATCAACGACCCGGCCGAAGCCGCGCGGCTGTGGGCGGCCGGCGTGCAGGGGATCATCAGCGACGACCCGGCCACGATGCTGCGCGAGCGAGATCGCGGCAGCGCGAGCCCACCGCAGCCGAAGCTGTAGTCGCGCCCGCGCGCTGCGGCCGCCGCAGCCGGACCTGATGCGCGTTGTTCGTGAGCAGCCCGAAGCATCGGCAGGATCGCCGCCGTCAGTCCGAGCTTTGCGGTCCGTCGCCGACAGCAGCATCACGCCGCCGTCGCTGGTCATGCTGCCACCGTCGAAGCGGCCTTCGACCTTGCGCCGACCCACGCGGCCGCAGTCGATCACCGCCACTTCAACTCACCCTGTCCGGTACGGCTTGGATCCGGCATTGCGCGCCTGCTCATCAGGCCTCAGAGCCTGTGAAGCTTTCGATTTCCGCTGACCGGCATGCCGGTTGCGGCGATCGATGCGTCTAAATGGGACGCGAGCGGCCCGAGTTCAGCCA
>WBZL01005725.1_pt1 | contig 10183 bp, 12 predicted proteins | sample 5204291 | NCBI WGS metagenome assembly WBZL01 (sample SAMN12344345, study PRJNA552823) | activated sludge metagenome | biome: Activated sludge suspended growth; feature: Nitrification reactor; material: Wastewater; isolation source: activated sludge from nitrification reactor of wastewater... | reverse complement strand
AAGCCTCAGCCTGCCTCCGTTTCAACAAGCGTTGCCCCTGCCTTGACCTTGTTCGGAATGCAGACTTCAGTCTGCTAATTTATGAAAGGGCGGACTGAAGTCCGCGCTCCGAAAGTAAACTAAAAAATTATGCGCGTCACCCGAGAATCCCTTATCCGAATCGCCAAAGAGACCGCGCAAGAGCGCGCCTTCAACGACCGCGACATCATCGCCGCGTATCTGACGGGTTCGCTCGTCTCGAAAGAACACGATCCCATGATCGGCGGCGCGGCGGATATTGACATCATCTTTGTTCACAAGGATGAACCGAAGCACAGGCGCGAATTCGTCAAGTTGACTCCCGACTTCCACGTGGACATCGGTCACCGCGCCAAGGCGGAGTTCAAACGTCCGCGCGAGTTGAGGTTGGATCCATGGCTGGGCTGGGAAATGTACGATCCGATGTTACTTTATGAACGCGAGAAATTTTTCGAGTTTGTGCAAGCGGGTCTGCGCGCAGGCTTTGAATTCAACGCGCCCGCGCCTGCGTTGCAACGTTCAAGAATTTTGTTGAAAGATGCGCGCGGCATGTGGAGGGGATTGCTTGAGATCGAAGATGTGGTCACGCCGAAAGACGTTTTGCAATACATGAATTCGTTGTATCACGCGGTCAACGCGGTGGCAGAGTTGTCGGGCCCGCCGCTGGCGGAGAGGCGCGTGATGTTGGACTTTGCCGCGCGGGCGGAGGCGGCTTCACGTCCCGGCATGGAGGCGGCGCTCATCGGCTTGATGGGCGCGTCGGCGTTGGACTCATCCAAATTGGAGGCGTGGGTGCCGGAGTGGAAATCCGCGTTTGAATTGGCGATGCAGAACAACCGCGCCGAGGTGAGCATCCATGCGACGCGCGTGAATTATTACGAGAAGGCGTTCGCGGCGATGCTCGGGAGCGAGAAACCCGTCTGCGCGTTGTGGCCCCTGTTCCACACGTGGACTCTCGCCGCGGAAGTGTTGCCTGATGACGCGCTGGAGGCGTGGCGTTCCGCGTGCGGCGAATTGGGGCTGGGCTGGGTCGGCTTCGACCAGCGCGTGAGCGGACTCGATCACTTCCTCGATGAAGTGGAAGCCCTGCTCGACGAACTTGCCGCGCAGCATGGGTTGGAAACTTCGACGAGTATTTGATTTTGTAGTAGCGACTTTAGTCGCTATATTTTCAACGAATACAAGACGACTGAAGTCGTCACTACGGCATAGGAAATTATGAATCGCAACGAAGCATTATCTCTTGTTCGTGAACACGTGAAAAACGAAGGACTTGTGCGCCACATGCTTTCGGTGGAAGCGGCGATGCGATTCTACGCGGAGAAGTTCAGCGAAGACCCCGAGGTGTGGGGATTGATCGGTCTGCTTCACGACTTCGATTGGGAGATCCATCCCACGCTGGAACAACATCCGCAAGACGGAGCGCCGATGTTGCGCGAGCGCGGCGTGCCAGAGGACATTATTCAGGACATTTTGAGTCACGCGGATCATTTGAACTTGCCGCGCGATACGATGCGACGTAAAGCCATCTGCGCGTGCGATGAGATCACGGGATTAATTACCGCCGTCGCGTTGGTGAGACCGTCGAAGTCGCTGTACGATCTCGAAGCGAGTTCCGTCAAAAAGAAATGGAAGGATAAAGCCTTCGCGGCGGGCACGTCACGCGCGGAAATGGAGCACGCCGCGCAAGAGTTCGGCATCGAGTTATGGGAACACGCGGGGAATGTGATTCAAGCCATGCGACGGATCGCGCCTGAGTTGGGATTGGTGGGGAACATTCAAAATTAAATTCGCAAGGACAGACCTGTGTATCTGCTTTTTTGTTGGAGAACCATGCATCGAAAAATCATTTTCCCCTTGTTGGTCGTATTGTTTGCCTCGTGCGCGCCTCCCGCCACATTTACACCCCAACCTCCTGTTGCATTTACCCCACCAGCCAATTACCTTCCGACGATCTTCGATATTGTTGTTGAATCGACTGCTTCGCAGGAACGGTTGAACGACTCGCGCCCGAATATCATCGTCATCATGACCGACGATCAGCCGTTTCACACCATGGCATACATGCCGACAGTGATCAACGAATTGATCCCTAACGGTGTCAACTTTACGAATGCGTTCGCTACCACGCCTCTGTGTTGCCCAAGCCGCGTCAGCATTCTCACGGGGGAATATGCGCACAATCATCAAGTGCTCACCAATCGAATGCCAATGGGCGGGGCGCTGAAGTTCGATGACGCGATCACTATTGCAACTTGGATGAAGGATGCGGGGTATCGCACGGCATATTATGGAAAATATTTGAACGGTTATGATGCTCTTGAACCCAGCGGTTATGTTCCGCCGGGTTGGGACGAGTGGGGAGTCTTTCTCGGCAAGAATCTCGGTGAAAATGAAGATGCGGGTAATCTACAATATTATTCCAACTTCAGCATGTCTGAGAACGGCTTGATTGTCGAGTATCAGGGTCAGCAAGTCAATTTCGGAACGGATGTGGTAACGCAAAAATCAGTTGATTTCATCAATACGGCGCGAAACGATCCGTTCTTCCTCTTTATCGGTTACTACAACCCGCACTCGCCTTATGTCGCCGCGCCTCGCCATACTGATACTTTCCGCTCCGGCTCAGGCTGGGGTTGGTTCCAGTATCGCCCGCCAAATTTCAACGAGGAGGATATTAGCGATAAGCCCGAGTACCTGAACGACATCTCGCCTCTTTCTCCGAGGGAATTAGATGCGGCACACAAGCGGATTCTACGCTCACTCCTCTCTGTGGACGACGGTATCGCGTCTGTGCTGAAGGCGTTGGATAAAGCGGGGTTGAAAGAGAAGACCATCATCGTGTTTTTCTCCGATAACGGAGCCACCCTCGGCGATCATCGCTTTGGGGTCTCGAAGAATTGCGTGTACGAGGCTTGTGTGAAGGTTCCCTTCGTTGTGTACGCGCCAGCCTTCTTTGAAGCGCGGAGCGAGGATCGCATCATCGCCAACATTGACCTCGCCCCCACATTCATTGACTTGGCAGGAGGTTCCATCCCTGAAAGCATTGACGGGTTGAGCCTGCTCCCGTTGCTCAACAACGATCCGGTTGATTGGCGCGAGGATATTTTGCTCGAGCATTGGCCCGCCGAAGAAGGCGTTGGTTCGATGATCCCCGAGTTTTACGCGGTACGAACAATGGAGTGGAAGTATGTGGAGTACGTGACGGGTGAGAAAGAATTGTATGACCTTGTGAACGACCCATATGAGTTGGTAAATCTTGCGGGGAAAAGGGATTATCGAGACATAGAAGCCGAACTGGCGGCGAGGCTGAAAGAATTGAAAGAGGAATGAATTATTGCCGTTTAAATTTGAAAACTTCAACGCGCGTTGGAGTGACGAAGCGCGTCCCAACCCGCGACACAACCTGTTTGAAAGATCATGTCTTGCGACATGGGTTGGTCGTTTTCGAATAACTTGCCCGCGGGGTATTCAGCTCTCAATGAATAAGCGATTTGCGGACCTGTAGAATCGGATGCGATGGTCAGTAGATAGAATTTGCCCAGCGATTGCCAATCGGGTTCAAATTGAATGGCGTACCAATCACCAACAGGGAGGGCGGAGTTGTTGACGAGTTGGTTGACGAGCTCGCGCCCCTGGTCAACATCTTGCAGGATGAATTGTGTCGTTCCAGATGGATCCGCTTCGCTGGCGGTCATCCACACGCGGACTTCGCTTGCGCCGTTACATTCCAGAACGATTTCTTGTTTGAGAGTCAGTTGAGTCGATACTGGCGACGAATAGCGTTCATCGGGCGCCCAATTTTTGTAATTGGGCTGGTAGCATAGACCCGATTGATAAAATTGCGAGCCGCAATTGACATGATAGGAGAGATACATCCCTGTTGTGTAAAAGAGGAGACTCAACACGGAGAGGACGACGGGGAGAGCGCTGGGGATGCGAATCCGCTGGAGGATGGGCAGACCAGCCAGCCCGACGAAAAGAAGCGGCATGACCGTCGTGAAGTAACGTCCTTGCACGCCCTCGATGGATTTGAATCCCACCGGATTGCCGGTGATGTAGAGCAGAATGTACGTCCCGACGTATGAAACAAGAAAGACGAGGAACAATCCAGCGCGGGCGCGAGTTGGAATCGAATCGTTGTTGAGAAACAAGGCGGCGATCAGTGCGGCGGTGAAGAAATAAAAAGTCCATGCGGGGACGGGCCAGTAGGCAAAGCCGTAGATGGCGAGAGAATCCAAAAGATAACTGAACCATCTGCCGCGAATCGTTTGCGTGAGGATGGATAAAAATTCAATCGGTTGTTGCAGGATGAACAGAACTTGCCCGCGAGGGTCTGTGCCATCGGGCAAAGCGTGGAGCTGTGAATAGGCGAGCAGATTCCAGCCGACGACTTCGATTGCAAAAAACACGACGGTTGTTAGAAGCAAGAACAAGTAGCCGTGTCGCATGGTGAAACGCGAGGGAGGAATGATGAGGAAGGGAAGGACAGCCAGAGGGACGATGTTGACTTTTCCGAAAAATAAAATGAAAAATAATAGCGCGAGCCAGCCCCATTCCTTCCAACGGATTTCTTTTTGATTTGCGATGGCGATCGTTCCGCCGATGAACAGAAACGCGATGCCGTTCGAGATCGCGTCCGCGCTGATGGTGGAGGCTTGCAAAATGGCGACAGGCGACGCGGCGAAGATGGCGAGAATCCATTTGCCGAACGGAATGAATCGCACCCCCAGCCATGCGAGCGCTGTGTAACTGATGAGTCCGATCAGACGAATGACATAATACACGGGCAGGGCGGGCAGTCTTTCGCTTCTTCCAAGAAAGCGCATGACCATGGCTTGCGGCAATAACAGCGGAGGCGAATAGACCGAGCGCGTCTCGACAGTTCCATACACATAATCGTACGCGTCCATCGGCAGGCTTCCAAATTTTCCCCAGAAGTCCGCTTCCACCGCGCGGACGATGAACTGCCTGCGATACGAAAGTTCCCAATAGACGGCGGGGAATGGCGTCTTCTCTTCGTTCGGCAAAAACGCGAAGTCGGACATTTGCCAGACGCGCATGAGATGCGTCTCTTCATCGTAGCCCGCGCTGATGGGAAGCAGAAGACAAACGGCAACGCCGAAGATCAGCAACACAGCGAGCAGATAAATTTCCGCGCTGTGCAAGTGTTTGATGGGTGAAAAAAACTGGGGACGTTGTGCTTTCACTGGATCATCTCGACGACGGGACGCACGCTTCGATTCGACGGGTGAGCGGGGTCGCGCTAGCGAGGCGCTCGCAACTCCGCCTTCTTGCAAGATTCGCTATCGGCGCATCTCAGAAAGAATTTCTACCGCGCTTTTCTCGCTTTGCCAGCCTTTTCCCAATTTGTCCCCTAATTTCAGCAATCTTTCCCAAGCGTCATCATCCGATTTAATAGGAGGGGAATACATGAAGATTATCGCGGAAATTGCCTGACCGTTTTCAACTTGATCGGCAACGACGCGTAAAGCCAAAGCCTGTACGCGGGCAATTGCGCTTTCGGCGTCATTGCCATACGCCAGCGTACCCGGCAATTCTTTCACTTCCGCCAGCCAGCGACCATCTTCTTCTTGTTCGTATTGGATCGTTAGATTCATCGGATCTTGCTTTCGTTTGCATCATTATACACGTCAACACTACTCCGTCCTACTGGCAAGGAGAGTAGGGCTACTGCGCTTGAAGTTCTCTTCCACTAATCTACGCTAATCTTAGCAATTTTTTTAGCGGAAATTCGTGAGGATTAGTGGATAATGCTTTTGAAGAGCTTCTCTAATGTGATTGCTCTTCTGGGAGAGGGCTAAACCCTACTTTTTGAGATTGATTCCGTTGGGTGTGATATCAAACGCCCAGGGCTGGGATGTATCAAGGCAGTGGGTTCCGTTCGTCACCATGAAATACTCTTTGGGGTCGGGGTTCCATGCCCACAGGGAATAACATCCTACGATGAGATCGCCGATGACCAGCGATTGACCACTCGTGAGAGTATAGGGGCGGTAACCGCACACACTTTGCGGACCGTTTTGCTGTAGATTCACTGAGACATTGATCGTTCCCTTCGTGGGGTTGTCAATGCGGATCTTGATCTTCTCCCCTTCCAATGAAGCAGGCAGGAGGGTATTAATGCACGGATCACCCGCATACGGATTCGGAACAGGGCTGGGGGTGAATGTTGCCCCCAGCGTTGGCATAGGCGGGAGGGTAGCCGTGAACGCGGGTGTATTCGTCAACGTGGCTGTCGGCGGGATCGTAGCGGTCGGGATGGCGGCTTGCGTCTCTGCCACCAGCGTGGAACCTGCCGCGACGATGGTGCCTTGCAGGTCTGCCAGATTGATCGTAGGTGTAGCCTGCGGTTCACCTGCGCCACACGCGCTGACGATGAGTGTGATTGCGATAAGCATTGATAATCGTTTCATGTGGAGATGTCCTTGATGGTTGAATTATAGTTGAAACCCTCGCAGGCATCTTCCAAACAAGAAAGACACTATTGACCTCAGCGTGTTCGGCACGTAGGCAAAATAACGTATAATGCAAACATGGCAACGCCAACGCTATTTCAGGGTCCGTCACTCAGGGAGCGCAAGCGCGTCCCCATGCAGACCATTCGCGCGATTGCGAAACATATTGCGGAAACGTTCGATCCCGAGAAGATCATTCTCTTCGGCTCTCACGCCTATGGAAAGCCGACCGCCTCCAGCGATGTGGACCTGCTGGTCGTGATAGATACGCCCAAAGGGGATGAATTCGAGAAGTCGCTTGAAATTAGAAAATCACTGCCGCCGCTGAACTTCGGGCTGGATGTTGTCGTTCGTTCACAGAAGGCTATCGAAAAACGCAAGAAGTTGGGAGACTGGTTTCTGGTTGACATCACCCAAAAAGGGAAAGTTCTGTATGAACGAAGTGGCTAAAGAGTGGGTGGACAAAGCCGAGGAAGATTTCGATAGCGCGGATTTGCTCCTCCATGCGGGCGAAGCGCCGTTGTCGAGCCCTGCCTGTTTCCACTGCCAGCAGTGCGCGGAGAAATACCTCAAAGCGTTTTTGACGGACCACTTGATCCGCTTTGAACGAACCCATCGATTGGCGGATTTGCTCGGGTTGTGTATCCCTGTTGACAAGGATTTTAGAAAACTTGCAAGCGATCTGAACAGCCTGGATGGATTTGCTGTCGCCATACGATACCCTGGCGCTACAGTTTCAGCGGACCTTGCGGAAGACGCATTCGAAGCGGCGAAAAGAGTGCGCGTTTTCGTAAGAAGCAAACTCAAACTCAAGTAAGGGGAGTACGCCATGCCCGCCTCTGACTCACAAACCTACATCGTCAACGACCAGCCCATCGAAAGGGACGCGCTCGACTTCACGCCCTACGTCGAAACCCTCGCGGACATCATCCAGTCAGGCAACACGCCGTTGACCATCGGCGTGCTTAAAAGCAAAAGCCGCTCGATTGAGCGGCTTATCGCGTACAAACTTAGGTTTCAAGGGAAATCCTTTTATTCGGAATTTTCTTTGTCAAACCTTGCACGGTGGAAATGTTCTTCTACGGCAGGCAAATCTATTTCTGCTTGTTTGCAGAACCACACAAACAGTTTCGCTTGATACTCTGCAGTTTCAACTGGTTCACCGAAGAACTTTACCAAGCGAGTTTGATTAGCAAGTTTTGGCGGGATTAGACTGAACAATTCAGCGTAACTGACTTCAACGAGTTTCTTCAATGTTGTCTGATAATCCTTCTTTAGATTGTCAAATTCATTAGTCGGATTTCCTTCTTCATCAATTACCCCGATAAACTTCAGGGTATGGACAGCAAGACCTTCTTTTCCTTTTGCCATGCCAAGCCTTTTGAACAAATCAATGTTAATTGGCGAAGGCTTCCAATTTGGCTCTTGTACAAATGCCATGAATTCTTCAATACCTTTCAGGCGGGCAGATGGGTACTTTGCGCTTTGTTTCTTTGTTTTCATTTCGATCTCCTAAAGTTGAGGCATTTTTGCCTTTACAGTCTCGTATCCGCTTTTAGTAAGTTTCCAAAGTTTCTGAGACTTTTCTCTCCCTACTTCAGAAAGCCAACCTTTGCCCGCGCAGTAGTTAGCTGTAGCGGATAAATTGACAGGGCGAGACCAACGAGCCCGTCGAAAATAGTTGTTGGTAATTGTCTTGATCTCAGCGAAGTCTTTGTTTTCCACTTCAAAGTGGTAACAAATAGCGACCATCAATTTGTCTGTATCGTTAGCATTTTTAGGTAAAGATGCTGCAAATTCTTCCCATGTAGTAGTGTTGGTGAATTCAAGATTCATTTTGTTTTCCTTTTTTATTCGATTGATAAAATTTCTTTGGCACGATGGAGACTAGAAACATGAACGTAATATCCATCGCCACTCTTGACCACGACTCGAGTCTTAACTAACTCCATCAACTTAGGTCTTAGGGTGCCGCCTGGCAACATTGTTGCTTTTTCGATTTCAATAGGAGATGCCGCGGCAGTAAATATTGTGTTTGGCCGAGTTGACAAGGCTAACCGACAAAGCAGAAATACTAGGATTTTTTGCTTGGCAGTTAGATCATCTGCTGTGGGCTTGAAGTGAACATCCCCAGATTCGGGGTTTACACCTGCAAACGGGAATATCAATTGAGCTAGCAAGGCCCTTTGTTCACCTACTACCTGCTCAGGTCGTACGTATATTTGTTCCAGCGGATCTTGGTCTTCCATACGAAAACTCCTTAAGTGGATTTTGTAACAAAGTAACAGTATTTGTTACAACGTTATAATAAACGACATATGGCTAAAGTGTCAAGGGTTTTCTGGGTCCAATTTAATGCGAAAGGCAGACCGTAGCCTGCCTTTCGTATAACTGAACGCTTCTATTTTCTTTTGGCAACCAATTATTTCTTTCTGGCTTTTGAAGTCTTCCTTGTTGCAGATTTCTTTTTCAGTGGCGCATCCTTAACCTTCACCGAAGATTTCTTTGAGGCAGACTTTGCCTTCTTCGCAACCACCTTCTTCTTCGGTTTTGCAGAAGCCTTTTTAGCCGCCACTTTCTTCTTTCCACTCTTGCCCTGAGCTTTGCGTGAGGGTTCCACCTTCATCTCCCCCACAAACCTCTCCGCCTCCCAAGCGACATTGACCGAGACCACTTCCTCGCCAGCCTTCACCTCCACGACCACATCACCCTTCGTGGCGGCGCGTTTGCGTAGACTTGCCGCATCTAAACGAGTTGACTTCGGCGCGCCTTTGCTTAAGTGGATGGTCGCCATGTGATTCGGTTTGCCCGTCACCATGCCGACTAATTTTTCCTTGCTTGAAACTTCCCACGCGATGACGCCCTTGCCGTAGCGTCCTTGTGTTGGGAATTCTTTTTCTTCGATGCGTTTTGCCTTGCCGTCGTTGGTGAGCAGGAATACTTCACCCTCAGACGGTAACACTTCCGCGCCGATGACTTCATCTTTATCCTCCAACTTCATGCCGTTGACACCCGCCGCGACGAGTCCCATTGGGCGCACGTCATCTTCCTTGAAGCGGATCGCCATGCCCTGCGCGGTGACGAGGAAGATGTCTTTCTTCTTGCCGTCGGTTAATCCGACAGAAATTAATCGGTCGCCTTCATTCACTTTGACCAACACAAATGTTTGCGAGGACGGTCCGGGCAATTCGCTGATCAAACTTTTCTTGATCATGCCGAAGCGTGTCGTGGTCAGTACGCATGTTTCTTCAGGCAATGTAGATTTTCTGGCAGGCAACGCGAACACTGCCGCGAGCGAATCATTTTCTGTGAGCGGCGAGACTTTGTAGAACATCGAGCCTTGCGTCAACTTTTCGGCTTGCGGGATGATGTGCGCGGCAACTGCGGCGGCGCGTCCAGACTTCGCAACAAAATAGATCGTGTCCGTTGTCGCGGCTTTCACCAGCCAGCGCGGCGCATCGTTGCCTGAATGTTTCGGTTGCTTATCGTCGGCGGTGCGCGAGACCAAGCCATCGTCGGTCACGCCGATCCACACTTGTTGTTCAGGCAGAAGGTCGCGCGCGGTCAACGCTTTCTTCGTCGTCTTGCCGTCTTTCGACTCGCCCAGAGTCACGATCTGCGTGCGGCGACGGTCGCCGTATTGCGCTTTCACTTTCAACAGTTCGTCCGCCACAACGCCGCGCATC
>WBZL01001929.1_pt1 | contig 10184 bp, 8 predicted proteins | sample 5204291 | NCBI WGS metagenome assembly WBZL01 (sample SAMN12344345, study PRJNA552823) | activated sludge metagenome | biome: Activated sludge suspended growth; feature: Nitrification reactor; material: Wastewater; isolation source: activated sludge from nitrification reactor of wastewater treatment... | reverse complement strand
CCGCCTTCCGATGATCCGACAGGCAGTCCACCACTTGAGATCTCCGCAAAGAAATATGGATTCGCAAGTCTTCTTGTTGTTCTGGCCAGACGCCGAAGCGATGCTCCAACCACTCGCCCGCCGCGACGCTCCCTCCAGCCCAGACCCGGCGCCCGATTTGACGCTCGTCAGACATTTTTCTACTCGAATTCGTGGACCAATGCAAGACTGCGGAAGGCGGTTGCTTACACCGGGCTTACGCGTCGGTCACCATCACCACATGCACCCGGTACGGCCCATGCGCGCCGAGAACAATGGTCTGCTCGATGTCACCGGTGCGTGACGGGCCGGAGATGAAATTGACGGCGCGGGGCAGTTCGTTGTGTTCGGCGCGCGCCAGATTCCAGGCTTCTTCCATGCCTGGCACGAGGCGGGAAGCGGCGACGATGGCGATGTGGGTCTCGGGCAGCAGACTGACCGAACCGGGCGTATCGGGCCCGGAGAGCAGCATCAGCGTGCCGGTTTCGGCGATGGCGCAGAAGCAGCCGGTGATGCCGACCAGGTCGGCGTCGACGGCGCCGCGCGGCGCGAATTCGATGCCCGCCGTGCTCCAGTCGTGGCCGGCCACCAGCGGCCAGCCAACCACTTTGCTCGGTAGTTGCCGGGCCGCCAGGTAGCCGGCCACTGCAGCGGGCACGGACGACCATTCGGCGACGACGTCGACCGTCGTTGACAGCGACTCCGACTTTCGCTTGAAGCGTTCCAGCAGATCGCCGGCGACATGCGGTCGTGGGCCCTGCTGACGGGCGGCCAGGCAGGCGTCGATGGCGCGGCGGGCGGTGGGGACATTGTCGGCGGTGCGGCCGAGCCTTTCGCGCACCCGCCCCAGAATATCGTCACGAGTACTCATGTCACGCGGTTCCTTTCCTCGCCCCGAACGAAGGCTTCGATGTTGTCGATCAACTGATCGGCCAGCACCTGCATGGCCTGGCCCGATGCCCAGGCCACGTGCGGTGTGACGATCAGGTTCGGCAATTGGCATTCGAGCAGCGGATTGCCCTCGCGTGGTGGCTCCTGCGACAGCACGTCGAAGCCGGCGCCGGCGATCCAGCCCTCGCGTAATGCCTGGACCAGCGCCGCCTCATCGACCAGGCCACCGCGCGCAGTGTTTATGAGCAGGGAATCGCGCTTCATGGCGCGCAATTCCGGCACGCCGATCATGCCGCGGGTTTGCTCGGTCATCGGGCAGTGAAGCGAGATCGCATCGGACTCTGCCAGCAGGGTCCCGAAGGAAACATAGCCGGGCCGCACGGTGGCCGCGCCCTTGCGTTCACCCCAAAGCACGCGCAGGCCGAAAGCCTCGGCCAGGCGCGCCACCCCACGCCCCAGCGAACCGCGGCCGAACAGACCCAGTGTCGAGCCCGTCAGGTCGCGGATGGGATGCGCGAAGAGGCAGAAGGCGGCGGCGCGCTGCCATTCGCCCGCCGCCACGTCGGCGCGGTAGGCGAGCAATTGCCGACGCAGCGCCAGCAGCAGCATGAAGACATGCTCCGGTACCGTCTGGGCGGCGTAGCCGCGAATATTGGTGACCGGCAGCTTGTGCGCACGGCACCAGGCCAGGTCGATGTTGTCGGTGCCGGTGGCCGCCTCGGCGATCAAACGCAGCCGGGGCAGGCGCGCCAGCAGATCGCCGGGGAGTATCGCTTTGTTGACGATGACAATGGTGGCGTCCTTGAGGCGCTCGAACAGGTGGTCAGGAGCGGTTTGGGCATGCTCGTTCCAGACATGGGGAAAGCTCGGCCGCCTGACCACGGCGTGCACCGAGTCCTTCTCCAGAAAGACAATCCGCTCCATCAGCGCTTGCCTTGCGCGTACAGCTCGCGGAAGGTCTTGCCCTCGGGTGCCGGAAAATCGCGACCGCGCGTCCATTCGGGCGCGACACCGAGCACGCCGATGCGGTCGCGGCCGGCGGCCAGCCAGTTGAGGTAGCGCACACCGAAGCGGGTGCCCAGGGCATAGAGCCTGGGCCGGCAAGCCACCCAGGCCCAGGCCTTGAAGGCAAGGCGCTCCATGAGCGGGCGCAGATTCTTGTCCACCTGCTTCTCGCGCAATTGGCGCAGTAGCTCGGGTAGCGGAATCTTCACCGGGCACACCACACCGCACTGATTGCACAGCGTAGCGGCGTGCGGCAGGTCGATGGCCTTGTCGAGGCCCATAAAGAGCGGGGTCAGCACCGATCCCATCGGCCCGGGATAGACCCAGCCATAGGCGTGGCCACCGATGGTCTGATAGACCGGGCAGTGGTTCATGCAGGCACCGCAGCGGATACAGCGGAGCATTTCCTGGAACGACGAACCGACCAGATCGGCGCGGCCATTGTCGACCAGCACGAAGTAGAGGTGCTCAGGACCGTCCGATTCTTCCGGCTGTTTGACGCCGGTCAGCAGCGACACGTAGTTGGAGATCGACTGGCCGGTGGCGGAACGGATCAGGAGGCGCAGCAGCAGCGACAGATCCTCCAGGGTCGGAATCACCTTCTCGATGCCGGTGACCACCACATGTACGCGCGGCAGGGTGGTGACCATGCGGCCGTTGCCTTCGTTGGTCACCAGCGCCACCGAACCGGTTTCCGCGACCAGGAAATTGCCGCCGGAAATGCCCATGTCGGCGTCGAGAAAGTGCTCACGCAGGGTTTCGCGAGCCTCGCGGGTCAGCTCGGGAATCTCGGTCTTGCGCGGTGTGCCGTGTACCCGCGCGAACAGGTCGGCGACCTCGTCGAGCCCCTTGTGCACCACCGGCGCGATGATGTGCGAGGGCGGTTCGTTGTCGTTGATCTGAAGAATATATTCGCCGAGGTCGGTTTCCACCGGCCTCACCCCGGCCGCCTCCAGCGCGTGGTTGAGACCCGCCTCCTCGGAGAGCATCGACTTCGATTTGACCGCCTTCTTCACGCCGTGCCGGCGGGCGATGTCCACCACATGGCGACAAATCTCGGCGCCATCCTTGGCCCACAAGACGGTGGCGCCACGCGCCGTGGCGGTGGCCTCGAACTTCTCCAGCCAGAGATCCAGGTCTTGCAGCACCCGGTTGCGCACGGCCTTGCCCGCTTCGCGGGTGCCCTCGAAATCGTCGATTTCCCTGATCGCCACGGCACGTTTGTCGACGAACTTGCCCTTCGAGGTACGCATGTTCGCCTGCAACACCGGGTTGGCCAGCGCCGCCGACGCATTGGCCTTGAAGAACATCGAGCGGATCCGCATCAATCGCCTCCCGCCAGGACTTCGGCGATGTGCAGCACGCGCATCTTCTCGTTGCCCATGCGCCGCAGCTTGCCCTCGATGTTGAGCAGACAGCCGAGATCGCCGCCAACGATGGCGTCGGCGGCAGTGCCGCAGGCGTTCGCGCACTTGCGCTCGGCGATGGCCGCCGACACCTCGCCGAACTTGACGGAGAAGGTACCGCCGAACCCGCAGCATTCCTCGGCGCCCGGCATTTCCCGCAACTCGACGCCGGGTAGCTTGGCCAGCAGGTCACGCGGCTGTTGCTTGATGCCCAGACTACGCAAACCGGCGCACGAATCGTGATAGGCGACGCTGCCGCGAAAATCGCCGGGCAGCTTGTCGATCCTGGCGACATTGGCCAGGAAGTCGGTGAGTTCATGGACGCGGCTGGCCAGCGCCACGGCCCGCCCGTGCCAGGCCGGATCTTCCGCCAGCAGGCCCGGATACTCGGTGCGAATCTGATCGGCACAGGAACCGGACGGCGCGACTATGTACTCGTAGCCCTCGAACTCGGCGATCAGCTTTTTCGCCAGGGCGGCGGCCGACGCTCGATCGCCGCCATTGAAGGCCGGCTGTCCGCAGCAGGTCTGGGTTTCCGGTACGATCACCTCGCAGCCGGCCGCTTCCAGCAGGCGGATGACGGCAAAACCGATGCGTGGCCGCATCATGTCGACAAGACAAGTGACGAACAGCGCGACCCGCATGAAATCTCCCTGAACAGGTTTAGAACTGGAACGTTTCGCATTGTGGCATACTTCGCCGCCAACAAAAGAAGTCCAAGCCATGCCCCGTCCGAGCATTCCACCCGCCCCCGCCGAAGCAAGAAACCCCATCCAGGTAGTCGACCGGATGATGAAGCTGCTCGACGTGCTTTCCTACTATCACGACCCGGTGAGCCTGAAGCAGTTGTCGCTGGAAACCGGCCTGCATCCGTCCACGGCCCACCGCATTCTGGCCGCCATGGCGGCAACCGGCTTCGTCGAACGGGCCGATCCGGGCACTTACCGATTGGGCATCCGGCTTCTTGAACTGGGCAATGTGGTCAAGTCACGCATCAATATCCGCGAATCGGCCATGGCCCCCATGCAGACGCTGCACCAGCGCATCGGTGAAAGCGTGAATCTGGGGGTGCGCCAGGGCGACGAAATCGTCTATGTGGAACGGACTTCCAGCGGCCGCTCGTCGGTGCGGGTGGTACATCTGGTCGGCGCCCGCGCACCGCTGCACGTCACGGCGGCCGGCAAACTCTATCTGGCCGAGGACAACCGAGAGCAGTTGCGCGACTACGCCCGGCGTACCGGCCTGCCCGGCCTGACCCCGCATTCGATCACCGCCCTGACGGCCCTGGAGAAGGAGATCGACCGGGTGCGCCGCCACGGCGTGGCCTACGATAACGAGGAAATCGAACAGGGGCTGCGCTGTATTGCCGCGCCGGTGCGCGACGACAGCGGCGATCTGGTCGCCGGGCTCTCGGTATCGGCACCGGCCGATCGCTACAACCCGGAATGGATTCCCCTGCTTTGCGCCACGGCGGATGCCATTTCGGCGACCATTGGCTACGTCAAGCCGGCGCGATAGCCGGCACGCGATCAGCCGGCGGCGTGGACCTGGGCCAGCGCGGCACTCTCGACCCAGCGCTTGATGCGATTGGCATCGCCGATGCGGGTCAGCTTGCCCCAGGAATCCAGCAACACGATGATCATGGGTTTGTTGTTCAGCCAGGCCTGCATCACCAGGCATTTGCCGGCTTCATTGATATAGCCGGTCTTGGACAGGCCGATATCCCACGAATCGTTCTTTACCAGACTGTTGGTGTTGTGGAACGACTGCGTGCGGCCGGCGATATTGACGTCGTATTCGGCGGTGGTGGAATACTGCCGAATCAGCGGATAGCGGTGCGCGGCAGCCACCATCTTGGTCAGGTCACGAGCGCTGGACACGTTGGCAGCCGTCAGGCCGGTGGAATCCTCGAAGCTGGTATCGGTGAGCCCCAGCTCCTTCGCCTTGCGGTTCATCGCGGCGACAAACGCGGCCCGACCGCCTGGATAGTGACGGGAGAGGGCGGCGGCAGCACGGTTTTCCGAGGCCATCAAGGCCAGGCGGAGCATTTCCTCGCGGGTCAACTGAGTTCCGACCTTCAAGCGGGAACGTGTTCCCTTCAGGGTGTCGATGTCCTCTTCGCCGATGGTCAGTTCTTCAGTCAGACTGGGTTTGGCGTCGAGCGCGACCATGGCGGTCATCAGTTTGGTAATCGACGCGATCGGCACCTGGGTATTGGGATTCTTTTCGAACAGCACCGCACCGCTGGTTTGATCGACCACCACCGCCGACGCGGACTGGAGCACCAGATTGCCGGCCTCTTCTGGCCTGGGCGACAACTCCGCGTGCTTCTTGTGCTTGGCCTTGACCGCTGCCTTGGCCACGGACTTGGCTTTGACCTTGACGTGCTTTTGCTTCTTGACCACCGCCGCCTTCTTCTTTGGCGCGGCCTGGGCTTCGCCGAACCCGGGTCCGAAAGTGGGCCCGACGGCCAGTCCGGCCGACACCAACAGCAGCAATAAAGCCTTCTTCATCAGCTTCTCCGATGGAACGTCTTGATAGTCTAACATCGGACGATGGTCCACGACATTCCGTATCGGCAATATTTCCAATAAATCAATGCAGATATCCGCAATACCTCAAGCTTTATCGAGGCCAAGAAAGGCGCTCAATTCGCCGCGCCGGGCCATCGCGTCCCGATACCCCAGATCGATCAGGTAACGGATATACCGCGCTTCAAAGAGCAGATAGCTGGCAAACGCCCCACCGGCATTGTCGCGGACGCCCATACCGCGCAACAAGGTCCGTACCGGCCAAGGCAGATCGGCGACCATGCTCGCGGCCAGCATGTCCAGACGTTCCGAAGGTTGGATGACCATCACGTCGATGGGACGCCACCGGAGCCCCTCGCGCTGCCGAACCTCCTCCGGAATGCGCGCCGCCAACCGATTCACCTGACCCATCCGCTCGATATCGGCGGCGAGACTATCGACGTAGAGACCGGACAGCACATGTCCGGCGGTTTCGGCCAGGCTGGGATAGGCTTTGCTCGGCGACCGGTCACCATCGCCGGCGGCCATACGGCCGCTGCCAATGACCAGGATCCGCTCTGCACCCAAGCGGACGGCCGGGGACAATGGCGCCAACTCGCGCATGGCGCCGTCGCCAAAATACTCGCGGTGCAGCTTGACCGCAGGAAACAGGAAAGGCACCGCCATCGAGGCCATGAGGTGGCCGACATTCAGGGCCACGTGGGCGCCCACCCGTTGCACCCGCTGCCAAGGCTCGAGGTCGGCCCGGCCCTGAAAGAAACTGACGCACTGGCCGGAACCGTATCCGGAGCAGGTGATGCTGAGCGCTCGCAAGGTTTGGCTGGCAATACCCTTTTTCAGATTCCGGAAATCGAACTGCGCCGACAACCGGCGCTGCAGCGGGCTGTTGTCGAGCAGGCCGCGGGGAGCCAGGCCGAACAGCCAACCGATACTCAGCGCCGCCAGCCAGTGGCCACCGGAAATGGCGACACTCCCTGGGTCGGCGCGGTAGACGTCGCCAGCGTGGAGTTCCGACCAGAACGCATCCAGCGCATCGACGCCGGCACTGAAATCGTCGGCGTCGAGAGCCAGGCGGGTCGCGTTGATGGCCCCGCCGGAAACGCCGCAATAGATGGAAAAGGGATTGACCAGCGGCTCGGGCATCATTTGCCGCACGGCCCTGAGGACGCCGACCTCGTAGGCCGCTCGTGCGCCTCCACCCGAGGCGACCAGCGCCGTCCTCGACTCGGGTGCCGTCTTCATGCCGGGGGACGCGCCTGCTGTTGTGCCACCTCGACCGAAAGCAGCGCGGCCATGTTCACGATGCGCCGGACGGTCGCGGTGGGCGTCAGGATATGGACTGGCCGGGCCGCACCCAGCAGCAGCGGACCCACTGTCAGGCCGTCGCCAGCCGCTGTCTTGAGCAGATTGAAGGCGATGTTGGCCGCATCCACAGTCGGCATGACCAACAGGTTTGCCGAGCCCTTGAGACGCGAGGGCGGAAAGACTCGCCGGCGAATATCCTCCGACAGCGCGGCATCACCGTGCATTTCGCCCTCAACTTCCAGTTGCGGCGCGCGCGCCGTGATGAGTTCCAGCGCCCGGCGCATCTTGATCGCGGTCGGCGTGCCTTCCGTACCGAAGCTGGAATGCGAGAGGAGCGCGACCTTGGGCGTCAGGCCAAAACGGCGCACTTCTTCCGCGGCCAATACCGTCATCTCGGCCACCTGCTCGGCGGTCGGTTCGTAGTTGACGTAGGTGTCGCCGATGAACAGCGTCCGGCTGGGCAGGATCAGCATGTTCATGGCGTGGAAGCTATCCACGCCCGGCCGACGGCCAATGACGTCGGCGATGTAGCTCAAATGCAGCGCGTGACCGCCGAAGGTGCCGCACAACATGGCATCGGCATGACCATGGCGGACCAGCATGGCGCCGATCAGCGTGGTGCGGCGACGCATTTCCCGCTTGGCGTACTCGACACCAACGCCCTTGCGGCACGTCAGCTGGTAGTAGTCCTGCCAGAGATCCTTGTAGCGCGTGTCGGAGTCCGGGTTGACCAACTCGAAATGCTCGCCGGCGCGGATGCGCAGGCCATCGCGGGCAATATGATCCTCGACGACCTTCGGCCGGCCGATCACGATCGGCCTGGCGAGACCATCGTCGACGACCGTCTGCACGGCGCGCAGCATCCGGTCGTCCTCGCCCTCGCAGAAGACGATGCGCGCCGGACTCTTCTTGGCCGCCGCGAATACGGGTCGCATGAGCAGGCCGGTGTGATAGACGAACTCGTTCAACTGCTGGCGATACGCCGCCATGTCGGCAATGGGACGGGTGGCGACGCCCGAATCCATCGCCGCCTGAGCCACCGCGGGAGCGACCTTCATGATCAGGCGCGGATCGAAGGGCTTGGGAATCAGATATTCGCGGCCGAAGGCCAGTTCCTCCTTGCCGTAGGCGGCGGCGACCACCTCGGACTGTTCGGCATGGGCCAGTTCGGCGATGGCCCGCACGGCGGCGACCTTCATCGCCTCGTTGATGGTTGTCGCGCCGACATCGAGCGCGCCACGGAACATATAGGGGAAACAGAGGACGTTGTTGACTTGATTCGGGTAGTCCGAACGGCCGGTGCCGATGATGACATCCGGCCGCACCGCATGGGCATCCTCGGGCCGGATTTCCGGATCGGGGTTGGCCATGGCCAGGATCAGCGGATTGGGCGCCATGGCCGCTACCATTTCCGGTTTCAAGACCCCCTTGGCGGACAGGCCGAGGAAGATGTCGGCGCCGGGCATGATGTCGGCCAGCGTACGCGCGTCGGTTGCCTGGGCGTAGCGGGCCTTCGAGGGGTCGAGATTCTCCCGACCGGCATGGATGACCCCCTTGCTATCGACGACATAAACATTGCGCCGATCGATGCCCAGGCTCACCACCAGGTCGAGGCAGGCAATGGCGGCGGCACCGGCGCCGGAACAAACCAGCTTCACCTCGGCGATAGACTTGCCGACCACGCGCATACCATTCAACACGGCGGCGGCGGTGATGATGGCGGTGCCGTGCTGGTCGTCGTGGAACACCGGAACGGAGAGGCGCTCGCGCAGCTTGGCCTCGACGTAGAAACACTCGGGCGCCTTGATGTCCTCGAGGTTGATCCCGCCGAAGGTGGGCTCCAGAGCGGCGATGATGTCGACCAGCTTTTCCGGATCCTTCTCGTTGATTTCGATGTCGAAGACGTCGACGCCGGCGAACTTCTTGAACAGTACGCCCTTGCCTTCCATCACCGGCTTGCCGGCCAGCGGGCCGATGTCGCCGAGACCAAGGACGGCGGTGCCGTTGGTGATCACCGCGACCAGATTGCCGCGCGAGGTATATTCGTAGGCCTTGGCCGAGTCGGCGACGATCTCGTCGCAGGCGGCCGCCACGCCGGGCGAGTAGGCCAGCGCCAAGTCGCCTTGATTGGTCAGCGCCTTGGTCGGCGTAACGGCGATCTTTCCCGGTCGGGGCAAGCGGTGATACTCCAGGGCCGCGGCGCGAATTCTTTCATCCATGGATAGGCATTCCTTTGCTCGGGTGCGAAGATGATTGTGGCACAATTCCCCACGCAGTCCGCAGTCCCTTCCGCCCCCCCGTTTCTAACTGGAGACACCCCATGAGTCAGCCCCTTCGTGGCGCTACCGCGCCCGAGTACGTCCGGCACGCCAGGCTAAAAGCCTGGGTCGCCGAAGTGGCCGCCCTGACCCAACCCGATCAGATCGTTTGGTGTGACGGCTCGCAAGACGAGTACGACCGCCTTTGCGCACAAATGGTCGAGGCCGGCACGTTCATCAAGCTCGATCCCGCCAAGCGCCCGAATTCCTACCTGGCCTGCTCGGATCCCTCCGACGTCGCCCGTGTCGAGGATCGCACCTACATCTGCGCCGAACGACAGGAAGATGCCGGCCCGACCAACAACTGGGAAGCACCGGCCAAGATGAAGGAAACGCTGACCGGCCTCTTCAAGGGTTCCATGCGCGGCCGGACCATGTATGTCATTCCCTTTAGCATGGGACCGCTCGGCTCGCCCATTGCGCACATCGGTGTCGAGATCACCGACTCCGCCTACGTGGTGGTCAATATGCGCACCATGACCCGTATGGGCAAGGCCGTCTACGACGTTCTGGAAACCGATGGCGCGTTCGTGCCCTGCCTGCATTCGGTGGGCGCACCGCTGAACCCCGGGCAGGCGGACGTGAAATGGCCTTGCAACCCGACCACCAAGTACATCGTCCATTTCCCCGAGACGCGCGAGATCTGGTCCTACGGTTCCGGCTACGGCGGCAACGCCCTGCTGGGCAAGAAGTGCCTGGCGCTGCGCATC
>WBZL01005723.1_pt1 | contig 10188 bp, 11 predicted proteins | sample 5204291 | NCBI WGS metagenome assembly WBZL01 (sample SAMN12344345, study PRJNA552823) | activated sludge metagenome | biome: Activated sludge suspended growth; feature: Nitrification reactor; material: Wastewater; isolation source: activated sludge from nitrification reactor of wastewater... | reverse complement strand
GCCGGGATTGAGCAGGCGCTCGGGCGCCATGTAGCGCGGCGTGCCGAGCACGCGGAGCTGCTTGGTGATGTCGCGCGTCTGCTCGCGCTCGAGGCTCTTCACCAGGCCGAAGTCGAGGAGCTTCACGACGTCGTCCTCGCCGCGACGGCACAGCATGACGTTGTCCGGCTTGACGTCGCGGTGCACCAGCCCGCGCTGGTGCGCCTCGCGCAGCGCCGCGGCGACCTGACGCAGCACGTGGACGGCGCGGCCGGGCGGCAGCGCGCCGGACTCGGCGACGAGTTCGGAGAGCGTCACGCCCTCGAGGTATTCCATCACGTAGTACGGCTGGCCGTCGCGCGTGCGCCCGAAGTCGTAGATCTCGACCGTGTTCGGGTGCATGAGCTGGCTCGCGAGCTGCACCTCCCGCTCGAAGCGATGGATGAACTCGTCGGTCGCGATGCGCTTCTTCAGCACCTTTATCGCGGTCGGCCGCTTGAGCAGCGCGTGCCGCGCGAGCCAGATGGACGCCATTCCGCCCTCGCTGATCTGCTTCTCCAGCGTGTACGCGCCGAGTCGCTGCAACCGCCCGAACTGCCGCCTGAGGCGCGAGAGCGACAGCGACGAGTACAGCGCGGCGAGGAGCGTCAGGACCGTGAAGCCCCCGATCACCGAGAACGTGATCAGCAGGTAGCGAAGCGGCGCGAACGCCTCTTTCGACGGAATCTCGGCGATCACGCCGAGGTCATAGGCGGGAAGCCAGCGCCATGCCCCGACCGTGTCGACGCCGGTGTAGTCGCGGTACGGCTCGCCGATCGTTCCGGAACGTTCGGACTCGGCCGGCTTGCCGCGCGCCGCGATCGCGAGCGCCGCAGGCTCGGTGAGCGGCCGGGCCGCGGGCTCGAGACGCGAGTGGTGCCCGGCGGCGAGGTTGCCTCCGGGATCGCGCACGTGGATGGAGAACGCCCGCTCCGCCGCGAGTTCGTTCGGAATCTCGCCGGCCGCCGCGAGCGTCTCGCCGTACCGGCTCGGGGTCAGCAGCAGCCCGTCGTCGCCGAAGGCGTAGGCGTCCACCTGGCCGACCACGTTCGCCGGCGAGAACAGCCGCGCGAACTCGCGGTCGGCGAACACGCCCAGCGCGAGGACGCTCGCCACCTGCCCGTCCGCACCTCGCACCGGCGCGAGGATCCACAAAAGCGGCCGCTTCGTCCCGTCCTTGTCCTCGTGCATGAGTTCGACGTCCGGGTAGGGACGCAAGAACTGCGGCTTGCCGTCGAATGCGAGGTCGAGCTTCTGCCGGAAGACGACCGAGCGCAGCCGGCGCCCGCACAGCACGCGGTCCTCGGCCGCGATCACGACGCCGCCCCGGTCGAGAAGCCGGATCGTCGCGGCCTGCGACATCGCGGTGTTCGACCGGACCTGGCGCATGAGGTCGTCGGTATCGGCCGAGAAGCACGCGGCCGCCGCGGCCGCGGGCGTATGCGAGGCCGCGGCGATCCTCAGCGCCGGCGCGACGACGTCGCGCTCGCGCGCGAGCCTCGCGGTCTCCGCGCGATGGTCGCCGACCCACACGTCCACCGCGGCGACGATGGTGCCGAGCAGCCGCTCGAGGCTCCTCACGCGGTTGTCGCCGATCGCCTGGTGCAGGCCCTGGTAGGCCCAGTAGCCCAGCCCGATCAGCAGCACGCCCATCAGGATCGTCGCGGCATTGCGCCAGGTCTCGGTCTCGACCAGGTCGGCGATGATGTTCGGGATCGCGTTGGCCGGCGCCTCGATGTCGCCGGCGCCGATGTCCAGGACCTTCGGCCGGTCGCCGCCGGCCCGCGTCGGCGGGGCGGCGACACTGTTCTCGGGGGCGGGAGGCGTCTCGGGCGGCATGGCGGAAATGTGCGCCCTCGGGGCGCCCGTTGGCAAGCGAGCGGAGGCGTCCGCTTCCGCGATGCGCCGCGGGTTGCTACATTGTCGCGCCTACCCTCCTCCGCCGCGTTCGCGCGCGGCCATGCCGCATGCTCGACTGGATCGCCGACCCCAACGCCTGGATCGCCCTCGCGACGCTCACCGCGCTCGAGATCGTGCTGGGCATCGACAACATCATCTTCATTTCGATCCTGGTCAGCCGGCTTCCCGAGGAGCGCCGCAACCTCGCGAGACGCCTGGGGCTCGGTTTCGCGATGGCCACCCGCATCCTGCTGCTGCTCTCGCTCGCCTGGATCATGCGCTTGAGGGAGCCGCTGTTCACGCTGTGGCAGGACATCTCGGGCCGGGACCTGATCCTGATCGTCGGCGGCCTGTTCCTGCTGTGGAAGAGCGTGCACGAGATCCACAACTCGCTCGAGGGCGACGAGCAGGGCGCCGGGGGCGGCGCGGGCGGCGCCGCGCACGCCACCTTCGGCGGCGTGATCGTGCAGATCGGGATCATCGACATCGTGTTCTCGCTCGACTCGGTGATCACGGCGGTGGGTCTCGCCGACCAGGTGGCGGTGATGGTCCTCGCGATCGTGATCTCGGTGGCCGTGATGATGTTCGCGGCGCGCCCGATCGGCGAGTTCGTCGACCGCCACCCGACGATCAAGATGCTCGCGCTCGCGTTCCTGGTGCTCGTCGGCGTGACGCTGATCGCCGAGGGCTTCGAGACGCACGTGCCGAAGGGCTACATCTACTTCGCGATGGCGTTCTCGGTCGGCGTCGAGATGCTCAACATCCGGCTGCGGGACCGGCGCGCCGCACGGGCCCCGATCCAGCTGCGCAAGCAGGAGCCCTGACGCGGCGGCACCCGGCGGGCGTCCGGGGCACGCGTCGGGACCCGGGCGACGGTGACGGGCCGATCGGGCGCGCCCGTCGCCCCGTCACCAGCGCAGCAGCCGCGGCCCGAGGGCCGCGCCGATCACCGCCGGGATCGCCATCCCGATCACGTACCAGACGCCGAGGAAGGGCGCCTCGAGCTCGGGGCAATGCAGCGTGTAGACGAGCGCGCCCACGCCGCCCGCGAGCCGGCCTGCCGTCGCGCCGGTCATCACCGGCCGCGTCGGCGCGAGCCCGCGGATCGCCCACAGCACGGCGACCAGCACCGGGATCGACACGATCGTGATGTTGAGCGGGCAGGTCTTCCACGTCGAGCCGAGCACGAGCATCGCGCGCATCATCGGCTCGGCGAGCAGCAGCACGACGGCCGCCAGCGCCCACATCGCCAGGACGGGCGCGACCATCGCGACCGACGCGCGGCCGAGCGCCACGCCGGGGCGCGCGAGCCGGGCCAGTGCGACGAGCGCCGTGCCTGCGACGCTCGCGGCGAACGCCGCGCGCACCCAGAACATCGGCAGCCTCGCCAGCGCCGCGAGGTCGTTGTTGACGCCGAGGTAGGTCGCCACGACGACGAGCGCCCCGAGCGACCCGACCGCCAGCGCCGCGACGTAGCGTCGCGACGCGGCGCGGGACTCGACCGGCCCGGCGCCGGTCGCGAGCGTCCTGATCAGCTCCTCGGTCCTCATGGATGCCTCCGGATCAACGCCGCGAGCGCCTTCAGGCCGCGATGGATGCCGACCTTCACGGCCGATTCCGACATGCCGGTCCGCAGCGCCGCCTCGGCCACGGACAGGCCCTCGATCTTGACGCACTCGATCGGCCGCCGATGGCGATCCGGCAGCGTCGCGAGCAGTTTCCGGAGATCGCGCTTCGCGTCGGCCGCCTCGTGATCGGACGCCGCGAACGCGTCGACGTCGTCGTCGAGCGGGTCGTTGAGCGCGTCGCGCCCCGCGCGCCGCCGCAGCAGGTCGACGTACTTGTACTTCGCGATCGCGTGCACCCACGCGCTCAGCGGCTGGCCCGGATCGTAGGTGTGGCGCTGGTTGTGCACGGCGATCAACGTCTCCTGGACCAGATCCTCGACCTCGTCGGGCAGCGAGGCGAGCCGCCGCCGGTAGTAGCCGCGCAGCATCCCCGCGAGTTCGCGCAGGCACGATTCGTATTCGGCCGCGTCGCCGGCCAGCGCAGCGAGCCAGGGCCCGCGCAGACGTTCCTCGAAGCTGCCCACCCGGGGCTCTCCTTGCTATTCGCGATGCGGGGTCCGGCGGTTACGCCGACGACCGCAGGGAATCGCGCCGGCGGCCATTGTGCGGCCGATGCGGGGCCGCCGGTGTAACCGTCGGCCGATCGCCGCCGAACTAACGGCCGGACCGCCACGGGAATCCTCGCCGGACGACCCGGCGGCCGCCCCCTCACGAACCAAGGAGTCGACCATGCAACCTCGCACCACCGCCGCCGCCCTCGCCCTCGCCGCGCTCGCCTCGGGCGCCGCCCTCGCCCAGGGCATGGACAGGAAGGACGCGAACATGCCCGGGCCCGGAATGGAGAAGTGCTACGGGGTCTCGATGGCCGGCAAGAACGACTGCGCCGCCGGCCCCGGCACGACCTGCGCCGGCACGTCGAAGGTCGACTACCAGGGCAACGCCTGGAAGTACGTGCCGAAGGGCACGTGCTCGACGATCAAGACGCCCAAGGGCATGGGCTCGCTGATGCCGGTCAAGGCGTAGGTGCGATCCCCCCGAAGCCCGCTGCGCGAGGCCTCCCCCGAGGGGGCGTCGCGCCCTTGCGGCCCGGCAGGCTGGCGCCGGGCGCCTCCGACGACCATCGCGCTCTCCGCCGGGCTCTCGCTCAAGCCGGCGCACTACGCCGACGCGCTCGCCTCGCCCGCGGACGCGCGATGGTTCGAGGTGCATCCCGAGAACTATTTCGTCGATGGCGGCCCGCGCCTCGCGTGGCTCGACGCGGTGCGGGCGCGCCATCCGGTGTCGCTGCACGGCGTGTCGCTGTCGCTCGCCTCCGACGAGCCGCCCGACGAGGCGCGGCTCGCGCGACTGGTCGCGCTCGCGGACCGCCTCGCGCCCGCGCTGGTGTCCGAGCATCTCGCGTGGTCGTCGTGGCGCGGCGCGTACCTGCCGGACCTGCTGCCGTTCCCGCGAACGCGCGCAGCCCTCGACCGCATCGCGGCGAACGTGTCGATCGTCCAGGATGCGCTGCGGCGGCCGATCGCGATCGAGAACCCGTCGCACTACCTGGCTATCGACGGCCACGAGATCGACGAGATCGCGTTCCTGTCGGAGCTCGTCCGCCGCACCGGCTGCGGGCTCCTCGTCGACGTCAACAACGCCTACGTGAGCGCGCGCAACCTCGGTCTCGATGCGAACGCCATCGTCGACGCCTTTCCGGCCGACGCCGTCGCCGAGATCCATCTCGCGGGGCACAGCGCGGATCCGGCGCTGGGCAACGCGCTGTTGATCGACACGCACGACGCGCCGATTGCGCCGGCGGTCTGGGCGCTGTTCGAGCGACTCGTCGCGCGCATCGGGCCGCGGCCCACGCTGATCGAGCGCGACGGCAACCTTCCGGCGCACGCCGAGCTCGACGCCGAGCGCGCGCGTGCGGCGGCGGTCCTGGCCGTCGCCGACGAGCGCGCCGCCGAGGCGATCGCATGAGCGCGCTGGCCCGCTTCCAGGAAGCCTTCGCGGACGCACTGCTCGCGGACGACCCGTCGAGCGCGTCGGCTGCCGCGCCGCCGGACCTTGCCGCGCTCGTCCGCCACCCGGCATTCGCGGTCTACCGCAACACGGTGCACGGCGGCCTCATCGACGCGATCGTCGCGAACCATCCCGCGGTGGCGCGGCTCGTCGGCGACGAATGGCTGCGTGCCGCGGCCGCGGTGTTCGTTCGCTCGCATCCTCCGGCAGGTCCGACGCTCGCCGACTGCGGCGAAGGGTTCGACCGCTTCCTCGCCGGCTTCGGACCCGCCGACGCGATGCCTTACCTGCCGCTCGTCGCGCGCCTCGACCGCGCGTGGACCGAGGCGCACGCCGCTCGCGACGATCCGGTCGTCGATCCCGCCGCGATCGCGGCGCTTCCACCGGAGCTGCTGGCCGGCGCGGCGCTCGTTCCGCACGCCGCGGCGCGCTGGGCGTGGTCGGACGACCATCCGATCCACGCGCTCTGGTCGCGGAGTCGCGATCCCGATGGCGGAGCCAGCCTCGCCGGGCTCGCGTGGCGGGGCGAAGGCGTGCTGGTCACGCGACCGCGAGACGCAGTGCGGTGGATCGAGATCGGCCCGGCGCATGGCGCGTTCCTCGACGCCTGCGCGGCCGGTCGCGCGCTCGCCGACGCGGCGGCCGACGCGCTCGACGCCGACGGCAGCGCCGATCTCGCGCGGCTGATGGCCGATCTGCTCGACGCGGGCGCGTTCGCGCGTCTGTCGGTCGCGCGCGGCGCCGCGTCCGCCGCACCGGCGTCATTCCCCTGAAGACGAGGAGCCCCGATGAATCCTGCCCCGGCGGTCGCCACGCGCCTCCCTTCGACGACGCACCGCTTGCGCGACGCATGGAACCGCTGCGCCGATCGCATCGGCGCAGCGGTGGGCGACGGGGCGCTCGTGCTCGTCGCGCGCATCGCCATCGCCGCGATCTTCCTGCAGTCGGGCCGCACGAAGGTCGAGGGCTGGATCGGCGTCACGACCTCGGCCGTCGAGCTCTTCCGCACCGAGTACCGGCTGCCGATCGTCCCGCCCGAGGTCGCGGCGCACCTCGCGGCGTGGTCCGAGCACCTGTTTCCCGCGCTGCTCGTGGCCGGGCTCTTCACGCGGGTCTCGGCGCTCGCGCTCCTCGCGATGACCCTCGTGATCCAGGTCTTCGTCTACCCCGACGCGTGGCCGACGCACCTGTCGTGGGCGGGCCTGCTGCTGCTGATGGCCGCGCGCGGCGCGGGGACGCTGTCGCTCGATCGCGCGCTCGGCATCCGCTGACCCCGGCGCGCGCCCGCGAGGCGGCTGGAGTAGCCTAGGCGCTCCTCACTCCACGAGTCCGCCCATGCCGCGCAGCATCCTCGACGAGTCCCGCATCCATCCCGCGATCCGCGAGCGCGTCGCGCACCACCACGAGAGCATCGTCCGCGAGGTGCAGCAGGCGATCGCGGACGACGCCGTCGTCGTCGTGGGCATGGGGCAGAATCCGTTCCCGAGGCTCGCGCGGAGGGCGCTGGACAAGGCGGGCGTGCCGTACCGATACCTCCGGTACGGCAGCTACGCGAGCTCGTGGCGGCGGCGCAACGCCCTCAAGATGTGGACCGGCTGGCCCACGTTCCCGATGGTGTTCGTGAACGGCACGCTCGTCGGCGGCGCCGACGACCTGTCGCAGCTCATCGCGAACGGCGGGCTCGCGCAGATGCTCGCGCACCGCAGCCGGGGAAACCCCGCGTAGTCTCACGGCGCGCCCGGCTGCGCCGCATCGGCGGGGGGCGGCGCCGACGGCGCCCGCGTCGCCGGAGCCGGCTCCGCGACACCCGGCGGCCCGCCGGTGTCCACGAGCATCGGCGCGGCGACGAACATCGCGAGTCCGGCCGCGACGAACGCGACGACCACGACCCTCCCGAGTCGTCCGGCCGCGCGCGCCGAACATTCGCGCCGGAAGCGCCACGGGCGACGTCGATCAGGGACCGGCGAGGAACGCGCCGATCTCGCGCCAGAACGGCGCGTGCTCCTGCAGATCGTTGTGGCCGGCGTGCGGCACCTCGACCCAGCGCTTCGGCCCGCCCCAGGCATCGTGCAGGCTCCTCGAGCGCTCGACCGGGATGACCTCGTCGCTGCCCGCGACGACCGCGAGCATCGGGATGCGCAGCGCGGGGGCGTGCGCCTTCGCGTCGTACCGGTCGGCGATCACCGCGCGCACGAGCGCGGAAGGGAAGTAGTGCGCGCCGACCGCCTCGATGCTGTCGTAGGGCGAGACGAGGACGAGGCGATCGACCGGGCGCTGCGCCGCGAGCCGCACCGCGATGCCGGTGCCGAGGCTGCGCCCCATCGCGGCGATGCCGCCGCCCACGTCCGGCCGCGCGGACAGTGCGTCGAAGAGCGCTCCCGCGTCGCCGACGAGCGCCTGCTCGGCGGGCTTGCCGCCGCTCTCGCCGAAACCGCGGTAGTTCACGAGCGCCACCGCGCGTCCGCCGAACCGATCGGCGTGCGCGACGAGCCACGACACTTCCTCGGCGTTGCCGCCGACGTAGACGACCGCCCGCGCCGGCGCGGCCGGCGGCAGGACGAGCCATCCGCGCACGGTCACGCCGTCCCCGCGGTCGAGCGCGATCGGCTCGGCGCGCCAGCCGGCCGGGGGCGCCGGGACGGAAGCGGCCCGGGGCTGCGGGTAGAACAGCAGCGCGTTCTGGAGCGGGCGGCAGCCGGTCAGCATCGCGAGCGCCGCGACGCCGGCGAAGGCAAGGGCACGAAGCGCTCGCAGTGCCATCGGCGATCGGCGCGATCGAGTCGAAGCGAGCGGCCATCGTACCGGCCGCGGCGGCAAGGGCACAACTGCCGGGCGCTCCGCCGAGGCGCAGCCGACCGCCGGAGATCGCGGGCGGCTCGCAACCGTGGCAACATCGTCGTCGCGCCGGACCTCGGGCCCTGCGCGACGGTCGGGGGAGGATCGATGACGGGCGAAGCACCTTCGGGAAAGGGCGGCGAGCCGTTCGAGCGCCGGCTCGCGACGATCCTGATGGCCGACATCGTCGGCTACAGCCGGATGATGGAGGCGAACGAGGAGCGCACGCTGCGCGTCTTCCGCGGCCACCGCGAGGTCTTCGACGCGATGCTCGCACAGCACCGCGGCCGCATCTTCAACACGGCGGGCGACGCCGTGCTGGCCGAGTTCCCGAGCGCGGTCGAGGCGGTGCGCTGCGCCACCGAGATCCAGTCGGCCCTGCGCACGCGCAACGACCATCTCGCGCCCGACGAACGCATGCAGTTCAGGATCGGCGTCAACCTCGGCGACGTGATCGTGCAGGGAACCGACCTGCTCGGCGACGGCGTCAACGTCGCGGCGCGCATCCAGACCGCGGCGGAGCCCGGCGGCGTCTGCGTGTCGGGCAGCGTCTACGACCAGATCCGCAACAAGCTCTCGCTCGAGTTCCACCCGATGGGCGAGCGCACGTTCAAGAACATCACGCAGCCGGTGCGCGTGTTCTCGATCGGGGAGGACCCCGGACCGGGTGCGCACGCTTCCGCGCCGACGCCGGCTGCCGCCCCCATGGCCACGCCGCCGCGCGCTCGCCCGGTCGCGGCGATCGCCGGCATCGTCGCCGCGATCGCAATCGCCGCTGCCGCCGGATGGTGGTACGTGCAGGACCGCGAGACCAGGGCCGCCGACGCGGCGCGCGCGGCCGAAGCCCGGAAGGGCGCCGAGCAGCTCGCGGCTTCCGAAGCCGCACGCCGGAAGGCCGAGGAAGACGCGACCGCGCGCGTGGCCGCCGAGCGGGAGGCGCGGCTGAAGGCCGAGCTCGAAGCCGCGCAGCGCGAGGCCGCGGAAGCGAAGAAGCGCGAGGCCGCCGCGCGTGTCGCGGCGGCGCCGCCCAGGGCCGCGGACGAGCGCAAGGCGGCGCCCCCGGGCGCGCCCGTGGCGGCGGCTCCGGCACCGCCCGCCGCTGCGGCGCCGGCGAAGCCCGTGTACGCGAACGACGGCCTCTACCGCGGCCGTGCGTGCTGGGTCATGACCGGATCGGACAAGGGCCCGCTGTGCTGGTCGCTCGACCTCGCGATCGACCGGCACAGGATCGACTCGAGCTGGGTCGGCAAGTACGGCGGCGGCAAGCCCTCCTCGATTCGCGGCCAGGTCGCGGCGACGGGCACGGTGAACGCGCTGTTCGAAGGCTTCAATCTCCGCGGGAATCCGGTACGCGGCGAGATCGGCGGCCGCGCCGACGAGGGCCGCCTGTCGTTTTCCGGCACGCTCGACAACGGCGTGCGGATCGACGGCTCCGCGACCCGTGTCCGCTAGCGATCGGGAAACCCCGGCGCGGGGAGCACCGTCTCCGCACGCCCCGATCGACCCACGCCGCCGCAGCTTCCTCGCGCTCGCGCTCGCCGCCGGCGTCGCCCCGGGTATCGTCGCGTGCGCGCACCTGCGCACGTGGAAGAGCGACCCGTTCGCGCTCGGCATCGCATCCGGCTGCCCGCGACCCGACGGCATCGTGCTGTGGACGCGCATTGCGCCGGGCGCGGACCCCGGCGCGCGCGAGCCGGTGGGCTGGGAGCTCGCCGCCGACGAGGGCTTCCGCGACGTCGTGCGCCGCGGCAGCGAGCTCGCCGACGCCGACGCCGCGCACAGCGTGCACGTCGAGGTGCGCGGGCTCGATCCGTCGCGCTGGTACTGGTACCGCTTCGTCGCCGGCGACGCGCGCAGCGCC
>WBZL01005722.1_pt1 | contig 10189 bp, 8 predicted proteins | sample 5204291 | NCBI WGS metagenome assembly WBZL01 (sample SAMN12344345, study PRJNA552823) | activated sludge metagenome | biome: Activated sludge suspended growth; feature: Nitrification reactor; material: Wastewater; isolation source: activated sludge from nitrification reactor of wastewater treatment... | reverse complement strand
ATGGTGCCGGCGGTGGTCTGCCGGGCCACCTTGACCCGCACGGGGGCGGCGGTGTTGCTGGTGCCGGCGAAGGAGATGGTGAGTTCCTTCAGCAGGACCGCGTGGTTGGCGGCGGCCACCAGTTGCAGCACCGTCTTGGCGCTGGTGCCGGTGGCGACGTTGTTGGTGACCTTGAAGCGGACTCCGGCCATGTGATGCACTCCTTCCTGGAGGGTTACCAGACGTACTCGGGCACCGGCTCCTTCGCCGGGCGCAGGTGGGCGGAGAACGGGCGGGGCAGGACCGGGTCGGGCGGCGGCGCGTCGGCGAGGAGGACGCCCTCGTCCTCGACGAACAGGCCGGGCCAGCCGGCCGGGGCGGAGCGGGCGAGCAGGGCCATCTCGCCGGCCGACAGGCAGCGGTCGTAGTAGCACACGTCGGTGACCGTGCCGCCCAGCGGGTCGCCGTAGCGGGTGTTCCAGCCGACCTGGAGGTGGCCGGCGGACATGGCGACCAGGCTGCCGTTGGCGCCCCAGGAGTTGACCTGCGAGCCGTTGACGTAGAGGCGGGCCGTCGTCCCGTCCCAGGTGGCGGCCAGGTGGTAGGTGCCGGTGGTGACCGCCCCGGCGGCGTAGATCGAGTTGTGGTAGGTGTCGGTCTTGAAGATTATGTACAGGTCGTTGCCCAGGATGCGCAGGCCGGCGCCGGCCCCGGACCCCTCCTCCTCGCCGATCAGCTGCTGGTAGGTCGAGCGGCCGGTCGCGTTGTACCAGGCGGCGAAGGTGAAGCGGGTGGCGGCGTAGGGGAAGCGGCGGCGGGTGCTGTAGCCGGCCCCGGAGGCGGCCGGCAGGGTCAGCCCCCGGAGGCCGCCCTTGACGTGGCCCAGGCGGGCGGCGTTGACCGACCCGGTGGCGGCCAGGTGGTGGCGGCCCATCGCGTCGAGCCACAGCCGGCCGCGCAGGAAGGCCGGGTGCGCGACCCACCACGCCACCCGGCCCCGGTTGAGGATGACGAAGCGATCGCCGATCGGCAGCGCGTGGTGGACGTTGTGGGTGATGAACACGACGCCCAGCCCGCGGGCGCCTTGATGCGAAGCTTGAGCACCTCGACGGCAGTCAGGCCAAGGCGGATCTCTCCGATCTCGGGGTAGTAGCCGGCCTTCGAGAAGACCTCGCCGCGCTGGCGATCGACGAGGAAGAAGGTCCCGCGGTCGGCGGCCATCGCCTCGGTGACGGTGTCCATGACCTGCGCGAGGAGGGCGTCGAGGTCGATCTGCGAGCCGACCAGCTCGCCCACGGCCATGAGCACGGTGTCCTGGTCGACTTCGCCGCGGCGCGCCCGGCCGCCATGGTTCTTGCGCCGCTCCATCCACGCTCGCCGACCGGGGCCGGTGAGCGATTCTCCCACGCTTTCGCGGGGGTGTCAGCGCGTGCTCGCGCGCGCGGACCTCTCCATGCGGCGTCGGCCCGGCGGCTTCTTTGACATTCGCCAGGGACCCCTCGCAGACTGGTGGGCGAGGCGATGCAACAGCCCTTCTTGCAGCTCCGATCGGCCGACGGCGAGGTGCTCCGCGACATCCCGCTGAGCGGCGCACGTCTCGTGATCGGCCGCTCACCGCGGGTCGACGTGACCCTCGACGGCGCTCATGTCTCGCGTCAGCACGCGGAGCTCACCTGCGACGCGAGCGGGACCTGGTGGATCCGCGATCTCGGCAGCGTCAAGGGGACGATGGTCAATGGCGTCGTCCTCACGCGACCGCAGGCGCTCGCGCTCGGCGATCGGATCGAGATCGAGGGCATGATCCTGCTCTATCGGATCTGAAGGCCAGGGGGTGATCGGCCCCATGCGCGAGTCCGCTCCGGGGGTGCGTAGGCGGCTGCACCCCCCCCGAAGGCATATTCCGGTTGCAATTCCGGCGCTTCCGGCGACACTGGCCACCACACTCGACTTCCTTCAAGTCACGAAACACGGAGACTCTGATCCATGATTCATAAGGCACTCGCGCCCCTCGCCCTCGTCGTTGCCGTCGGTCTGCTCCCGGCCTGCAACGGCGACGACACTGCCACCACCGACACCGCCACCGGCACGGACACCGACACGACGACCGACGGCACGACGACCTCGTCGATGTCGACCACCTCGGCCGGCACCACCAGCGTGTCGGGCACCACGACCACCGGCATGTCGACCGAGAGCGACTCCGGGACCACGGCCACCACCTCGACGTCGTCGACCGGCAGCACCACCTCGGTCTGCGACGAGGGCACCGAGAACTGCGCGTGCATCGACGGCACGACCTGCAACGACGGCCTCATGTGCGAGAACAACGTCTGCGTGCCGACGGTGCCGCTGACCTTCTGCGAGCGCATCGGCGGGACCTCCGGGATCACCGAGCTCCACACCAACTTCGTCGGCAAGGTCCTCGTCGACGAGCGGATCAACGCCTACTTCCTCAACTCGGACGTCGACGGCGCCAACCTGATCGCCTGCCTCGACAAGCAGATCGGCGAGGCGATCGGCTGCGACGGCGTGGTCTACGACTGCCAGGACATGCTCACCGCGCACGCGGGCATGGGCATCAGCACCCAGGACTTCACCGACCTCGCCGAGGACTACAACAACGCCCTCACCGAGCACCAGGGCAACTACCCGACCCTCACCGCCGACGACGTCATGACGATCATGACGACGCTCGCCGGGATGGCCGGGGACATCGTCGAGTCGCCGAACAACGACGAGACCGTCTACCACCGCGTCGGCCGCAAGGAGGGCGTCAAGACCCTCGTCGGCAAGCCCGGTGACGCCGGCTCGTTCGTCGACAACGTCGCCAACGACGTGATGATCAACGGCTTCTTCGGCGCGGCCAACTTCGACCGCCTCAACACCTGCCTCACCCGCCAGGTCGGCGGCATCGACGGCCCCGCCAAGTACGGGATGGAGGTCGACTCGCCGGCGCCGGGCGTCGACGACGGCGTCGCCCTCGCCGACCCGTGCAAGGACATGAAGACCTCGCACACCGGCCTCACCGACATGAACGACAACTCGCCGATCACCTACGACGACTTCGTCGCGCTGGTGACCGACCTGATCACCGCGATGACCAGCGCGGGCGTGGCGATGGACGACCAGAGCGCCATCCTCGCGGTCCTCGGGCCGATGTGCGAGGACATCGTCGCCGACTCGCCGAACGACTGCCCCGGGAACAGCGAGAGCGTCACCCAGGACGTCGCGCCGATGAACGCGGCGATCACCGATGACGCCTACAAGGGGACGATCGACACGATGAACTGCGCCATGGTCGACCTCCCGGACAACGGCCTCAACGTGATCGCCGGCGTCAAGGTCGACAACGTGAAGATCACCCACACCTGGATCGGCGACCTGACGGTCAAGCTCGTGTCCCCGGACAACACCGTGATCACGCTCCAGAGCCGCGCTGGCGTGGCCGAGGCGGCTGACGACGGCGGCGCGGGCATCGGCGACAGCTCGAACCTCGACGCCGCGTTCCCGGTCTCCTACGCCGACGCGAACATGAAGAGCGCCGAGACGATGGGCGACGAGAGCAACCAGACCGGCTACGTCGTCTGCAAGGACGCGCCGAAGAACTGCCTCTACAAGCCGAACCCCGGCGCGGCGATCCCGGGTGACCTCGCGAGCCTCAAGAACAAGCAGGCGAACGGCACCTGGAAGGTCTGCGTGGGCGACGGCGGCCCCGGCGACACCGGCCAGTTCCAGGGCGCGACCCTGGTGATCGATCGCGTGAAGTTCCCGATCCCGTGATCGGATGAGCGACGGAGGGCGCGCCGAGGTGGCGCGCTCCTCGTGGGAAGGCCGGGCGATCCCCGGCCTTCGCCTTTTCGCGGGCGGCTGCGATCGGGCATAGTCGCCCGGCATGCCGAGCCCATCCCCTCGCCCTCGCAGAGCCTCGCTCTTCGTCACCGCCGTGTTGGTCGCGTCGACCGGCGCCTGCCGGCCCGCGGCCGCTCCCGCGACGCCGGCCGGGAGCTCGGTGTCGCCGACGCTCGCGTCGGTGGCGTGGGTGCAGACCGCGGCCGAGTTCGAGGCGCTCTCGATGCAGGCGTTCGCGCAGGCGAGCGCGGCCCTCGACGCGGCGCTCGCCGATCCGGCGTGGGTGGCCGCGCCGGAGCAGACGAGCGCGCCGGCCGGGCTGCCGCCGGCGGTGATCCTCGACGTCGACGAGACGGTGCTCGACAACTCGCCTTATCAGGCGTGGGCGGTGCGTGAGGGGCGGCGCTTCGAGCCGGTGACGTGGGACGCGTGGGTGGCCGAGGGGGCGGCGGAGGCGGTGCCGGGGGCGCTGGAGTTCACGCGCAGGGCGGCGAGCCGCGGGGTGACGGTCTTCTACGTGTCGAACCGCGACGTGTCGGGCGAGGCGGCGACCCGCAAGAACCTCGAGCGCCTGGGCTTCCCGATGGCGGAGGGGGTGGACACGGTGCTCCTCAAGAACGAGCGCCAGGAGTGGGGCTCGGCGAAGGGCTCGCGGCGGGCGGAGGTGGCCACGCGCTATCGGGTGGTGATGCTCCTCGGCGACAACCTGGGCGACTTCACGGACGAGTACAAGGGCGACGTGGCCGCCCGCGCGGCGGTGATCGCCGGGTCGGCGGATCGGTGGGGGAGCCGCTGGATCATGATCCCGAACCCGATGTACGGCTCGTGGATCGACGCGCTCGGCCAGCCGGACGATCCGGCGGCGGCGATGAGCGCGGCCCTGCGCGCCTGGGGCGGCCCGGGTTGACCGCCGCCGGCGCCGCCTCATGGTTGCCGGCATGTCAGCGTGGTCATGGTCGCTCGGCCGGTTCTTCGGGATCGAGACCCGGGTGCACTTCACCTTCGTGCTCGTCCTCGCGTGGGCGGCGTACTCCGCGATCGCCCAGGGTGGGACGGCCGTCGCCGCGGCGCTCGCGGTGCTCTTCATGGTGGCGGTCTTCGCCTCGGTGCTCCTGCACGAGATCGGGCACGCGCTCATGGCCCGGGTCTTCGGCGTGCCGACCCGTCGGATCGTCCTCTCGCCGCTCGGCGGGGTGGCTCAGCTCGACGGGCAGGTGCTCCGACCGCGTGAGGAGTTCTGGGTCGCGCTCGCGGGGCCGCTGGTGTCGTTCGTCCTCGCCGGGTCGCTCTTCACCCTCGCGGCGTTGACCGGCGCGTGGAGCCCGACCTCGTTCATCGGCGGCCTCGCGTGGGCGAACCTGATGATCGCCGCGTTCAACATGCTGCCGGCGTTCCCGATGGACGGCGGGCGGGTGCTCCGCTCGGTGCTCGCGTCGCGCGTGGGCCTCGGCCGCGGCACCGAGATCGCCGCGAAGGTGGGTCGGGTCGCCGCGGTGGGGATGATGATCGCGGGCCTCTTCACGAGCCCGATGCTCTTCCTGATCGGCGCGTTCGTGTTCGTCGCCGCGGGCGCGGAGGCGCGGGCGGTAGACGGCTTCCTCGGCCGGCGCTCGCGGGACGTGGGGCGGGCTCCGGGCGCCCTCTTCGGGCGCCGCGAGGACTCGCGGGGCGAGCGGGTGGTGCCGGACGCGATCTTCGGCCGGCAGGGCGGGCGCCTCTGGCCGCCGCGCCGGAAGGTGGTGGTGGTGATCGACGACCGCTGGAATTAGCGGGTGGTGCGAGGGCGCCAGGCGAGGGGCGGATCCGGGCGGATCCGCCCCTCGTTTCGTTGGTGGGCGGTCATGGTAATGTGAAAAGTGTATATTGATGGTTGACACTTTATGTGCGGGCGGGTAGCTTGTGGACATGGTCCTCGACGCCCTCGCCTCACTCCGCCGCGCGCGGCCCATTGCGCAACTCGCGCGAGACCTCCGGGCGGTGGTCGGCGGGCTGGCGGGTGAGCGGGCGGCTCCCTTCACGGAGCGGCGGCCGCGGCCGGCGGTGGCGACGCCGGTGGTGGCGCCGCGGCTCGGCGGGCGGGCGCTCGAGGTGGTGGAGCGGCGCGCCAACACGGCGGAGGCGGTGACGCTGGTGCTCCGCGATCCGCAGGGGGCGCCGATCGACTTCGTGCCCGGGCAATTCTTCACGCTGCGGGTCGAGGTCGACGGCGTGGAGGTGCGGCGGGCGTACTCGGCGGCCGGGTCGGCGTTGGTGCGCGACCGGCTGGAGTTGACGATCAAGCGGGTGCCGGGCGGGCGGGCGTCGGGCTTCCTCGTCGAGCGGGTGGGGGCGGGCGATCGGATCGACGTGCTGGGGCCTTCGGGGGCGTTCGTGGTGGCGCCGGAGGTGGGCGCGCGGCGGCGGCTGGTGCTCGTCGCCGGCGGCTCGGGGATCACGCCGATGATGGCGATCCTCCGGACGATCCTGGCCGTGGAGACAGGTACGGAGATCGCCCTGATCGACGGCAACCGCAGCGTCGGGTCGATCCTCTACGCGGATGAGCTGGCGGCGCTGGCGGCCGAGTTCGCGGGGCGGCTCTTCGTCCGCCACGTGGTGGAGGAGGCGCCGGCGGGCTGGCAGGGCGGGGTGGGCCGCCTGGTCGGCGAGGCGCTGGCGGCCGAGCTGGCGGCGCTGCCGTGGGGGCTGGGGGCGGTGAGCGGGATCTACCTCTGCGGGCCCGAGCCGATGCTGGCGGCGGCGCGTGAGCTCCTCGTCGGCCGTGGGGTGGCCGCCGGGTCGATCCACGAGGAGCGCTTCACCCGGCCGCACGAGCGCGAGGCGGCCGCGCAGGCGCGTGAGGCGGTGACGGTGACGATCCGGCAGGGCGGCGTGGAGCGGGCGGTGAGCGCGGCGCCGGGGACGACGATCCTGGAGGCGGGGCTCGCGGCCGGGGCGCGGATGCCCTTCTCGTGCGCGATGGGGGGCTGCGGGGCGTGCAAGGTGCGGCTGGTCGCCGGCGAGGCGGCGATGGAGGAGCCGAATTGCCTGGGCGCGGGGGAGCGGGCGGCCGGCGAGATCCTCGCCTGCGTGGCCGCGCCGCTCTCGCCCTGCACCGTGGAGGTGCGCTGATGTCGGCCGAGGGCGCGCGGGAGGCGGTCGATCGCCAGCGCTATCCGTACAAGATGAAGGACCTCTGCGAGCTCACCGGGCTCGATCGGCAGGCGGTGCACTTCTACATCCAGCAGGGGCTGGTGCCGGAGGGCTTCAAGACCGGCCGGAACATGGCCTACTACGGGCCGGAGCACGTCGAGCGGATCCGGCTGGTGCGGCAGCTCCAGCACGAGCGCTTCCTGCCGCTGAAGGCGATCCGCGAGCTCCTGGAGGGGCGCGACGACTCGTTCTCGCCGGAGCAGCGGGCGCTCCTCGCCGACCTGGGGCCGCGGCTCCGGGGGGCGCTGGGCGGCGACGAGGCGGACGGCGAGACGATCGCGGCCGCCGAGGTGCTGGCGGCGCACGGGGTGACGCTTGACGAGCTGCGGGCGATGGCGGGGCTCGGGCTCCTCACCGTGCTCGACGAGGGGCCGCGGCCGCGGATCGCCCGCCGGGACGCGTGGATGATCGAGCTCTGGGGGGCGCTGCGGACGGCGGGCCTCAGCCGCGAGCTCGGCTTTGGGGTCGAGGACCTGGCGATCTACGAGGAGGCGACGGCGCAGCTGCTGGCCCGCGAGGTGGCGATGCTGACGCCGCGGGTCTCCCACCTGCCGCCCGATCGGGTCGCGCTCCTCCTCGAGCGCGCGCTGCCGCTGGTCGGCACGCTGCTGGTCCGCCTCCACCTGAGCAAGGCCCGGAATTTCCTGTCGAGCATCACCTGACCAAAGAGACACATCGGTCCACCCAGGAGAGAATCGTCATGTCGATCGCCCGCCTCACCAACCTCCTCCCCGCGAAGATGGCCTCGCAGGTCGACGCCTACTTCGAGGCCGTCGACACCCTCGCCGAGGTCAAGGACCCGAAGGTGCTCGCCTCGCTCGCGCCCGCGGGCGTCCGCGGGCTCCTGCTGCGGCGCGGGAAGCAGGGGACGCCGACGCGGATCCAGGCGAATCACCAGGCGCACTTCGACTGGACCTACCCGCACGACCAGCCGGGGATGGCCGAGCTCTACCGGCGGGCCAAGCAGGGGCAGTGGGACGCGGACGTGGTGCTGCCGTGGGGGACCGACGTCGACCCGCTGAACCCGGAGGTGCCGCTCATCCCGGACTCGTTCGTCGACTTCGAGCGGCTCGAGCGCTTCGGGATCCGCCTCGACGCGCGCGAGCGGATGGAGTTCCGCTTCTCGGTGGTCGCGTGGATGCTGAGCCAGTTCCTCCACGGCGAGCAGGGGGCGCTCTTCGCGGCGGCGCAGGTGACCGAGGCGGTGCAATTCTTCGACGGCAAGCTCTACGGGGCGACCCAGGTGATGGACGAGGGGCGCCACGTCGAGGTCTTCTCGCGCTACCTCGACGACAAGCTCGGCCGGCTCTACCAGATCAACGACAACCTCTACGTGATCATCGACGCGCTGATGAGCGACGGCCGCTGGGACATGAAGTTCCTCGGCATGCAGATCATGGTGGAGGGGCTGGCGCTCGGGGCGTTCGGGACGCTCTACCGGCAGACGCGGGAGCCGCTCTTGCGGCAGCTGCTGAAGATGGTGATCCAGGACGAGGCGCGGCACGTGCACTACGGGGTGCTGGCGCTCCGCGAGCACATCACCAAGGAGATCAGCGAGCGCGAGCGGCAGGAGCGCGAGGACTGGGCGTTCGAGGTGGCGCTCTTGATGCGGAACCGCTTCATGGCCTACGAGGTCTACGAGGAGTGGTTCGAGGGGAGGGTGAGCCGCGAGACCTGGCGGGAGATCATCACGGGCCTGCCGGGGATGCAGGAGTTCCGGCAGGTGATGTTCAGCCGGCTGGTGCCGAACCTGCGCGAGATCGGCCTCCTGACGCCGCGGGTGCTGCCTCACTACGAGCGGGTGGGGCTCCTCCGCTACATGCACGGGGCGTCGGCGGACCAGCTGAGCGGCGAGCAGCTGGTGGCGGAGCTCGAGCGGGCCGCCTAAGGGGCCGGGCGTGCGAATCGCGCGCCACTTGCCCCAGGGAGGGGTGCGCCCCGGGTCGGTGCGACTACGCCTGTGGACTTGTGTCCACTCCTCTGGTCGGTGTTCCATTACGTCACCGTGTCTGCCCCCTTCCCCCCTGACGAGCGTGAGCGACTGCGCGCGCTCGCCCGCTACTCGGTCCTCGACACGCCGCCCGAGGAGGCGTTCGACGAGATCACGGCGCTGGCGGCGGAGATCTGCGGGACGCCGATCGCGCTGGTGAGCCTGGTCGACGCGCACCGGCAGTGGTTCAAGTCGAAGGTGGGGCTCGACGCCGACGAGACGCCGCGTGAGCTCGCCTTCTGCGCCCACGCGATCCTGGGGGACGCGATCTTCGAGGTGCCGAACGCCCTCGATGACCCGCGCTTCGCCGACAACCCGCTGGTCACGGGGGCCCCCGACATCCGCTTCTACGCCGGCGCGCCGCTGGTGACGAACGACGGATTTCGGCTCGGTACGCTCTGCGTGATCGACCGGGTGCCGCGCTCGCTCGACGAGTTCCAGCTGCGGGCGCTGCGGACGCTGGGGCGCCAGGTGATAAGCCAGCTCGAGCTGCGGGCGACCGCGGCGGCGCTGGCGCGACGCCTCCTGGAGGCGGAGGCGCGGGACGCCACGGAGAGCCTGGCGCTCGCCGACGCGGCGACCGACGGGATGTCGGGGCGGACCTTCTTGGCGCGGGTGACCCATGACCTGCGGACGCCGCTCAACGCGATCCTCGGCTTCGCCGAGTACCTCGGCGAGGACGAGGGGATGGAAGACGCGGAGCGGCGGGCGGTGGCCGGCAACATCCGCGAGGCCGGCGGGTTCATGCTCCGCCTGGTCAACGATATCCTCGATCTGGCGAGCCTCGACGCGGGGGCGGCGACCTTCACGCGGGCGCCGGTGGATCTGGCGGAGCTGGCGGCGAGCACGCTCGAGGGGGTGCGTCCGCTGGCGAGCGCGCGGGGCGACCGGACGGCGCTGGAGCGCGGCGGGGTGACGCGGCCGATCGTGGGCGACGCGGTCCGGATCCGGCAGGTGCTCTTCAACCTGCTGAGCAACGCGTGCAAGTACACGCAGGACGGGGAGATCCGGGTGCGCCTGCGCGAGGTCGCGGACGGCGGGGTGGAGCTCGACGTCGCCGACACCGGGATCGGCATGGACGAGGCCCAGGTGCGGCAGCTCTTCCGGCCCTTCGCGCAGGTGCAGGGCGGGCGGCAGAGCCGGGAGGGGACCGGCCTCGGCCTCCACATCACCCGCGCGCTG
>WBZL01005721.1_pt1 | contig 10191 bp, 7 predicted proteins | sample 5204291 | NCBI WGS metagenome assembly WBZL01 (sample SAMN12344345, study PRJNA552823) | activated sludge metagenome | biome: Activated sludge suspended growth; feature: Nitrification reactor; material: Wastewater; isolation source: activated sludge from nitrification reactor of wastewater treatment... | reverse complement strand
CAACCCGCTCGTCGACCCGCAGCAGCTCCAGGTCGAGGCCCTCGCCGCCCCCGCGCTCCGCGACCCCTACGCCCTCTTCGCCGCCGCCGGCGTCGATCGCCTCGCCGTCGAGGCCGACTTCGCCGCCCTCCGCGCCCAGCTGCAGCACTCCGACCCCGCCGCGCAGGCCGCCCTCGTCGAGGCCTTCGACGCGCGCTGGGGCAAGGCCCTCGCCCGCGTCCAGGCGCACGGAGGCGCCGCCCCCGTCGCCGCCCCCGCGCCCTCGGCGGGCCCCGAGGGCCCCAAGGACTACCTCGTCCAGAGCATCACCAGCTTCTTCCTCCACCGCGAAGGCGGCGACGGCGACCCGAGCGGCGCCTTCGACATCCCCTCGCGGAGCGCCTGGGTCGCCGGCTCCACCCGCGCGGCCGTCGCCTTCGGCGGCGAGACGCTCCTCCGGGCCGGCCTCACCGAGCTCAGCGTCCGCGCCTCCTTCCGCCTCGACACCGGCGTCCAGGCCACCACCGTCGTCGCCGGCGGCTACGCCAGCGCTGGCGCCACCGCCCGGCTCTACGCACGCATCAGCGCGATGGACGACTCCTGGCACCGCGACTTCTCGCCCCGCATCGACCCCTTCGCGCCCCAAGTCCTGACCCCCACGCCGCGCGAGATCTACATGGCCACCTACACGCCGGCCGCGGGCACCGGGAGCTACTCCCAGTCGCCCATCAGGCTCGGCCTCCTCCACATCCTGGCGCCGGTCCCCGAGCCGACGATGCTTACCGTCTGGGTCGTGCTCGAGACCTGGGCCACCGCCGGCGGGCTCGCCACCGCCTCCGTCGGCAGGGTCGCCGGCCGCGTCGAGGAGATCCGCGTCAACGGCGTCTGAGCCGCCCCGCCTCAGGTCCCGCAGAAGGTCCGGTAGGGCGGCGCGTCCGCCGGCGCCGGCTCCCGGTAGAGCCGGTGCGACGGCGAGTCCGCGTAGGGCTCGGCGAGCGCCGCCAGCAGGCGCTCCAGCGGGTCCATGTCCCCCAGCGTCGCCGCCGTCAGCGCCTCCTCCACCTTGTGGTTCCGCGGGATCACGTCCGGGCTCGCCGCCCTCATCCGCGCCCGCGCCTCCGCGGGCGGCGTCGCCTGCCGGCCGAGGCGCGCCTGCCAGCGCCCGTACCAGTCCATCCAGCCAGGGTCCAAGGTCCATGTCTCTTCGGACATGTCCTCCGAGGCCAGCGCCCGGAAGGTCCGCGTGTGGTCGGCCCCCCGCGCGCTCATCCAGCCGAGGAGCCCCTCCACCAGCGCCGCGTCCCCCTCCTCCTCCGCCACCATCGGATCGAGGCCGAGCTTCGCCCGCATCCGCCGGAGCAGCGCCGCCTCGTAGAGCCCCGGGAAGCGGCCCAGCGCCGCCTGGGCGAGCTCCAGCGCCCGCGCCTCCGGGGCGTCCACCGCCGGCAGCAGCGCCTCGGCGAAGCGGGCCAGGTTCCACTGGGCGATCCACGGCTGGCGCCCGTAGGCGTAGCGCCCGCCCTCGTCGATCGACGAGAACACCGCCTCGGGCCGGTGAGCGTCGAGGAACGCGCAGGGCCCGTAGTCGATCGTCTCGCCCGAGATCGTCATGTTGTCGGTGTTCATCACCCCGTGGACGAAGCCGAGCGCCATCCACTGGGCCACCAGCGCCGCCTGGCGCTCGGCCACCGCGTCGAAGAGGCCGAGCGCCGGGTGCTCGGCCTCGGCCGCCGCCGGCGCGTGGCGGCCGATCGCGTAGCCCACGAGGGCGCGGAGCGCCGCCACGTCGCCGATCGCCGCCGCGAACTCGAAGGTCCCGACGCGCAGGTGGCTCGCCGCCACCCGCGTCAGGATCGCCCCCGGCAGCGGCCGCTCGCGGAGCACCGGCTCGCCCGTCCGCACCACCGCCAGCGATCGCGTCGTCGGCACCCCCAGCGCGTGCATCGCCTCGCTGATCACGTACTCCCGCAGCATCGGCCCCAGCGCCGCCCGCCCGTCGCCGCGCCGCGAGTAGGGCGTCGGCCCCGCCCCCTTGAGCTGCAGATCCCAGCGCCGCCCCGCCGGGTCGACGTGCTCCGCCAGCAGGATCGCCCGCCCGTCGCCGAGCCGCGTGAAGTGGCCGAATTGATGCCCCGCGTACGCCTGCGCCAGCGGCCGCGTCCCTGCGATCACCGCGTTCCCCGCCCACACCGCCGTCGCCCGCGCCGACCCCTCGACATCGAGCCCGAGGTCCGCCGCCAGCGCCCGGTTGAACACCACCATCTCCGGCCGCGCCACCGGCGTCGGCCGGGCGAAGGAGAAGAGGCGCGGCGGCAGCTCGGCGTAGCTGGTCTCGCCTCGCACCCCGAGCTCGCCCACGGTCGCGTCGGCCATCGCGGGTTGATAGCCGCGCTCCCCTCACCGGTCAAATCGCCGCGCCGCCGCGCCCCGGGCCCTCCCGCCGCGCCCGGGATTTCCCCCCGGCCGCCCCACGGAATGCCGTACCCTGGCGCCCCATGTCCGGAGCCCCCCCCGATCCGTCCGCGACACCCGCGGGCGGCCGCCTCGCCGCCGACCTCGCCGCCGCCCTCGCCTGGGCGCCGCGCCTCCTCCTCGTCGGCCTCGCCCCGGGCTTCTACCTCTGGACCACCACCCACCCCGGCCGCGCCGCCTTCGTCTACAAGAACGACCTCTCGGTCGGCGCCCGCGGGGCCCTCCTCGGCTGGATGCTCGGCTCCCTCGCCGTCATCATCCTCCTCGGCGTCCTCCGCTGGCAGCGCGGCCGCCAGCGCGACCCCGAGCTCCGCCTCCCGCGGGTCCTCGACGAGCACGGCCGCGACCTCATCGGCCTCCTGGCCCTCCCCTTCATCGCCGCCCTCGTCGCCCCCAAGATCGAGAGCGCCCACCCCAACCTCACCCTCCTCTACGCCGCCCTCGCCAGCCTCTTCGCGGCCCTCGGCGTCCACCGCCTCGCCGCCCGCCCCGGCCCCGGCCGCGAGCGCCTCGCCGCCCTCGCCGCCCGCAGCGAGCGCTGGCTCCCCCTCACCCTCGTCACCGCCATCTTCGCCGGCTACGCCGGCGCCCTCTCCCACTGGTCGCTCGTCGACCACTGGAACGTCTGGACCCAGATCTTCGACCTCGGGATCTACGACAACATCCTCTGGCACACCGTCCACGGCGACTTCCTCGGCTCCTCCTTCATCGCCTACGGCGACCACACCGCCGCCCACTTCGACCCGATCCTCGCCCTCCTCGCGCCGATCTACGCGATCTGGCCGCGCGCCGAGACCCTCCTGGTCGTCCAGTCCGTGTGGCTCGCCGCCGGCGTCTTCCCCCTCTACCTCCTCGCCCGCGACCGCCTCCGGAGCCGCTGGGTGGGCGTCGTCCTCGCCGGCCTCTACGCCCTCCACCCCGCCCTCCACGGGGTCAACATGTTCGACTTCCACTCGCTGGCGCTCGGCATCCCGCTGATGATCTGGGTCGCCTACGAGGTCGCCCGCGGCCCCAGCTGGCGCCTCGTCCCCGCCCTCGCCCTCTTCTTGGCTGTCCGCGAGGACATGTCCCTACTCGCCTGCTTCATCGGCCTCTACGCGATCGCCGAGGGCCACCTCCGCGCCGGCCTCGGCGTCATCGGCGCCGCGATCGCCTACCTCGCCGTCGTCAAGTTCGCGATCATGCCCGACCACGGCCTGATGATGACCGGCGACAAGGTCTACGGCTACGCGTCCTTCTACGCCGAGATGATCCCGCGGGCCGACGAGGGGGCGATGGGCCTCGTCAAGAACGCCCTCTCGAACCCGATCTACGCCCTCCAGGTGCTCGCCAAGGAGGACAAGCTCCGCTTCCTCGTCCAGCTCCTCCTCCCCCTCCTCTTCCTGCCGCTCCTCGCCGGCCGCGCCCGCCTCCTCTGGCTCTACGGGCTCGTCTTCATCGGCCTCGCGAGCCGGCCCAACATGTACGCCCTCAACTTCCAGTACTCGTCGGTGCTCTTCCCGATGCTCTTCGCCGCCACGCCGATGGCGCTCGCCGACCTCCACGCGAGCCCGGCCCTCCGCCGCGTCGGCCTCGACCCCGCGCGGCTCCGCGCCGGCCTCGTCGCCGGCATGATCGTCGCCAGCGCCCTCACCTCGTGGAAGTTCGGCGTCCTGGTCGAGAACAGCGCCTTCATGGCCGGCTGGCAGCCCCTCATCCGCCACCCCGGCCCCGCCGACGAGCTCCGCTACCGCCGCGTCCAGGAGATGATCGCCCGGATCCCCCCGGAAGCCGCCGTCTCCGCCTCCTCCGAGATCGGCGCCCAGCTCTCGAACCGCGCCAAGATCTACCGCTGGCCCGAGGTCCGCGACGCCGAGTACCTCCTCCTCGGCGCCTGGCGCTTCGAGGCCAAGGAGAAGGCCAAGCTCGACGAGCTCGAGCGCGGCAAGTTCGAGCGCCTCGACGAGCACGAGGGCATCCTCCTCCTCCAGCGGCGCAGCGGCCCCGCGCCGCGCCCCGCCGCGCCTCGCCGCCGCTAGAGCCTGTCCTCGGGGCCAGATCCGCGCGTCCCCCCGTACCCGGGGGGGGAGGCGCGCCGCGTGCTACCCTCCCCGGGCCCCGAGGCACCCCGCTCATGCGCGCCCCAATCCCCTCACTACCCCTCTCGTGCGTCCCCGCGTGGGCCCTCGCCCTCGTCGCCTGCAGCGGCGGCAGCGGCGAGACCCAGGCCTCCGCGACCGAATCGACCGCCGCCGCCACGGCCACCGCCACCGCCGCCACCGACTCCGCCACCACGACCGGCGTCACCGCCACCACCACCACCACGAACAGCGGCAGCGGCACCTACGCCCCCACCATCGACGACCAGGGCTGCCTCGAGCGCTGCGGCGAGCTCGACCTCTGCATCGACGGCGCCTGCGCCCCGCGATGCCACGAGGGCTCCCTCTTCGGCGACGACGGGATCCACGCCTTCAACTGCCCCGACTTCGGCGGCTGCTACTCCTACGAAACGTGCTCACGCGGCTGCCAGCTGATCGACGGCGTCGCCACCTGCACCCCCGACCCCGCCTGCAGCCCCGTCGACCTCGGCGCCTGCCCCGTCGACGCCTGCGTCCAGAGCTGGTCCTACGCGTGCCCCGGCTGCGGCATCGAGTTCGACCGCTCCGCGTGCTTCGCGATCTCCGAGGGCTGCACCTACCCCTGGCTCGCCTGCGACCTCCCCAAGCCCTGCCCGCGGGTGTGGGCCCACTCCGCCGAGAATTTCGGCACCCTCGAGGTCTTCGAGGCCGAGAGCGCGGCGATCTGCCTCCTTCAGACCCTCCAGAGCGGCGTCCTCGCCAAGCACGAGATCCTCTGGGGCGAGATGACCGACGAGGGCGTCACCGTCATGGAGGTCCTCGTCGACGGCAAGGGCGGCGCCACCTTCCAGTGGGTCGTCGACTGCCAGGGCTGCCCCGAGTCCGGCCGCGTCGGCCGCTCCGGTCGCCTCGCCCTCCAGCCCGCCGCCTACTTCGACGAGTGCCTCGCCGCCCCCACCACCGCCTCCCTCCTCCAGTGCATCTACGGCTTCACCGCCTTCCAGGAGGGTCAAGGGCCCGTCGACGGCTACACCCCGCCCTGGACCACCGGCATGTGCAGCGCCCTCGAATTCGCGTGCCCCACCCCCTGACGATCCGCCGATGAGCGCCTCGCCCCTCGCCCTCACGACCTTCGACGTCTGCGGCACGCCGGAGCTCGAGCGCGTCCTCGGCGTCCTCCACCGACTCGGCTATCGACGCACCCACGGCCGCCCCGCGGCCCCCGGCGAATACGCCTTCGACCACGGCGACGCCGCCCCCGGCTGGGCCGATTGGATGTACGAGTTCGAGCTCGTCCTGCTCCCCGGCGCGCCCATCGACGAGCTCTTCGCCGCCCGCGCCCGCCCCTGATCGACGCCGCGCCGGATCGCCCTGTCGACGTCTCCACGCGTCGAGAGCACCCGCTCGCCCTCGCCCGCGCGGCCGCACGAATGCGCCGCTCCGCCCATTCCGGCCCCGCCCCGCGACCCCTGCATCTGCTATCCATTCCCAAATGCAGCCCCCCGTCCCCGACCGCGATCCCGAGAACGAGGACGAGCTCCTCTTCGCCGCCGAGGACGAGGCCGAGACCCCCGCCGCCGAGGTCCACCCCGCCGCCGCCGCCCCCTGGAGGGTCCTCGTGGTCGACGACGAGCCCGAGGTCCACGCGATCACCCGCCTCGCCCTCCAGGGCCTCGCCGTCGACGGCCGCCCGATCGTCCCCGTCGACGCCCACGACGCCGCCGAGGCCCGCCGCCTCCTCGCGGGCGACCCCGGCTTCGCGCTCATCCTCCTCGACGTGGTGATGGAGCGCGAGCACGCCGGCCTCGACCTCGCCCGCTGGATCCGCGAGGAGCTCGGCAACCGGGCGATCCGCATCGTCCTCCGCACCGGCCAGCCCGGCATGGCCCCCGAGCAGCGCGTCATGCTCGACTACGACATCAACGACTACCGGGCGAAGACCGAGCTCACCGCCCAGCGCCTCATCACCACGATCCTCGGCGCGATCCGCTCCTACCGCGACATCTCGATCATCGAGGAGCAGAAGCGCGGCCTCACCCGGGTGATCGACGCCACCGCCGCCCTCTTCGAGCAGCGGAGCCTCCACGACTTCCTCGGCGGCGTCCTCGCCCAGCTCGCCGGCCTCTTCGGCCCCGGCCGCAGCGCCCTCTTCGTCCAGGCGCGCGGCCCCCTCTTCGGCATCGACGAGCCGGTGCCGGTGATCGTCGCCGGCACCGGCCGCTTCGGCGCCGACGTCGGCGCGCCGATCACCGAGCGCCTGGGCGACACCCTCGTCGAGGACCTCAGCCTCGCCGTCGCCTCCGCCGCGCCCCTCCACCGCCGCGAGTACAGCGTCTACGGCCTCTGCCACGACGGCCGCTCCTGCGCCGCCGTCTACGTCGAGACCGGCGGTCGCACGAGCGCCTGGGAGAACTGCCTCGCCGAGATCTTCTGCCGCAACGCCACCATCGCCCTCGACAACCTCCGCCTCCACGGCCGGCAGCTCGCCCTCCTCCGCGCCGTCGAGCGCTTCGTCCCCGGCCGCGTCCTCGACCTCCTCGGCGGCGACGTGACCACCCTCGGCGTCGGCGCCCACGTCCAGCGCGAGATGACCGTCCTCTTCGCCGACCTCCGCCGCTTTACCGCCCTCGCCGAGCGCCTCTCGCCGCACGCCACCTTCGCCTTCCTCAACGACTTCTTCGCCGCCGTCGTCCCGGTCATCCACGAGCACGGCGGCGTCGTCGACAAGTACCTCGGCGACGGCGTGATGGCCCTCTTCCCCGGCGAGCCCGCCGATGCGGTGCGAGCCGGGCTCGCCATGCAAGCCCGCGCCCGCGCCTTCGCCGGTGACCACCCCGAGCTCCCCCTCCCGCCCCGCCTCGGCGTCGGCGTCCACGTCGGCCCGATGATCCTCGGCCTCGTCGGCGCCGCCGACCGCCTCGACTTCACCGCCGTCGCCGACAGCGTCAACGTCACCTCCCGGATCGAGCGCCTCACCCGCGTCTATGACGCCGACCTCCTGCTCAGCCGCGACGTCCACGAGCGCCTCGGCCAAGACCTCCACGCCATGAGCCGACACCTCGGCCAGGTCGAGCTCCGGGGCAAGGACCGCGCCGTCGACATCTTCGAGGTCTTCGCCGGCGACCCCCCCGCCCTCCGCGCCGCCAAGGAGGGCACCCGCGACGCCCTCGCCGCCGCGATCGCCCTCATGCAGGCCGGCCGCTGGGGCGACGCCCGCGAGGCGCTCGCCGCCCTCCGCCAGCGCACCCCTCAGGACCCCGCCATCGACGTCCTCGACCGCCACTGCTGGCGCCGCCTCCGCCTCGAACTCGAGCCCCTCGCCGGATGATCGACCTCGCCCCCGAGCTCCGCGCCTTCCTGGAGCGCCTCCTCGCCGACCGCCGCGAGGCGATCCTCGACGCCGGCACCGACTGGATCGTCGGAGCATCGACTGATCTCCGCGGCCGCCGCCCGCGCGCCGAGACCCGCGCCCTCGTCGTCCAGGAGTTCGACGCCTACCGCGACCTCCTCCTCGACGCCGACCCCGCCCGCCGCGACGCCTTCATCGACTTCGTCACCACCTACCGCGCCTCCTTCGAGTTCAAGATCTCCACCCTCCTCCGCGGCTTCCTCGGCTTCCGCCGCGGCGTCGAGGTCGTCCTCGCCGCCGACGGCGTCCCCCCCGCCCGCGCCCTCGCCGTCCACGCCGTCCTCGACCGCCTCTACGAGGACACCGCCTTTCTCATGGCCGACGTCTACGTCGACAAGCTCCAGGCGATCCTCCGCCAGACCCAGCAGGAGCTGATGCACCGCGAGAAGATGGCCGCCCTCGGCGGCCTCGTCGCCGGCGTCGCCCACGAGATCAACACGCCGATGGGGATCGCCGTCACCGCCGCCTCTCTCCTCGGCGCCCGCGTCGACGACCTCGCCCGCGCCTTCGCGGCTGGCGAGCTTCGCCGCTCCGCCCTCGCCGCCTTCATCGCCGACGCCCGCCAGGCCGCCGACCTCGGCCTCACCAACCTCCACCGCGCCGCCGAGCTCGTCCAGAGCTTCAAGCAGGTCGCCGTCGATCAGTCGCACGACGAGCGCCGCCGCGTCCGCCTCGGCATCTACCTGCAGGAGATCCTCACGAGCCTCGCCCCCCTCTACAAGCGGAGCGAGCACCGCGTCGAGCTCCTCGTCGACGACCCGATCGACGCCGAGGTCCACGCCGGCGCGATCGCCCAGATCGTCGGCAACCTGGTCCAGAACGCCCTCACCCACGCCTTCACCCCCGAGCGCCCGGGCCGCCTCACCATCCGCCTCCGCCGCCACGGCGACACCCACGCCGAGCTCCTCGTCGCCGACGACGGCCGCGGCATGAGCGACGACGAGCGCGCCCGCGTCTTCGAGCCCTTCTTCACCACCCGCCGCGGCCAGGGCGGCTCCGGCCTCGGCATGCACATCGTCCACAACCTCGTCACCGAGCTCCTCCGCGGCGCCGTCGCCGTCGAGAGCCGGCCGGGCGCCGGCACCATCGTCACCGTCCGCTTCCCGCTCGCCTGAGGGCGCTGCGCGCCGTGGCGGCCGCGCAATAGATTCGGCGAGCACCGTCCGAACACCGACTACGCTCGGCGGATGCTCCGCGCCCCCCTCGCCCTCGCCCTCGCCCTCGCCCTCGCCCCCCTCGCCTGCACCGGCAACGACGACGGCGCCTCCACCGGCGACACCGAGGGCGCCACGAGCGGCGAGGCCACCACCTCCACCGCCTCCACCTCCGGCGACGCCTCCACCAGCCCCTGGGCGACCACCTCCACCAGCGGCGCCGCCTGGCAGCACGAGTGCCCCGACTGGACCACCACCTCGTACAACACCCCGCCCTACGGCGGCTCCGCCTGCAAGCTCGAGACCCCCGGCGGCTACCAGTTCTGCTCCTGCCGCTACCACGAGCTCTGCGTCGGCGACGTCGACCTCTTCTTCCCCGGCGGCGCGGGGATCTGGGGGACCGCCGGGGTCTGCGGCGCGCCCTGTGGGAGCGACGCCGACTGCCAGCCCGCCCCCGCGGGCGCCACCGCCACCCCCACCTGCGCCGAGATCGGAGGCGCGAAGCACTGCGTCCTCTCCTGCGCGGGCGGCAAGGCCTGCCCCGACGGCCTCTTCTGCTCCGACCCGCCGCTCGAGGCCTGCGTCGCCGCCGAGTACGCGGGCGGCACCTGAGCGGGCGGTAGCGCCTCGCCGGCGCCCTCCCGCCGGCCCGCGCTCACGACCCCCGGCGCTGCACCCAGAAGCGCTCGCCGCCCGCGCTCGTCACCTGCCCCGCCGCGTACACGCTGCGGTCGGCGTCGACCACCACCGCATACGCCCGCGACGACACCTCGCCCGCCTCCACCGCCTCGACGATCGACCACACCTCAGCGCCGTCTTCCGGCCGGAGCTTGGCGAACCACGCCCGCGGCGCCGCGCCCGCCACCTCGCCGACCACCACCAGATCGCCGCAGGCATCGACCGCCACCGCGTTCACCCGCTGCTTCGCCCCCTCGGCACGCGTCTGCGTCCACACCACGCCGCCGTCGTCGCCGCGCAGGCGCCCGATGAAGCCCATCGTCGGCCCCTCCCCGTACCCCAGGATGCCGACCTCGCCGAGCGCGGCGACGACGATCGCGTCGCCGTCCAGCGTCGAGGCCACCCCGAACGCCGCCCCCGGCGCGTCGACCAGCGTCGCTTC
>WBZL01005720.1_pt1 | contig 10191 bp, 7 predicted proteins | sample 5204291 | NCBI WGS metagenome assembly WBZL01 (sample SAMN12344345, study PRJNA552823) | activated sludge metagenome | biome: Activated sludge suspended growth; feature: Nitrification reactor; material: Wastewater; isolation source: activated sludge from nitrification reactor of wastewater treatment... | reverse complement strand
AACAATTATCCGGCAAAAAAGCAACTTGTCTTGTCGCCTCGTCAATTAGTTTTTTTCTATGTTCGAAAATGCGTTCAATATTTTTGTATGCAGCGTCATTGAATACTAATTTCCCTCCAAAAAAATCACATAATACTTGCTTGGTGATATCATCTGAAGTTGGCCCTAAGCCACCCGTTATCAACACAATTGTAGAGTCGTTGAGTGCATTGTTCAAACAATTTTCAATATCATTTCGTTCATCACTAAGAGATATATGATGAATTACATCTATGCCTATTTCATTCATTTTTTGCGACATCCAAGCAGCATTAGTGTTTAAGGTCTGTCCTATCAATAACTCATCGCCAATATTCAGAATTGTACACTTCATACTTTGGTATTTATTTTGCAATATAATTATTATCTTGACAACGATTAAAGAATAAAGTTTAAAAATTGCATATGAAAAGATTCTGGATAATTATTGTCGTTTCTATATTTTCATTCGGTTGTACAACACAACAAATTCAAGAAACAGTAAGCGCCGTATTAGGCACTACTTATGGCGATCCTAGCGAAAAAGAAGCTGGCGATGGATTAAAAGACGCCTTAGGTATCGGCATTACGAAAGGTATGAGCTTGCTTTCTGCCACAGATGGATTTCTAGGTAATGATTTAGTGAAAATCCCATGGCCTTCTGAAGCAGAAAAAGTGAAAGATGCTATGTTGAAATTAGGCATGCAAAAGCAAGTAGATAACGTAACTACATCACTCAATCGTGCTGCAGAAAAAGCTTCAGGCGTCGCAATAGATGTATTTTTACAAGTATTAAAACAAATGACTGTTCAAGATGCGATACAAATTATCACTGGTGGCAATGGTGCAGGAACTGCCTATTTGAAAAAAACGGCAACTCCTATTCTAACAGAAAAATTCAGACCTATTGTAGATCAATCATTGGGGCAAGTAAACGCCACAAAATACTGGTCTGACGCAACTACTGTTTATAATAAAATTCCATTTGTAAAGCCTGTAAATACTGATTTAACAGGCTTTGTAACGGATAAAGCGCTTGAAGGTGTTTTCAAAATGATAGAAAAAGAAGAAAATAATATAAGAGCAAATCCACTTTCGCGCACAACAGAATTATTGAAAAAAGTATTTGGATTTGCTGATAGAAAAAAATAAATAGCATACTCTGAATTCGACGTTATCATTATCAACAATTCTATAGTCTCGTATAATTAACTTTAGTTAAATAGTTAGTTACAATCAAATTTCAATATTAAAAAAGGAATGTACATCGTACATTGTGTAAATAATTATAAAAAGATGTCAAGAAAACCACAACAAGGACCCTTACAAGGAATAAGAATTTTAGACTTAAGCAGGTTATTACCTGGCCCATTAGCAACACAAATGTTGGCTGACTTAGGTGCAGAAGTAATCAAAATTGAAGATCCCAAAGCACCAGATTACACTCGATTTTTTCCACCTTTGAAAGGCTCACAATCATTAAATTATATAAGTATTAACCGTAGTAAGCTATCTGTATCCTTAGATTTAAAATCTGATGAAGGGAAAGAAAAATTCTTTAAATTGGTCAAAACAGCCGATATCGTTGTGGACTCATTTCGACCTGGTGTTTTACAAAAAATGGGCATTGATTATGCTGTGGCAAAAATACACAACGACAAAATAATTTATGTCGCTGTTACAGGTTATGGCTATTCTGGAGCTTATAAAGACAAGGCAGGTCATGATATGAATTATCTTGGCTATTCAGGAATATTAGGCTTAACTGGCGACAAAGAAAAACCTATAATTCCAGCATGTCAGGTAGCAGATGTGGCTGGTGGCAGCTATCCAGCAGTGGTTGCTTGCTTATCTGCATTATGGGCACGCGAACGCACTGGCAAAGGTCAATTTGTTGACGTTGCCATGACAGATTGTGTGATGCCATTGTTATCTATGCAATTTGGAGAATCACTAAATACAAATATCAGACATCGCCGTGGTGAACCCATGCTAAGTGGTGGTATGGCAAATTATCATTTATATAAATGTAAAGATGAAAAATGGATTGCCTTAGGCTCATTAGAACCTAAGTTTTGGCAAGGTGTCTGTATGATGTTAGGCAAACCAGATTGGATGCCACGTATGATGCCAATCCCAGAAGAGGTTGAAAAATTAAAAAAAGATTTACAAGATATTTTTATTACTAAAACACGTGATGAATGGTCTGCAATCGCAGCACCATTAGATGTATGTCTAACTCCTATCTTAGAACTCGAAGAGGTAGAAAATGACAAACATTTAATTGAACGTGACATGTTTTTTGAAGTAGAACATGCTGACTACGGAAAAGTAAAAGGTATTAATCAGCCTTTTAAATTCTCTGAAACACCAGCAAAACCAAGCTGGGCAGCGCCACTAATGGGCGAAGACAATGCGCTATTAGATAATATCTAATCAATTCTTGAAACAAAAAAACGCACGTAATTTATTTTACGCGCGTTTTTCGAAAACTGTCGAGGTGATCAATTCTAATTCAATCCGAACTAAAATTCGTGTATCTTAATTAGGCTTCACGAAGCGTCGAACTGCGCTGCCTTCTTTTGAATAAATTTGAACCATGTAGGAACCAGCTGCTAAATCATCAAGCTTTAGATTAAGTTCTGTCAATCCTTTTTCTAAGTGATAAGTATCTAACTTTGCCATGTTGCCATCCATATTAAATACTTTTACTTGTACAGCTATTGGTATTTGACATTTAACATTTACTGTTGGATTGGCATTCGTTAAATCTTGCACAAATTCGCTAATTGTGATTTTGTCGTCAGACTTAAAAAGTGCAACTGCATTGCTTGGTGTGAAGCTAGCATTTTCTGCTACTAACTCACTTTGTGCGTACGTAATTCCACTCATCAATAAGAGTAAAAGCAATAATGCGATGTTGTTATAAGGTTTCATGTTAAGGGTTTACATGTATGAACAATAAACACTTTGAACTCAACTAATAATTAGAAACTTTTAGAAAATTGGCTATGTTGTTTCTTTTTAAAATAGGGTTCTAAGGGTTTTACAATACAATGTTACACATAATATTTTAATTTGTCAAGCCTTTACGGTATTTTTTTTAAACTTTAGGTAATATTTATTTTACTTACAGCAAATCTGAATGTATAAATGATATTAATGGTATAATATTTGTCATTACTGAAAAAAAGGATTATGAAAAAGATGCTATTTATACTACAAATTATTTGTGTTCAACTATTATTTGCAACGTATCCAATTAAAGATGTGCAGTGGACTTCGTTTGCACACTCATCTACATTTCCAGCATCTGTAAAAAAAGTATCTATCATAACTTTTGGTGCTAAAGCAGACAATATAACAGATAATTCCATTGCGATAAAAAATGCAATTCAATCATTTAATGGCAATTATGGTATAATAGAAATTCCGGCAGGAAAATATCTTTTTAAAAAGAGTATTTCTATTCCTTCGAATATTATACTACGTGGTGCTGGAAGCGATAAAACTATATTGGAATTTAATCTAAATGGAACTGGTGATTTGATATCTGTGCAAGGTACTACAACACCGATAAGTACTGCAATAACTACTAACACAACAAAGAATAGTTCAACAATTAAAGTAGCATCTTCTGATAAATTTGCTGTTGGAGATTTTGTTGTTGTCAAACAAAATGCGACACATGTTTTGACTTCAAATTGGGCATATCCATATTTCATACAGGTTTTAAAAATTAAAAAAATAAATGGAAATGAAATTGGCTTTGATGCTAATTTAAATTTTGTTTATTCAACAAACAACGCTCCTACTGTACAAAAAATAAATCCTGCTCAACAAGTTGGCATTGAAGCATTAAAAATAAAAAGAACAGATGCTACTAGCCAACAAACCTCTTCGATATTTTTTAACTATGCGGTGAATTGCTATGTAAAAGGAGTTGAAATGGAAAATAGCAATTATGCACACATCACATTGCAAAGCACTGCAAATACTACTATTTCAGGCAATTATCTACATGATGCATTTGACTATGGAAGTGGTGGAAAAGGCTATGGTGTTGTTTTACAATTCGGCGCAAACAACAATTTTATTTACGATAATATTGCTAAGCATTTAAGACATTCTTTTTTATTGCAAGCTGCAGCAAACGGCAATGTTATCGCCTATAATTATTCGTATGATCCATATTGGGAGCAAGGTTGGTTTCCGAGTAATGCCGCTGGCGATATTGTTTTGCATGGCAATTATCCTTATGCTAATTTATTTGAAGGAAATATAATTCAAAACTTAGTGATAGATAACTCACATGGCATCAATGGTGGCGACAATACTTTCTTCAGAAATAGAATAGAAAATTATGGCGTAGTGATGAATAACAACAGTGGTGATAATATGAATTTTATTGCTAACGAAATAACTGGTAGCGGTTTATTGAAAGGTTTGTTTACGCTTAGTGGCAATCAAACAGCAATTGCCAACAACATCAAAGGTGATTTAGAAAGCGGTACCGTTACGGAACAATCATTAATCAACAAAAACTATGCATCAAAGATAGGCACGCCTAATGCAGTTGGTTCATGGAAAAATGATGCTTACATTAGAAACACAAAAGCTGTCAAAACCATTGTTAATACTAGCAAAGCAGAAGTATCAACAAGTAACAATAGTATTTCAACTGCAACAAAATCTACAGAAATAAAGAAGAAAAAATGCACTAAAAAAAGATGTAAACGGAAACACAAAAAATAGAAAAAACGGCTATTTATTCTTTAACAAATTTTGTCATACTCGTTGCTCCATCGTTTTCGATTTGCAATAAATAAATTCCTTTAGGCAAGCTAGCAATATTGATTGTATTATTTTCAGCAGTGCTATTTATTTTATGAGACATAATACATCTTCCTAAATAATCAATAATGCTGATACTTGCCTCTTTTGTTGGGAAAGGTAATACTGTCTGAATTTGTAACCTATCATTCGCTGGATTGGGAAAAACAGCACTTGTAAACGAATTCGAATTTGTACGTACAGCCGTAATTACACAGGAAGTATCGATGCCATCGACACCAAATACTTTCTCTACCCAATGCGGATAATCTACATATGGATTTCTATTGCCTTGAATGACAAATACAGAGTCATTTCTATTTCGTTCTAATAAATCAGGTGGATCTTGTTTGTGCCATTTCACACATAGTTTAAGTATCCAAGGATCGAGGGCAGGATAGCTATTTCCGGCCATAACGTCATTTGCCGTACTGTTAGAAATCCAACTAGCAACAACAGATTCATAGCGAGTAACCATATATAAATAAATACGTGCAAAATCGCCTTTAAACTGGTCGATTGGCTCGAATACTGAAGTAGCATTAAATCCGTAGTTTAATGAATCGTCTGAGCTGCCTATTTTCGTACCATTATACGAAGTAATTGATGGTGTTTTGACATATCCAATTGGATAAATACTCTTTGCATTATTTGTATAATTATCTGCTGGCAACAAAAGATGCATTTCAGAGTACATTGGAATGACATTACCTCCAAACCACGATTTAGGAAACGAATGTTCTTTTACATAACAAACACATTGCGAAGAAGCAGTGCCACCTGATGAACAAAAATCTGCATCATAGCGATAGTTACAAGAATCAAGACCATTAGGACGTTCACCGCTGTATCTATCAACAATTACACTACCACCTCCTGATTCTGCTGGCTTTAAATCTGTTCTATTAAAATAAAAATCTACATCACCATAATTAATGGAAACACTGCCTAATGCTAATCGAGAAGCTAAAATAGATTTAAAAGCAGCACAGCTTTTACTGCTATCAATATTATAATAATTTCCAGGACCAGCCTTAACTAAAAGTGGGCATATTAGAAATATTAGTAAAAAGTATAAAAAAAATCTTCTATTCATATTTTCTATTAAAATCACAAACCTCGTTTTATTTGAATAGTCAAACAAAACGAGGTTTATATGATTGAGTGATTAACTTATTCTACTATAAAAGTGCTAACGTTGTTTGAACCTTTATAGACAATATTTAAAATATAAGTACCTTTTGATAGGCTACTTACATCAATAGATTCCATATCATTACCAGGAGCTAATTGTTGTGCAATCAGTTTGCGACCTAAAATATCTACAACTTCTAAAGTTGCTACTTCTTTTATTGGCGATTTGAATTTAACATATATCGCGCCCATGTTAGTCGGATTTGGGAATAGATTAAATTCTGCTTCCACATTATTGTATTTTACACCTGTAGAGAGCGCCGTTTTAGCAAATGCAGTTGCCAAGCCTCCATAGTTAGGTCCATTTAAGCAATTTTTGTTATTAAATGCGATAACAAATATTTTGTAGAGCGTATTTTGTGATAAACCTGTCAACACACATGTACTATCTGTTCCTCTATAATACACCTTTGCTGATGTAGCATTTGAAGATGGAATAATTGTACCCACAGGATAGTTCATCGTATCACGGATACTGATGGAACCAACAGAACTTGGTGCGGCAACTATCATTACACTATCACCATTTGAAGAGTTTTTCCATTTAATGGTAATGGTTGATGTAGTAGAATCCAATTTAATAATTGATGAATTGGACACACCTGAAGGTTGCACACAGTCTGTAAGTGGTGGCGTACCTGTTGTTGTTGTATCGTCTCTGTTTACACCATTAGAAGCTGTTCGTCTATAGTTTTTGAATGCACCACACAAATTATATGGAATAACAGCTACATTGTATTTTGTGCCAGATGCTAAACCAGTAATAACAAATGTAGTATCATTGGCACTTGATGAAACATCAGCTACTTTTGATTTGAAACTACCAGAAATAATAGAATCACCAACATTATAGTTAGTGCTATCAGCTGGATATCCGATGTTTGAACTTAAGCTTTGAACAACAATATAACCATCAGCTGGTGGCGTTGTACGATTGAATTGACCTTCAATTGAATTATCACCAACTAATGTAAATGTGATATTAGTTGGATTTGTTGCTGGCTCTGGGCAAGCATCAACTAATGTTTTTGCGCTATCATTTGCTGGTGCACTAGTTTTGTAATTAGGACCACCTAAACAACCTGCATTATTATATGGAAATACATAAGCATAGTAAATTGTATTTTGTACTAAACCACTTTTATTAAAAGTGGTGTTTGCACCATTACTAACTACTACTGCAGTACCAACAAGGTCACCATTAGAATATGCTGTCGCATCAGTAATTGTTGGTGTAACAGCATTGCTATCTAACAATACTAAATAGCCATCAGAAGCTGGTACCGTAGCACTAAATGAGCCTGATACTGCGGTAGTGCTTGTTGCCGATAGCACTAAATTAGATACAGAGTTAGTAGGTTCTGTACATGCAGCAACAGTGCCAGTTGTAAATGAAACACTGAAATCATCCACTGCTAATAAATCTTCAGAACCTGGAATATCATAATCATTGAAGCGAATCCAAAATGTAGCACCATTTGGAACAGCCATACCAGTTATATTTCCGGAAACATTAGTGAAAACAGTATTGCCATCTAATGCGCCTGTAGTAGTGCTTGTGTTTACTGAACTACCCGTAAGCGATGGAACACGAGTCCATGTACCTAAACGAACTGAGTCAGCATCTGTAGAGTATTCAACAAATAATGTATCTTTTAAACCGTTTGTTGAATTTCCTCTTCTCCATTGCTCACATCTATATGATACTGCAGCAGAAACGATAGTAGAACCAGTATTATTGTCAAACTTTGCGCCAAAATAAAATGGTTTTGGCGTAGACGACAATAAACTGCCTAATGCTCTGTCTGTAGAATCAGTTGCACCTACAGAATAGAAACCACCTGAATTGCTAGAACCTGTGCCAACAGTAAGATTTATAGCATTTGTTGTACCAGCATGTCTATACCAATCAGCTGGATTTGGATTTGTTGTTGTTGGCGAACCAGAGTTCGGTAGGCTGTTAAAATCCTGCGTATAAGGATTTGAATTGGTAATCGAAATTTGTGCTACTAGGTTGCTCACGATTAAGCTAAACATAGCAACAAGAAGTGTCATCTTTTTATTCATCTTGTAAAATTTTATCATAAATTATTGTACAAAAATACATAATATTTCGTTCCATAGTTCTGATTTGACAGCAAAGTAAGAAATTGTGGATAATAAAATTAAACAAGCACATAAATCGATTGCAAATGTGTTAAAATATTGATTTAAAACAAGTTAAATTTCAATTTCTTATCTATTCATCAATTTTTATAAAAGTAGCGACTGATTGCATTTTATCTGTTTTTATACTAATAAAATATCCACCTGCGGCAAGTTGGCTCACATCAAGTTGTATCTGTTCATTTGATGAATTGAGCTCATTTGTCGTTTGAACTAAGACACCTTTGCTGTCGTAGATTTCCAATAGTATGGGTTGATGTAGCCAAGAATTATCCAGTTGCAATGTTATCTTATTACTAGTTGGATTTGGGAAAACAGACAACATCTTATTGTCTATTTTTTGTTGATTGATTTTTGTAATCACATTTATTGAGTCGTAATAAATATCTAAATACGGGCCTTCAAATGCTGTTGTATCGCCATTAAAGAAAGTCAACAAATTAGAATCTGCTGTGCTTAAGCTAAATTGAGTAATGCCATTTTTATTGATATATTGCAAAGCCGATGGCAACAAGTCAGCACGCAAAGCGTAATCGTTACCGATAAGCTTTCCAGCAAAGCAAGCTACATCAGTGGCCGTGTTTACTGCTGAATAATCTGTTCCTTCAATTTCTGCATTTCCGAAAGTACCTGATTTAATATCTAAGGTAAAATGCTGTGGAAATACTAAGCCTAAGCGATATGCATGTTTAATTGTTTTTAATTTAAAAAACAAAGAAGCTTTTTTAATTACTTTTTCATCAGGAATAAATTCTGTATTAAAACTAAAAATTCCTTTTGTATCCAATGAAGGATTCTGTTTGCCAACAAGCACTTCACCAATACCACTTCCACCGTTGGCATCTGACCAGCCATCGTAATTTTGACCCATTGAATATATACTCGTGTCTCTCCCTTTTCTAAAATAGTTGCTGATAAATTGGCGCATGTATGCTTCCGCTAAATAAGTATAACCTTGCGGGCTTAAATGATAAGTATCGTTTTGCAACAAACCCATGGCTGGCAGCGGCGACGGATAATACATATTACCATAAGGCAATGGCACTGTACGTGGTGGATAAGTATCGAAAGGATCAAAACGGAGTGGTGTAAGCTGACCATAACGCCATTGCATTAATCCAAGATTATTATAAAAATGCATGTACTCTTTTCCTCTACTTCTATAACCTTGTACTACGGTGTCTTGAAAGTCGGTCATATATGCCATAAAGCGATTGATTTCATACGGCGACGGATTGCCGCGTCCATTCCATAAATCACAATAAGGATTCCAAGGTAAGTTTAGGCAAGGATCATTAAAGTTTGGATAATCGTAGCTTTGCCATATAATTTGACCATTTGGATATTTAGCATGAATAAAATCAAAGATACTATCCATATACATACGAGCTTGAAATAAATTATCATCTAAAACATTTAAAGAATCATTCTTTCGAATACCAAAGGCAACATCATTTCCGCCTAAGGATACAATAATAATATCTATCGGTCGAACAGCATCAGTGTTTAATGATGTTTCCAGTGCAAATCGTGCTAAAGGATTTTGCCACCAAGTTTCTGCCGTCATGCTGATTAATACGCTTCCATCAGAAACTGTCGAGTAATCAGCAAATCCATATTTTGCCAATGCGGAATCGTAAGCAGCATATATTGCAGGAAAATGAGCCCAGCTATCTCCTACCAAGCGAATGTGCGCAGCTGTGCGAGCAAGACAAGCCTGTTGTGCTTTACTTATAGAAAAACTAAAAAATAATAGTATTATAGAAATGAAAATCATCTTTTTCATAGATATAACTGGTTATGGTTTAGAATACAATTATTTGTTTTGACTACAAATAAGCCAATTGAAGATAAGAAAAAAAATTGTGAATTAAAATATGTATTTATAATTTGCGTTTATAAATAAACTCAATAATGAAAACCAAACTCCTATTGCTATTTTGTTGTTACGCAATGTTACAAAACAACATATTTTGCAAG
>WBZL01005719.1_pt1 | contig 10193 bp, 9 predicted proteins | sample 5204291 | NCBI WGS metagenome assembly WBZL01 (sample SAMN12344345, study PRJNA552823) | activated sludge metagenome | biome: Activated sludge suspended growth; feature: Nitrification reactor; material: Wastewater; isolation source: activated sludge from nitrification reactor of wastewater treatment... | reverse complement strand
GAGGTTGCGCCACGCCAGGTAGCCCGCGAGACGGAGACCCCAGAGGGTGGTCATCGCCACGAGCAGCCATTGACGACCGGAGTTGCCGTCGTCGCCCACGGCGAGCTTCACGGTCCACGACACGAGGACGAACCCCAGCCCCCAGACGATGTCGACGATCGAGGCGTTCTTGATCGCCAGGCTGATCAGCCAGGTGGCGAGCATCAGCACGACGATCGTGATCGCCGCGGTGAGCAGTGCGGTGGGGACGGCGGACATGGTTCTCCTGCGTCAGGCGCGGGTGCGGGTGCGCGAACGGTACCCCACCGGTGCGCCACCGGCGGCGGGCGACGCGGTCGGGTCGGCCAGCATCGCGTCGACGGCCCGGTCGGCCTCGAGCCATCGGTCGTCGAACCACGCGGTGAACGCCTCGCGGTCGGTGGGGTCGGGCACGTCGTCGCGGGCGATGCGAGTGGCGGCGAACTGCACGCGCGGTGCCCCGCGGCCGAGGGCACGCAGGATGCCGCCGAAGGTGTCGAGGCCCTCGAAGCCCGTGTGCCAGGCCACGACGACGTCGGCGCGGTCGGCCCCGATGAGGAGCGCGGCCGAGCCGGCGGGGCGCACCGGCAAGAGGTGGCGCAGGCCGGCGAGCCGCACGGCGCGTGCGGGGTCGCGCTCGCCGATCTTCTCGAGCGCTCGAGCGCGCTTCGAGGTCGAGGCGCGGGTGCCCTCGGGGAAGATGACCGCCACGTCGTCGGCGGAGAGACCGGAGGCGAGTTCGATCAACGCGGCGAGCTCCGCGTCGGAGTCGGTGGCGTCGCGGTCGAGGAAGTGGTTGGGCAACCGGTGGCCGACGACGTCGAGGCACGGGTCGGCGAGCAGCTCGCGCTTCAGGACGTACCGGGGGTGCTTGTCGGCGAGCGAGGTGATCACCCAGGCGCTCACCAGCGAGTCGGCGAGGCTGGCGTGACGGCACAGCACGACGACGGGGCCGGGGGAGAACGCCTCGATGCCGGTGGCCTCGGTGGTGATGCCGGTGGTGCGTCGCAGCGCGCCCATCAGGTGCACCGCCCACCAGCGCTGCAGCCGGTAGTGCGTGTCGCGGTCGCGGGACCGGCCGGTGAGCCAGAGCCAGGCCGCCACGGTGACACCGGCGGTCTCGAGCCAGGCCCAGCCGACACCGAAGGCCAGCAGGCGGGCGATCGGGCACCGCCGGCGGCCGCGCACCAGATCGACGAGCACCGACAGGGGCAACCACACCGGGACGAGCGCGGTGAGCGCGACGGCACCGACCAGCAGACCGGTGATGCTGACCGCCCGTCGGCGACGTCTTCCCACGTGGCCGAGCGTAGATCCGGTTTCGCGGGCCTGTCGCCGCCTGCTCGTTCGTCGCCGCGGGCGGCTGCGAGGGTCAGTCGCCGGTGACGCCGTCGACCGCTTCGCGGAGGAAGTCGGCGTGACCGCAGTGGCGGGCGTACTCCTCGATCATGTGGATCACGATCCAGCGAAGCGAGATGTCGCCGCGGGTGGGTGACGGGCGGGCGACGAGCTCGTCGAGATCGGGGTGCTCGGCGACGATCGCTCGAGCACGGGCCACCTCGCGGTGCCAGATCGCCAGTGCGTCGGCGAGCGTGTCGCTCGGGGTGTGGTGCCAGTCGAGGTCGGGATCGGTCTCGCTCTCGTAGTTGCCGTCGTCGACCTCGGCCACCATCACCGCCCGGAACCACCAGCGCTCGACGTCGGCCAGGTGCCGGGTCATGCCGAGCAGGTCGAGGTCGCTCGGCGGCACGCGCACCCGCGCCTGCGCGTCGTCGAGATCCTCGACCTTGCGGACGAACACGGTCCGGAAGTAGTCGAGGAACTCGACCAGCAGCTGCCGCTCGGAGCCCACGTGGGCGAGAGCGGGCAGGGGCGTGCGCGTGTCGGGATCGGGTTCAGGCATCGAATGAGTCTCCGTCGAACCGGTCGATCGTGGCGAACGAATTGACCGGTTCGCGGCGCAGCTTGGTGTTCTGGTGCACGGGGCGACCGAGGAAGATCGTGGCCACCAGCGCGTGGTCGGCGGGCAGCGCGAGGCGCGGCGCGATGGCCGGCTCGGCCCGCGACAGGAACGTGGTGAGCACACCGCCGAGGCCGTGCTCGCGAGCCGCGAGCAGGATGCTCCAGCAGAAGGGGTAGATCGACGCGCCGCCCGTCACCGGCGGCCGGTCGAGGTTGCCGTCCATCATCGCGATCGACCTCAGGTCGGCCGCGACGGCCAGCACCACCGGGATCGTGTCGATCGCGTCGAGCAGCGGGTTCGGCGCGGCGATCGGCGGCGCGTCGATCGACCGTCCGAACGCGAACGCCGTGACGCCGGTGGCGTTCGCGCCGACGTACTCCTCCCACACCGTGCGCATCAGCGATGCCATCTCGCGTCGGGTGTCGAGCTCGCGCACGATCGCGACCCGCCAGGGCTGGCGGTTGCCGCCGCTCGGCGCGAAGCGCGCCGTGTCGAGGATCGCGTGCAGCGTGGCGTCGGCGACGGGTTCGTCGGCGAACGCGCGAACGGCGCCGGTGGTGCGGAGGGCGTCGGTGAGCTCCATGCGCGCCGACGCTACGCGTTCTGGTCGCGCATCTTCTCGGAATCCGAGAAGATGCGCGACCAGAAGCTGTCGGCGTGTGTCAGGCCTTGCCCTCGGCGACCTTCTTGCGCACGACGTTGAGTGCCGAGCCGGCCTTGAACCACTCGACCTGCTCGTCGCTGAAGGTGTGCACACCCTCGAAGTCGATCGTGGTGCCGTCGGGCTTCACGATCTGGCAGCGCTGGTTCACACCGGGCTTCGGGGGGAGGTCGAGCACGTTGATCCGGTCGTCCTCGCCGATGAGCTCGTAGGTGCCCGGGTCGGCGAAGGTGAGCGGCACGAGGCCCTGCTTCTTCAGGTTGGTCTCGTGGATGCGGGCGAAGCTGCGGGCGAAGATCACGACGCCGCCACGGAACCGCGGCTCCATCGCCGCGTGCTCGCGCGACGAGCCCTCGCCGTAGTTGCGGTCGCCGATCGCGCACCAGCGCATGCCCGCCTCGCTGTACTTCTTCGCGAGGTTGGGGAACGTGTCGACGCTGCCGTCGCGCACGTCCTTGCCGTGGCCGGCATCGTACTGGTCGCCGTAGGCGTTGATCGCGCCGAGGAAGAGGTTGCCCGAGATGTTCTCGAGGTGGCCGCGGTAGGTGAGCCACTTGCCCGCCGCCGAGATGTGGTCGGTGGTGCACTTGCCCTGGGCCTTCATCAGCACCGGCAGGCCGAGGTAGTCGTTGCCGTCCCAGGCGGGGAACGGTGCGAGCAGCTGCAGGCGATCGCTGGTGGGCGACACCTCGACCACCACGCCCGAGCCGTCGGCCGGGGGAGCGGTGAAGGTGTTCTGGCCGGGGTCGTAGCCCTGGTCGGGGAGCACTTCGCCCACCGGCGGTTCGAGCCGCACCTCGGTGCCGTCGGGCGCGGTGATCGTGTCGGTCGTGGGATCGAAGTCGAGCCGACCCGCGAGCGCCAGCGCCACGACCGTGTCGGGCGACGTGACGAAGCTGAGCGTGTTGGCCGATCCGTCGTTGCGCTTCGGGAAGTTGCGGTTGTAGGAGTTGACGATGGTGTTCGGCTGGCCCGTGACGCTGGCGGGCCGGTCCCACTGGCCGATGCACGGGCCGCAGGCGTTGGCGAGCACGGTGGCACCGATCGCCTCGAGGTCGGCGATCAGGCCGTCGCGCTCGATGGTGGCGCGGGTCTGCTCGGAACCGGGCGTGACGAGCAGCTCGGACTTCGCCTTCAGACCGGCGGCGGCCGCCTGGCGGGCGATCGACGCAGCGCGCGTGATGTCCTCGTACGAGCTGTTGGTGCAGCTGCCGATGAGCGCGGCCGAGATCTCGAGCGGCCAGTCGTTGGCGCGGGCCTCGGCGCCCACCTGCTCCCCGACCTTGTTGGCGCGGTCGGGGGAGTGGGGGCCGTTGATGAGCGGCTTCAGCTGGTCGAGGTCGATCTCGACGAGGCGGTCGTAGGTGGCGCCGTCGTCCGGGCGCAGGTGGTCGGCCACCCGGTCGGCGGCGTCGGCGATCGCCTCGCGGCCGGTGGCCTTCAGGTACTGGGCCATGTTGTGGTCGTAGGCGAACACGCTGCAGGTGGCGCCGATCTCGGCGCCCATGTTGCAGATGGTGGCCTTGCCCGTGGCGGAGATCGAGTCGGCGCCGGGGCCGAAGTACTCGACGATCGCGCCGGTGCCGCCCTCGACGGTGAGGATGCGGGCGACCTCGAGGATGACGTCCTTCGGTGACGACCAGCCCGAGAGGGTGCCGGTGAGCTTGACGCCGATCACCTTCGGCCAGCGCACGTTGAACGGGAAGCCGGTCATCACGTCGACCGCGTCGGCGCCGCCGACACCGATGGCCACCATGCCGAGGCCGCCGGCGTTGGGCGTGTGGCTGTCGGTGCCGATCATCATGCCGCCGGGGAAGGCGTAGTTCTCGAGCACGACCTGGTGGATGATGCCGCTGCCCGGCCCCCAGAAGCCGATGCCGTACTTCGCGCTGACCGAGCGGAGGAAGTCGTACACCTCGCGGTTGGTGTCGACCGCGACGCCGAGGTCGATCTTCGCGCCGACCTTGGCCTGGATCAGGTGGTCGCAGTGCACCGTCGACGGGACCGCCGTGGTGGGCAGGCCGGCGGTCATGAACTGCAGCAGCGCCATCTGTGCCGTGGCGTCCTGCATCGCGACCCGATCGGGGTGGAAGTCGTTGTAGGTGCCGCCCCGCTCGATCGCCTCGGACGGGTCGTCGAGGTGGTTGAGCAGGATCTTCTCGGTCAGCGTGAGGGGTCGGCCGAACCGCTCGCGTCCGGCGGTCACCCGCTCGCCGAGCGTGGCGTACACGCCCTGGACCAACTCGATCGGGGTTCCTGCGGTGACGGTCATGGTGGGCTCCTCCATCCTCGGGGGTTCGTCTGTCAAGATCTCCGACACTCTCCCACGGACGTGTGCGCGGGACCCGGATCTCCGGGCCGGTGTCATGCGATCCACTCGCATGTAGACAACTCTAATACAAGTGAACCCCTCACACCACCATCTGCCGCCCCCCGACGGCACCTCGCCCACCACGCGTCTGCGTCGCGGGCCGGTCATCCTGGTCCGCGCCACCGCGCCCACCCGCACCGCCGACGTCGGTGGCTGGACCGACACCTGGTTCGCCCGCGAGGGCGTCGTGTGCAACGTGGCCGTCGACCACCGGTCCGAGGTTCGCGTCGCCGCCCGGCCCGGCGGCGACCGCCTCGTGCGGGTGCAGCTCCGGATGACCGGCGAGGACTACGAGTTCGACGCGATCGAGCCCCCCGGACGCCACCCGATCATCGAACAGGCGATCCTGTCGGCCGACATCCCCGGTGCGGTCGACGTCGACATCGCCGACTCCGCGCTGGCCGGCTCGGGACTCGGCACCTCGGCCTCGGTGATGGTGGCCCTGGCCGCGGCATTGTCGGCGGCGATCGGCGACCCGCAGGACGCCGGCGAGCTCGCCGCGCTGGCGCACCACCACGAGACCTTCACCGGGAAGCAGTCCGGCATCCAGGACCACGCGGCCGCGGCGTGGGGCGGCATCAGCCGGTTCGACGTGCGGTATCCGACGATCCGCCGCGAGGAGATCGTCGTCCCACCGTCGGCGTTGGGTGAGCTGCGCGTGCGGTTGCACACCGTGTCACTCGGCGTGCCGCACGCGTCGTCCGCACTGCACGACGAGGTGATCGCCCGGCTCGACGCCGGCCACGGCGCCGCCGAGCTCGACGAGATGCGCACCGCGGCCGACGCCGCCGCCTCGGCGCTGCGCGCCGGTGACCTGGCGTCGTACGGTGCGGCGCTCACCGCGTCGCACGAGGCCATCGCCCGGATGCACGACCACCTCGTCGGATCGGCGGCACGCGAGGTCGTCGAGATCGCACGCGCGCACGGCGCGATCGGCTGGAAGGTCAACGGGGCCGGCGGCGAGGGCGGTTCGATCGTCGTGCTCGGCCCGGCCGATCCCGACGCCGACGCCGAGTTGGTCAGCGCGCTGGGCGGTGGCCCCGGCTGGCAGGTGCTCGACCTGGCCATCGGCGCACCCGGCGTGACCACCGAGATCGCCGTCGCCGAGACGCGCGAGGGAGACTGAGGCGACGCCGCGCCCGCGGCGCGAGAGGAGACGGCGATGAGGACCATCCGGTACCAGCAGATCGCCGACGAGCTGCGCACCCGTCTCGCCGCCGTGGGGGCGGGCGCGGTGCTGCCGAGCGAGGCCGACCTGTCCACCGAGTTCGGCGTGAGCCGGGTCACGATCCGCCGTGCACTCGAGATCCTCCGCGACCAGGGGCTCGTCGACGCCCGGCAGGGCTTCGGCTGGTACGTCGCGGGCGAGCCGCTCCGCCAGCACCTCGACGAGCTCGGCACGATCGAGGGGCAGCTCGAGAAGCGGGGCATCAAGCCCGAGCGCCGCGTCGTGGAGTTCGAGTACCGCACGGCGCCGAAGCGGGTGGCCGAGGTGCTCGGCACCGACCAGGTGCTGCGCGTGAAGCGGCTGAACCTCGCCGACGGCCGGCCGTTCGCCGTGGTCACCGTGTGGTGCCCGGCCGAGCTGGGCCAGCACCTCAGCCGGCGCGACGTCGAGCGTCGTCCGTTCTACGAGATGCTCGGCGTGCCCCTGCGCGGCGCCACCCAGACGATCGGCGCCGACAGCGTCGACGGCGCCGACGCCGAACTGCTCGGCGTGCCGCCGTCGAGCCCGGTGCTGCGCTGCGAGCGGGTCACCACCGACGTGCACGGCAAGCCGGTGTTGATGAGCGAGCACGTGTTCCCGGCCCGGCGCACCGAGTTCGTGGTCGAGCTGCCCACGGCCGAACCGAGCGTGCTCCCCACCGGGCTGCGCCTGGTCGACTGAACCCAGCGACCAGAATGGGCCGGATGGTGCCGATCCTGCTCTCGTCCGCGACCCCGCCGAGCGACGACGTCACGACGGCCGAGCCCGACGGGTTCTGGCACGACGTGGTCGACTGGTTGCGCGACACGGGCGTGACGATCGTCGTCATCGTGGTGATCGCGTTCGTGCTCACCAAGATCGTCAGCGCGATCGCGAAGCGGCAGGCGAAGAAGTTCCGGGTGCAACAACAGCTCGCGAGCGATCCGCGCACGAGCACGGTCGGCGCCCATCAACAGGCGCTCATCGGTGCCATGCGTTGGGCGATCAACTTCTCGATCGTCTTCGTCGCGTGCATCTGGGTGCTGATCGAGCTCAACCTCCCCTCCACCGCGCTGGTGCCGCTCGCGTCCGTGGTGGGCGCCGGGCTCGGCTTCGGTGCGCAGCAGATCGTCGGCGACGTGCTGGCGGGCATCTTCATCCTGAGCGAGCGCCAGTTCGGCGTGGGCGACCTGGTCCGGGTCGGGCCGTTGATGGGTGTCGGCTGGGTGGAGGGCCACGTCGAGGAGATGACGCTGCGCGTCACCAAGCTGCGTACCTTCGACGGCGACCTGGTCACGATCGCCAACGGCGAGCTGCGCCAGAGCGTGAACGCGTCGCGCGACTGGGCCCGCGTGCTCATCAAGGTGCCGCTCGGTCGCGACGTCGACCTCGATCTGGTGGCTGCACGGCTCGACGAGGTGGGCGCGGCGATGGCGGCCGAGCCGCAGTGGGCCCCGGTGGTGCTCGAGGCGCCGAAGGTGTCGGGGCTCGACGACCTCGGGGCCGACAGCGTGCACATGCGGGTGGTGGGTCGGACCCTGCCGGCGCAGCAGTGGAAGGTGGCGCGCGAGCTCCGGCGTCGGATCGCGGTGACGTTGCGCGACATGGACGTCCGGGTGCAGCACTCGACCGACCCGAACACGCTGGCCGATCCCGGGGACGACTGACCGATCGAGGTCGGTCGGGTTCGTCAGGCCCGAACGAAGGCGTCGTCGACCAGGTGAGCGGCGTGATCGGTGACGTCGAGCGCCGCGGAGGTGGCCACGTCGTCGTCCCAACCTCGGGCCAGCAGTTCGCGGCCGGACGACGAACCGGCGACCGCGTCGTGGAGCCGCGGCCGGGCGGCCACGAACGCAGCCCGTGCCGCAGCGGCCTCGGGAGAACAGCACGGCGCCGACACCGCCGCCGCCGGGTCGAGCGCTGCGAGCACCGCACCGGCGCCGAGCAGGTCCTCGACGGCGGGTCGGATCGGACCCGTCGCACCGTGCCAGCGTTCGCCCGCGGCGATCACGGCGATCACCCCGGCCGGCCCCGCCAGACGACGGGCGACGATGGCCGTGGCCGAGGCGTTGCGCAGACAACCCGCCAGCACGTGCCGGGCACCGTGCTCGCGAGCGGCGAACGCGAGCGCCGAGCCGTTCGGCGAGGGGAGCACGATCCGCAACGGTGTGGTGACGGCCAGCAGCCCGGTCGGCGACAACGAGAGCTCGCCGTGCTCGCGGCGGCCGGCCAGCGTGGCGTCGTGTGCCGCCGCGTACGCCGCCGCGCCGTCGTCGGCCCACCGGTAGGGGAACACCGTGCAGCCGCTCTCGACCGCGGCGCTGACCGCCGACGTGAACCGCAGGACGTCGACGATCACGACCACGTCGGCCAGCGGGGCGAGGGTGCGCAACCCGTTGGGGCCCCAGTCGAACCGGTACGCGAAGCCGTCCTGGGTGCAGAAGGACGCGTCGCGAGCGCCCGACGCGCCGTCGTCGGTGTGCAGTTCCGCGACCACGGGGTCAGTCTGGCCGACGGCGAGGCACGCTCACCACTGGTCCCAGTGCATGATCGGGTCGAGCGGCAGGCGCTTGGCCGGCTTGAAGTCGGTGCCGATCGTGTACGCGATCGGGAACATGCCGGCCTGCGCGTAGCCGTCGGGGATGCCGAGCAGCTCGGCGGCCTGGCGCTCGCCCTCGCCGATCAGGTGGATCGTGGTCCAGGCCGTGCCGAGGCCGCGCTCGCGGGCGGCGAGCATGAAGCTCCACACGGCCGGCAGCAGCGAGCCCCACACCGAGGCACCGACGAAGCTCGGCACACGGTCGAGCTGGCCGGCGATGCACGGCACCATGATCACCGGCACCTCGTGGAAGTGCTCGACCAGGTACACCGCGGACTCCGTGACCCGGTCGCGCTGCTCGTGGCGCAGGTCGCCCGGCTGGTAGCTGTTGCTCTGGGCCTGCTGCGCGTACACCTCGAAGTTGCGACGGTAGATGTCGGCGAGCGCCTGCTTCTTCGCCGGATCGGTCACGAAGATCCACTGCCAGCCCTGGCTGTTCGATCCGGTCGGGGCCTGGAGCGCGATCTGCAGGCATTCCTCGACGACCTCGCGCTCGACCGGGCGGGCCAGGTCGAGTCGCTTGCGCACCGCTCGGGTGGTGGTGAGGACGTCGTCGGCGGAGAGGTTGAGCTTGGTCATCGACGGAGTGTGGCATCGAAAGCCGAGGTCCGTCGCCACGGAGTGTCGGTACCATCCGGCGATGACCGCTCGCGACCCGATCGCCGTCAACCTCGCCAACTGGAACAGCCGGGTGCCCCACCACGAGCAGGGATACGGGTTGCACCGCTTCCGCTCCGACCCGTCGCACCTGTCGGACGTCGTGCGCTTCGATCTGCCACGCCTCGGCGACGTGGCCGGGCTCGATGCCGTGCACCTGCAGTGCCACATCGGGACCGACACGCTCTCGCTCGCACGGCTCGGCGCACGCATGACCGGACTCGACTTCAGCGAGCCCGCGCTCGAGGTCGCACGTCGCCTGGCGGCCGACTGCGGTCAGGCGATCGACTACGTGTGCAGCGAGGTGTCGGGGGCGGTCGAGGCCCTCGGCCGCGAACGGTTCGACCTCGTCTACACCGGCATCGGCGCGCTCTGCTGGCTGCCCGACGTCCGCGAGTGGGCGCGGATCGTGGCCGAGCTGTTGAAGCCGGGCGGGCGGCTGTTCATCCGCGAAGGACACCCGGTCGTCTGGTCGTTGTGCGACCCGCGATCCGACGGTCTGCTGGTGATCGAGTTCCCCTACTTCGAGGTCGCGGGCGGCACCGCCTTCCACGAGGAGACCACCTACGTCGACCACGACGCACCGCTCGCGGCGCCGGAGACCGTGTCGTTCAACCACGGCCTCGCCGAGATCTTCAACGCACTGTGGGAGGCCGGGCTGCAGATCGTCGGCTTCGACGAACACGACTCGGTGCCCTGGAACGTGGCGGGCGACGCGATGATCGAGTGCCCGGACGG
>WBZL01005717.1_pt1 | contig 10195 bp, 9 predicted proteins | sample 5204291 | NCBI WGS metagenome assembly WBZL01 (sample SAMN12344345, study PRJNA552823) | activated sludge metagenome | biome: Activated sludge suspended growth; feature: Nitrification reactor; material: Wastewater; isolation source: activated sludge from nitrification reactor of wastewater treatment... | reverse complement strand
GCCTCCGTTGGCGGCGTGTTGCGACGGGACGCCGAGCTGCGCGGGAAGTCGCTGGAATTCGACGCCTGGGTGGCGGCCGTGAAGAAGGGGGACAAGCACGCCGTCACGGCGCTCCGGGAGGTCTCCGCCATTCACGGCTGGGTGGTAGCGCAGATGGTCCAGCTCATCGATCCGGAGTTGGTGGTGCTTGCAGGCCCGCTGACGACCTTGGGGGATGCCTACCTCGATCCGGTGAAGAACTTCGCGCTCCAGTTCGAGAGCGACTACCATCCCAGCGTGGCGATCCTCATTTCCGAACTCGGCGAGTACGCCGGCGCCATCGGAGCCGCAGCGCTCGCGCTGGAACGCTGGCGTCCGGCGGATGTGGGCTAGCCGACCTCGGGCCGTTGGTTCCGGCTGACGGGCGAACGAGACCGGAGGCTCCGCGCCAACTACGCTGCCTACGCCGCATCGCGCGCCAGTTCGGCCATCACGTCGTCCTTCTTGACGCCGCGGAGTTCAAAGACCCGCAGGATCGTGTCCTCGATGAGGTTGTTCGGACACGACGCGCCGGCGGTGACACCAACGACGACGGGTTCCGGGCTGGCGAGCTTCTGCGAGTAACTCGACTTCTCCTCCTTCGAGTGAATATCGAAGTGGACGATCTCCGTGAAGGCCTTGAGGCAGTCGGCGGTGCGGATGAAGAACGTGGGCAGTTCCTTCTCCCCGATCTCCACAAGGTGCGTGGTGTTCGAGCTGTTGTACCCGCCCACCACCAGGAGCACATCCATTGGGCGGCGCAGCATCTCGAAAAGGGAGTCCTGCCGTTCCTGCGTGGCGCCGCAGATGGTGTCGAACACCTGGAAACGCTGCTTCGCAAGCTCGGCGCCATCGCGATCAACGATGGCCTGCTGGATGCGGCGCTGAAGCTCCTCGGTCTCGGACTTCAGCATGGTGGTCTGGTTGGCCACGCCAACGTGGACCAGGTGTTTGTCGGGGTCGAAGCCCACAGAGTGGCAGTTCTTCCCGGCGAAGCGCCGGAAAAAGGCCTCCTTGTCGCCGCGTCCCCGGATGTAGTCACAGACGAAGTCCACGTCCTCCAAGGTGAGTAGCACGAGATAGTGACCCTTCCCGTCCTCGCCCATGGCCCGCGAAGCGGTCGCGCGCGTCTCCTCATGGGAGGCCTTGCCGTGGATGATGGAGGTGAAGTCCTGCTTCGCGTAGCCGCGCACCCGCTTCCAGACGCTCATCACGTCGCCGCAAGTGGTGTCCACCACCAGGCATCCGCGGGAACTGATGATGTCCATGATCCGTGTTTCCGCGCCAAAGGCCGGGACGATGACAACATCCTGCGCGTCGAGCTTCGCGACAGCCTCCTCGTGCTGCTTGATGGGGATACTGACAATTCCCATCTCCGTCAGCTGCCGGTTGACCTCCGGATTGTGGATGATCTCGCCGAGGAGGAACACCCGGCGCTCGGCGAAGACCTTGCGGGCGGCGTAGGCAAGGTCGATGGCGCGCTCGACGCCGTAGCAAAAGCCAAAGTCCTTGGCCAGGCGGACCATCGTGCCGCCCACCGTGAGCACCCCCCCCCGCTTCCGCAGGTTTTCGACGAGGACGCTGCGGTAGTGGTTCTCGACCTCGGCCTGCACCCGCTCCATGACCTCCGGCGTGCGGACGTTCACGCGGCGGGACTTGGCAGGCGCATCGGTGCCGGCACTCATGCCAATCAATACGTGTAGAACCGGCCCTGCTCCGCATCGCGGAACACCTGGGGACTGGTCATGTAGCTCCACGGGGGATCCGGCATTGGGCCGTCATCAAGCACGGGCAGGGTCCTGCCGACGGTTTCGTCCTCGGGAAAGGAGGAGGCAATATCGATGGGGGTGCCGACGCGCACGACGCTGAACATCTTCTGCGCGGTCTTGATGGGCAGGCGCACGCATCCGTGAGTGCAGGGATAGGGCTTCACGAATCCCCAGTGCATGCCGTAGGCGGGCTTAAACTCCATCCAGTACGTCATGGGATAGCCCGCGCCAGGTTGGCTGACGCGGCGACGATGGGCGTCCTTGTTGTAGATGGTGTAGTGCCCGTGCGGGGTGGCCGTCTTCCCGGGGGGGCCGACGGAACAGGGGGACGCGAGGAGCACGCGATTGCCCTCCATGACGTAAACGCGCTGGGCCCCGGTGCTGAGCTTCACGTGCACCGCGGAGGGGTTGGTCGGTGGAACCAGCGGCGGGTCGTAGCTGGTGGAGTAGTGGTGAGGCGTGACGACCGCACAACTGGCGAGAAACACGGCGCCAGCTGCCAAAAGGAGCCGGGCGGCATGTTTGTGGAATTGACTCGGAAACTTCATCGGGGCAGTCTCGTAGCACACATCCGGGCCATCTCCACCGTTTTGTCATCCCCATGAAGGCTCCCCTCCTCCTGTCCCTGCTGCTCCTCCTCCCCGCCTCCGCCACGCTGCAAGCTGACACGCCTGCCGCCAATGAACTGGTTCTCTTTGACGGGAAGTCCCTCGACGACTGGGAGGCCCGGGACGCCGGAGCCAGTGGCAATGTGGAACTTCGCGACGACCTCATGATCATCGGGACGGGCGAATCCCTCACGGGGGCCGTGTACAAGAAGGCGGACAAGCTTCCGGTGACGAACTACGAGATCTCCCTGGAGGCTGAGAGGCTGGAGGGGCTCGACTTCTTCTGCGGCCTGACCTTCCCCGTGGGAGACCTCAAGACCTGCCTGACGCTTGTGCTCGGGGGCTGGGGCGGCAGCGTGACCGGCCTCTCCAGCATCGACGGCATGGATGCCTCGGAAAACTCCACCGGGCACTACCGCCGGTTCGAGGACAAGAAGTGGTACCGCGTCAAGGTGAGGGTGACCCCGGCGAACGTGACCGTCTGGTGCAACGACGAGAAGATCATCGACTTCGACACCGAGGGCAGGAAGCTGGGGCTCCGCCCCGGTTCCATCGAGGACTATGCGCCGCTCTCGCTCACCACCTACCAGACCACGGCGGCGATCCGCAACATACGGGTGAAGGCGCTGCCGCCGAAGGAAGCCAAGTGAGGGGCCGGCGGACCACCCCCTAGCGGCCCAGTTCGACCACGAGGGCGGCGTGGTCGGAGGACTTCGGCCACTGCTTTTCGGCGCGCAAGGGGGTCAGGTCCAGTGAGGCCCAGACGTGGTCAATGGTCAGCAACGGCACCCACCGCGGCCAGGTCTCCCGAAATCCCCCTCCCGCCTCGCCAAAGGCGTGATGAAAAGTCGCACGCCACGGGTCGAAGAAGGCGGACTCCAGGGGCGTGTTGAAGTCGCCAAAGACGATCGTGCGCGGGTGCCCCCGCGCCTCCGAAAGCACCTGGGACAGGAAGTCGGCGCGGGAAGCGATGGGGTTCGAGACACCGTCCACCAAAAAGATGTGCCAGGCCGTGCCATCCACCACGGCTTCCACGTGGGCGAACTTGCTGATGCCGCTCCCGGTGGGCACCCGGGTCTCCTGAAGAAGCCGGCAGGAACCCCTCACGACGATGGCCAGCGCATTGTCGAGCTTCTGCGCGCTGTAGCCCGGCGGCAGCGAGTCCACGAGCGGAGCCGGGTCGCCGTGCCGGGCGCCGACTTCGACCAATCCGGCAACGTCTGGCCGCAAGGTCTCCAAAAGCCCCTTCAAGTCCGCGCTGGGCAGTTTCTGGTGGGCCATGTTCCAGGAAACCACCTTCAGCGTGGGTGCCACGCCGGGCGAAGATCGGGGGGGAGGATGGGACGCCGCATACCACCAGCCCGCACAGCCCACCGCGAGGAACACACATGCCAGTCGCACCAGGTGCCAGGTGTCCCACAGAAGCGCCACCGCAAGCCACCCCACGGCCATGAGGGGCCACGGCAGGGCGTAGAAGACCCCGCGCAGGACACCGGATTTGTCTGCCACTGTTGCGTGCAGCAACAGTCCGAGCAGGAGCACCGCGGCGCCCAGCCGGGGAAGCGGTTTCAGGAATTTCATGTCGGATCAGCCCCGGCGGACACCCTCGAGCATGACCCGCATGAACTCGCGCATCGCCGGCGTGGTGACGCGGGCCTGCCTGCGCAGCATGCCAAGCGGCCGGACGAGGTTCACGTCCTCCAGCGCAACGACGCACAGCCGCCCCGCCGCCTGCTCCTTCTCCACCGCGCGCCGGGGCACGATGGAGATCACGCCCGCGACCTCGACCGCGCGCTTGACCGTTTCGATGGTGTCAAACTCGTGCTGCTGGGAAAAGCTCACCCCATGCTGCTTCACGGCCCGGTCGATGGCCTTGCGGGTCGGCGTGTCGGGCTCGAAGGCGACGAACCGCTCACCGTCGAGCTCCCTCAACTTCACCTTGCGACGGCGGGAAAGCGGATGACTGGCTCCGCAGATGAGCACGAGCACATCCTCTTCAAAGACATCGGCGATGATGCCCTTGCCCCGCTGGGGATAAGCAACGAGCCCCAGGTCGGCACGCCCTTCCAGCACATCGTCGTAGACCCCGGGCGAACGCCGGTATTCGATGACCACATCGACGTCGGGATGCAGCGCACGGAAGGCTTCGAGCTTCTCCGGTAGATGATGCAGCCCGATGCTGTACACCGTGCTGAGCCGCAGGGGGCCCTTCACCTCGTCGCGAAGATCGTGCAGCCGCGAATCGATGCCTTCGTACATGGCGATGATCTCGCGGGCGGCCTTCTCGAAGATCTCCCCCTCGGGAGTCACGGCGAACTTCTTGCCGCCACGCTCGAAGAAGACTGATTTGAACTTCTCCTCAAGCACGCGAATCTGCTGGCTGACTGCGCTTTGGGTGATGCCGTTGCGACTTGCCGCCTGACTAAAACTACCGGTCTCGACTAGGTCGCAGAAAATCTTGAATGTCTCGATCTGCATGAGAGAGAGTTGGGGGAACTCTGGCGCTTAGCTGTTGTACGCCGCTCATGTTTCTCCACGAAAACCTTATTGCTGTCCAATCCAAAATCGCCGACGCCGCCGCTCGCGCGGGGCGCAAGGCGTCCGACATCGAGTTGGTGGCGGTGACCAAGACTTTTCCCGTAGAGGTGATCCGGGAGGCGGTGGAGGCCGGGCAACGGCTCTTTGGTGAGAATCGCGTGCAGGAGCTTCTCGCCAAGCAGCCGGAGCTGCCATCCTCGCTCCGCTGGCACCTCATCGGCCACCTGCAATCCAACAAGGTCCGCAAGGCGCTCCCGGTAGTGGAGGCGATCCATAGCGTCGACAGCCTGGGCCTGGCGCGGGACATCAATCGGATCGCATCTGAACTAGGACAATACCCGAAGATTTATCTTGAGATGAATGTGGCGGCGGAGGCGAGCAAGCACGGCTTCGCGCCTTCCAGGCTCGAAGCCGATCTGGAAGGACTCCTCGCGCTCGACCGGCTGGAGATCCAGGGGCTCATGTGCGTACCCCCCATCAGCAAGGAACCTGAGGACAGCCGGAAGCACTTCGTCTTTCTACGGGAGTTCCGCGACAAGCTGGAGAAGCTCGCCGGGACTCCCCTGCCCTCCCTTAGCATGGGGATGAGCGGTGACTACGAGATCGCCGTGGAGGAGGGGGCGACGATCGTCCGGGTGGGAAGCGCGATCTTTGGCGGAAGGTGATCTCCGGCCGGCTGCTGCGCACCTTGCCCAGCTACCGTCCCAGGCCGTACCGCATCATGACCGCGCCATCGTCCCAGATGTACTTCGTCTTGGTGCCAAGTTGCACGAGGATGACATCCTTCCTCCAGTTGTGGGCGCAAGAAATAAGGCAACGCCCCGCCGGTGAGGTGTAACCGGTCTTCATGCCATCGCACTCGGGCATCCGGCCGAGGAGGTTGTTGGTGTTCTCCAAGGTCACCGTGCGCCCGCTGGCGTACTTGAAGGAGAAATACTTCCGCCGGACCGCATCGCGAATGATGGGGTTGCGGTAGGCGGCGAGGGCGATGCGGGCCATGTCCCGGGCGGTGGAGTGCTGTCCCTCCGCGGTGAGTCCGTGCGGATTCCGGAAGACTGAGTTGGTGGCGCCCAGGGAACGGGCCTTGGCCGTCATCTTCGCGGCAAAGGCCGCGGTGCTGCCGGCGTTGTCGCGGGCCAGGACGTTGGCGACATCATTCGCGCTCTTCACCAGGAAGGCGATCAGGAGCTGCCGTCGGGTGTAGACCTCACCGGGCCTCACACCAAGTTTCGATGGCTCGACCGCCACATCACTGGCCGCCACACGGACGGTCTTGTCGAGGTCGCCGTCCTCGGCCACGATCAGGGCGGTGAGAACCTTCTGAGTACTGGCCACCGAGCGCGCCACATCGGCGTTCCGTGCGGCAATCACCTCGCCGCTCCTCGCATCCACGAGGATGTACGACGCGGCATTGATCGACGGAGCCCTGCTGCCGACGCTCGACGCGCTGGCGAACACCACGGGGCCAGGCGAAGGCTGGTACTGCATGGGCGGCGCAGGGATCACCATGCCCTGTCTCTCCGGCGCCTGCGGCGGGCGATAGGCCACTGGTTGATAGGTGGGCGCGGCCGGGGCTGCGTAGGCCGCCCCCCCGGTCGCGACGTAGGTCGTGTCTCCATGCGGGGAGGATGCGCACGAGGTAACGAAGGTTGTCACCAGAAGCACGATGCCGAAGGCCGCGAAGTTTCCTTTCATGAAGCGCCCAAGATAGCCGCTCGGGGAAAACCGCAACGCGAACTTCCCATTGCGCGGCCGGGGTACGAAGCGCAGACTGCATGCCATGGCACTGATTGTAAACGGCCAGGAAATCGACGACGAAATCATTGAGGGCGAATTCCGCACCATCAAGGGGCACTACGAGCGCACCCTCCAGGTGGCCTGTTGCGAGCGCGACCCCGAGTTCCGCGCCATGGCGAAGGACAATGTGGCCTCCCGCCTCCTCCTGCAGCAGGAGGCCCTCAAGCGGGTGCCGGAGGTCAGCGAGGACGCCGTCAGCAACCGCCTCTCCAAACTCATCGAGCAGGCGGGGGGCGAAGAGAAGTTCTACCTCCAGATCGGCATGGAGCCGGGGGATGATACCGTGGTTCGGGAGCAGGTGTCCAACGGCGTGCGCATGGACCAGATGATGCAGGCCGTCTACACGCCCGAGCCGACACCGAGCGACGCGGATCTGCGCGCCCACTACGATGCCAACCTCAAGCTCTACCTCACCGACGAGGAGATCCGGGTTTCGCACATCTCGCTGAACCTCAGTGGAGCGAAGAGCCGCGCCGAGGTGTACAACCTCATGCGCGAGCTGCGGGAGCGGGCGCTGAAGGGGGCCGACTTCGATGCGCTGGGCGCGGAGTACAACAGCAACAAGGACACCCCGCCCGACCTCGGCTGGTTCAAGCGCGGGGAGTTCATGGAGGAGTTCGAGGCCATTGCCTTCTCCATGAACAAGGGCGAGATCAGCCCCGTGTTCGTGACCCAGCTCGGGTTCCACATCACAAAGCTGACGGACCGCCGGCCCGCGGTGCCCAAGCCGTTCGAGGAGGTGAAGGAACTGGTGAAGCAGCGAATCCTCGAGCAGCACAAGGACGAGAAGTTCAATGCTTTTGTCGAGGAGCTGAAGAAAGCGGCGAAGATCGAGGACACCGACCCGGACGAAGGATGTGGGTGCGGCGCCGCGCACTGAATCCGCCCTTTCATGTCCATCTTGCCACTTGGCGCGGTGGCACGCCCAATGCATACGTAGAGCGGCATGGACTCTACGACGCGGCATTATGATGTGGTCATCCTCGGCGGCGGATTCGCGGGCGTGTACTGCGCCAAGCAGGCGGTGAAGCGCCTCAAGCGAACCGGCAAAACCGTGGCCCTGATCGCTAGTGAGAACCACATGGTCTTCCAACCCATGCTGCCCGAAGTGGTCGGCGGATCGCTCTCCCCACGGCACGTGGTCAATCCCATCCGGCTCCTCTGCCCGGACGCGGAGGTGCTCAAGGGAACGGTCTTCAGCGTGGACCTCCACGCAAAGCAACTGGTGCTGACCGGCGGCCACTACACTCCGAGCGTCCACATCACCTTCGAGCACCTCGTGCTCGCGCTGGGGGCGGACGTGGACCTGAGCCGCATCCCCGGCATGAGCGAGCATGCCTACCTGGTGCGCAATGCGGGCGACGCCATGAAGCTGCGCGCCGCCATCATCGCCCGCATGGAGGAGGCGAACCTCGTCACGAACGAGGTGGCGCGCCGCCAGTTGCTGAGCTTCGTAGTGGTGGGCGGCGGGTACTCCGGGGTGGAGACGGCGGGGCAGATGATGGATCTCCTGCACAACGTGTCCCGGTTCTACGAAAACATCCAGCCAGGTGACTTCAGCGTCAGCCTCGTGCACTCGGGCCCGCACCTGCTGCCGATGCTCAGCGAGTCCCTGGCGCGCTACACTGAGAAGAAGCTCGGTGAGATGGGCGTGAAGCTGCTGCTTGGCAAACGGGTGCGCGCCGTCACCGCGCGGCTCGTGGTCCTCGATTGCGGCACGAAGCTGGACGCGAGCACCGTCGTCTGCACCGTGGGGAACGCCCCCCATCCCCTGATCGTGCGAATGGGTTCCCAGCACGCCGTCACTGTGGAGCGCGGCAAGGTGCTGGTGCACCCCACGGGACAAGCCATCGGCCAGGCCTTCCTGTGGAGTGCCGGAGACTGTGCCGCGTTCCCGAAGTCCGGCGGCGGCAGTTGCCCGGAAACGGCGCAGTTCGCCTTCCGCCAGGGGCTGATGGTCGGCGAGAACGTGGCGCGTGCACTGCTGGGCAGGCCGCTCAACTCCTTCACCTTTACCGGGCTCGGCGAGCTGGCCTCCATCGGGCACCGGTGCGCCGTCGCAAACATGTTCGGCGTGAACTTCTCCGGCTTCCTGGCCTGGTTCATGTGGCGCTCGGTGTACCTGCTGAAGCTGCCGGGCATCGATCGCAAGCTGCGCGTCATGACCGAGTGGACCTTCGACCTGTTCTTCCCCCGAGACATCAACCTGCTGACACCACAGTACTCCTCGCCCATGGAGGAGATGCACCTGGAGGCTGGCGACCCGCTCTTCGTCGCCGGTGAACCCGCCCTTTCCTTTTACGCCGTGAAGAGCGGCTGCGTGAACATCACCGACGCCCGGGGTGTCGTCGTGAAGGCGGCCCGCAAGGGCGACCACTTCGGCGAGCGCGCCCTGCTGAGCGACCGGATCTGGCGCTTCGACGCCACCGCCACCGAACCGACCACCCTGGTGGCCATCAGCGCGCGCACCTTCGACAAGCTCGTGAGTTCCATCGGATCTCTCAATCAGCTCTTCACCCAGACCGCGGGCATCTATGACCGCCCCGAGGAGATTGAGCACGTGCTCGCCAAGCTCCCGCAGCGCGCGCGCTACGGCAGCGCCTCGGAACTCATGATCAAGGACATCGCCGCGCTTCGCGAGGACGATGCCCTGCAGGACGCGCTCGACCTCTTCACCAAGGAACGCCACAGCGCCTACCCCGTGCTGGACGCCGGCGGCCGGGTGAAGGGACTCCTCCGCCGCGGAGACTGCTACGGCTGGCTCAAGCACCACGCGTTCGACAACAAGATGCACGTGCGCGACCTGCCGGTGAAACGGGGACTGATCATCGGTCCGGACACGCCACTGCCGGAAGTGTTCGAAACCCTCATCCGTACCGGCGCCAGCAAGGCGATCGTGTGCGACGCCTCCCACAAGCTGCTCGGCATGCTGACCCTCTATGACCTTCTCTCCTGCGGGTCGCAGGAAGAGATTGCATCCCCCAGCGCAAAGCCGATGTGATTGCGCCGCCGCGCTCCCCGCATGCTCGCCTATTACGTTCACAACCTCAGCCCGTTCGTCATCGGCCCCGTCCGCTGGTACGGATTCGCCTACGTCCTCGGATTCTACTGCTGCTACCTCGTCATGCGGCGCCTCGCCAGGCTCGGGCTCGGCTCGCTGAAGCCGGACACCGTGGCGGACTTCATCACCTACGCAGCGCTCTTCGGGGTCGTCCTCGGCGGGCGCCTCGGCTACATGCTGCTCTACAACTTCGATGGCTTCCTCCACAACCCTCTGAGCATCTTTCGCCTGTGGGACGGAGGCATGGCCAGCCACGGGGGCATCGCGGGCCTCGCGCTGTTCTCCCTCTACTGGGCGTGGAAACACAAGATTTCATGGACGGGCATCGGTGACAACTTGGTGACCGGCGCCCCCATCGGCCTCTTCTGCGGCCGCATCGCCAATTTCATCAATGGCGAACTCTA
>WBZL01005715.1_pt1 | contig 10197 bp, 7 predicted proteins | sample 5204291 | NCBI WGS metagenome assembly WBZL01 (sample SAMN12344345, study PRJNA552823) | activated sludge metagenome | biome: Activated sludge suspended growth; feature: Nitrification reactor; material: Wastewater; isolation source: activated sludge from nitrification reactor of wastewater treatment... | reverse complement strand
TTCCTGTTCCTGCTCGGCGGCTGGCTGGAAACCCGTGCCCCGGGCCTGGGTACCAGCGGCCCGCAGTTGCTGATCTGGGGTTTCTTCGTGTCCACCGTGGTGCTGTTCCACGCCACGGTGACGATCAACTCGCTCGCGCACGTGTGGGGCAAGCGTCGCTACGTAACCACCGACGACAGCCGCAACAACTGGCTGCTCGCCATCCTCACCATGGGCGAGGGCTGGCACAACAACCACCACCACCACATGTCCTCGTGCCGCCAGGGCTTCTTCTGGTGGGAGGTCGACCTCACCTACTACATCCTGCGGGCCCTCGCGGCGGTGGGGCTGGTCTGGGAGATCCGCGAGCCCTCGCCCCGCGTGTACGAGGCAGGCCCCGCCAAGGAAGAGGGCGCCGACGTGCTGCCCTCGCGCGCGGCGTAGTCAGCCGCGACGCAGCCGCTGGCCCGCGACGGCCACCGCCTCGCGTACGGCCTCGTCGAGCGGGCCACCGAGCACCTCGGCGAGCCGCTCGCGACCGGCCGGGCCCTCGAGGCACCACGCACCCACGAGCGCCTCGAGGGCGGTCGCCGCCCGGTAGTCCACCGTGCTGCGCCGCCCGCCGCGACCGGCCACCGGCGGTGCCGCGTTGCGACCGCGCCGGACCACGTCGAGCTCCTCGGGGCGCAGGGCCGGCAGGATGGTGGCGAGCAGGCGCGCCTGCGCCTCGGACCGGACCACGCGGGTCTTCATGGCGTCGAGCCGGTCCGATGGGAAGTCTCCGCGCTCGACGAGGCGATGACGGACCTCTCGCTCGAATTCCACGTCGCCGAGCCACGCCAGGGTTCGGATCGAGCGTCCGCGCAGGTCGGCCATCGCGTGGGATGCTAGCCCGAGGCCCTCGAACGGGGCGGATTCGAGCCCACGACGGCCGGGGTGCCCCTGGCCGCGCGTTCGGCGTATCCTCTACTCGCGGGAGCCGAGGTGAAGGGCGGTCAGGACGAACAAACGGCGATCCAGCGCACCAAGGCACGACCCGAGGGGCCGCGCAAGGGCCCGGCGTTCCTCACCGTGATCTCCGGAGAGCTGGTCGGGACGGTGTTCGAGCTGGCGCTGGGGCAGACCCTCATCGGGCGCTCCGAGGTGGCGCAGGTGCAGCTGCCCGACGACGGGGTCTCGCGGCGCCACGCCAAGATCGTCCGCGAGTCCGACGGCAGCGCGAAGATCGTGGACCTCGAGTCGACCAACGGCACGTACATCAACGGGCGACGGGTCCACGCCGAGGGCCTGCGCGAGGGCGACCGGATCCGCATCGGCCAGTCGGCGACCCTCGACTTCCGCTACGAGTACCGCGAGTCGGGCGTGGTCCCGCTGCAGTCGCGCGAGTCACGGGAGTCGGCCGACGTCCCCGTCACCACCAAGCGCCCCTCGTCGGACCTCATCCGCGCCAGCACCTACGAGAACCTGGCCGGCACGCTCGACAGCCTGAGCAAGGTGTACGTCAAGCAGGGGCAGCACGAGGCCGCGATCGCCACGTACCGCCGCACGCTGCAGATCCGCGAGGTCAAGTTCGGCAAGGAGCACCCGGCCGTCGCCTCGATCCTCGACTCGCTGGGCGAGGCGCTCCAGGACGCGGGCGTGCTCGACGAGGCGCTCGGGTCCCACCAGCGAGCGCTCGCGATCTACGAGGCGCAGCCCCGCCCGCCACGCGAGATGGGGCACGTGCTCGCGCACCTGGGGCGCTGCCTGCTGTCGCTCGGCCGCGGCACCGACTCGCTGGCCTCGTACGAGCGCGCCCACGCCACGCTGCGCGCCCACGGGGCCTCGTCGGCCGAGCTCGCGCGCGTGCGCTTCGGGATGGCCAAGGCGCTCCAGCACCTGGGCCGCGATCGCGAGCGCATGCTCGACCTGGCGCGGCTGGCCCGCGACGCGTTCGCAGCCGGCGGCACCTCGACGCGCGAGCCGTACGCCGAGGTGCGGCGCTGGCTGCAAGAGCAGGGCGTGGACTGACGGGCTACGCCCCCCACCGGCGCCGCCGGCCCAGCCACGCGCCGCCGACGAGGGCCCAGGGCCACCAGGGCCGCGCCCCGCCTCCGCCGTGGCGACAGCCGCAGCCCGCCGCCTCGCCCTCGGACGGAGCGGCCCCTTCCCCGCTCTCGTCGCTCGCGCCCGAGCCCTCGCTGCCGAGCGCACCGCCGCTGTCGTCGAGCCCGCCCGTGCCGGGCTGGTCGCAGCCGCCCCCGTCGCGGCTGCCCTCGGGCACCGGGGGCGAGCCCGAGCCCACGCCGCACGCGTCGGGGAGCGTGCGCGTGCCCCCGGTGGGCGCGTCGCAGCCGGCGAGGAACACGATGCGCTCGCGGGTGTGGGCCGCGAAGCGGCGCCCCTGCGGATCGACGGCCTCGGCGCGCACGAACACCGCCTGGTACTCGGCCGACGCGGGCGGCACGAAGGACAGCTCGAACGTGGGCTGCGGATCGGGCAGCTCGGCGAGCGCCTGCCAGGCCGCGTCCCCTTGCGCGACCAGATCGGCCGCGGTGGCCCACGACACGGTGACGGTGGTGCCCGGCATGCCCGAGGCGCAGCCGGCCACGCGCACGCCGGCATCGAGCCCTGCATCCACCTCGCCCAGCGGCCACGACAGCGACACCGCGGGGCCGGCCGAGGCGTCGTCGCCGTCGATCACCCGCACCACGCCATCGCGCGGGGTCCACAGGCTCTGCACGGGCTCGTAGGTGTAGCCCCACACCGCGTGGGCGCCCGCGGGCACACCGGTGGTGTCCCACTGCGCGCCGCCCAGCGTGGCCTCGCAGCCGATCGGCATGCGCTCGTCGGCCGCGGTGATGGGCTCCACGCAGCCCGCCCACGCCGGGCTCTCGTCGAGCGGCTCACCGGGCGCGGGGAGCTCGATCGTGGGGTCGGCCATGCGCGCGACCTCGGCGTCGGCCGCCGAGACCCACGCCGGCAGCGGCTCGAGCGGGCCGGGCTGGCGGCACAGGGCGAAGAACTGGAACGTGCGGCCGTCGGGCGGCTCGTCGGGGCCGAGGCTCGTGTCCTCGAACGGTATCCCCACGTCGAAGCGCCACACCGGGTCGACGGAGCGATCGACGACCTCGACGCACGCGGCCCCCAGGAACGAGGGCGGCACGCGGGGCTTGCCGGTGTTGGAGGCGTGCAGCAGCCTGGGGCTCGCGAGCACGGCGAGCCCCACCACGAGCACGAGGCTAGAAGACGATCCCACAGTTGCGACTGCCGAGCTGGTCGATGGGGTAGGCGATCACGAAATTGAAGCACATCTCGTCGCCGGTGCCCTCCCCGAAGCCCACCGCCTGGCTGCCGGGGTTGTCGTACACGCAGGTGCTGTGCAGGCGATCGCCGGGCTGCACCACGATCTCGGGCTCGGCCATGTACATGCCCTGGCTCGAGAAGTCGAACACCGGCACGTCGGTCACCAGCTCGGTGCTCCCGTCGCCGCGCTCGAGCACGGTGCGGAAGGCTCGGCCGAGGCCGTGCATGTGCGGGCTCGAGGCCACGATGTGCAGCTCGGGCCAGAAGATCGTGGAGAGCCAGCCGCAGGTGCCCGTCTCCTCGTGACCGACCGCACCCGCGGGGATGTCGAGGCTGGTGGTGCCGAGCGTGAGCACGCCGGCGGTGTTGGGCCGCGGCACCTCGGCGGCACAGAACGCGACGCCGCTGCGATCGAAGGCGTCGGGATGGTGCGCGGTGTTGTTGTAGTGCACCTGCAGCACGTACGTCTCGCCCGGGCCGCCGAGCTCGAGGCCCACGTCGTCGGGGAGGACCACGTTGCCGCCCCCGGGGGCCCACCCGGCCACGAACTCGGCCGAGATCTGCAGGCTGAGGTCGCACGGGAACGCGGTGCCGTCGGTGTAGCCGCCCCCCTTGGCGCGGTAGAGGATCCAGTGGTGGACCACGCGCTCGTCGTCGATGATGGGCGCCCACGCGGTGGCCTGCATGCCGTCCGCGAACGGCGAGGCGAACGCGAAGCACATGTAGAGATCGTCGGCACCCTGGGTGGGCACCGCGTAGGGATCGCCACCGCCGCTCGCGTGGGCGGTCATGACATAGCTGGCGTCGCACGGCAGTGCGTCGGGGCCCACGTCGGGCTCGTCGTCGCCCTCGCCCTCGGGGTCGCCGCACGCAGCCTCGGGGTCCTCGGGGGCGCCCGCGTCGATCCAGCCGAGGATGGCCGCGGCGTCGGCCTCGGAAATGTCGCCGTCGGGCGGCATGCGGCCCGCGTCGGCGGTGATGCGCTCGGCCACGAGCTCGTAGACGGCGCGGGTGGGATCGCTGGCGGCGGGCACCTGCAGATCGTCGTAGTCGGTCAGCGGCATGGGGGCGCCGAACGAGGGGCTCGACCCGTGGCACTCGCCGCAGGCGGTGGTGAAGGCGTCGCGCACGTCGCAGGGCAGGCCGTCGCCCGCCGCGGGGCCGTCGTCGCCAGGGCCGTCGTCGCCGGGGCCGTCGTCGTCGTCGTCGTCGCCGTCGCCGTCGCCGTCGCCGTCACCGTCGGCCTCGCCCTCGTCGTCCTGCGGCTCCACGCCCCACGGCGCGCAGCGCCCCGGCAGGCCGCAGGCGGCGTCGTCCTGCACGCCCCCGCACCCCCCGACCGCCGGGATCAGGAGGATCGCGAGCGCGCCCGTCCACGTCGACATCCGCTTCATGGCGGGTGATGTGTGCAACGGCCGTGCCCCCGCGCGCGTCGGGCCGAACACCAACGACCGCCGGCTCGGGCCGCCCTCCCCGGCGCCGAGGCCAGGCCCGCGTGCGCGCAAGTTGCCCAAGCCGCTGGGCGAGTTGCGTCCTAGCGCCCCTCGAAGCTCGGCAGCCGCCGGCTCAGGATGGCGTCGACGGCCTCGCGGTGATCGGCGGTGTTCTGCACCATCCCCTGGAAGCTGGCCGCGAGCTCCAGCGCGGTGTCCATGTCGAGGTCCCAGCTGCGATGGGCCGCGCGCTTGGTCAGCCGCACGGCGAGCGGGGCGTTGGCCGCGATGAGGCGGGCGCGCGCCTTGGCCTCGGACAGCAGCGCCTCGGGCTCGACCACCGCGTGCACGAGGCCGATGGCGAGCGCCTCGTCGGTATCCACCAGGCGCCCGGTGAGCACGAGCTCGAGCGCACGCCCGAAGCCGATGGTGCGCGCCAGGAAGTAGGCCCCGCCGTCGCCGGGCACGAGGCCCACCTTCACGAACGTGGAGCCGAGCTTGATCCCCCGCGCTGCGATGCGTACGTCGCACATGCACGCCAGATCGAGGCCCGCCCCGATCGCCGCACCGTTGAGCGCCGCCACCACCGGCTTGTCGCACGCGGCCAGCCGCCGGGGCACGCGCTGGATGCCCTCGACGTACTGCCGCCGCAGCGCCACCGGCCCGCCCTCGAACATGCCGGACGCCTCGCGCATGAGCTTGAGGTCGCCGCCCGAGTGGAACGCCGCGCCGGCGCCCGTGAGCACGATGCAGCGGACGGCGTCGTCGGCCTCGGCCGCGTCGAGGCCCAGCACGAGGCTCTGCACCATCGCGTCGCTGTAGGCGTTGCGCGCGTCGGGGCGATCGAGGGTGAGGATCGCGAGCTCGCCGTCGAGCTCGTAGCGGAGGTCCTGGAGCTGCATGCGGCGCGCAGGATGGCATGGTTCGGGCCAACGAAGGGCACCGCGCTCGGCCTCGCCTCCCACGCTCCACGTCGGTCACATCACCCGCACGTCGACTCTCCCCAGGCGAGGGAGAGTCGATCATGCGAGCAGTTGGAGTGGGATCGAGCGTTCGTGGCGTGACCCGGGCGACCGTGGCGGGCTGGTGGACGGCGGCGACGATCCTGGGCGCGATGGCGTGCAGCGACGAAGCCGCGGGGCCGGACCACGAGCCGCTCGAGGCGGCGCAGGACCTGAGTCCCGAGCCCGAAGTGGCGCGCGAGGGCGAGATCGAGATCGACCCGGGGCAGGCGCCCGACGGCGACGAGGGCGTCTACCCGTTCCCGCACCACGCCGACGCCCCCGACGTCATCGTGTACTGGGCCGCGGTGCCGAGGGGCGTGGAGGCGGCGTCGAGCGTCGTGCTCGTGATCGAGTCCACCGCCGCGGACGTGCGCCGGGTGACCCCGCGGGTGCTGGTGCGCGGGCTCGACGATCGCAAGGAAGAGGTCGTGCTCGAGGCGCTCGAGCTCGAGCCACGCGGCCGCACCGAGCTCGCGATCGGCCTCGAGAAACTGCCGGTGCAGGGCATCTCGCACAGCGTCACGCTCCTGGCCAGCGGGACGTTCGACTCGGAAGGAGGCGACGTGACCGTGCAGGCCGAGCCGCTCGCCTTCCACTTCGACGAGGGCTACGAGCAGGCCTACGTCTACACGCTCGACACGATGGTGACCGAGGTGCGCGGCGGCTGGCTGGTGGAGGACCCCCGGCAGCTTCGCGGCCGCGTGGACGACGGCGAGCGCTTCGTCGACGTGGCGGGGAGCATGGAGTCCGACGAGATCCCGGACGGGCTCGGCGAGATCGAGTACACGTACGAGATCTCCACGCCCGAGGGGCGGATGCACGAGGGGGACGAGGGTGGCGTCGGCGTCGGCGGGCTCGGCTCGTCGATCGATCCCGCAGCGGGCAACGATCCGGGGCCGGGACCGGGGCCGTCTCCGGATCCCGACTTCCCGCCGGCGTGGTGCCAGTGGGCCCCGTGGGACTGCTGCACTGGCGACAATTGCGTCGACGTCTGTGCGGACTGGACCACCACCTACGTGGACGCGACCGCCTCCGGCACGTACCCGCAGGAGGACCACGCCGTCGGCACCGGCACGCAGGCGGTCGACGCGAGCTATGCGGAGTTCGACGTCACCAAGACCACGTGCGGGGGCATGTTCTGCTACAAGCTCACGGTCGCCAGCGGCCTGCTCGGGCCCGACGGCTGCGCCAAGCTCGACCTGGCGCCCGGCTCGGGCTACGGCCTGCGCGCCAAGACCAAGCTGCGCCACGGCGTGAGCGCCAACACGTACCCGGTCGAGCACCACACGCAGAACGACCCCGCGGCGAACGTGGGCGTGGTGGCGATCTCGAAGGGCTTCACCGTGCCGCTGCCGGGCTCTCCCCTGCCCCCGCCGATGGTCGTGCTGCCGCAGCACCACGCCGCCAACGCGGCCGCGGCCGTCTCGCGCATGCTCGCGAGCGGGGTCGCGGTCGACCAGCCCTCGGGCTTCACGACCCATGCCGGGCTCGGGTGCATCTCGCCCGGGGTCCCGCCGACCGACGCCTGCGCGGGCGACGAGGTCAGCACGGGCCCCTACACCAACCCCGACAGCAGCCCGGGCGATCTGCGCTGGAAGTTCATCCTGGCCCACGAGTACGGCCACGTGGTGCAGCGCAAGGCGATGGGCTCGCTGTGGAACCCGTACTGCTTCACGCCGCAGGGCGCCCTCACCACCAACTGCGCCCCGCCCAACACCGCCGATCTGCCGCAGATGCCGGTCTCGTGCCGCTGCGACCACGTCAGCGGCGCCAACGGCCTGCACTGCCTGCAGTCGCTCGAGTACACCTCGGTCGCGCAGCTCGAGGGCTACGCCCAGTTCTTCGCGGCCCGGGTGTGGAACGACGCCGACGACACGTGCCTGTTTCGCTACTACAAGCAGTTCCGCAAGGACGACGGCACCGTCAAGCAGCCCCCGTACGACGCATCGTGCGCGTCGTTCGTCAACTGGCGCGACAACCACTGCTTCAGCCACAACGGCGGGACCGAGCTCGACTGGCTGCAGTTCCTGTGGAACGTGCACGCGGTGGGCAGCAACAAGCTCTCGATGCACGAGATCTTCGAGGTCTACCGCGGGGCGTGCAGCGACGAGTGGTGCGGCAACGAGGCGCCCGAGTGGCCCGCGATCGAAGCCTCGGCGGCCGCGCTCTTCGGGGCGGGGAGCGCCAAGCACACCAAGGTCGTCACGGCGGGCAACTCCGCGGGCGTCGACGCGACGAAGCTCTGAGGGGCAGTCGCGGGATGCGGGGGCGCCCGTGGGCCATCGCCCCCGGGCGCCCGCTCGGGCGAGGCTGCGCGATGGCGGACGCCTCAGTCACCGACGAAGGGGCACGCCGAGCTCTGCAGCACGCCGTCGTGGTTGCGGATCGTTGGGATGGCGACCGTACGGAGGTAGTCCGGGTTGGGGCCGGTCCAGCCGTCCCAGGTGATCATGTGCGCACCGATGTCCGTGTCGAGCATCTGGTAGAGGGCCTCGGCCTCCTCGAGGTCGCCCACGAGGACGCCGCCCTCGATGTTGGGCGCCACGATCGTCGTGTGGTTGTAGCTCCGGCCCAGGTCGTACCAGGAGCAGGGGACCTTCCCGTCGGCGGCGACGCTCTGGGTACAGTGCAGGTGATCGCCGAACGACGCGAGCTGCTCGGGAGAGTAGTGGCTGGTGTCGAGCCATGAGTCTGGCCAGCCTATCCCCATGCCATTGAGCGCACCGTTCGTGCCGGCGACGAGGCTCTCGTCCAGCATGCTGGTGAAGTACGTCGGGTCGCCGTCCACTGGCCAGTTGAATTCGCTGATGATGAGCGTCCCCGGCACCGCCGCGAGCAGCTCCTGCACGAGCCTCACCCGCTGGTCGTAGAGCATCAGCGAGGCGGTGTTTCCCGCGGCGGGGGCGATAGCGGTCTCCTCCGTGTTGAAGCCCACGAACGCCGGCTCGTCGTCGTATCGCTCGGCCAGGGCGATGTGCATCGCAATGTAGCCGTCCATCGTCTCCTGGTTCCAGACGTCGCCATAGCAAGTGCTGCCGCCGAACACCGAGGGCTCCAGGCTCACGTAGTCGGGGACGAATGGGATCGGCGGGCTGCACCCGTCCCAGAACGTCCGCTCCATGATCTTGAGCCGCATGTGCTTGCCGGCCGACCCGATGAGCTCGAGCAGCGCGTCGGTGCGCGAGAAGTCGTAGAGGCCCAGCTCGGGCTCGATCATCGCCCAGTCGATCTGGACGACGATGCCCACGAAATCCGTCAGGTCCGGCCCGCCAGGGCCCAGGTCGTACCCGATGTTGGCGAGCCCATCGATCCCGCGGCTCACGGAGTCGACCTGCCGCACGTAGTGGCCCGGCACGAAGTGCTTGCACCCTGGAGCGACCGAGGGCTCGCCTCCAGACTCGTCGGAGCTCCCTCCCGAGGTGCTGCCTGCGCTGGAATCCGCTGCGCCCGTCTCACTCCCGGCCGAAGCCTCACTGGTCACAGACGTACCGTCGGCGGGTGAAGGCCCGGTCGAGCCCGCCCCCGACGAGCCGGAAGGTACCATGTCACTGGGATCGACGCCGCCGGTGCACGCAGATAGGCCAATCAATGAGAGCATCATTGACTTGATCGATACAGTCTTCACGGGGCAGCATCCTAGTGGAGGTCGGCGAGCCAGGCAATGACGCGGGAACGAATTCTTGAACGATCGTTCCGATTCAGCGCGACGGGTGCAGCAAATCGTGGGGGCTCCCCCACGCTACGTTCCTCGAGGGGCGATCTCGACCCCGCTCGACACGCCGCTCCCCTGGCCCGCGCGCTTCGCGAGCGCGCTCGCTCGGCGCCATGTCACGACCGGGTGTCGAAGGGCCGTCGTGCGCGCAGGTGCCCGGCTCGGGGCCCGAGGCGCTAGCGGATCGCGGCTCCGCGCACGCGCCCCGAGCCGGTCTCCTGCGCGAAGGCGACGACGTGCAGCGTGTCGGGGCGATCGACCTCGGCGAGCGAGAGCGTGGCGCGGCACTCCACGGGCGCATCGGGTGGCAGCAGGCAGGCGCGCGCGAGGTCGCGGACGACGAAGTCGCTCTCGAGGGTCGCGCCCGCATTCTCGCCGAGCGGCACCGCGGTATGGTGATCACCGTCGGTCACCGCCACCATGATCGCCAGCGGAGCGCGCTCGGCCTGCTCGCGCCAGCGAGGATCCACGGCGACGTGGAGCTCGCCGTGGTCGCGGGTGACCTCGAGCGCGAGGTCGACCGCGGGGGCTTGGGCGCTCGCGGCCCGCAGCGCCGCGTCGGCGCGGCCACGGCGGGTGCCCACGCGGTGGTCCTCGCCGCCGAGCAGCAGCTGAGGCGTGTAGATCCGCGTGGTGCCGCGCGCGGCCGAGTAGAGGGTCTGCCGCTCGGTCCAGCGCGGCACTTCGCAATACTGCGGACCGTGCTCGGCCTGTGTCGTACTATCGAATACGTCGAACAGGCTGACCTGCATGGCGTTGCGCTCGGCCTGTTCGGCCGCTTCCA
>WBZL01005713.1_pt1 | contig 10200 bp, 7 predicted proteins | sample 5204291 | NCBI WGS metagenome assembly WBZL01 (sample SAMN12344345, study PRJNA552823) | activated sludge metagenome | biome: Activated sludge suspended growth; feature: Nitrification reactor; material: Wastewater; isolation source: activated sludge from nitrification reactor of wastewater treatment... | reverse complement strand
CGACGACCACCGAGATCATGGAGCTCGCCTACGCCGGCGGCAAACGCCTGCTGGTGCCCCTCTCCCGCCTCGACCTGATTCAGAAGTACAGCGGCATCGAGAGCGTGGCCCCCAAGCTCGACCAGCTGGGCGGCACCTCGTGGAACAAGACGAAGAGCCGGATCAAGAAGAGCATGCGCGACATGGCGGAGGAGCTCTTGAAGCTCTACGCCGAGCGCCAGCTGGCTCGCGCCCCTGCCCTGCCGCCGGACACCGACCTCGTCCGCCAGGTCGAGGCGGCCTTCGCCTACGAAGAGACCAACGACCAGCTCGATGCTATCGCCGCCATCAAGGCCGACCTCGAGAGCGAGCGGCCGATGGACCGCCTGCTCTGCGGCGACGTCGGCTACGGCAAGACGGAAGTGGCGATGCGGGCCGCCTTCAAGGCACTGGACGCCGGCTACCAGGTGGCCGTCCTGGCACCGACGACGATCCTCGCCGACCAGCACCTGGAGACCTTCCGCCGGCGCTTCGAGGGCTTTCCGGTGGCGATCGAGATGATCTCGCGCTTCCGCTCGCCGGCCGAGGCGAAGGCCATCCAGCGGCGGCTCGAGGAGGGCAAGCTCGACATCCTGATCGGCACCCACCGCTTGTTGTCGAAGGACATGCGCTTCCCCAACCTGGGGCTGCTGATCGTCGACGAGGAGCAGCGCTTCGGCGTCGCGCAGAAGGAGAAGCTCAAGCAGCTCAAGCGCAATGTCCACGTGCTCGCGATGTCGGCGACGCCGGTGCCGCGCACGCTGCAGCTGTCGCTCGCCGGCGTGCGCGACATGTCGGTGATCGAGACGCCGCCCAAGGACCGCATGGCGATCGAGACGGCAATCGTGCCCTTCTCGGCGGAGCTGATCCGCGAGGCCATCCAGTTCGAGCTCGAGCGCAACGGCCAGGTGTATTACGTCTACAACAGAGTGGAGAGCATCGATGGCATGCTCGCCCAGCTCAAGGAGATCGTCCCCGGAGCCCGGATCACGGTCGGCCACGGCCAGCTCGACGAGGAAGAGCTGGCTCGCCGCATGCATGCCTTCACGGCCCGGGAGTACGATGTGCTGCTCGCCACCACCATCGTGGAAAACGGCATCGACATCCCCAACGCCAACACGATGATCATCCACCGCGCCGATCGCTTCGGCCTCGCCCAGCTCTACCAGCTGCGGGGGCGGGTGGGCCGCAGCCATCAGCTCGCCTACTGCTATCTTCTCGTCGAGCGGGACCGCGTGCTGTCCGAGACGGCCCGCAAGCGGCTGGCGGCGATCCGCGAGTTCACCGATCTCGGCGCCGGCTTCCGCATCGCCGCCCGCGACCTCGAGATCCGCGGCGCCGGCAATCTCCTGGGCGCCGAGCAGAGCGGTCACATCGCGGCCGTCGGCCTCGAGACCTATTTGAAGATGCTCGAGGAGACGGTCCGCGAGCTCAAGGGGGAGAAGCTGCCGGACGAAGGCCCGTCGACCGCCATCGACCTGCCGGTGCCGATGTCGATCCCCCACGACTACATCGAGGATGCCAACTTGCGGATGGAGATCTACCGCCGGATCGCCGCCGGCGAGGAGGACGAGGCGGCGATGCTGGCCGAGCTGGCAGACCGCTTCGGCACGCCGCCCACGGCGGTTCGCACGCTGATCCGCGTGGGCGCCTTGAAGCGCCTCGCCGAGGCCTTGCGGGTGCAGTCGGTGACCGGCCGCAAGAGCGAGCTGGTGATCCGCCTGCGGCGCGACGCGCGGGTGGACGTCGAGCGGCTGATCGAGCTGGTCTCGACCTTGCCCGGTGCGTCCTTCAGCCCCACCGGCGTCCTCGCCATCCCGGCCCCGGGCGGCGACGCGATGCTCGACGCTGCCTACCGCACGCTTTCCGAGCTGGCAGCCCCGGCGGGCGGGGAGATGGTGCATTGAGGGCCCCCCTTCTCCTCTTCGCCGCCGCCCTCACCCTCGTCCTCGCCTGTGGCGGTGAGAAGCCGCCGTCGCCGGATGCCGTCGCGCGCCTCGGCGGCCGTGAGATCAAGTACCGCGAGTTCGAGCAGTACCTGGAGCGCAACCTCGGCGACTCGGGCCGCGCCCTGCCGAGCGAGGTGCTGTCCCAGCTCTTCGACCAGTTCCTCGACGAGGCGCTCCTCCTGCAACTGGCGGACGACCGCAAAGTCAGCGAGGAGAGCGACAGCCGCGCGCGCCTGGAGAAGCTGCTGGCGACGAGCCCACCGCCCCAGCCGTCGGCAGCCGAGCAGGCCGCCTACTACGAGTCCCACCGCAGCGACTTCCACCGCAGCGAGAGGGTCCACCTGCGGCAGATCCTCGTCGAGGACAAGGCCGAGGCCGAGGCGGCCCGTCGCGAGCTGGCGGCCGGGGCCGATTTCGCCGCGGTGGCCCAGCGCCGCTCGAAGGAGCCGAGCGCACCCGAAGGTGGCGATCAGGGCATCCTCTCCCGCGACGACATCCCGCCCGAGCTGGTCGGCGTGATCTTCGCACTCGGCCCGGGCCAGGTCTCCGACATCGTCACCGCCGACTACGGTTTCCACCTCTTCCAAGTCCTCGAGCGCTTCCCGGCCAGCGATCTCTCGCTCGCCGAGGCGACTCCCGAGATCCGTTCGATCCTGGAGCGCAACCTCGCCGACGGTCAGCTCGCCAAGCTGACGGCAGAGGCCCGCGCCCGCTACCGACCGGTGGTCTATGAACGCAACATGCCCTTCAACTATGTCGCCGCCCAGAACTCCCAACCCTAGCCGGCATCGCCGCCGGGCCCGCTGGGCCGTCGCGCTGCTGGTCGTCGTGGCTCCTGCCGTCCGCGCCGAGACGATCAACCGGGTGGTCCTGCAGGTCAACTCCGAGGTCTTGACCCTGCGCGACTTCGAGTCCCAGCTGGAGCTACGCCGTGCCGCGATCGGTCAGTCGAAACAGATCGCCGACACCGACCGCGAACGGGCGCTCGCCCGAGCTCCACGCGAGGTGCTCCGCGAGGCCCTCGAGGAGATGCTGGTGGCCGCCCGCGCCGAGCAGCTGCGGATCCGGGTGAACGACACCGAGCTCGCCGCCGCCGTCGCCGAGATCCGTCAGTCGAACCGCCTGGAGACCGACGAGGAGCTGCGCAAGGCCGTCGAGCAGAGCGGCATGAACTGGGATGACTTCCGCGACCAGCTCAAGAAGAACCTGCGCTACCGCGAGCTGATGGGGCGCGAGGTCGCCTCGCGCATCAACCTCGAGGAAGACGACCTGCGCATCTACTACCGCGACAACCCCGAGCAGTTCCGGCTGCCCGAGGAGCGCAGGCTGCGCGAGATCGTGGTCCTCGACTCGAGCCCCCTCTCCGAGGTCGAGCGCGCCACCCTCGCCAACCAGGTGCGGGACCGCCTGCTGGCCGGCGAAGAGCCGTCGCTGGTGGTGGCCGAGACCGCCGCCGAGGGCAAGACGAGCGGGGTGATCGATCTCGACTGGATCCCCAAGGGTGACCTCGACCCCAACCTCGAGGCAGCCGTCGCCAACCTCAAGCCAGGGCAGGCCAGCATCCCGGTGCAAGGGCGGGGCGGTCTTCACGTGGTCCAGCTGGTCGAGCGCAAGGAGGCCAGTCTGCGCCCCTTCGATGCCGTGAAGGACGAGATCTACGACCGCGAGCGACAGCGCCTGTTCGCCAAGGAGTATCCGAAGTACCTGCGGGAGCTGGAGGCCAAGGCCTACATCGTCGCCAACCCGCCACCTGGGGCCGAGGACTTCCGCGAGACTGCCACCTCCGGCGAGGCGCCCGACCCACTCGACGCGTTCCGCAAGCAGGTCGACGCCGCCGAAAAGGCCCCTGCGGCCCCGGCGCCGCCCCCCGGCGGCTAGCCACGACTTCGCGTTCGCTCCGCCGCCCGCCCAACGCGGGCGCGGAACGCGGGTGCTGCCCGCCTTCTCCGCAGCCCGCTCCGGCCCGGCCCGGCGCCACCCACCTCGCCGGATCGGTCAGCCCCCTCGAACCCAACAAGTTGTGCCCCTCTGGTAGCGAGCCACTAGGAGTAGTGGTTAGCGCCTGCTCGCCGCCGACCTGAGCGGGCCGCGGGGAGAGACTCCTCCGCGCGCGGGCCGCTTTCTCGGCTCCAGTGGACCGCCGGTGGAGCCTCGGTGGCCGTGCAGGGAGCGAAGTGGAAAAAAGTGGACAGCAGTGGAGCAGGTTGCTAGACTGAACTCTAAACACCTGTCTCTGCACAGGGCGAGGGGTCATGTTCCGGGGAAGCGCGCCAGCAAAGATCGACGACAAGGGTCGCCTGAAGATCCCGTCGGACTTTCTGCGCTCACTCGAAGAGCACTACAGCGGCGACCTCTTCGTGACCTCGATCGAAGGGGACTGCGCTTACCTCTATCCCCTGAGCGTCTGGGAACAGGTCGAAGAGCGCCTGCGCAAGATGCCATCGACCGACCGCACCCGCGCCAAGTTCATGGCGCGGGCGAACTACTACGGGGCCCAGGTGCGGCTCGACAACCAGGGGCGGCTGGTGATCCCGCCCATCCTGCGCGAGAGCGCGGCGATGACGGGCGAGGTGGTGGTCAACGCCGACCTCGATCGCCTGGTGGTGTGGAACCGCGAACGCATCGAGAAGAAGCTGGCCGAAGAGCCGTTCACCGAGGACGATTTCCGTGCTCTGAGCGAACACGGGATCTAGCAGTCTGCGGGGAGAGCCATTGGATGCCGAGCACATCCCTGTGCTGCGTAAGGACGCTGTCGAGCTGCTCGCCGCGGAGCGCGGCGGCATCTTCGTCGACTGCACGCTCGGGCTGGGCGGCCACGCCGAGGCCATCCTCGCGGCGAGCCCTGCCGTCCAGCTGGTGGGCATCGACCGCGACCCGGAAGCGCTCGCCCTCGCCGCCCAACGGCTCGCCCCGTTCGGTGCGCGGGTGCGCCTCCTCAGCGGCAACTTCGCCGACCTCGCGGCGCTCTACGCCCCGCTCGGCTTGCCGGCCCCGGCCGGCGTGCTGGCCGATCTCGGCGTCTCCTCGTTGCAGCTCGACCGTGGTGAGCGCGGCTTCAGCTTCCGCCGCCCCGGTCCCCTCGACATGCGCATGGGCCCCGACGGGCCCAGCGCGGCGGACGTGGTGAACCAGTACCCGGAGGAAGACTTGGAACGGATCATCAGAGAGCTCGGGGAAGACTGGGACGCCCGGCGCCTGGCACGCGCAATCGTCGCCGACCGCCAGCGCGAGGCGTTCAGCACTACGCAGCAGCTGGCCGACACCGTCGCCCGGGTGAAGCGCCGGCGACCCGTCAAGGGCGGGCGGCCGAGCGAGCGCATCGACCCGGCGACGCGGGTGTTCCAGGCCCTGCGCATCGAGGTCAACCAGGAGCTCGCGGCGCTGCCCAAGCTGCTCGACGAGGCGATTCAGCTGCTGTCGCAGGACGGCCGTCTGGTGGTCATCTCCTACCACTCGCTCGAGGACCGCATCGTCAAGAACACTCTGCGCGACCTCGCTCGCGGCAAGGTCGACCCGATCACCGGCCGGGCGCAGTGGGAGACCCAGCTGATCGAGGTCTTGACCAAGCACCCCGTACGCCCCTCGCCCGCCGAGGTGGCGATCAACCCACGCTCGCGCTCGGCGCGGCTGCGCGCCGCCCGGAGGCTCTGAGGCGCCGCCGCCCACGCCCGTGGCGGGACGCGCCGAGCCTCGGCCATGAAGACACCCTACATCCACACCCCGCCGCGCAACAGCGACAACGCCTTCCTGCGTCGCGAGCGGGATGCACAGCGCCGCCGCGAGCTGATCCTGGTGGTGCTCGCCCTGCTGCCCTTGGGGCTCGGCCTGCTCCTCTACACCTGGGTGCAGCTCGAGACGCTGGCGGTCGGCTATCGGATCACCGACCTCGACCGTCGGCTGCGCGAGCTGCAGCGCGAAGCGCAGGGGCTGGAGCTCACCGCCGCCGAGGCGGCGCGGCCGAGCGCGATCGAGCAGCGCGCGGCGAGCGAGCTGGGGATGGTGCTGCAGACCCAGGAGCAGACCCTCTACCGCGAGGAGCTGCCGTGAAGGGCCGCATGATCTTCGTCGCGGTGCTCTTGGGGCTCGGCTTCATCGCCGTCGTCGCCCGGCTCTACTTCCTGCAGGTCGTGCGCCACGATCACTACGTCGAGCTGGCCGAAAAACAGCAGCAACGGGTGGTGGAGCTCAACCCGCCCCGCGGCACCTTCTTCGACCGCAACGGCGTCAAGCTGGCCGTCTCCGGGCCGGCGGACTCGGCGTTCGCCGTTCCCCGCGACGTCAAGGACCCCTACGCCACGGCTCGTGCGCTGGCCCCCGTGCTCGACCTCTCGGCCGTCGAGCTGAGCCAGAAGCTGGTGGCCGCCAAGGCCTCTCGCCGGGGCTGGTTCGTGTGGATCAAGCGCCAGCTGAGCCGCGACGAGAGCCTCGCTGTGCGCGCCCTCGAGCTGCCCGGCATCGGCCTGCGCGAGGAGAGCAAGCGCTACTACCCGCAGGGCGAGCTGGCGGCCCACGTGGTGGGCTTCGTGGGCACCGACTTCCACGGCCTGGCCGGCATCGAGCAGAGCTTCGACAGCGAGGTCGCCGGCAAGGAGGGGCGGCGAATCGTCCTGCGCGACGCCGGCGGCCGCTACGCGGTGGACCCCAGCCTGGCAGCCGGTGAGGCCGCACCCGAGCCGGGGCTCGACCTCCATCTGACGATCGACGGCACGCTGCAGCACCTCACCGAGCGCGAGCTGGCGAGGAGCGCCGAAACCTACGGTGCCCAGGCCGCCTCGGCGGTGCTCCTCGACCCACGCAGCGGCGCCATCCTGGCGATGGCCTCCTACCCGAGCTTCGACCCCAACCGCTTCAACGAGGGGGCGAACCCCCAAGAGCGTTGGCGCAACCGGGTGATCGCCGACGCCTTCGAACCCGGCTCGACCTTCAAGATCGTGCCGGTGTCGGCGGCCCTCGAAGCGAACCTCGTCGACCCCTCCGACGCCTTCGACTGTGGGATGGGCAAGATCGTCCTCTACGGGGTGACGATCCACGACCACAAGCCGTTTCCCGTGCTGTCGTTGCGCGACGTGATCGCCAAGTCGAGCAACGTCGGCGCCATCAAAGTGGGGCTCAAGGTCGGTGACAAGCGCCTCTACGAGCAGATCGTCGCTCTCGGCTTCGGCCGCAAGGCCGGTCTCGAGCTGCCCGGGGAGAGCCCGGGCATCCTCCGCCCCTTGAAGAGCTGGCAGCCGATCACCAAGGCCTACGCGAGCTTCGGCCAGGGCATCGCCGTGACGCCCCTCCAGCTGGCAATGGCCTTCGCCGCGGTGGCCAACGGTGGCGAGCTGATCAAACCCTACCTGGTACAGAAGGCCGGGCACGGCAGCGAGCTGCGCGACCTCCATCCCCGCCCCGAGGTCCTCGGCCGGGCGATGTCGGCGTCGACGGCACGCCAGGTGGAGCGCCTGCTCGAAGCGGTCACCATGGAGGGCGGCACGGCCACCAAGGCGGCGGTGCCCGGCTACTACGTGGCGGGCAAGACCGGCACGGCCCAGATGGCCGACGGCGGCCGCTACTCGCGCACCGACCACATGGCCGTCTTCGCCGGCATCGCACCCGGCCGCGACCCGCAGCTCGTGGGCGCCGTGGTGGTGGACCGCCCGCGCGGCGACTTCCACGGCGGCAGCGTCGCCGCTCCCGTCTTCGGCGGCATCATGAAGCAGGCCCTGCTCTACCTCGGCATCCGCCCCGAGCGGGACCCAATCGAGACCTGGCCGGGCGAGCAGCGGCAGCGCGACCTCACCAACCCGCTGCGGCTGGTCCAGCACACCGCTCCCGGGCAGCGGCCAGTAGCGCCCGCGCCGCGGCCGGCGTCGCCCAGCGCCGGAGGGCGGCACTGATGGCCGCCGCGATGCGACTCGGCGAGCTGGTGGCGGGGCTGCCGGTCGAGCTGCCGGCCGCCGCTGCCGGCCTCGAGGTCCGGGGCCTCGCCCACGACTCGCGGCAAGTCCAGCCCGGAGACCTCTTCGTGGCCTGGACCGGCGACCGCTTCCCGGGCAGCCGCTTTGCGGCCGATGCCGCGGCGCGCGGTGCCGTAGCCGCCCTCGGCGAAGGCGAGGCGCCCCTTGGGCTCGGCGTGCCCTGGCTCGCGGCGACGGCGCCGCGGAGCCTCCTCGCCCCGCTGGCCTCCCGGCTCTACGGCCAGCCCGACCGCCTCCTCCGCCTCGTGGGGATCACCGGCACCAACGGCAAGTCCACCACCACCCAGCTGGTGGTGGCGATGCTCGCGGCCGCGGGTCGGCCCGCCGGCATCCTCGGCACGCTGGGCTACCGCTTCGGCGCCCAGGACCTCGGCAGCGGCCGCACCACCCCCGAGGCCTCGGACTTCTACCGCGTTCTGGCCGCGATGGCGGACGCCGGCGCCGAGGCTGCCGTGATGGAGGTCTCCTCGCACGCCCTGGTCCAGGGCCGGGTCGCCGGTGCCACCTTCGCGGTGGCCGGCTTCACCAACCTGACGCGGGACCACTTCGACTTCCACCGCGACATCGAGGACTACTTCGCCGCCAAGCGGCGGCTGTTCGACCAGCTCGCGCCCACCGGATGGGCGGTGCTGAACCAAGAGGACCCCTACGGCCGGCGCCTCGCCGCGGAGCTTGCCTCCCGGCACCGGGTGCTCACCTACGGGGTCGGAGGAGAGGTGTCCTTTGCCGAGGTCGAGCTCTCGACCTCCGGGTCGCGGGGGGTGATCTCCACGCCCCGCGGCCCGCTTGCTTTCTCGACACCCCTGCTCGGTCGCTACAACCTGCTCAACACTCTGGCGGCGGCGGCCGTGGCGGAGGCCCTCGATGTCCCGCCGGCGGCGATCGCCGAGGCCATCCGTCACCAGGAACCGCTGCCGGGCCGCCTCGAGCCGATCGCAGCCGGCCAGCCGTTCGGCGTCTACATCGACTACGCCCACACTGATGCGGCGTTGGCGGCAGCGATCAGCTCGCTCAAGGAGCTCTCCGGCAAGCGCGTGATCACCGTCTTCGGCTGCGGAGGCGACCGCGACCCCGGCAAGCGGCCGCTGATGGGTCGGGTGGTCGGTGAGCTCGCCGACCTCGCCATCCTGACCTCGGACAACCCGCGCAGCGAGGACCCGCTAGCGATCACCGCGATGGCCGAGGAAGGTCTGAAGGCGAGCGGCGCCAAGGGCTACCTGGTGATCCCGGACCGCCGCGAGGCGATCGCCAAGGCGATCTCCCTGGCCGACCCCGAGTCGGCCGTGCTGGTGGCCGGAAAGGGCCACGAAAACGTCCAGATCCTGCGTGATCGTAGCGTTCCGTTCTCCGACCTGACGGAGATCCGGCACGCACTGGAGGCTCGCTTTGGTCGAGCGGCGACTGGCTGAGGCGGCGCGAGCGATGCACGGCACCTTGCTCGGATGCTCGCCGGCGACCCCCTTCCGCGGGGCAGCGATCGACTCGCGGAAGGTGCGCCCGGGCGACCTCTTCTTCGCCCTCCCCGGCTCCAGCACCGACGGCCACCGTTTCGTGGGCCCGGCGCTGGCGGCAGGAGCGGCTGCGGCCGTGGTTCGCCACGTGCCCGCCGAGGCCGGTGCCGCGGCGCTGATCCGCGTCGAGGACCCCTTCGAGGCCCTGCAGGGCCTCGCCCGCGCCGTCCGCGAGGCGACGCCGCGCCACCTCGTGGGCCTCACCGGCTCGACCGGCAAGACCACCACCAAGGAGCTCCTGACGCTGCTCCTCGGCCGCCGCTTCCGGGTCGCCAAGAGCCCCGGGAACTTCAACAACCGCCTCGGCTTTCCCCTCGCCCTGCTGGACGTGCCGACCGACACCGAATGGATGGTCGCCGAGATGGGGATGTCGGTTCCCGGGGAGCTGGGGGCGGTGAGCCACCTCGCCCGCCCGGACGTCGCGATCTTGCTCAACGTGCGGCCGGTCCACCTCGAGAACTTCCGCTCACTGGCCGACATCGCCGAGGCCAAGGCGGAGATCCTCGCCGGCCTGCCGCCGACGGGCATCTTGATCGCCAACGCCGACGACCCGCAGGTCGTGCGGGTGGCGAGCCGGCATCCGGGGCGGATCGTCTGGTTCGGCTTCGGCGGCGGCGAGCCGGCCCCCGCGGTCCGGGCGAGCGATGTCGAAGCGCTCAGTCGACTGGTGGCGGCGGAGCTGATTCGCGAGACACCAGGCAGCGATGTCGTCGAGCTGATGCATCCGATCCTGCTGTCGGTCTGGCCTGAGCTTGGACGTTG
>WBZL01002471.1_pt2 | contig 10202 bp, 5 predicted proteins | sample 5204291 | NCBI WGS metagenome assembly WBZL01 (sample SAMN12344345, study PRJNA552823) | activated sludge metagenome | biome: Activated sludge suspended growth; feature: Nitrification reactor; material: Wastewater; isolation source: activated sludge from nitrification reactor of wastewater treatment... | reverse complement strand
ATAATCCACATCCGGCGCGCCGCCGTTGGCAAAAATAGCCGCGCCATCCGGCGCCTGATTGCCCTGGAAAATCACGCTGCGCACCACCGGACCACCCTGATCCGCATAGAAGCCGCCGCCGGCCAACACGGCCGTATTGCTAATCACCGTCAGATGCAGATAGGCCGAGCCAGAGTCGTTGTCATACAAACCACCACCGCTGACGGCTGCCTGGTTTTGGGCCAGGATGGTATTGGCCACGGTGATTGTGCCGGTAAAGTTGAACATACCGCCGCCAACATCGGCCGAGTTATTATGAATCCAGGCCCCATCCACCACCAGACGGCCGCCCAGGTTCAGGATGCCGCCGCCGGCAGCGGCCGTGCTGCTCATAATCTCTGTTAACGCAACTTGCGGACCGCCGGGCTGCGCCCCGGCCAGCTCGCGCGACCGGATGATCGGCGCGCCAAAGGCGTTGAAAAAGCCGCCGCCCAAATCAGCCGTGCTGCTCATAATCACCACGCCGCTGAGTACCGGACTGCTGTCCAGGTTATACATGCCGCCGCCAGCGTCCTCACCGGCCGGGCCGCCGCCCAAACCGGCGGCGTTGCCGTTGGCCACAGTCAAAGCCTCGATTATTGGAGCGGCCTCACCGCTAAAGTAGAAGCCACGGCCGTTGCCTTCCGGGTCCACAATGGTCGGTTCAACAAAATCCTGCGCCGAAAAATCGCCATTCCAACCGCCCTGAATCGTCAACGTTTGCGTCAGGTGTACGGTTTGGCTGAGCACGTCGCCGCCCACGTCGATGGTATGTACGCCGCGGCAGGTTCCGGCAACCAGGATTAAATCGCTGGGATCGGTAGCGTCAACCGCATCTTGAATGCTGCCGTAAATCACATCGCCGCGTTTGGCGCGACAACCGGCCAGCTCATCCCAGCCCATGTCGAAGCCCTGATCAGAAGGTCGGAAATCGCCTTCGAAGTCTACAGAAAGGGTGCTGTTGGGGTCGCCGGTGTCGATAGCCGGTGAACCGAGCGCCAGGCGGTAGTCGGCGTCCATAAAGCGTGGGTCGGCAGCAATGCTGTTCGCTCCGGTGGGGATGTTGCTTTCGTTTGCGCCGCCGTTTTGCCAGATATCGCTGTAGTCGATGCTGGATGGCCCGGCATTTACGAAAAGCGCGCCGCCATCAACGGCCGTATTGCTCACCAAAATTGTGTTGGTGATAGCTAAGGTCGCCCCGTTGTTGTACAGCCCGCCGCCGCTGCCGCCAGCATTGTTCTCTACTAGGGTATTGTTGCCAAACAACATCCGGCCGCTTTGCAAACGGACAGCCCCGCCATCGCGCACGGCCGTGTTGTTCACAAACAGGTTATTCTGCGCCGCCACCACGCCGCCAGCCACATACACTGCGCCGCCGCCGCGACCGGTCGTCGCGCCGCTGGCCGTGTTGGTGAGAAAACGCGTTTGCAGCAAGGAGACAGTGCCGCCAGCCATGTAAACAGCGCCGCCATCGGTTTGGGCTGTGTTATTGGTAAATTCGCTGCGCAGAACAGTAACGGCCGTGTTCGTATTGGCATATAACGCACCGCCCTGCGCCGCCTGATTGCCATCAAAAATAACGCGATCAAACGTCGGCTGCGACAAACTGCCCACCAGTGCCGCGCCACCGGAACCGCCGCTCACGCCGCCGCGCAAGGTCAACGTATCAATGGTCGGGCGCACCGTAGAGCCAGAGGCAATGTTAAGCAGGCGCGTACTCCCGGCCTGAATCACCGTCAGCGTGGGGTCTGGTTCCGCGCCCTGCCCATCGGCATTGAACGCCAGCCAGCCGCCGCTGAGACGAATGGTATCGTTGATGAAAATTTCTGCTTCGTTGAAGGTTCCGGGGGCGATGTGTACTTCGTCGTTAAAAGACGCCTGCCCAACCGCCCAGGCCACAGTAGCGCAAGGCCCCGGGTTGCCCTGACTGGGATTGGCGGTGGGCTGGGTGCAGTTGTTGTTGACATTGGTGCCGCCGGGTTTTACATAGCGCGTGCCAACCGTGGCCTTGGCGGTGATGGTGTTCACCAATGTGGCCGAAATGGTTGGGTCAAATTTAGAATGCGCTTCGAGAGTGATCAGGTCGAAGATGCCGGCCTGAGCGTAAGGGGGAATCGTTACCCGCACGCGGACAACTTGCCGGGTGCCAACGCCCAGTGTCAGAGTGAGCGGATCTGTAGGAACCAGTTCAGCCCAGCCATATGGATCATTAACGATAGAGATGATAAAGGATTCGGTGGCATCGCCGGTGTTGGTGAGGATGTGGGTAAGGGTGATGACTGCGCCTGGCAGTTCGGTGCGCGAGATGGCCGAGGTAAAGAGCAGGCCGGGCAGGGGCTTCACCGTTGCGCGGACGGTAGCCCGGTCGAAGGTTGTGGCCGGGCTAATTTGCGAGGTGACGGTGATCTGTGTCTGGCCGACGTCGTAGGCCAGGGCGGTGGACGGGACGGTGACGCCGGTAGCTACGTTGGTCGATTCGCCGGGAGCCAGTATTACCAGCGTGGGGCAGGTAACGGCCCACAGATCATTCGCGCAGGTAAAGTCATAGGTGTCGTTGAGGGTGCCATCGTTGCGGATGGTATGGGTGAAGACGGCCGTTGTCCCGCGATCCACATACACATCCTGCGAAGCCGGCAAAATGCTGACCTGCCGAAAATCCGGGTAATACTCATCCGCGCCCACTTCGTGACGGGGCGGCGCGCCATTGTTGGGATTGGGACGCACCTGTTCGTCGATATCCGGTGTAACCCAGGCCGGCGTGGCCGGACTGCCGACGTTCAGCAAGGGGCTGCTGCCGCTAAGGTGCAAATTATACGCCGCCAGATTAACGAAATTGGGGTTGCTGCCGATAGGGTTGGTGAAGGAAATTGTGGCATCGAGAATATCGTCGAAGATATTGTTGTAGCTGCCAGTGATGCTGCCTGCGGGAGCCGTATCGTCGTTGTTGATGCCATCCACGCCGCCGCCAGCATTAAACGCGACAATGGTGTTATGAATTTGTATCTGGCCCGGCCCTTCCAGGTGTATGCCTGCGCCGTTGTCGTTGGCGATGTTGCCGACAATGGTATTGTTCCATAGGATTGCGTTGGCAGCTGACCAGATACCGCCGCCAACGGACTTTCCGGCCACGGAGTTTACGGCCGTATTCTGGTAAATCATGTTGTTGTGCAGCAGGAACCGGGCGGAACCGAATGCGCCGATACCGCCGCCAATCTCGGCGCTGTTCTGGAAGATGCTGTTGGCGGCCATTTCGGCCTTGGCGTTGGTGAACAAGAAAATGCCGCCGCCAAAGCCGGTAGCCGTGGTGGAAACTGCCGTATTGCTGTAAATCGTATTAAACTGAATGGTAGAGGTGATGGCCGCCCCATTGTTGTGGATATAAATCCCTGCGCCATTGGGATTGGACTGGTTCAGGTAAATGTCGTTATAGAGGATGGTAGATGCACCGCCATCGTAGATGCCGCCGCCGCCCAGCCCACCGGTGGCCGTGTTGTTGTGGATGAAGTTGTGACGAATGAGCGGACGGCCGTTCCCATCGGGGATGTAAATGCCGGCGCCGTTGGGGGCACGGCCGTTTTGGATGTGGAAGTTTTCGATGGTCGGACTAATGTTTTTGCTGATGGTAATGACGCGGCTGCTGTTCCCACCATCCAGCGTCGTGGTGTTAAATGGGTCCGCGTCAGGGCTCCACGTACCTGAGCCTGGGTTATATAGGTAGCCGCCCGTGATAGTGATCGACTGAGTTACAGACAATACGGCCGTACCCGGGGCGCTGGCATACGAGCCGCTGGCCACTCGAATCTCGTCACCATCCACAGCCAGACTGGCGGCCCGGGCCAAAGAACAAGGATCGATGCTGGTGCAGGCGTTGGCGTTTGTGCCAGTATCGGTGACATAGTAAGTAACGGCCGTAGGCGCAGCCATCACCAACGAGGAACCCGCCCCCAAAAACCACAACAACGCCAGCAACACAACCAAAGTGCCCAGCGACGCCAGGCCCATATAGCCCAGCCGTCCGGTGATTTGTCGTTGGCGGGAATTAGCAAATTCTACTGTGGGAACGAGAGTTTGGGTTTGACCTGTATAAGCCATGGGAACTACACCTTTTTATGGTTCTAATTGGTAAAAAATCGGCAAAAACCTATGTGCCATGTTGATTCAAGAGCAGATTGGTCCACCGGCAAGCAAACAAAAAGAAAAATACAAACAGCCGACAGCGATGAATAAAAACCTGAACACACAAGGATTACCGATGCTTGACTGCAAATTCAGGGCGTTTTCAGTCTAAGCTGGCCGACGAGAAATCAGTCAGCCAGCCCAGACCCAAGTTATCCGCCAACGATCTGGACTTTGCAGCCGCTGCCACCGGAGATGGGGTAAGGGCCGGCAAGGTTGCCTATGCCGGAGGCGCTGGTGCTGCCAGAGAGCGTGTTAACAACCGCGCCATCCACCAAAATCTGGATACTGACAGTGCCGGATTCCAGCACAGCGCCGTCCTGCAAGCCAACAAAGGAAATGTCGCTAACAGTGCCGCTGCACCCGCCGGTTCCTTGGGTAATGTCCGCTTCGTAACCGGTGACGATGGCTTCTGTACCCTGTCCGGTAACCACCTGCCCATTCAGGCCGCCGATCACCTTTGCATAAACCACCATGATCGATGAGCCTAAAACGGTCAAAATACCGATGATCACGATGGCAACCAATACCAGGAGCAAGGCATATTCGACAAGTCCCTGCCCTTCTTCGCGCTGAGGAATTTTCATGATACGACTCCAATTAATAAACTACAGAATAAATGTATGATTGATAAACGGCCGTCAAAAAACCACCACTTCACGGCTTACTTACAGTATAAGGGTAAGCACGATAAAGCAGCACCCAAAAGCAGTTAGGACTTTTGTACCATCAGGCAAGGTAATAGGGAGTGTGGCTAAACAGCCTGGCTGACACGACCAAAAATAAGCGCTTTTTTGTTTCATGAAATCGCCAATCTCATGTTTCCGGCAGCTGGTTGACTAGTATTTCGAAGAAGATTATACAGGGAACGGCCGTTTTTAGAAAATAAAAAACCACGTTCCTGGGCCAGACTCCAATCAAGTCTTGGCCCAGGAACGTGGCTGGTTACTGCCCCTGAGGGAATCATAATCGTCGGCTAAAACTGAAAACCACCCCGGTAGGGAATCACTTTGTAGCTAAACTCCAGCACGAATGGAGCCAATTCCTCGTTGAGCGTTTCCCAATTTTCACTCGCCAACAGGCGATTCAACGTATCCTGGTCTTCACAGACAAAGCCAATCAGACGGTTCGGCGCATCGCCATAAGCCGTATGCCAGGCGTCGCTCATTTGCAAGCCCATCGATTGCAGCATAGGCACATATCGGCCCATGATAAACTGGTAATATTCCTGCATAACTTCGGGCTTTACTTCGTAACTCAATAATAGTTTATAGCCTAAGGGTTTACCATTCATAGCTTACTCCAGTTCCCTAGTAATATTAGCGGATGGCAGGGTAAAGGCAAACGTACTGCCTTCCCCAAATGTGCTTTGGAACCAGATTTCTCCGCCTTGCGCCTCAACCATTTTTTTTACAATGGACAAGCCTAATCCCCAACCGACCTGCTCGCGGACGGCCGCATCTTCGGCGCGGAAAAATTGATTAAAAAGCTGGGCCTGGTTTTCTTCGGAGATGCCAATACCTGTATCATGAACGGCTACCTGGACAAATGCCACTTGCGGCTGAACCTGAATCAGGATGTCGCCATTTGGGGGTGTGTATTTGTTGGCATTGCTGACCAGATTGGTGAGTACCTGGCTGACGCGGCGCGAATCGGCGGAAACGGCCGTATCCCCCTCGCCTATCTCCACCCGCAGCGTTTGCGATTTTGTCGCTGCCTGCTCCTGAAAACTCTCTACCACTTCCATCACCACATCCCGCACATCAAACGCGCCCACCTCAAACTGCATCCGACCGCTCTCAATCCGGTTAATATCCGACAAATCCCGAATCAACACGCTCATCCGATCCAGATTGCGTTTAATTACGCCCAAAAACTGCTTTTGCTGCTCATTCAATTCGCCCGTCATCCCGCTCATGATCAGATCGGTATACCCCTTAATCGAAGTCATTGGCAGGCGCAATTCGTGCGTCACCACCGAAATAAAATCACTTTTGGCCTTGTTGGCCGCGTGGATGTCTTCATACAAACGGGCATTTTTAATCGCGACGGCAGCCCGATCTGCCAGACGCTCGACAAAAGCGATATCCTCGTCGTTGATGGCCTGCGGCGTGCGGCTTTCGAGCGTAATAAGACCGGTGATCAGGCCGTCCCGTTTGATGGGTACGGCGAGCTGTACGGCGGCGGCACGGCCGTCTAAGGACTCAGCCGCACTTACCTGCTCCAAATACACCGACCGCTCTTCCTGCAGCACCTGCGCCAACACCGGATGATCCGTTGTCACCGTGCGCGGCGGCTCCCCGCCGGCGCTCGTATTCACCAACAAACGCAGCACTGGCTCCGTTTCCGTTTCCACCAACAGGCCAATCGACCCCGAATCGGCCGTTGTCAGGGCAATCGCCCACGTCAACGCCGAACTCAGCACCTGATTCAGTTCCAAAGATTTGTTCAACTGCTGGTCGATCTGTTGGAAAACCGTCAATTCTTCCACGCGGCGGGCCAGGGCATGGTCTGTTTGCGTAAACAAACGGGCATTATCAATGGCAATGGCTGCCTGGTTGGCGAACGTACCCAACAGTTCCAAATCAGCCTCTTTAAATACCCCGCTGTACAACCGGTTATCCACATACACCGCGCCGATAATCCGCGCCCGTGCCCGCAGCGGCACGCACATAATCGACCGTAGTTGGTAACCAATCACGCTTTGCTGATCGGAAAAACGCTCATCCTCCTGAGCATTGCTGGTGAGGATGGGGTCGCCGGTAGTGGCCGCTCGCTGCAAAACCGTGCGGCTAATTTGCATCGACTCGCCCTCAATGGTTTCACGATCTACATTACGCGCGGCTTCTGTGCGCAGCCGCCCGGTCAGGTCATCAAAAAGCATCAAAAAGCCGCGCTCGGCGCCCGTGAGCAAAATGATGGCGTCCATGACCTGATTCAAAACTTCGCTCAGGTCCAAGCTAACGCCAAGTTGAGAGCTTACCTGATACAAAGCCGCTAAACGGGCTTGTTCGATATTGTTGGTTGGTTCATTCATAAGATTTCGTTACTTGTTTTGCTGATAATACGCACATTCGGCCTGTAAGACGCACACTCCACATTTGGGATTACGCGCCAGGCAGGTTTCACGGCCATGTCGAATCAAGTTCAGATGCAGAGGGTAAAATGTTTCCGGCGCGCCCATCGCTTCCAGAATATCGTGGGCTTTATCGGCCGTCACCTTCGGTCCAATCAATCCCAACCGCCCGGTAATGCGATGCACATGCGTATCCACCGGAAAAGCCGGCCGGTTAAAAGCAAAAAGCAGGATGATAGCGGCCGTTTTCCGTCCCACACCTTTGATGGCCGTCAACCAATCACGCGCGTCAGCCAGCGGCATATCGCCCAAAAAATCCAGACTGATGGCTCCCCTGGCATCATAGACATACCGCAAAGCGGCCTGGATTCGCGGGCCTTTCTGGTTCGCCAAACCTGCGGGACGTATCGTGGCAATAACATCTGCTTCCGGGGCATTCATCACGCTTGCCCAATCGGGATACTTCGCTTTGAGCGCATAAAAGCCCTTATCGCGGTTCACATCCGAGGTGGATTGCGAAAGAATGGTGGAAACCAGTTCGTCTACCGGCGGAAGGTGCTGCCGCCACTGCGGTTGACCATATTTCTCGACCAGTTTTTTGTAGACGGCCGTATACTTTTGCTCAAGCGCCTGCGTCGATGTCATGATCAGACCCTGCCTCATTGTAATCTGAGTTGGGATTATACCACGCATAAAATACGTGAAATTATGACCTTTGGGGTGATTGTGGGGTGATTACAAAATAGCCTTAATTTTTGACTACGTTTTGCCGAGTGGCCAGGCGGTCTAGTAAGGCGTCGCGAACTTCCTGGCGTTCGGCGGTGGTGAAATCGAGAATGTCGAACACGGCCGTATCCAAAGCCGTTCTATCCGCCTGCGCCAATTCCTCATCGGTCATCAACAGCGGGCGCTGCGCCAACTGGTTAAACACGGCCGTCAACCCATCCACCTGTGCCGATGTCAGATAACGCGGGTCCGGCAGTAAAATCTGGCCCAATTCATAGGTCGCCAGCCACAACACTCCCGCGCCAAAATTTAGCCGCCCTTGCAATTCGCACTGCAAGGCAAACCAGGCGCTGTTAAGCAGCGCCGCCACAGCGGCCAGCGGCACATCCGGCGGCAGCGTCACCTGGTAAAGCTGCTGGTCTACCAGCAGGTCTTCTTCCAGCATAGCGGCCATGTGCCGCCGCCACACGCCTTTGGGCAGTACCAATTGCGCCGATGGCTGGGCGGCCAGGTTATACCAGGGTTGGCGCACAGCGCACGTCGAACGTTGGTGGAAACCCTGACTTTCCCCCCAGGCCAGATAATCGGCTACGGCCGTTCCCGTCAAACCTACCCCCGACGGAATCCACAACACGTCGTGGCGGCAGTTGGCCGCGCCCAGGCGCAGACTGTCCAGACCGCGCAGCGATTTTAACAGCGGGCGGCGAAATTCCGGTTCCAGACCCCACTTGCCTACCGTGGCCTGATCCAGATAGAAAAACTGATTCGCGCCTGTGGTAAATCCTCGTTGCACCTCAGCCCAATCGCGCAGGCAGGCTAATTTCGGTTCTTCGCGCCGCCGCCGATACACTTCCGGCGCGCGCAGCGCCAGACCCCATTTGGCTGCCGGGCGCAAATCGGCCTGCGTGACAACACGCACGGCCGTGTCTGGCGTGGTGCGGCTTTTGTTGGGCAGCAGCCGGGGGATGAGCTGTTCCAGCGCTGTCAAGCGGCGGTAGTCATTGGCGGCGTAAGGGATGAGGGCGCGCAACGGCCGTTTCAGACGCACCAACCGCACCATGTTGGCCGCCCGCCGATTGGGGCCGCTGCACTTCTCCAGCACCACCAGGCAGGTGTTGATTTTGGCGTCGTCGAACCAATGTTCAACGCCTGATTCGATAATGGCCAGGATTTTGAAATGGTCCAGAAGAAACTGCTTTAGCTTTTCGCCATAGGCCACATCCAGCCAACCATTGGGCACGACAAACCCAAACCGGCCGCCTTCGCGCAAAAACTGCGCCCCGTGCAAAAAAAAGTAGGCGTGCAGCCCGGAACGCCCGCCCAGGCTGTCCCAAAGTTGGCGGGGCATCAACAGGCGCTTTTCCGCCGCTTCCGGTGCAGAGGGCGGCAGGCCATCGAACAAATCCAATTGACGGCCGTCTTCTTCCCGCAGGTGGCCAATCCATTCGGCGCGGGTGTAAGGCGGGTTGCCGATCAGCGCATCGAAAGAACCGGGCAGGCCATCCGCTGGCCCGCCGGGTTGTAATGTGAAGAAGTTGCGGGTGAGGATATGGGCTTGCGGCAAGATGGTCTGGGCCTGCACGGCCGTTTCCGAGTCCAACTCGACGCCCCACAGCGCATCCGGCGGCGCATCCGGGCCATCACCCAACCAGCCCAGCCATTTCGCCGCGCGGGCAAGAAAGGCCCCTTCGCCACAACTGGGGTCCAACAGGCGGTCAGACGGCCGTCTGAGGCAAAACCCAAGCAGCAAATCCGCCACGTCTGTCGGTGTTTCATACTGGCCCAAAGTGTGTTGTTTATCCGGCATGTGCTGTTTCCCTTCCCACAAGATCGCACTATAATCGCCGCGACATTCTGCCCGCCGCAGCACCCAGCAATTGTAACACAGGAAGCAGGGCTTTTTTTGAGGTTTCTTATGGTTATGACAATTTCCACCACCACGCAGCGCCATTATATTTTAGGCAAACAAGGTCTTTGGCCCGGGCGCCGCTGGCACGGCTTAGAAGGCACAGCCCAGGCGATTCACGCCACAGAAGCCGTACAGATCGACCCAGTATCGGTGGTGGCTTGCAGCCACGATATTGTCTTATGGGGACGGGTGAGCGAATACCAACCAGACTATCTCCAGCAGCAGGCGTATGAAGAACGCCGCTTTTTCGATTATGGCGGCTGGTTGAGAATGTATCCGATGGCCGAACTACCTTAC
>WBZL01005712.1_pt1 | contig 10203 bp, 4 predicted proteins | sample 5204291 | NCBI WGS metagenome assembly WBZL01 (sample SAMN12344345, study PRJNA552823) | activated sludge metagenome | biome: Activated sludge suspended growth; feature: Nitrification reactor; material: Wastewater; isolation source: activated sludge from nitrification reactor of wastewater treatment... | reverse complement strand
TGCTCAACACTACCCGCAGGCTGCGCTGAAACAGGGGCAGAGTTTACCGCATCCTGCATCACACTGCCAGTCGTTTTTGGTTTGCTTGAAGCCAGATAGGCGAGCGACAGACTGGTCACAAAAAACGCGGTCGCCAGGATGGCCGTAGCGCGACTCAGAAAGTTGGCCGAACCGGTGGCGCCGAACAGGCTACCGGAAGCACCGCTGCCAAAAGCCGCGCCCATGTCGGCGCCTTTGCCGTGCTGCACCAGGACCAGGCCGATGACGCCGATCGCAGCCAGAATGTGCACTACCAGCACTACAGAAAAAAGATAGTCCATATCACCTCTTGTTCGACCAGGCGCCACGCGTCGCAGGCTGGACCACGCCGAAAAAACTTGTAGATTATAGTCAGTTCGTTCGGCATGGGTCAATTGACTTGACACTATTTGACTATTCGCTATCGGGGTGCACGCCGCCGTATCGCGCTATCCTTTACCGCTTTACTGACCAGGGATCGCGGCGCTACGCCGTTCATTTCTCGGATTTGACATTGATTGCACCGGGTCTGATATAAACAGTCTGGACGGAAGGGCCGTGTTCACGGGACGAGCGGAGTCGCGGGCACGGCGGGTTGAAGGTCATGCGATTATCGAAAGGTCTGATCATGCGGCAACGTACGAGATGGTTGGCAAGGATTGTGCCGGTTATTGCACTGGTGGCGGTGGCGCTGGTGGTCGGTGCGGCAGGGACGCCGCAGGTGGACCGCTTTACCCCGCAGGGTCAGGCAAAGGGAGTGCGCCAGGTGGCCGTGCGCTTTTCCGAGCCGATGGTCGCTTTCGGTGACCCGCGCCTGGCCGACCCCTTCAGTGTCAAATGCGAAGGCGATCCCGAGCGCACCCAGGGGCGTGGCCGCTGGGCCGATCAGAGGAACTGGATCTATGACTTCGCTGCAGACCTGCCGGCGGGCCAGCGCTGCCGCTTCACACTGAACGCGGGTCTTACGTCTGCAGCCGGAACGGCCTTGGCGGGCAAGCGGGAATTTACGTTCGACACCGGTGGCCCGGCGGTGATGTCTTCGCTCCCCGGCGAGGGAGAAGAAGAGATCGACGAAGAGCAGATCTTCCTGCTCGCTTTCGATGCGCCGCTCGACCCGGCGAGCTTTGCCGGTGCCTGGTGCGAGGCGGACGGGATCAACGAACAGATTCCGCTCAAGCTGCTGCCGGAAAAGGAAACCCGCGAACTGCTGACGGCCAACCGGGACAACGCGTTCAACCTGTTCAGACTCTATTTCCCGGAGGGCCGTGACTTCGCCATCGGCAAGCTGAAGGTCGAGGACAAACGCTTCCGCGATCTGCCGGTGGCCGGCGCGAAATGCGCGCGACGGCTGCCGGCCGGTGCGCAGGTGTCCATTGTGATCGGTCCCGAGGTGAAATCGAAGACCGGCCTCGCGCGCGGGGCACCGCAGCGGCTGACGTTCCGGGTGCGGCCCGATTTCGTGGTCGACCTGACTTGCCAGCGCGTCAAAAAGGACGCGGCCTGCCTGCCGATCACCCCGATCAGGCTGGCGTTCAACGCACCGGTGCCGCGCGCAGCGGCGGCAGGCATCCGGCTGAAAAGCGAACCAGGGCAGACCTTCGAACCGGTGCTGGAGCCGCACGTCAAGACCGTGGACAGCGTCGAGTTCCGCGGCCCGTTCCCGGAAAAGACCCGGTTCACCGTCGAACTGCCGCGCGGCTTCAAGGATGATGCCGGCCGCGAACCAAAGAACAAGGCCTCCTTCCCGCTGCCCACGGCCACCGACGAGCACCCGCCGCTCGTCAAGTTTCCAGGCCGCTTCGGTATCCTCGAACTCAAGGCCGAGCCGGTGTTGCCGGTGACGGTACGCAATGTGGAGCCAACGCTGGCCGGGCAGACGATCGCGTTGCCGGCGACCGCCGCTGTCCCCGGCCGCTCGCTACGCCTCGCCAACGACGAGACGCAGATCATGCAGCGGCTGCAGCGCTTCCTGAACAAGGACTCGGAATACTTCGACCGGCTGCGCGGCGAGAACCGCCCCTATCCGCGCGAGGGCGAAATCTCGGCCATCCGGGAGGGCGACCAGGCGACCGCCTTCGAGCTGCCGCGCGCCGGCGGCGACAAACCGATGGAGGTGATCGGCATACCGCTGCCGAAGCCCGGGTTTTACATCGTGGAGCTGGCAAGCCCACGCCTCGGGCGCGCACTGCACGATGCGCAGAAGCCTTATTACGTGTCGACCAGCGTGCTCGTCACGAACCTAGCCGTGCACCTCAAACATGGCCGTGAAGGGTCGCTGGTCTGGGTAACCGCGCTCGACAGTGGCAGACCGGTGGCCGAAGCAAAGGTCAGCGTGCGTGACTGCACGGGCCAGGCCTGGTTCACGGGCACCACTGATGCGAACGGCATTGCCTGGGCAGGCGACCGACTGCCTTTCGCGCAGGACGTTGCGAAGTGCGGCGACTACCGGCGCGCGCTGGTGGCGTTCGCGCGCCTGGGCGAGGACCTGTCGTTTACGTATTCGGACTGGAACGAGGGCATCCAGCCGTGGAACTTCAACCTGCACCACAACGCCGACCGCAGGACGCCGCTGTCCATCCATACGGTGTTCGACCGCACGCTGTTCCGCGCCGGCGAGACGGTCAGCATGAAGCATGTCGCGCGCGTGCCGGTCAGCGCCGGTTTCCGCATTCCAGGCAATGCCGAATTGCCGTCCGCGAGCGAGATCGAACATCTCGGCAGTGGCCAGAAATACAAGCTCACCGCGCACTTCGACGACCAGGGCGTGGCCGACGGCACCTGGAAGATTCCGCCCGAGGCCAAGCTCGGCAGCTACCGGCTCAACTGGCCAGGGCGTGACATCCAGGGACAGGCCGAGTTCCGCGTGGAAGCGTTCCGCGTGCCGCTGATGCGCGCCGCACTGGCCGCACCGAAAGAGCCGTTGATCCGCCCGTCGGCTGCCAGGCTCGATGCGGCGGTGAACTACCTTTCTGGCGGTCCCGCCTCTGGCCTGCCGGTGAAGGTGCGCCATCGGATCGAGAACCGCGGGGTGTCGTTCGCGAGTTACCCCGAGTTCCGTTTCGATAGCGAGCCCTTGCAGGAAGGGATCGTCATCGGTTCGTCCACCGACGCCTTCGACACCTACGATCCTGACGAAGACGGCAGCGCTCCCGGCAAGCAGGGCGCGGGTCCCACGGCCGCACGCACGTTGACGCTCGATGGTGCCGGCACGGCGGCGATTTCGATCGACCAGCTCGGACCGGTCGTTCGACCTGCAAGCCTGTTCGTCGAGATGGAATACAATGATCCGAACGGCGAGCGCCTGGCCGTCGCAACCCGCGTCGCCTTGCATCCCGCAGCGCTTTACCTCGGCCTCAAGCCCGACGGCTGGGTGGCCAACAAAAACGGCGTGCGGACGCAGGTGGTGGCGCTCGATCCGGCCGGCAAACCGCTCGCCAGTCAAGCGGTGCGGGTCGATCTCTACGAGCGCAAGAGCTTTTCCAGCCGACGGCGTTTGATCGGCGGCTTCTACGCCTACGAATCGACGACCGAAACGAAAAAACTCGGTGGCGGCTGTTCGGGCACCACAGACGAGCGCGGCTTCCTGTTCTGCACGGTCAAGCCCGGTCTGTCCGGCGAGCTGATCCTGCTGGCGCGTGCGCAGGACAAGCAGGGCCGCGAGGCGCTGGCAAGCACCAGCGTCTGGGTTCGCGGTGCCGACGAGTGGTGGTTCGACCCCTCGGACAGCGACCGCATCGACCTGATTCCGGAGAAAAAGCACTACGAGCCGGGCGAGACGGCGAAGTTCCAGGTGCGCATGCCGTTCCGTTCGGCAACCGTGCTGGTGACAGTCGAGCGCGAAGGCGTGCTGGAGCAGAAAGTGGTAGCGCTCGATGGCCAATCGCCGGTCATCGAAGTACCGATCATCGGCAGCTACGGTCCCAACGTCTTCGTGTCGGCACTCGCCGTGCGCGGGCGCGTCGACCCCGAAGTGCCGGGTCCGTACGCGTGGCTGAAGCGCGCGTTCTACCGTCTGGGCTACTGGCTCGGGCTGGTGGACGAAATCCCGGTCGAGCGCGACACCCGCCCGACGGCGCTGGTGGACCTGTCCAAGCCCGCCTACAAGCTCGGCATGGCCGAAATTCAGGTTGGACACCGTGCTTACACGCTCGCGGTGAAGGTCACACCCGACCGCGACGTTTTCCGGGTGCGCGAAACGGCGCGCGTAAACGTCCAGGTCACGGATAGCGACGGCAAACCCGCCGCCCACGGTGAGATCGCACTGGCCGCGGTGGACGAAGGGCTGCTGGAGCTGTCGGACAACTCCTCGTGGAATCTGCTCGATGCCCTGCTGGGCGAGCGTCCCGTGGAAGTGAGCACCGCTACGGTACAGGGTCAGGTGATCGGCAAACGGCACTTTGGCAAGAAGGCGGCAGCGCCCGGCGGCGGCGGCGGACAGGGCGGCGCGCGTGAATTGTTCGATACGCTGCTGACGTGGAAGGCTCGCGTCCCGCTCGACGCGCAGGGCCACGCCGTGGTGGACGTACCGCTCAACGACACGCTGTCCGCCTTCCGCATCGTGGCTGTCGCGCAGGCCGGTGCCGACCGGTTCGGCACCGGCCGCGCCAACATCCGCACCACGCAGGACCTGATGCTGCTCTCCGGCCTGCCGCCATTGGTGCGCGAACAGGACGAATTCTCCGGCATGTTCACGCTACGCAATACCACCGGCCAGGCGCTGGCGGCACGTTTCGAGTGGTCGCTGCGCGACCTGCCGGCGGATGATCCCAACGGCCGCGTGATCGCCAACGGCCATGCCGCGGTAGCGCTCGCCGCCAATGAAGCGAAGCTCGTCTCCGTGCCGGTCAAGGTGCCGGTCAATATCACCGGCCTGCACTGGGAAGTGACGGCAACCGCCCAGGACAACACGCGCGACCGGCTGCGTGTGGCGCAGAAGGTCATCGAAGTGCATCCGGTGCGGGTTTATCAAGCGACGCTCGCCCAGCTCGACAAACGCCTGGAATTCCCGGCAGAACGTCCGGCCGGAGCGGTGCCGGGGCGCGGCGGCATCCGCGTGGAAGTGATGGGAACCCTGGTCGGCGAGATGTCCGGCGTGCGCGAGTATTTTCAGCGCTACCCCTACACCTGCATCGAACAGCGCACCTCACGGGCCATCGGCCTGGGCGATGATGCCTTGTGGAAGAGTGTCACCGGCAGCCTGCCCAACCATCTGGACCACGACGGGCTGGCCCGTTACTTCCCGGTGGACTGGGCACAGGGCAGTGATGCGCTGACCGCGTATCTGGTACAGATCGCCAACGCCAGCGGCCGGGAATGGCCGGAACAGGCACAAGATCGCATGCTGAAAGGACTGGAAGCATTCGCGACGGGCCGTATCGTACGCGGCAGTGCGTTGCCAACGGCGGACCTGACCGTACGCAAGCTCGCCGCCATCGAAGCCCTTGCACGGCACGGCCGCGCCAAACCGGAGATGCTGGAATCGATCAGCATCGACCCTGCGCTGTGGCCGACCTCGGCGTTGCTCGACTGGATCGGCATTCTGCAGCGGGTGGACAAGTTGCCGCGCCGCACCGAGCGGCTGCAGGAGGCGCTGGGTCTGCTGCGCGGACGCCTGAATTTCCAGGGCACGGTGATGACCTTCTCCACCGAGCGTACGGATGCGCTGTGGTGGCTCATGGTGTCGGCGGACGTGAACGCCAACCGCGCGTTGCTGGCCGTCCTGAACGAAGCCGACTGGCGGGAGGACCTGGGACGCCTCGTGCGCGGGTCGCTGGCGCGGCAGAAGCACGGGCACTGGGGCACCACGGTCGCCAATGCCTGGGGTACGGCCGCGATCGCGCGCTTCGCTCAGGCCTTCGAGCAGGTGCCGGCAAGCGGCACCGCGGTCGCCACACTCGGTGGCACGACGCTCAATCTCCCGGTGAGCAATGCCAAGCAGACGCGTGACTTCGAATGGCCTCCGGCGCGCGAAATGTTCTCGCTGACGCACACCGGCCAAGGTGCACCGTGGGCAATCGTGCAGTCGCGCGCGGCGCTGCCACTGAAGGCGCCGTTGTTTACCGGCTACCGCATCAAGCGCACGCTGACGCCGGTGGAGCAGAAGGAGCAGGCGGTCTGGTCACGCGGCGACGTTTACCGCGTGACGCTGGAAATCGACGCGCAAAGCGACATGACCTGGGTGGTGATTGATGATCCGATCCCCGGTGGTGCGGCGATCCTGGGTTCCGGCCTCGGTCGCGATGCCGCTTCGCTGACCGCAGGCGAGATGCGCGCCGGGGCGGCAGGACCGATGTTCGTCGAGCGCAGCTTCGAGGCCTACCGGGCTTACTACGAGTTCGTTCCCAAGGGCCATTTCAAGCTGGAGTACACAGTGCGTGTGAACAACCCTGGCCGCTTCGACCTCCCGGCCACCCGGGTGGAGGCGATGTATGCTCCGGAAATGTTCGGTGCCGTGCCAAACTCGGTGCTGGCAGTGGTGCCGTGAAACGACGGGTTCTCCTGGCACTTGCCGGTGGCACGCTCGCCACCGCAGGTGCGTTGGCACTGTCGATGTTCATCGCGCCGTATCCGGTCGTTCCGCTCGACTCGGTGCGCACGGACTGGCGCGCTTCCGATGCCTGGCTGCTCGACCGCCATGGCGAGCCGCTGTCGCGCGTGCGCCTGGACCACCAGCGCCGCCGCGGCGACTGGATTGCGCCGACCGAGGTGTCGCCCGCGTTGGTGGCAGCGGTACTGGCTGCCGAAGATCGCCGCTTCCACGCGCACGCCGGGGTGGACTGGCCCGGCATGGCCGGCGCATTCTGGCAGACCGTGACCGGGGGGCGGCGCGGCGGCAGCACGCTGACCATGCAGGTGGCGGCGGCTGTACACCCGAAACTCGCCAGGGGCGGTGCACGCGACGTGCTGCAGAAGTGGCGACAGATGCGACAGGCGCTCGCGATCGAGCGCTCATGGCGCAAGGACGAGGTACTGGAAGCATGGCTCAACCTCACGCCTTTCCGCGGGGAACTCGAAGGCATTGACGCAGCCGCGCGCGCACTGTTCGGCAAACGGGCGGCGGGGCTGGACCGCAATGAGAGTGCCCTGCTGGCGTCGCTGGTGCGCGCACCGAATGCCCGCCTGGCACAGGTTGCACGCCGGGCCTGCGCGCTGCTGGCGCTCGGCGTGGACTCGGAAGAATGCCTGCTGATCCAGTCGATGGCGGCGCAGGGACTGCGGCACGGGCCAGCGCGGCATGCCATTGGCGGCGATGCTCCGCATCTCGCACGCCGGCTGCTCACGGCACCGGGACAAAGGCTGGTGAGTACGCTGGACGCACGCGTGCAACGCTTTGCCGTCGAGACGCTGACGCGGCACCTGCACGAACTGAGCGGACGCCATGTCGAGGACGGCGCGCTGGTCGTGCTCGACAACCCCACCGGCGAGATCCTCGCCTGGGTAGGTTCCAGCGGCGGCCTGTCGAACGCCGGTGAGGTGGACGGCGTGACGGCGCGACGGCAAGCGGGCAGCACACTCAAACCCTTCCTCTACGCGCTGGCGATCGAGAAGCAACTGCTGACCGCAGCGTCGATTCTCGATGACTCGCCGCTGGCGGTCACGACACCGGCGGGGCTGTATGTGCCACAAAACTACGACCACACTTTCCGGGGCAGCGTGTCGCTGCGCCAGTCTCTGGCCTCTTCGCTGAATGTGCCCGCGGTACGCACGGTCACTCTGGTGGGCCACGAGGCGTTCTATCAGCAGTTGAAGAGGCTGGGCTTCGACACGCTCGACCGCGATGCCCACCACTACAGCTACGCACTGGCGCTGGGGGGGGCGGACGTGACGCTGCTGCAACTGACCAATGCCTATCGCACGCTGGCCAATGGCGGCTGGTCAGGGGCAGTGATCAGCACGCCGACCGCGCAGATGCGGGACGATGAAAGGGTGCAGGTCGTGACCGCGCAGGCGGCATTCATCGTCGGTGACATCCTCGCCGACCCGGCTGCGCGCGCGCTGACCTTCGGTCTCGCCAGTCCGCTGGCCACGCGCTACGCGGCGAGCGTGAAAACCGGCACCAGCAAGGACATGCGCGACAACTGGGCAGTGGGCTACAGCGACCGCTACACGGTGGGAGTGTGGGTTGGCAACTTCTCGGGCAAGCCCATGCACGATGTCTCCGGCGTCACCGGCGCCGCACCGGTCTGGCGCGAGCTGATGGATTTCCTGCAGCAGGGCGTCGCGCCTGCCCGGCGCGAGCCGCCGGTGGGCCTTGTCCGCCAGCGTGTCGTCTATGCGGACGGCAGCGAGCCGACGCGCGAGGAATGGTTCGTGGCGGGGACCGAAGCCGCGACGGTCACCCCGGTAAGTGCCGTTGCCAGCCGTTCACGCATCGAGTCGCCAGCGAACGGTGCAATCTATGCCGTCGATCCGGACATTCCCCGCGACCGCCAGCGGGTGATGCTGATGGCACGCACCGCGGTGCGCGGCCACTGGTTCGAGCTTGACGACGGCACCCGCCTGCGCGCGGATGCGTTGCAGCTCTGGCAACCGATGCCGGGCCGACACGAGGTGGCGCTGGTGGACGCGCAGGGCAAGGAACTCGACCGGGTGCGGTTCGAGGTAAGGGGTTTGCGAAGGCCGGGGCAGGCATCCTCGCGCTGAATACGCGTCTTGCGCACGCACGGGCGAATTCCTGCCATTCCTGCCAGAAATCGCCGCCGTGGCTGATGCGCAAACGGCCGCAATCTGTGACCTCCGATCTTGCTGAAATCGCAACCACACTCGACGAGGCGATACTCGCTGCCGAAAGCCTGGTGCTACAGTCGGGTGTAGAGGATGGAGAGCGGGTTCAAGCGCTTCAAGAACGAGCAGGTGCAGGGCGTTCGCTCCGCGACGCCCGCCGAGATCAAGACAGCCCCCTTGGAATACATCGAGATTTTTTACGGCCGGAAACGCCTGCATTCGACCCTCGGCTACAAGTCGCCTGTTCAGTTTCTGGAAAACTCGATCAGCGAGCCGCATCAGGAAAAACGGGTCGCATGAAGCCCACCCTTGGGCAGACGAAAAACCGAGGAAACCTCATGGCTGTAAGCGCGGAAATGCCGCGCCTACCGCCAAACCCGAGCGTATCCGTCCTGCCACCGCGTCAAGGGTTTGCTGCGCCGGGCTGTCGCCTGCCCTGACCCGGCTCCAGGCCGGCAATTTTCGTGCCCGAGTGATTGGCGGCGCCAGATTCCCGCGGTTTACGCAAACGGCCCCAAGGGCCGTTGCTGGCGGTGGATCGAATCGCCTACCGCAGCGCCGCTTGCCGGAATTTTTGCAGGTGGCGATGGTGACCGGACGGCGCATGCCGAACGCGACAGAGCCGTGGCACGGGTTCATGCGCGACGGCGTGGTGGAGACTGCGACGCGGTAGCGACGGCGCGGGGCTTGCCGGGGTTTGAGCAAGCGCCGTGACGGAGCGGTCCGCTGGCTGCACTCTACTCCTTCTCGAACCCGCTGCCCGGCTCGAACTTCAGCGTCCGCGCGTTTTCCGTCACCGTGCGCACCACGTGGTCCGGCGCACCATCGGGAATGTCCGCGGCGATTTCCAGGGTCACGGTCACGTTGGCACCAACCAGTCCGACGAGATGCGCAATCACCTCCTCGGCAATCTTCCCGGCATCGCGTCCGACACGGTTGGCGTCGAGGCTGACGGAGCCGTGGAACCGTTTCGGTCTGCTGCGGGCTGATGGCGTTCCCCCTGAAGTCGATCCACCGACGCTTCCGGCCCCGCCCCCTTTCCCGCGCCACCTACGGCTCCTGTGCCCGTTCCGAATCCCGTACCACCGGGTTCGGGCTCCTGGCGCTCGGCGTCAAGCTGGCGGCTCGCCACCTTCGGCTTCACCACCAGTCCGCTGGCGTGCGAGTCGGCAAGATTCACCAGCGAGCCGCCGCGCAAGCCCTGGTAGCGTCCGGCCACCTCGTCGTAACTGTCGGCAAAGCCGTAGCTGTCCTGCGACTAGGTGAGCAGGTTCACCCCGTCGCTGATGGCATGCAGCAGCACCCCGCTGTCCTTGAGGCGCGGCAGGTACAGGTAACGTCAGTTCGGGATAACGAAGCCGGAAAAGTGGCGCTAACCTGTTGATGAGAAACCGATGGGCGTCGCCGTTGTCTGGGTAAATTGGGTGCATGACCTAATCAACCCCGTTATACAGAGGGCCT
>WBZL01005711.1_pt1 | contig 10204 bp, 8 predicted proteins | sample 5204291 | NCBI WGS metagenome assembly WBZL01 (sample SAMN12344345, study PRJNA552823) | activated sludge metagenome | biome: Activated sludge suspended growth; feature: Nitrification reactor; material: Wastewater; isolation source: activated sludge from nitrification reactor of wastewater treatment... | reverse complement strand
CGCCTATTTTTGGCCGGCCGCGCGTTACTATCGGACTGCCGTGGCAATTTGCCTTGACGCTGTCTTATGTGCCGCCCATCAGAATTTTTGGAATCAAACCCAATCTCTTTGCATTTGCACTGGAACGTCCCTTATATGCGCATAATTCCTGGACTATCGGCATGCGGCTGTACGGACAAATCGGTAGCGCGGAAGGTGCGTTTACCTGTCCTGGTGAGGCGGTGCAGTTTTCTCCAGGCTCACCCGGAAACATTTACGGTTGTGAAAAAAAATCGGCGGATAAGTCATTCCAACATTACGCAGGATTTGAACTCAGCGGCGCATATCGCATTGAACGGTTAAGAGGGTTAACACCTTACATTGCCGTCGCGGGAAATTTTCTTGATACGCAAGTTAATGTCAACGCCCAAACGTTCGGCATTCTCGATCGTACCCGTCTGAAGGCTGAAACCTGGACGTTCTCAGCCAGCGCCGGTATGGCTTATCCGCTAACCAACAAGCTTACGCTAAGCGTAGGAATGTTCTATAGCCCGCTCTGGGTTACACGCCCTCCGGCCACTTCCAGTCAGAACGATGCCCTTTTCAATGTTCGCGCGCTACTCTCCTATCAATTGAATTAGGCATGAACCAAAATCATTGATCACGCATCACGCGGTATACGGCATGCGTCATTTTGCAGTGAACCAGATATCGCCGTACCATGCCGTGGCTGTGCCGCCGCTATTGTCGGTATCCGTCATGATTGCCACCGCATCGACGTGGCCGGGTTCTTCACCGAAAGCCCGGCGGTAATCAGCACGCACATCGCGGCGCGCACTCAGCCACTGACCTGCACGTGCAGCACCGGATTCTATCGCGATCATATGCGCGCGCCCGGTAAAAGCATTGGGCCAACTGTTGCCGGCGGGTTGGTTGTTCGACCACACGTAATTGATGGCACGGGTGCGCCAAAACATCACGCCCCCGGAAAACACCACATAGATGCGCGCAGCATAATCGTCACCCTTGCGGGTGCGCTCATCTACCCCATCCAGCACACCATCGATTTTCCATCTCCAGTTAAGAATTGGCGTTGTATTGAGGTCGATATCGACTTCACGGAAACGCCCGGAAGCACTGGCATGACTATCCGCCCGCAAGGCGAGCTTGCCATCCGAGTTTTCCAGAGTGTAGCGCGTCTCCCCGGAAAAAGTTTTTATCTGCCAACCACTTAAATCGCCTTGTGAAAAGCGGGCGATGTCGATACGTTCATTTTGCGCCCATATTAAGGATGGCAAGTAGAAAATTATTGCAATTAAACATTTTCTTATACTCATTGAGCACTCTCAAATAACGATTCAAAAAGAAAAGCATCGTCAAAATGACGGCGTCCGTTAAAAGCAGTAGCATGGCGCCCCCATTGGCGCATGGCTCCCGGTGAACGGACACCCATCGGCCACAATAGAAAACGTTCCAGCCGCTCAGTTCCGGAAATCAAGCCATGACTGCCGAATAGGCTGCGATACCCTCCATCAACAGGCAAAGAGCGCAATACATCATAATCCTCAGATTCTATCGTTCGATGGGCATATGTCGCTGATGATTGATTATTCTCTCCACTCTCATGATAAATCCGTTGAATGTAATGCGTATGGTGCGCGATGCGCACAACTAGCGGCTGAGCCGGGGCCGGTTGCGGCAGCAACGGCACTTCAAAATAGGTAGAGCGGAGATCCTTGCGCAGGCGCAAGCGATCGCTCAGAAAAAATTCGTGGTAGCAGCCGCAGTTGTGAATAGCGTCATAAAGCCAGGGGTTACCGTCCGGCCCTAATGTTACCCGCCAATTGATGCCATCGAGCTTACCTGCATAAATATCATCACCAGGCCTTGTAGGAAACCAAATGATGTAATTCAGTTGCAATAGCACGTGTTCGCCAAAGCGGGTATGCGAAATCTTGCGGTAAAACGTGGGCTGATCGATGTCTACCGTTGGTTCGTTTTTCTCCCATCTAATTTTGCCGGTGTGATCATTTTCATCGACAACATCCACCTCCCATATCGGTGCAAAAGTGGCAAAAAGTTGCGCCAGCTCGGCATGGGTTGGCAGCGGAATTCCCAGAGGATTTTCCGAATCTTTCAGGATTGCGCTGATTTGCTGAGCACTCAGCCGCTTGTTAACAATTGAGGAACTGTCGGTAGTATGGGTTTCTGCTATCCAACGTTGCAATTTACCCTTAACCGGCAGCAATGTTAGCGGCGTGGCGAAAGTATCGTGCGTTCTATCATGCCATGCAGATATTCCGGCGCCAATCAAAGGTGCAGTAATCGGATAAAGGCCCAATAATTGCCACCAGCTCACATAATCATCCGGCACGCGGACAGCATCCCGCAACCGGTCACGCTGCTGTGGGTGCATAAGATCGATCATTATCAATAAATTGCGGCAGCTATTGAGCTCACCAAACACATCACTATTCAGCCGATCTTTAACTGAGGAAGGTAAATTGCGTAGTTCCAAGGCGCGACTGTGCGCATCCAGATCAGCCATATGATCAACCCATACTAACCATTGCGGTGATGCGTCGCTTAATTCGTGACTGAATGAAGCCAGTAGGCGCGTGGAACGAAGATAAGGAAAGTCCTTAATTTGCGATGATCCATGATCGCGTACACCTGAATAATCAATGGCGGCGTCAATATTTTCATATAAAGCACGGCACATTACCACGGTATTGCTTTTTTGCATGGAAACGGTATCTCTGAATCCTGCAGTGATGCAGCCAGTAAGCAATAGCGCAGACATTGCAAGAAAAATTCTGACCATGATTAGATGTGGGTGAAGCAACGAAAAATACGCATAATAATTCCCTCCTCACACGCCATTTATTGGTATTAGCACTGCTGCCCGCGCCGATGCCGCTGTAACTGACAATTAAGTATACGCGCAAATCTATCGCATCCACTAGCGTTTGAATCAAGTGGCTTTTATTGTCAAAAGGAATAGGCTAAGATCCTTGTTAAGATAACAGGGCGTAAACAAAACGTTGCACTAATAACTCTGCAACAAACTACTCACGGTACTATCAGAACCTGAAGCTATAATGCAATTATCTAATTCCTAAGGAGAAAAAAATGGCATTCCATATTTTCCACATTAACGAAGTATATTCAAATGCCGATGGCACGGTTCAATTTATTGAATTCGTGGGAGATGCTGATGGCCAACACTTATGGGCGGGGCACGCCATTAATTCAGCACCTGATTCCCAAAGCAGAGCTCAAGTGTATTCTATCGGCACTGATCTACCCAGTGCATCGACTAATGGAAAATCTGTATTAGTTGCGACTCAGGGGTTTGCGGATTTGGGTATTGTGACGCCTGATTATATTATTCCGAACGGATTCTTATATACCGGCAGCGGTATTGTAAGTTTTCCGGGTATGGTTGGAGGTTCGATAACGTATACCCAACTGCCGACCGATGGGACATCGTCACTCAACCGCGATGGCTCAACGGGAACCAATTCTCCCACAAATTTTGCCGGAATTACCGGCACTGTTGTTTTGAGTGACGTGATCTCAGGAACTGATGGTGCGGATAATCTTGCCGGTACGGCAGGCGATGATGCCATCCAGGCTGCTGCGGGCAATGACACGATAAATGGAGGAACGGGGGATGATACATTGAACGGCGGCGCAGGAATTGATACTGCGGTTTATAGTACCACTCTGGAAAATTACTCAGTCTCCGGAGCGACAACACCTAGCGCTGATCTGAGTTTCAGTGTTTCCGGGCCGGATGGTAATGATACATTGTCTGAAATCGAACGAATCCGCTTTGCCGATAAGAATCTTGCCATTGATCTCAACAATGGACAGGCTGCAAACAGTTCGATCCGAATCATCGGTGCCGCATTTGGTCCGGCTACTATCGAAGAACATCCTGATTATGTGGGCGTCGGCCTTAATTTATTCGATTCAGGGCAAACCATGCTTAATGTTTCACAGCTTGCGGTTGATGTCATGGGTAACCTTTCCAATGATACATTTGTAGATACCGTCTATCAAAATGTGGTTGGCACAGCGCCTTCTGCAACGGATCATGATTTTTTTGTCGGCTTGTTGGAAAACGGAACCTATACCCAAGCGCAATTACTGGAAATCGCGGCCAACACCGAAGTTAATGCCGTAACTATCAATCTGGTGGGATTTTTATCAAGCGGTGTGGAGTTTGTGTAACGCATTTCTTTTGTTAAAGGCAGCATAAGCAGAAAAATAATGCTGATTTTCAGGCATACAATCGGTTAGAAATCCGATCGTATGCCTGCTACCAGCGCTCTTCCGGGCAGCGGTGCAAAATTCTTCAGGTAAGAAGAATGCAATCGCATTTCTTCATCTAGCAAATTTTTCCCTTGAACAAACAATCTTATGCCATTCGATCGTGTTTGTTTTAACACGTAACTTGCTTCAAGATTGAGTTGTGTATAACCCGCTGTATTGGTTTCAAGTTCGGCAGTCTTTTTTTGGGGCAATACGTGTATGGTTGTTAGATTGGATGCAAATCTACCCGATCGATAATTTAATTCAAATCCGAATCGCTGGGGTGTTACACGTGGAACATTACCGTTGCTATGACCTAACTTCCCACGCACATAATCTGTAAATAAACGCAAATCTAGAGTATCGGGCTTGAGCGTAAAAATGACTTCTGCTTCCGCACCATAAAAGGTTGCGCCAGTTTGCGCCAAATCCTGTAACAAAAAGCCGCCATTGAGATCAAGTTCCCCCTCCGGGTTAACACGATCGGCAATACCGTCGCCGTTAGTATCTGCATTTTTATAAAAAATATAATTGTTAAACCGGTTATAAAAAGCATTGACTTTCCATGTCATCAATCCAGAAGTTTTACGTAACGAAAAATCAAAATTATTATGCGCTTCTTTTTGTAACGTATTATCTCCAACCTGATACGTTGCAGTACCCCGGTGCGCTCCTTGGACATAGAGTTCTTCAATGGCTGGCGCTCGCTGTCCATGGATCGCCGCAAGGCCCAAGTGATAATCTCTAAAGAAATTCCAGGATGCGCCAATAGAGCCACTAAAAAGATCAAACGCACGTGACGGATCAAAATTATTTTGTGGGTTGCGTGTTGCATGTTCGTAACGACCACCGAATTCAAATCGCACATTCTCCCAGTTTTTTTCTTCAACCATAAAAACTCCGGTAGAACGCGATTTGGATACCGGCACAATGGCTTCTTCACCTAAAGCAGAAAACTTACGATCGCGAAATTGCACACCAAATAATCCATTCAAGGTTGCAATGGGAGAATGCAGAAATTCAACACGGGTCTCAAGTTCATGGTTCTTGAAGCGGGTTGCAACTTCTCCACTGCTTTCGATTTCTTTATGTTTATAATCATTATAGCCCGTCCGCACTTTAACCTTTTCAATGCCTGTAATGGGGTTATCCAATTCCCCAGACAGGTTATAGCGCGCTTGCACCTGATCAATACTGGCCATTTCAGGAGTAGGTATGCCGTACTTGCTTTCCATCAATGCAATAGATCCGCCCAGAAACCCTCGCTCTCCAATGTATGAACCGCCACCAGACAATCCCTGCGTATCAACTGCGCTATTTCTAACAATATTTTTGTTGCTAAAACCATGCTCACCATCCTGATTGCCTGGCGCGTTACGGATTGGTGAAAGACCACTGATATCGGCTTGCCCGGGAACTGTATAGTCATCGGTTTTGCGCTTAAAAGCGCCCAAGCTCCAGGACATCTGACCAAAACTTTTGTTAACGTTAAAAGATCCAGCTTTTTCCTCAGTAGCGGTATTGCCACGAATTTCTGCATTGCCTTCCGGATTTTTAAACAATCGTGTGGGGATACGGTCATTTACAACATTGACAACACCACCCGTTGCACCTCCGCCGTAGAGTAAAGTTGCCGGCCCGCGAAGAATTTCAATTTGTGAAGCATTCAGTGTTTCTACCGTGACTGCATGATCCGGACTGAGTGATGATACATCTAATGCACCAATACCATTTTCTAAGACTTGAATACGCGGTCCATCCAGAGCCCGAATAATTGGCCGGCTTGCACCGGGCCCAAAAAAGCTTGAGGTAACACCCAATTCATTAGATAAAGTATCCCCCAAACTTGTTTCCCGCTTGCGGCGGAGATCATCACCTTGCAATACAGTAACCGGTTGCGCCATTTCAAGTTCAGTGCGGTCCTTAAATGGTGATGCCGTAACTGTAACACCTGGTAGCTTAGTCGTAGGGGTAGGATCTGCAGCATAAATATCCGAAGTATGCAGTACAGTCATAATTACCATACCCATTACTACTAAAGAGAATCTTGACGAATCACACAAGCAAGCAAGACTAGGATGCTCTGAATTTACCGCAGTGCACCATCTCATACTTTATCCTTGCTGCCCTTTAACTCTAAAAATCCACTTTCGATCATTTTCATACGAGCTATCAAGATACGAGAATTTTTATGTATCGATTAATCATTGGATTTTTCTTGGATGTCATTTTAATGATATGATATGTTATATCATATCCGGCATCAAGAATTTTAGTTAGCGAGAAAAGAAAGTTGCAGCATCTTCCTGGTTGACTTGTATCAATAACGAGGGAAAGGATATTATTAAGCTTTTAAACTTATTAATTAATAACCTATTAAAACTAAACCGTATTTATGCAAATAATACACAGTAAGTACCCTATAAGCTTACGTATAGCCTGTTTTACTTTTTAAGTGACTGGAATTCAAACAAAATGTCAGAGGATATTGATCGAATCATCCAAAAATCCTACGAAGCTTGCGCTTTAGCGGGCGTTAAGTTAACAGACAAGCGCAAAAATGTACTCGTGGTACTGCTAGGTTCTTCCACACCTCTATCCGCGTATGAAGTCGTTGAACGCTATAAAACACAATTTGGTGAAATGCTGCCGGTTATGTCCGTTTATCGCATGTTGGATTTTCTGATTCAAGAAAAATTAGTACATAAACTGGAAACAGCAAGTCAATATATGTCTTGCGCGCATATTGCTTGTGATCATCAACATGAAACCCCGCAGTTTCTAATTTGCGATCACTGTGGCAGCGTTAAGGAGATTGGGATAAAGAAACATATCATGGCTGAGCTGGAACGTAGCATTCAAAATACTGGCTTTGCATTGGCCCACCAGCAACTAGAATTACATGGAGTTTGTAAACATTGTCAGGATAGTTCAATGTAACAAGTTAACTAATTCTTTGTTTCTTCTAAAGAATTACATGGAACCTGTTGAAGCTCTTGCGAAGCATTATCCCAAGCTAATGAATGGTAATCGAAACCATTCCTGATGGTAGGTTTGATGATGTCAAAAAACGGCGATATATCGAAATCACGCGGTGTATATAAGCTGTAATGGCGAATATGATAAATCTCTGCGTAGCAGTCATCATGCATCGGATCATCCGACCAAGTACGCTGGATCTCAGGTAATATTGGATAACGCACTGATTCAAACGCTTGCGCAATCAAGGTTGAGCAGATAGCACGTGTGGGATCACCGCTGCCAAGAGCAAGTAAGCGCCTGCGAAATCGAGTAGGAATTGGAGCAGTTGGCAATAAATAACGCAAAAGATCAAAAATATTTTTAAGATCATACCGATGACCGAGACGTGCAATGACAAAATCCACAACTCGTTTACGATCCTCATCATTCAAACCGACAGGACGGCAAATTCGTGTATGCATTGCTGCATACTCTGCCAGCGGCACCGCTCGAACACCTTCCTTCAAGTCCGCCTCGACCAGTACACGCGGTAATTGCCAAGGTGATTCGGAAGGTAATGCATTACCGATGAAAAGTGCAGCGTGCGACCAAGTCGATTGCGTAAGATATTTAATAGCGACACTCACACGCGTATTTCCGTCAATCAAAAGGATATCGCCAGGCTGCAAATTTGCTAAAAGCTGTTCTTGACTAACAATTGCAACCTGTGTGCTCTGCCGTACAGGCTTAGTTAAAAATCGAGCCAATCCATGTCCGATACGTTCAGCTATCTGCCCCATCGATGTTTCCTTACGACTATAACGAATGTCTCCGACTATTAAATACCGGTAACTGTACTCAATATTATGCGAGATAATACAAAATCCATGAAGCCAATAAATAATACAAAGAAAGTGTTCTCTACCAGCTTACTTCTATTATAGGTATCTACACTACATTTTGTGATGAATCATTCAGTGATTTTATTATGCACGAACACTTTTCGCACTTAATCGCTATATTCATTTCCGGCATCGTTGTGACAGTTTGCGTGGTGTTGCATTATGAAGCATTGCGTTTCTTGAGCAGTACCGTAGGGATGCACGTGCATAAACGTATAGGCGTCCTGGTCGTGATGCTCGGATTGTTGGCGGCACATGTACTGGAAATAATCATTTTTGCCTTGGGTTATATGGCCATGCAAAAAAGTACTGAATTAGGTCATATTGCCGGAATCAGCGAAGGAAATCTATTTGATTTTATTTACTATTCTTCTGTGGTATATACCACTGTAGGATTTGGTGATCTGGTACCTGCTGGAGCCATTCGTATACTTAGTGCTGCTGAGGGATTAGCAGGCTTGGCCATGATTACTTGGTCAGCGTCTTTTACTTTTCTCGCAATGCAACGCTTATGGCCGCACCTTTTAACAAAATCTGATAACGATCCAAGAAATTAAGCAACAGAAATCAATTCAGTTAGCGGTTACTATAAAGCTTTTAAAAACGCCGCATACAAACGGGATTTATTGCTCAGCCGGAATTTTTCCTTCCAAACTTTTAATTTTTTCAAAGATCGCTTCCCTTTCGCTTTCCAGTTCCCTATAGCGCGTATAGAGGCGATCTAGATCTGCAGTATAATTTTCCATTCGCTCTTTCTTTTCCTGCCGGCGCCGCTGAAGGTCTTCGTAATTTGGAATCGGTATGCTTTTCCCGGTCAGGTCGATGGGAATGCTTTCCGGGGATTCCTGCATCTCATTTTTGCGCAATTCCTGTGTCATGAGAAATTGTTGATAAGTTGCCTGCGATTCCTGCGCAACCCGTGCCATAGTTTGTTCAAGCTGAATAATTTCGGGGTTTTTTGCTTCAGGCGCTTGCGCCAGGACATTGATAGAAATTATGAGCGACAATGCAATGATGAGTGGATACATAGTCAAACCAAATCTTGAAATAAATAGGTAAGCATACCGTGTTCTATTACAATCTTTCAAATATAGCCGCGATACCTTGACCGCCGCCGATACACATGGTGACCAAAGCAAATTTGCCATTACGGCGCTGCAATTCGTATAGGGCTTTGATCGTCAGAATACTGCCCGTGGCGCCAATGGGGTGACCCAATGCTACAGCACCGCCATTTGGATTGGTTTTTTCCGGGTCAAATTGTAATTCTTTTGCAACTGCGCAAGCTTGTACCGCAAAAGCTTCATTAGATTCGATGACATCGATATCGGAAATTTTAAGGTTGGCGCGGCGTAACGCATTTTGTACCGCAGGTATCGGGCCGATCCCCATCAATTTGGGATCAACGCCGGCATGACCATAAGCGACCAAGCGCGCCATGGGTTTCAAATTGCGTTGCTCTGCCACGCTGCTTTCCATCAAAACTAGCGCAGCAGCACTGTCATTTATTCCGGATGCGTTACCTGCTGTCACAGTACCATCTTTCTGAAAAACCGGTCGTAATTTTGCCAAACTTTGCACACTCGTATTTTGACGCGGATGTTCATCAATATCGAAAATAAACGTTTCTTTGCCAGTGGATATTTCAATGGGCAAAATTTGCGTCTTGAAGTAGCCTTTGTCGATAGCAATTATGGCGCGGCGGTGGCTTTCTGCTGCAAATTTGTCCTGCTCTTCCCGGCTGATTTGCCACTTGGCCGCAATATTTTCAGCAGTGACTCCCATGTGTACTTTATCAAAAGGATCGGTCAGTGCACCTACCATCATATCCACGGTGCTGCCATCATTCATGCGTTGCCCCCAACGCAGTGCCGGCAATAAATAACCGCCTCGGCTCATCGATTCAGCCCCGCCTGCTATGGCTACATTCGTATCATTGAGTAAAATGTTTTGGCTCGCTGAGATGACAGCCTGCAAACCGCTGCCACACAATCGATTCACGGTAAGTGCTGAAACATGTTGCGATAATCCGCCATAAAGGC
>WBZL01005710.1_pt1 | contig 10205 bp, 8 predicted proteins | sample 5204291 | NCBI WGS metagenome assembly WBZL01 (sample SAMN12344345, study PRJNA552823) | activated sludge metagenome | biome: Activated sludge suspended growth; feature: Nitrification reactor; material: Wastewater; isolation source: activated sludge from nitrification reactor of wastewater treatment... | reverse complement strand
AAAGAGAAGGAGAAAGAGAAGCAGGACCAGGACCAGCAAGAGAAGCAGGACCAGGACCAGCAGGAGAAGCAGGACCAGGACCAGCAGGAGAAGCAGGACCAGGACCAGCAGGAGAAGCAGGACCAGTCGAAGCCGCAGGGGCAGGAGCCGCAGCCGCAGCCGACCCAGCCGCAGCAGCTCGATCGCGCCGACCTGGACAAGGCCCTCGAGCAGCTCGACGCGGAGGATCCCTTCACGCTCGGGCGGCCGCTCGCCCGGCCGATGCCGGTGGAGAAGGACTGGTAGCGCGATGAGTCGCCGACGCCACGACGCTCGCCCGGCTACCCTGGTCGCGGGGTCAGGTCTCGGTGATCATGTCTTGGAAGACATGTCGCCGGGGGCACGAGGCTGGAGCCGCCGCGGGCTCCTGGCGGCGCTCGGGGGCGGCGCGGTCGTGGCGGCGGCGCCGGGGCTCGCGCGGGCCGCTGGACATGTGTCGCTCTCGACCACGCTCGGGCGGCCGACCACCGAGGTCGGCGAGGCGGTGGAGCTGATCATCGAGGTGAGCCGCCAGGACGGCGGCGACGGGCTGCCAGAGCCGATCCTCCCCGACTTCCGGGCGATGGGGATCGCGATCGAGGGGCCGCGCACGGGCTACAACCAGCGGACCTCGTGGGTGAACGGGCGGCGCTCGTCGAGCGTGACGCAGAGCTACGTGTACTTTCTGATCCCGAGCCGCCCAGGGCGCTTCGAGATCGCGGTGACGGCGAGCGCCGGGGGGACGACGGTGCGTCCGCCGGCGATCCCGACGCTCGAGGTCACGGGCGCGGCGGCCTCGGCGGAGCCGGTGGCGGCCGAGGCGGGCGCCCGCCCGCAGGAGGCGCAGGGGGATGTCTTCGTGTGGGCGACGGTCGACAAGGCGCAGCTCTTCGTCGGCGAGCAGCTCACCTACGACCTCGAGGTCTACGAGCGCGTTCGCTTCCAGAACATCCACCTCCGCGAGCTGCCGGGCTTCCAGGACTTCTGGAGCGAGGAGCTGCCGGAGCGGACGATGCGGAACGAGGTCGTCGGCGGGGTCGCGTACCGCGTGCACCCGGGCCTCCGCCGCGCGCTCTTCCCCCAGCGGGCGGGGACGCTGACGATCACGGCGGCGCAGGTCGGCGTGGGGCTCCGTCGACGGGTGAGCGGCCAGGCGCTCGGGGTCGAGGTGCTGCCGCTGCCGGCCGAGGGGCAGCCGCCAGGGTTCTCGCCGAACAACGTCGGGTCGTTCACGATCGAGGCGAGCGTGGATCGCAAGGCGGTGAAGGTCGGTGAGCCCTTCACGCTGACGGTGATCGTCCGCGGCGAGGGGAACATCCGGGCGATCGACACGGGGACGTGGCCCGAGCTGCCAGGGATGCGCCGCTACGACCCGAAGGTCGAGACGCAGGTGGTGATCGGCGAGCGCTTCGGCGGGCTCCGTCGCCACGAGTTCCTGGTGATCCCCGAGGTCGCCGGCGAGGTGACGATCCCGGCGCACGCGTTCGCCCACTTCGACCCCGCGCGGGCGGCCTACGAGGTGGCGCGGAGCGAGGCGCTGACGATCACGGTGACGGAGGCGCCAGGGAGCGCCGGGGCGCCGCCAGCGAGCGCCGCGCCGGCGGCCGCCCCGACGCCGGCGAGGTCGGGCGGCGATGACCTCCTCGCGTCGATCCAGGCGCCTCCGTCGCTGCCGCGCGCGTCGGCGACGGAGCGCTGGCTCTCGCACGAGCGCTGGGCGACGGGGATGATCGGCGCGCCCGCGGTGGCGGCGGCCGGCTGGCTCGTGGCGGCGCTCGTGCGGCGGCACGGCGGGGACTCGGCCTCGCGGGAGCGGGCGGCGCGGGCGGCCCGCCAACGCGCGCTGATCAAGGAGGCGGAGGCGGGGGTGAGCAGCGGCGAGGGCTTTCACGCCGCGGTCGCGCAGGTCCTCCAGGGGCTCGCGCTCGAGCGCGCGGGCGCGGAGGGGGAGGGGCAGCCGCGGCGGGGGCTCCTCGAGCTGCTGCGGCGGCGTGGCTGCGATCCGGTCGAGGTGAGCCTGCTCGGCGAGCTCCTCGACCGCTGCGACGCGGCCCGCTTCGGCGCCGCGGGCGAGAGCGCGGGGGACCGCCGCGAGGTGCTGGAGAAGGCGCTGCGGCTGGTGCGTGGCTCGTCGCTCGCTCGCGGGAAGGGGGACGCGTGAGGGGCTCGCTCCTGCGGGTCGCGGTCGCCGTGCTCGCGCTCGCGTGGGCGCCGAGCCGCGCGCGCGCCGACGTCGTCGACGACGCGTTCGCGGCCGGCAACGCGGCGGCGCAGCGCGGCGACTGGGCGGCGGCGGTGGGCCACTATGAGGAGGCGGAGCGCCTCTTGCCGGGCCGCGCGGCTACCCTCTCCTTCGATCTGGGGACCGCGTACGCGCAGCTCGGCGACCTGGGGAGGGCGACCTATCACCTGCGCCGGGCGCTCCAGCCGGAGGCGGAGCCGGGGGTGGAGGTGGCGGAGGCGGCGCGGCGAAACCTCGGGATCGTCCGCCAGCGGATGGAGGTGGCGGCGACCCAGAGCGGCGCGCAGCTCGACCGGCCTGAAGGGTGGTGGGATCTCCTCCTCGCCGCGGTGCGGGCGCCTCTCTTCGCGTGGCTCTCCCTCGGCGCCGGCTGGGCGGCGGCGGTGGTGCTGGCGCTCCGCTGGCGGATCCGTGGACGCGGGGCGGCGGCGGCGACGGGCAGCCTCGCTTCGGTCCTCGGCGTCGCGTTCGTGGTCCTCGGCGGCCTTCATGGGGTCGCCGTCCGCGGCGAGCGTCAGGCGCCGCAGGCGATCGTCTTGCCCGCTCAGGCCGAGGCCCGCGAGGCGCCGGGGAGCCACCGCCGGCGCGCCTTCACGGTCCAGGGCGGCAGCCGGGTGCGTGTGGTCGCGCGGGTCGCCGGCTGGAGCCAGATCCGCCTCGGCGGCGGTCTGGAGGGGTGGTTGCCCGAGGGCGAGCTCGGCGCGCTCGACGGCGAGCGACGCTGAATTCGCCCGCAGCGGTCGGGCCTCCGCGCGTCGACGCGCCCGAGACGAGGGGCCGGACGCGGGTGCGCGCTCGGCTCCTGGAGCCGGCGCGGCCGGATGACGGACGACGCGAGCTCGACGTCTGCGATGTCTGACGGCCTCCTCACTGTGCACGCTGCGAGCCGTCGGTCGTGTCGGTGGAGCGACGATCGCCTACATCGTCCTCGGCCTCGTCGTCGCGGCCGCGCGGTCCACCTCGAAAATGGCCGTGGCGCGGCCACCCTGCGCGAGATAACCTGTCGAAGTCGTGCTCGCTGTTCTCGCCACCAAGATCCGCAGCACTGGCAATGTCCAGGGGTCGACCGCGGCCGTGGTGGGGAAGGCGTACGAGGGCTTCCTGATCTCGGAGCCGGTGGTCGGGCGGGGGATGGTCATCTTCCGCGATCCGAACGGGCGACGGATGGTGACGACGCCGGTCCGGCGCATCCTCACCACCCCCGAGGGGCGGCTGATCTACGTCGAGACCGAGAACAGCATCTACCGGCTCGCCCTCCTCGACACGCAGCGCGAGCCCGCGAGCGCGACCGGCTGAGGCCGGGCTCGCGCGGCGGCGGCCGGCGGAGACTGTCTGGAAGGACAGGTCGTGGTGGCGCTCAGGATCGCCGCTGGTAGACGTTGACGCGGAGATACTCGCCCTCGGCGTGGCCGGGCATCACCGGGTGATCTGGACCTGGCCCGAGAGCCAGGATCTTCGACCACCGACCGGCGAGGCCGGAGACCGCGGCGTCGAGGTGCTCGCGGCCGAGGTGATGGGAGCACGAGCAGACGACGAGGTGGCCGTGGGCGGCGACGCGGGGGGCGACGTTGGCGAGGCAGGCCGCGAGGGCCCGGGTGGCCCGCGGGAGGTCGCGGGCGGAGCTGGCGATCCGCGGGGGGTCGACGACGACGGCGCCGAAGGGGCCGCGGAGGGCGGGGTCGTCGAGGGGGCCGAAGATGTCGCCCTCGACGAAGTCGACGCGCTCGGCGACGCCGGCGCGGGCCGCGTTGGCGCGGGCGAGGTCGAGGACGCGGCGGCTCTGATCGAGGCCGACAGCGCGGACGCCCTCGCGCGCGGCGTGGATGGCGAAGCCGCCGACGTGGCAGCCGAGGTCGAGGAGGGGGCCGCCGTGGGCGGCGGCGAGGCGGGCGACGAGGCGACGGTTGTCGCGCTGGTCGAAGTACGCGCCAGTCTTCTGGCTCGGCGGGGCGGGGACGCGGAAGGGGAGGCCGTGCTCGAGGAAGTCGAGGTGCTCGCGGCCCTCGGGGAGGAGGGGCGCGGGGGTGAAGCCCTCGCGCTGGGCGGCGGCCTCCGGGGTTATGACGAAGAGCTCGCCCGGGGTGCGAGGGCGGAGCCAGGCGACGATGGCGGGCTGGCGCGCGGCGATCGCCGCGGTGGTGATCTGGACGACGCGGTCGTCGCCGTAGCGATCGACGACGAGGCCGGGGACGCCGTCGCCCTCGCTGTTGACCTCGCGGACGCCGGTGGTCGGCTCGGCGGCGAGGCCGAGGCGCTCGCGGGCGGTGATGGCGGCGTCGAGGCGCTCCTCCAGCCAGCCGGCGGGGGGCTCGGCGGGGCCCCACGCGACTACGCGGGCGGCGATCTCCGACTCGGGGGAGAGGAGCGCCCAGGCGATCGCCTCGCCGCGGGGGTCGGTGACCAGCGCCAGCGAGCCGGGATCGGGCGGGCCCCAGATCTTGGCGATCTGACGGCGACGGATCCACGGCCCCTCGCTCGGCTCGTGGCGCTTCTGATCGCGGCGGAGTTCGACCCGGGTCGGCACGGCGCGCATGCTAGCAGGGTCGCTGGCGGCGACGAGGGCTAGCGAGCGCCGCGGGGAGCGGTCGGATGGCCGGGGCGGGGCGCTGCGCGGCCCTCGGCGGACGAGGTCGTGCTCGCCCGGGTTCTCCGCTATCTTCGCCGCGCTGATGCTCCCCCTGGTCGCCGCCCTGCTGGCGTTCACCCTCGCCGCGCCCGCCTCGCCCGCCGCGCCCGCCGCAGCGGCGCCGAAGGGCCGTGGCAACCCGGTGCTCGCTCGCGGCGTGCGGACGCCGGTGGTCGGCGTCGCCGCGGCGGTGCGGATGGGGGTGCTGGTCGGCAACGGCGGCGTCTTCGTCCAGCCGCCGCTCGGCTTTGGCTTCGGCCTCGACCTCCGCTACCACGCCCTGCCGATCGGCGCCGCGCGCCTCGGCTTCGAGCTCCAGGCCGGGCACGACCGCTTCGGCGATCGCCGCTCCTTCGTCGTCGATCAGGACGGGGTGCCGACGACGGTCGTCCGGCCGCTCCTCCTCAGTCACACGGACCTGACCCTTGGGCCATCCTTGCAGATCCCCGCTCGCGTGCTCTTCATCGAGCTCGGGGGGGGCGTGGGCCTCGCGGTCTCGTCGTTCCGCCGGCCGTGGAGCGAGCGCCCGCAGGACGACGAGCAGGTGGTCGGCTACGACGCGCTGGTGCGCGGCGACGCGGCGCTGGCGATCCCGATCGTCCGCGACCAGGGGATCCGCCTCGGCGTCGCGGTCAACAAGATCTTCTCGAAGAGGCGGGTGATCGGCGATCCGAGCGATCCGGCCGCGACCCCCGACACCGCCGTCTTCGACCTCTACCTCGACGTCGTCCTCGCCTATCAGGCGTGGTTCTGAGGAGAAAGCCCGTGGCGATGGAGCTCGTGCCCCACCCGACCCGCAAGGCCCCGCAGGGGCCGGTCTGCGCGGTGATCATGGACGGCGTCGGCCTCGGCGCCGGCGACTTCGGCGACGCGGTCGCGCGCGCCTACACGCCCACCCTCGACTGGCTCCGCGGCCTGCCGTCGGCGACCAGCATCCTCGCCCACGGGGTCGCGGTCGGCCTGCCGAGCGACGCCGACATGGGCAACTCGGAGGTCGGCCACAACGCGCTCGGCTCGGGTCGGGTGGTCGATCAGGGGGCGAAGCTTGTCTCCGAGGCGATCGCCTCCGGCGCGCTCTTCCGCGGCCCGGCCTGGCAGGAGGCGGTCGCCCGGGTGCTGGCCTCGGGCGAGGCGCTCCACTTCCTCGGGCTCCTCTCCGACGGCAACGTCCACAGCCACATCGATCACCTGCTGGCGATGCTGCGGGCGGCGGCGGCGGCCGGGGTCCCGCGCGTGCGCGTGCACGTGCTCACCGACGGCCGCGACGTGCCGGGGCGATCGGCGCTGGGCTACGTCGACCGCCTGGAGGCGACCCTCGCCGAGCTCTCGCAGGGGGGCCGCGACTACCGGATCGCCTCCGGCGGCGGCCGGATGCACCTCACGATGGATCGCTACGAGGCCGAATGGGCGATGGTCGAGCGCGGCTGGGCGGTGCACGTCCGCGGCGAGGGGCGGCGCTTCGCCAGCGCCCACCAGGCGATCGAGGCGCTCTACGCCGAGACCGGCGGCGACGATCAATTCCTGCCGGGCTTCGTGATCGCCGACGAGCACGGGCCCGTGGGGCCGATCCGCGACGGCGCGGCGGTGATCCTCTTCAACTTCCGCGGCGACCGGGCGCTGGAGATCAGCCGCGCCTTCGAGGACGAGGCCTTCGACAAGTTCGCCCGCGGCCCCCGACCGGACGTCCTCTTCGTGGGGATGATGCTCTACGACGGCGACCTCAGGGTCCCGCGCCACTTCCTGGTCGATCCGCCGGCGATCGACCGGACGATGGGCGAGCTCCTGGCGGCGGCCGGTCGGCGGCAGCTGGCGATCTCCGAGACCCACAAGTTCGGGCACGTCACCTACTTCTGGAACGGCAACCGCAGCGGCGCCTTCGACCCGGCGCTCGAGACCTACGTGGAGATCCCCTCCGACCTCGGGCCGATCGAGCACCGCCCGTGGATGAAGGCGGCCGAGATCACCGACCGGGTGATCGCGGAGATCGCCGGCGGGCGCCACGACTTCATCCGCCTCAACTTCGCCAACGGCGACATGGTCGGCCACACCGGCGACCTGCGGGCGACCATCCAGGCGGTCGAGGCGGTGGACCTCTGCCTGGCCCGCCTGGTCCAGGCGGTGACCCGGGCGAAGGGGGCGCTGGTGGTGACCGCCGACCACGGCAACGCCGATCAGATGTTCGACCGCCGCGCCGACGGCTCCTTCCAGGTGCGGACCAGCCACAGCCTCAACCGGGTCCCCTTCGTGGTGGTCGACCCGCGCGAGAAGGGCGGCGGCCCCCGCCTCGCGTCGCCGGCGCGGGCGGGGCTCGCCAACGTCGCCGCCACCTGCCTGGAGCTCCTCGGCTTCGGGGCGCCCGCCGGCTATCAGCCGAGCCTCCTCGCCCCGTGAGCGACCGCGCCCGCGCCGCCGGCGTGGTCCGGCGCGGCGCCCGGGGCCACCCGTTCCCGCCACGGCCGCTCTTTGCTACTGTGCGCGCCACACCCCGGAGATTTGCGATGTCCGAGCTGCGCCTGACCCCGAAGACCTCCCTCCTGGCCCTGGCCCTCGCCGTCACCGCGGCCGCGGCGGGATGCGGCGACAAGGGCGGCTACGGCGGTGGCAAGAAGTCGCCGATGATGAAGTGGCTCGAGTCGCCGCGGAATGGCACGGTCGAGGGCAACTTCATCAAGATCCCGAGCCTCGGCGTCAGCCAGGAGATCCCGGAGACCCGCTACGTGTTCAAGAACTGCCACGAGCCGGTCCACAGCCCCGAGGGCGACGAGAAGTGGGTCCCGGTGATCCGCTGCTCGAGCACCCCGCCGGAGTCGGGTGACGACTTCTCGCAGGGCGGCTCGGGCGACTCGGACGCGATCGCCCTGACCTTCTACCTCGCCAAGAAGGACCGGCCGATCGACGAGCGCGCGGTCGCCTACTTCCGCAACGAGCTCTCCGAGAAGGGCTACACGGTCGAGGACATCTCCTTCAACGACTCGTACTTCGACAAGAAGGGGCTCTACTTCAAGCTCCAGCTCGTCGACGAGAACGGGACGCCGACCCGCGAGATCGTCCGCTTCATGTTCCCCTACGAGGACGTGGTCTTCATCGCCAACATGGACTACCCCTTCGGCGACTCCCGCTCGGTCCATCGCGACTGGGAGTCGATCATGTGGTACTTCAAGTTCACGCCGCCGGCGGTGGGCAAGTAGCCCGCGGCGCCGCCGAGTCGGCGCCGGAGGACGCGGAGAGGCCCCGGGCGGTGTTGCCGACCGGGGCCTTCGTCTTGGTCGTCGGCGGGCTCAGGCGGCGACGCGCATGGAGGTCTCGCCGTCGGCGGTGCGGCGCATCGCGTCGAAGCCGTCGAGCTCGAGGGTGCCCCGGCCGGAGGCGGCGCGCTCCTCGACCAGGGCGGCGAGGTTGTCGCAGGTCGTGTGGTCGACGATCGAGACCTGGTCCGAGAAGTGGAAGACGACGCGCTTGGCCTCGGCCGGGACCTGGTCGAGGGCGCGCGAGACCTTGAGGGTGTTGAAGCAGACCAGCGGGCCGTTGAGGTGGACGTGGAAGTCGGTCCCGTCGAGCTCGGTGCGGCCGATCGGCGAGGCGAACATGCGCCCGAGCATCTTCGGCAGGAGCCCGAGCACCTCGCCGACCGAGGACTCCTCGCCCCGGTGGCTGCCGACCGTGCGAGCGGTGAAGTAGGCGTCGACGAAGAGCTGGATGAGGGTGCCGATGACGATCCCCCAGAGGAGGTCGGTGAGGAGGGTGGCGAGGATGGTGAGCGAGAAGACGAGGAGCTCCTCGCGGCCGGAGTGGGCCATGTGCCGCCACACCTTGGGCTCGCACATCTTCCAGCCGGTGAAGATCAGGACCGCGGCGAGGGCGGGGAGCGGGATCAGCCGGATCGCGTCCTTGGCGACCGAGAGGAAGAGGATCAGGAAGATCGCGTTCGAGAAGTTGGCCCAGAGGGTGCGGCCGCCGGCGACGATGTTGACCTTGCTCTTGACGCCGCCGGGGATGATCGTGAGGCCGCCGATCAGGCTCGAGGCCATGTTCGAGAGGGCCATGGCGAGGAGGGTGCGGTTCGGCTCGGAGCGGCGCTTGAAGGGGTCGATCTTGTCGATCGCGGCGGCGGTCGCCAGCGACTCGACGCCGTCGATGAGGGTGAGGGTGATGACCACGCCGAGGACGGGGAGCCAGAGGTCGTGGTTGGTGAAGACCTCGCCGAAGTGGGGGACCTGCATGCCGTTCTTGAGGATGTCGTCCGGGATCGGCACCAGGTACTTGGGGTCGAGGCCGAAGGCGATCCCGAGGAGGACGCCGATGACGACGACGGTGAGCTGCGGCGGGAGGCGCCGGATGAGCGGGAGCTTGGCGCCGATCTTGCCAGCGAAGGCGAAGAGGAGGACCAGGCAGGCGAGGGCGATGCCGAGGTTTTCGCCGTGGATCTCGGCGACGCGGCGCGGTGCCTCGACGAGGTACTCGAAGAACTCGTGGGCCTCGAACTTGACGCCGTAGATCTGCGGGAGCTGCTTGATGATGATGAGGAGGCCGATCGACGCGAGCATCCCCTCGACCACGGCGGTCGGGAAGATCGCGGCGAAGCGGGCGGCCTTGGCCAGGCTCAGCACCACCTGCACGCAGCCGGCGAGGAAGATCGCCACCAGCAGGAGGGGGTAGCCCTTGGCGAGGTCGCCGCCGCCGAGGATGGTCATACCGGCGAGGAGGGCGGGGGCGAGGCCGGCGGCGGGGCCGCTGATGGTCACGTACGAGCCGCCGATCAAGGGGAAGATGAGGCCGGCGATGATCGCGGATACGACGCCCGTGATCGGCGGGGCGCCGGACGCGACGGCGATGCCGAGCGAGAGCGGCAGCGAGACGATCGAGACGATGAGGCCGGCGACGAGGTCGTGGCGCCAGTGACGGAGCCCGGCGATCCCGTTCTGGGGCTTGATCATGGGTGTGCCCGCCGGGGCGCCCGAGGTCGGGGAGGTGTCGGCTTGATTCACGGGAGATCCATCTTCGGGACGCACGAACCTGCGCGGGCGCACGGTCGTGTCCACGATGCAACATGACTCGGGGGCTCGAGCCTTCGGCTCGACCCTAGCGCTCGCTCGCGGCCTCATGAGCCTGAATGCTATCGCGCTCGAATGGCGGCGAATGCAGCATCGCCGCGGTCGGTGAGCGGGCGCCTCAGCTCGGAGGCCCGCGCGCCTGTTTCTCGCTGGTCTCGGCGAGCAGGCACTGGGGGGGGGCCGGGCGCACGGCGAGTCGCTGCCATCGCCTGCCGACGAGGCTCGCGCACGCTCCCGTGAGGCAGAGACCAGACACCTACTGTGACGG
>WBZL01005707.1_pt1 | contig 10209 bp, 9 predicted proteins | sample 5204291 | NCBI WGS metagenome assembly WBZL01 (sample SAMN12344345, study PRJNA552823) | activated sludge metagenome | biome: Activated sludge suspended growth; feature: Nitrification reactor; material: Wastewater; isolation source: activated sludge from nitrification reactor of wastewater treatment... | reverse complement strand
CGAGTAGGGCGGGGCGGTCAAGAGCGAGCGCGCGCGGCCGAGAGGGGGCGCGCGCGCTCGGCCTCGCCGAGGGGCGGATCAGGGGTCGCGGGCGAGGTCGAGGACCTGCGGGGCACGGAGCGCGGGCCGCAGGCGGAGGCCGCGGACGAGGTCGACGAGGAGGCGGAGCCTCGAGAGGGGGCCGGCTGGCCCTTGGGACAGCTTATCGCTTGGGGCGGGCGTCGACGGCGTCGACGGCGACGGCGATCCGCCAGAGGTTGACGCCGACGCCGAGGACCGCGAGGAGGCGGGCGGCCATCGCCACCCAGGAGTGGCCGAGGCCGCCGGCGACGAGGGCGAGGGTGGCGGCGACGAGGGCGGCGGCGACCAGCCAGAGGGTGATGGCGCCGAGGGTGCGGGGGAGGGCCTGCGCCGCGCGGCGGAGGGCGCGGAGGATCACCCGCGGGTGGTAGCCGCGGGCGCCGGCGAGGACGACGTCGGCGCGGGCGAGGTCGACTACGTGGGTGAAGAGGGCGAGGCCGAGGGCGAGGACGATCGCGCGAGGGATGGCCGCGCCGACGCCGAGGAGGTCGAGGCCGAGGAGGCCGGCGAGGACGCCGCGGGCGATGAGGCCGTAGAGGGTGACGACGGCGATCGCGGGCAGGTGCCGGAGGGCGGCGGCGGCGACCTCGGGGGCGGTCGCGGGGGCGGCGAGGCGCCGGAGCACGCCGCCGGCGAGGACGACCTGGAGGAGGCCGCCGAGCACGGCGCTGGTGATCCAGGCGGCGGCGATGACGGCGAGGAGGGCGGGGGTGCCGACGAAGAGCTCGACGAGGGCGGGGAGGAGGGCGCCGTGGTCGGTGAAGGCGTGGGGGGTGAGGGTGCCCTGGACGGCGGCGCCCACGGGGGCGGCGAGCGCCTTGGCGACGGCGAGGTGGAGGAGGGCGAGGGCGAGCCAGAGGCCCGGGGCCCGGAGGACGCGGCGGAGGGCGCTCACAGGGCGAGCCCTCCGAGGATGGCGAGGGAGACCGCTTCGGAGGTCTGGCCGAGCGCGTCGGCGAGGGCGGCGGGCGGATCCTCGCCGGGCGCGTAGCGGAGGTTGTCGAGGCGGCGCGCCTCGAGGGCGAGCTTGTGGTCGGGGTCGAGCTCGGCGCGGCGGAGGCGGCGGCCCGGGAAGGTGAAGACGTGGTAGCGGCCCTGGCCGTCCCAGGTGAGGCGCTCGACCGCGCCTGCGGTGGTCTCGATCTCGAGCTCGATCGGCACCCGGAAGCCGCCGCGGCGCTCGACCACGACGATGCCCTCGATCGCGGCGTCGTCGAGCTCGCGGGCGGGCTTCTGCTGGTCCTTCGGGGGGTCGTCGCTGCCGACCAGGGCGCCGTGCTCGTCGCGGTGCCAGCCGGCGTCGCCGAGGCGGCGGCGGTTGTCGACGCGGGCGAGGGCGAAGTCGACCGACTCGGTGCCGTGGAGGGCTTGATCGAGGAAGTCGGCGACGCTCATGTGCACCGGCGGGGCGGGGCTGCCGCTCGGGAAGGTGAGGGTGGGGCCGAGGCCCTCGACGAGGGCGGCCGTGAGGTCCTGCTCCTCGGGGTGGCGGAAGCGCCAGCGGAGGGCGTAGGCGCGGAGGGCGTCGTCGAAGGCGTCGTTGCCGGCGAGGGCTCGGAGGGTGAGCATGAGCGCGGCGGTCTTCTGGTAGACGATGGTGCCGTAGCCGCGGTTGACGGCGAGGTAGGCGTCGGCGGGGCTGGCGACCGGGTCGAGGTCGGCGCCGCGGAGGAGGCTGAGGCGGACCACCTCGGGGTGGGCGACCGCCTGGTCGCCGAGGCGGACGACCCAGCCGCTGGGGCCGATCCAGTCCTCGAAGACCATGCCGTTGGAGAAGGTGTTCATGCCCTCGTCGAGCCAGGGCTCGCGGAACTCGTCGGAGGCGAGGAGGCCCTGGAAGTACTGGTGGCCGAACTCGTGGACGGTGGTCATCACGCCGGAGAGGCGCTCGTCGAGGCCGATGACGCCCCACCAGGGGCGCCGCTCGAGGATGTCGCTGGTGGTGAAGAGGGTCGGGTACTCCATGCCGCCGGCGCCGCCCGCGTCGTCGGGGACGTGGACGATCGTGAGGGTCGACCAGGGGTAGGGGCCGTAGCGCCGGTCCATGCTCTCGAGGGCGGCGATGACGGCGTCGAAGTGGGCGGCGGCGTCGGCCTCGCGCTCGGGCTGGAGGAGCTGGCGGATGGCGATCCCTCGCCACTCGGCGCGGCGCTCGACGAAGTCGGGGTCGGCGGTCCAGGCGAAGTCGTGGACCATCTCGGCGCGGTAGCGGAGGGTGCGCCGGCCGGCGTCGACGGACTCGCCGACGAGGACGCCGGTGGCGCCGACGACGAAGCGCTCGGGGATGTCGAGGGTGACCTCGTAGTCGCCGAAGTCGGCGAAGAACTCGCTGTTGAGGGTGAAGGTGTGGGCCTGCCAGCCGCGCTCGGGGTCGAGGACGCCGATCTTCGGGTACCACTGGCCGGCGAAGTGGAAGTCGCCGGCGTAGCCGGTGCGGGCGAAGACGTGGGGGAGGCGGGTGAGGAAGTCGATGCGGAGGGTCACGCTCTCGCCGGGGCCGACCGGCCTTGGGAGAGTGACGGACATCGTCGTCGGGTCCGGGTCCTCGCGCCAGGCGGCGGGCTCGCCCTCGCTGCCCTCGCTGGGGCCCGCGGGGCCGCGGGGGAGCACCCGCACGGCGCTGACGTCGATGTAGCCCCAGGCGCGGTCGTCGCTCTGGCTGTCGGCGCGGTGGCTGCCCCGCGACTCCCGCATCCAGACCGTGTCCTCGGCCCGGAAGGCGTTCATATAGAGGTGGAAGGGGAGGTCGCCGACGCTCCGGTTCGTCCGGTTGTGCCACGTGATCTCGGCGTGGCCGCGGATCTCGTGGCGCTCGTCGTCGAGGCGGGCGTCGATCCGGTAGTCGGCGATCCGGGCGGCCTCGGGGACCTCGCCGCGGCTCTCGGGGGGGCGGAGCGGGGGGGCGGCCTCCGCTGGGGCGGGGGGGGCGGCGGGCTCGCCCGCCGCACCGGCCCCGCCGGCGCTCACCACGAGGGCGATGAGGCCGGCGAAGGCGAGGTGACGGGGTCGCGACACGCTCCATCCCTACACCGCGGCCCCTCGCTCCGCAACCGCCGCCGCGGCGGGCGAGCGCGTACAATGCCGCCGACGATGGAGAGCCAGGCGATCGGCCACGATCTCGACGAGGAGGGGCTCACGACGCGCGCGCGCGCGCTCGGCTCGCTCCTCGTCGGCGGTGAGGTGCTCCTCCTCGAGGGGCCGATGGGCGCCGGCAAGACCACCTTCACCCGCGCGCTCGCGGAGGGGATGGGCGCCCTGCGGCCGGAGCGGGTGACGAGCCCGACCTTCGCGCTCTGCCTCGTCCACCCGGGGCAGCCGACGCTCGTGCACCTCGATCTCTACCGCCTCGACGGGGACCCGGGCGCCCTGGATCCAGGCGGCCCCGCCGGGGCGGCGGCCGAGTCCCTCGGCCTCGAGAGCGACGAGCTGGTCGGGCCGGATCGCGTGGTGGTGGTCGAGTGGCCCGATCGCTGGGCGTCGCCGCCGACCGACCACCTGCGGATCATCATCGATCGTCCCCAGGGGATCCTCTCGCGTCGGTCGCTGCGGGCGGTCGCCGGTGGGCCGCGATCGGCGGAGCTCCTGGGTCGCTGGATCGCCTCGAATCCGGCGTAGGGACGCGAATCGGGCCGAATCTGCCACAAGGGGCAGGTCGGCGGCGTGAGGGCGAGTTGGGGTCGACGGGCCGCGACGAGGCCCCCGCGGCGGGTCTACGCGGACGCGGCGGCCGCAAAAAATCGCGGCCCTTCGCCACGAAAGTGCTTCTCAGGCGCCACAGAGGTGGCATATGGTCGTTTCGGATCGACGGCCGGATGATCTGGCCGCAGGGATAGCGGTCCATTCACTGTCACTCGAACGCGCGAAGCGAGAGCAAGAAGACCATGGCAAAAGCAGCAGCGAAGCCCGAGAAACCGAAGGAGATCCTGACCGTCGGCAGCAAGGTCCGCGAGGTCATCAAGGAGGCGGGGCTCCGCAGCGACGGCGATCTCGTCGAGGCGGTGTCGAACAAGGTCCATGACCTGCTGAACAAGGCGATCGAGCGCTGCAAGGCGAACAACCGCAGCACCGTCCGCCCCTACGACCTCTAGTCGTGGCGACGCGCGACGCCCCGGCGTCGACGCCGAGAGCCGCCCCGGTGCGCCGAGGCGGCTCGTCTCGTTTCACTTCACTCCGCGGCCCCCCGAGGGCTACTTGACGCAGACCCGGACGTCGTCGACGCCGAAGGACTCGTCGTCGACCCCGCTGCCGAGGTTCGATCCGAAGTCGATCGCGGCCGCGCCCGCGACGTGCGGGGAGGTGGCGCTGATCGACACGAGGCCGTCCTTGTACTTGTCCCAGAAGCAGAGGTTGGACATCTGGTTGCAGGTGTTCGGGTCGCTGTGGAGGCAGACCTTGCTCCACACCTCGGCGCCGTCGACCCGGGCGTAGGCCTTCTCGCTGTCCCACGAGTCGATCGCGTAGTAGGTGGCCTCGAGGCGGAGCTCGGTGTGGAGGACGCCGAGGAGGTCGATGGTGGCGCCGACCGGGCCCTTGGAGAAGCGGCCGAGGATGGTGGCGCCGGCGCAGGTGGCGGTCTTCATGTTCGACCAGCCGTTGGCGTCGTTCTCGAAGTCGTCGTCGAAGACGCAGGTCCAGCCGCCCTTGGTCATGTCGCAGTAGACGGTGACGGGCGCCTCGCCGCCGGGCCCGTCCGGGTCGATCACGTAGTCGCCGTCGAGGGCGTCGACGTTGAGGGCGAGGACGCCGGCGCAGCTGGTGGCCTGGCAGATGCCCGCGAAGCAGTAGTTGCCGTTGCCGCACTCGCTGTTGAGCGCGCAGCAGGGGGTGCAGGGGCCGCCGCAGTCGCTCTTGTCCTCGCCCTGGTTCTGGAGGCCGTCGGCGCAGGTGGGGGCGACGCAGTTGTTCCGGCAGAAGTCGTCGTCGACCATGTTGCCGTCGTCGCACTCCTCGCCGGCCTCGGGGACGCCGTTGCCGCAGAGGGGAGGCGCGCCGGTGGTGGTGCCGGGGTCGGTGGTGGTCGTGGTGGGGTCGACCGCGGTGGTGCTCGCGTCGGTGGTGGTGGTGTCGACGGCGGTGGTCGAGCTGGTGCCGGTGGTGGTGTCGACGCCGGTGGTGCTGGTCGATGTGCCGGTCGTGTCGGCCGCGGTGGTGGCGGTGCTCGACGACGACGAGCCGGTCGCGGTCGAGCTGAGGCCGGCGGTCGGGCCGTCGGTGATCCCCTCGGTGGGGTCGCCGCAGGCCGGCGCGAGCGTGAGGGCGACGAGGGGGAGGGCGAGGGGGAGGGCGTGGAGCGATCGCATGGCCATCACTTGAGACAGACGAGGATGTCGTCGACGCCGAACGACTCGTTGTCGACGCCTTCGTCGAGCATCGCGCCGAAGGCGAGGTCGAGGCCGTCGGCGGCGTGGTCGGCGGTGATGTCGAGGGTGACGACGCCGTCCCGCCAGAGGGCGTTCTGGCAGAGGTTGCTCTTGTGGCCGCAGGTCTTGGAGTCCCAGATGTTGCACTGGGTGGTCCACACCTCGGCGCCGTCGACCTGCGCGTAGGCCTTCTCGTCGTCCCACGAGTCGAAGGCGTAGTAGGCGGCGCGGAGGCGGAGCTGCTGGTGCGGGATGCCGTAGGTGTCGACGGTCGCGCTGACCTTCTCGCTGCCGAATTTGCCCAGGACCTTGGCGCTGCCGCACGTGGTGGTGGAGGGCTTCGACCAGTCGGCGGCGCCGGCGTCGAAGGTGTTGCTGTAGACGCAGCTCCAGCCGCCGCCCTGCATGTCGCAGCGGACGGTGACGGGCTCGTCGCCGCCGGGGCCGTCGGGGTCGAGGACGTGATCGCCGTCGGCGGCGTTGGGGTCGGTGGCGAGGAGGTCGGCGCAGGAGACCGGCGCCTTGCAGATCCCGACCTTGCAGAAGTAGCCGGGGGCGCACTCGCTGTTGAGCGCGCAGCAGGGGGCGCAGGGGCCGCCGCAGTCGGCCTTCTCCTCGCCCTGGTTCAGGAGGCCGTCGCTGCAGGAGGCCAGGGCGCACGCGTTGGAGCACGCGTCGTCGTCGACCATGTTGCCGTCGTCGCACTCCTCGTCGCCGCCGACCTCGCCGTCGCCGCAGAGGCCCCCGCCCGAGGTGACGCCGGAGGTGTCGGCGGTGGTGACGGTGGCGTCGGTGGTGCCAGCGGTGGTGGTCGTGGTGGTCGAGGCGCTCTCGCCGGTGGACTCGCCCGAGCTCGCCGAGGCGGAGGCGCCGGTGGTGGACGTGGACGAGGAGGACGCGCTCGACGACGACGACGTGTCGGTGGTGGCGGTGTCGGCGGTGGTGCCGGTGGTGCCGAGGCCGGCGGTCGGCCCGTCGGTGACGCCCTCCTTGGGATCGGAGCAGGCAGGGACGACGGTCAGCGCGGCGACGAGGGCTAGCAGGGAGGCACGCATCGCAAGGATCGTATGGGGTCAGTATACGGGGCGCCCCCACGCGGACAAGTCGGCCCTCGGGCCCTCGTCGCGGTCGCCTTGGGGTCGTCGGCACCCGCCGCGGGGGTGGGGCGCGCTGGCGATCGAAGTTCCTGGCCTAGAGGACAGGTCACTCGACCGGCAGTGGCGGACGTCCGCCGACGCAGTGCAGGCCGAGGCCGCCGAGGGTCGGCGCGCAGGCGAGCGGGGCGAGCCCGGCGTCGCTGAAGAGGCGCTCGACCTCGTCGGGGGTGAGGCGGCCGGCGAGCGACGAGAAGGCGCGCCAGAGGACCATCGAGGCGGCGAAGCGGGCGGCGGCGAGGGGGGCGGCGGCGGCCTCGCCGAGGTGGTCGGTGGCCCCGACGGCGGCGCGGAGCAGGTCACCCTCGCGGGCGGGCTCCATCAGGACGACGCGGCCGCCCGGGGCGAGGACGCGGGCGATCTCGGCGAGGACGCGCGGGCGATCGGGGACGATGTAGAGGAAGCTGTGGCCGGTGACCGCGTCGAAGGAGGCGTCGGCGAAGGGGAGCGCGGCGGCGTCGGCCTCGAGGAAGCGGAGGCGCGGGAGGTGCTGGTAGTGGCGCTGGCGGAGCGCCTCGGCGCGGGCGATCATCGGCGCGGCGAGGTCGACGCCGACGACCTCGGCCGCGGGGCCGAGGGCCTCGGCGAGGACGAAGGCGCTGACGCCAGGGCCGGTGCCGAGGTCGAGCACGCGCGGGGCCTCCCACGCGGGGTCGAAGTGCTCGAGGAGGCGCTCGATGTGGCGCCGCCAGAGCGGCTGCTCGACGAGGGTGCGGTAGGCGAGGGCGCCGAGGCCGTTCTCGAAGATCCAGGTGCGGGCGCTCACCATCGCTCGACTCTGGGCGGCGAGGGCAGGGCGCGTCAAGCGGGTCCGCGGCGGGCCGGCTTCGGGGCGCGAGGGGGCGCGAGGGCGCCGTCGAGCCAGCGCGCGAGATCGGCGAGGAAGGCGGGGTCGACGACGCGAGGGCCGTCGGGGTCGAGGTAGCGGGCGGGGGCCGAGGTGCCGGCCTCGGGCTTGAAGAGGTGATCGAGGCCGGGGTAGCGGCGGACCTGGAGCTTCTTCTTGTGGCGACGCGCGAGGGCGACGAGGGCGGCGGGGTCGCGCTCGGGGTCGACCTCGAAGTCGCGATCGCCCTGGGCGAGCCAGAGGGGGCAGGGCGCGTCGGCGATCAGCGCCTCGGGATCGACGCGGAGGATCTCGCGGGCCCAGAGCGCCTGGTCGGCGAGCTCCGGGGGGACCGCGCTGCCGCTGCGGAGCGAGGCCATCAGGCGCTGGTGCTGCTCGCGCGCGGGCCGCTGCACCTCGGGGGGCATGGTGGCGATGTCGGCCTCGGCCTGGGCGTCGAGGAGCGCCGCGTAGGGGCGGCCGGGGGTGGCGAGGAGGGCGACGGCCGCGACGCCGCGGCCCTCACCGGCGAGCTGGAGGGCGCGCCAGCCGCTCTCGCCGTGGCCGACGATCGCGACGCGGGCCGGGTCGACCTCGGGCTGGACGACGAGCGTGCGGAGGGCTCGCCGGGCGTCCTCGAGCTGGCCCTGGTAGGTGATCGGCGCCTCGTCGCTCTCGCCCTGGCCGCGCTCGTCGAAGCGGAGGACGACGTAGCCGGCCTCGGCGAGGGCGTCGGTGATCGCGTGGCCGCCGAGGTCGACCGGCGGCGGGCCGGCGAAGCCGTGGCGATCCTGGCGGCCGTTGCCGGCGACGAAGAGGACGGCGGGCCGCGGGCCCTGGGCGGCGGCCCGCGGGATCAAGACCTCGCCGGCGAGGCGGGGCTCACCTGTCCTTCCAGGCAGGTCCAGCGGGCGGAGGGTGAAGGTCGCGTCGGCGGCGGGGGCGTAGACGAGGCTCCGCGGGCCGGCGATCTCCCACGCGGGCCAGGGGGCGGCGGAGGGGCGGACGCGGAGGCCGTCCTCCTCGACGTCGATCGCCTGGATCCGCCCGCCCGCGAGGGTGATGACCTCGCCGAGGCTGGTGGTGAGGATCGCGGCGTTGTCGGGGCCAGGGGCGACGTTGGCGCTCCACTCGGTCGGCATCGATCCGGAGAGGGAGACGAGGCGGAAGGCGAGGCCGGCGGTGGTGACGGGCCGCAGGCCGAGCATCAGCTCCTCGTGGAGGATCGCGGCGAAGGCCATGTAGGCGGTGCCGGGGGGGAAGGCGAGCTCTTCGATCTGGCGGCCGGCGCTGAGGACGAGGAGGTCGCCCTTGCGCTCGAACGCGAGGAGGGCGGCGTCGGAGCGCTCGAAGCCGCGGACGAGGTCGCCGCGGGCGTCGACGACGATCTCGCCGTCGCTGCGGAGGGGCGGGCGGCCGGGGAGGTGGAGCTCGACGCGGGTGGTGAAGCGGTGGAGGCCCGGCGCGTCGGTGATCGGGCCCTCGTAGCGGCCCCAGCTGGTGCCGCGGAGGCCCTCGCCCTGGGTGAGCTCGAAGGCCCGGACCTCGAAGGGCCGGTAGAGGTCGCCGGGGCCCTTGCCGGGCCAGAGCTCGACGGGGCCGGCGCTGGGCTCGCTCGGCGGGGTGGTGGCGGGGCCGGCGGGCGGGACCGGGAGGCAGCCGGCGATGGCAGAGAGGGAGAGCACGCCGACGGCGAGCGCCCGGGGGAGGACGCGGCCGAAGCGCGCACAATTTCGCCGACGTCGAGGCACGGGCGGACTATACACTCGCGGCCATGCCGTGGACGCGTGAGGAGATCGCCGCGCGGGCCGCCCGCGAGCTGCCGCCGGGGTCCGTCGTCAACCTGGGGATCGGCATCCCGACCCTGATCAGCAACTACCTCGATCCGCGGGATGGGATCGTCCTCCACTCGGAGAACGGGCTCCTGGGGATGGGGCCCTTCCCGCACGACGACGAGGTCGACGCGCAGGTGATCAACGCCGGCAAGCAGACGGTGACGATCCTGGAGGGGGGCTCGACCTTCGACTCGTCGCTCTCGTTCGCGATGATCCGCGGCGGGCACGTCGACGTGGCGGTGCTGGGGGCGATGGAGGTCGCGCAGAACGGGGACCTGGCCAACTGGATGGTGCCGGGGAAGAAGGTGGCGGGGATCGGCGGGGCGATGGACCTGGCGGTCGGCGCCCGCAAGGTGATCGCGGTGATGAACCAGCGCGGGCCGGACGGCGCGAGCAAGCTGGTGGAGCGCTGCGCGCTGCCGCTGACGGCGATGGGCTGCGTCGACGTGGTGATCACCGACATGGCGGTGATCGCGGTCGACGAGGGGGGCTTTCGGCTGGTCGAGTGCGCGCCGGGGGTGAGCCCCGAGGACGTGCGGGCGGCGACTGCGGCGCCGCTGGCGATCTGAGGTGAGGGGGAGCCGGCGCGCTGGTGGTCGACGCGCCGGATTATGGTTTGACGTGAAACTATTTGGTGAGGCGAGGGCGCCCGACGCGGTGACGCGGGGCCGGGGCGTCGGCGCGCACGGGGGGCGGACGTCGTTCGGGGAGGCGCTCGCGGGCGCTTGGAGGCGCGGCGTGGCCGGGTGCTATGCTGGGCCGATGCCCGGACGGCGGACGGTCGCGCTCACGCTCGCGCTCGCGCTCGCGCTCGGCGCTTCGCCGCGGCTCGCCTTCGCGGGCGGGGATGACGAGGAGGAGGCGGCGGAGGAGGCGGCCGAGGCGGCGGAGGAGGCGGCCGAGCGGGCGGCCGAGGGGGAGCGGCCGCGATCGCGTGCGCGGTGGATGCGGAC
>WBZL01005706.1_pt1 | contig 10210 bp, 10 predicted proteins | sample 5204291 | NCBI WGS metagenome assembly WBZL01 (sample SAMN12344345, study PRJNA552823) | activated sludge metagenome | biome: Activated sludge suspended growth; feature: Nitrification reactor; material: Wastewater; isolation source: activated sludge from nitrification reactor of wastewater... | reverse complement strand
GGCACCAACCGGCACCCACACCTATCGATTGCGAATTGTTAAGGAGCGCGCTCTTCCGAAACCGCGAACGCTGCCCGGGGTCGATCGACACTGCCGGGAAGGGACTGCGTCTGGAACAGCGAAGAACGGCGATTCTAGCGCGAATCGGAGCTTTGCGCAACACCCGCGCTGCGCCGACGGCGTGCGGCACGTCGCTCGCTCGCCGCGTCCGCGGGCTTCGGATACTTCCACTTGTTGTGGATCCACAACCAGTCTGCCGGCGACTCGCGGATCGTCGCCTCGAGGTGGCGGGCGTAGGCCTCCACGATCTCCACTCCCAGATCGTCGCCGTGAGGCGGCTCGGCGATCACTTCGAGGTGCACCTCGTAGCGCCCGCGCGCCACCCGTTTCATCGCGACGTAGACGACCGTGGCGTCCGTGTAGCGGGCGATGTGCTCCGGACCGAGGAAGAACGCCGTGTCGCGGTTGAGGAACCGTACCCAGTGCTTCGGCGTGCGCTGGAGCGGCGTCTGGTCGGCGAGGAGCGCGTACGCGCGCGGCTCGTCGCCGCGGCGCATCACTTCGTAGAGGAACGACCGGTGCGGGATCGGATTCGCTCCGAAGCGCCGCCGCGCCTCGCGCACGTACGCATCGACACCGGCCTGGTGAAGCGGCTTGTACACGACGTCGATCGGAATCCTCAGGTGCGCGCCAGCGGCGAGCAGCAACCACTCCCAGTTGCACACGTGGCCGGCCAGCATGATCACCGAGCGGCCCTGCGCCTTGCAGCGCTCCACGATCTCCGGATTGACGATGCGGACCCGCTCGCGAAGCGCCTCCGCGCTCGCACCGTAGCCCCAGATCCCCTCCATCAGCGTGACGCCGAGATTCCTGTAGCAATCGCGAAGAACGCGGCGGCGCTCGTCCGGCGAGAGTTCCACCAGCGAGCTCTCGATGTTGGCGCGCGCCAGCGGAACACGCCAACGGACCACGTGGAATGCGGCGACGAACAGCCCCCACCCGATCGCGTAGAGCACCGGCAGGGGAAAAACGGCGAGAATGCGAAGCAGGAATGCCATGACCCCGGAGGCCGCGCCCCGGTCGGAATGGGGCGCGGCGAAAGGCGGCGATGAGCGTAAGCGATTTCCCTTCGCGCGGCAACGCGCACACCCCGAGACCGCTGGCGGCGTCGGCTGCCGGGCTGTCGCTGTGGTGGTGCACGCTTTCGCCACCCGGGGAGACGCTGTCCGCGATTCGCGCGACGCTGTCGCCGGAGGAAACGGAGCGCGCCGCGCGCTTCGGAACCGAGGCGCTGCGCCGGCGCTACATCGCCGGAAGGGCAGCGTTGCGCTTCACGCTCGGAGGCGTTCTCGGACTCGATCCCGCGGCCGTTCCGATCCGCCGCGGTCCGCGCGGCCGGCCGATGCTCGCGCCGCCCCTCGACCTCGACTTCAACGTGACGCACACGGAAGGTGTCGCGGTCATCGCGCACCTCGCACGCCCGGGCTGGCGGGTCGGCATCGACGTCGAGAGTCTCGCGCGCAAGGTCTCCCACGAGGGTCTCGCGCGCAAGTTCCTCACCGCGCGCGAACGCACTGCCATCGCGCGCCTGGACGACGACGCGCGGCGCGGCGCGTTCCTGCGCCGCTGGACCTGCAAGGAGGCGATGAGCAAGGCCACCGGCGACGGCCTGTCCGCGCCGTTCCGCGAGATCGGCATCGACGTCTCGGGCGGCTTCGTCGTGAGCGAGGGCCGCGGAGCGTATGCGCCCGCCCGCTGGACGCTCGAGCCGGTGGCGCTCTCGCGCGACCTCGTCGCGACCGTCGCCCTCTGGGCGCCAGAGTCCTGAAGGATCCTGTTGTCGGACGAGAGCCGACTTGCACCCGGACACGGGCGCGCGTAGGATCGACTATGACGTTGTCATAGTCTGTCCACCCCTGTCCACGGAGGGCCGCGATGCTGAACTTCAACCGCAACGAACGAACCGGCGACGCGAAGGCCGGCGACAAGAATGCGCTGCGGCCTTCGATGACGCTCAATCCGCCTCCCGGGGCCGCCCCGTCGGCGGTCGGTCGCTACGCGCCAGGCGCGGCGGGCAGCACGACGGCGGCGCCCGCGGCCGGTCCGGCAACCGCCCCTCCGCCGGACACCGCGGCAACGGCCACGCCGGCGACACCGTCCCCGGGCACCGGTGGCAGCAAGCTGATCGTCGGCCGCAACGTGAAGCTCAAGGGCGTCGAGATCTCCGATTGCGAGATGGTCGTCGTCGAGGGCCAGGTCGAGGCGAGCGTCGCCAGCAAGGGCATGCAGATTGCCCGCCCCGGTGTGCTGAAGGGCACGGCGACGATCGACGTCGCCGAGATCGACGGCGACTTCACCGGCGAACTGACGGTTCGCAACAAGCTGGTCGTCAACGGCACCGGCCGCGTGTGCGGAACCATCCGCTACGGCAGCCTGATCGTCGCCGAAGGCGGAGAACTGTCAGGCGACGTCAAGCGGATCGAGGACGCCCAGGCGAGCGCCGCGCACGCGCCGGCCGATGCGCGCTCGCTGCCGCCGGCCGCACGCGCCAACTGACCGCCTCCCGGCGCGAGGCCTGGCACGATCGGAAGTCGCGCGCTCGCGACCTCTGCGCTGACACGCCGTCAGCCGTCGAGCGCGGCGAGGATCGCCGCGCTCGACGACGTGCCGATGCGACTCGCGCCCGCTTCGATCATCGCGAGCGTGTCGGCCAGCGTGCGGATGCCGCCGGAAGCCTTGACGCCGATCGACGGCCCGGCCGCTGCGCGCATCAGCCGCACGTCGGCGAGCGTCGCGCCGCCCGAAGGGTGGAAGCCGGTCGAGGTCTTGACGAACGCAGCGCCGGCTTCGACCGCGAGGCGGCACGCGAGCCGCTTCTCGTCGACCGTGAGAGCGCTCGACTCGAGGATCGCCTTGACCGGCACTCCGTTCGCGGCGCGAACCACGGCAGCGACGTCCTCGGCCACCCGGCTCGGGTCCGCACTGCGCAGCGCACCGAAGTTCATCACCATGTCGATCTCGCGCGCGCCGTCGTCGACCGCGAGGCGCGTCGCGGCTGCCTTCGCCTCCGCGCGGTCGCACCCGTGGGGGAATCCGACGACGCTGGCGACGACCGCGTCGCTACGCTTCAGCGCTTCGACTGCCGCACGCACGCTCCAGGGCTGCACGCAGTAGCAGCCGATTCCCCACTCGCGCACGACGTCCGCGCCCGAGAGCACCTCGGCCGACGTCGCCTCGGGCTTCAGGACCGAATGGTCGAGCATGCGCGCGAGTTCCGCGCGGGTCATGGCGTCTTCACCCCTCCCGCCCGCGCGCGGGCGAGCGTCTTGTCGAGGTAGGCGTCGAGCTTCGCGTCGTCGGCGAATTCCGGCGTCGTGTCGGGTACGCCGAGGTAGTAGACGACCATGGCCGGCGTGCCCGCGCGCGCGGCAGACTCCGAGGCGAAGAACAGCCACTCGGTGCGCGGCGTCTCGGCGAATTGCGCGCGCGGGATGCGCACGTCGAGGAGGCCGGACACCGGCTTCGCCGCCACGAGCGGCTTTTCGTCCTTGGTGAACGGATCGACGCCGCGCACCGCGATCCAGGGGTAGCTCGTGTCGGTCGCGAGCCGCACGACGACCGCCGCGGAGGCCTCCGTCGCTCCGCGCGAGACGCCCCATGCCATCGCCACACCTGGTGCGGAGTAGGCATCGTGGCTGCCGTGAACGACGGTCTGGGCACCGGCGGCGCCCGCGATCGCCGCTGCCAGCAACGCAACTCCCATCAGGATCCGTCCCCCCGTCATCGTCCGTCTCCCGGAAGCAGCGCCAGCGCTTCCTCGGCGAAATTGAGCGTCACAGGCGCGCCGTCGGGCAGCACTTCGCCCGGGCCTGCGTTGTAGCGGACCGCCTGCAGCGCGGCGCCGCCGCAGTCGAGCCCGTACTCGATCTTCTCGCCCAGGAACGCGTGCGACGCGACGGTGGCCGAAGGCCCTTCACTGCCTGCGGCGGAGAGCCCGATTGCCTCCGGGCGAACGACCACGCGAACCGCGTCGCCGCGCGCGATCCCGTGCGCGACCGAGCGCACCTCAACCGTCGTTCCGAGCATCGAAACGCTGGCGACGCCGCCGACGAGATCGTCGATACGCCCCGGCACGAGATTCACCCGCCCGACGAAGGTCGCGACGAACTCGTTCGCCGGCCGGTGATAGAGGTCCTGCGCGGTGCCCTCCTGCACCACGCGCCCCTGGTTCATCACCACGATGCGGTCGGACACCGCCATCGCCTCCTCCTGGTCGTGGGTCACGTAGATCGTCGTGATACCGAGACGGCGCTGCAGATCCCGGATCTCGGTACGCATCTGGACGCGCAGCCTGGCGTCGAGGTTCGACAGGGGCTCGTCGAACAGCAGCACGCGGGGACGGATCACTATCGCGCGCGCCAGCGCGACGCGCTGCTGCTCGCCTCCGGAAAGCTGGGCCGGGAACTGGTGCTCGTACCCCGCCAAGCCGACCAGCTTCAGGACCTCGGCGACTCGCGAGCCGACTTCCGCGGAGGGCACGCGCCGCACCTCGAGACCGTAGGCGACGTTGTCGGCCACCGTAAGGTGCGGAAACAGCGCGTAGTTCTGGAACACGAACCCGATGCCGCGCCCGTTGGCCGGCAAGGCGGTCACGTCTTCGCCGCCGAAGCGGATCGCACCCTCGTCCGGCTTCTCGAAGCCCGCCACCATCCGCAGCGTGGTCGTCTTGCCGCATCCCGAGGGTCCCAGCAGTGTCAGGAACTCGCCCGGCGCCACGTCGAGGCGCACCTCGCGCGCCGCGTACACCTCGCCCTTGACGCGGTGGCTGAAGCGCTTCGACACACCGTCGACCTGAACGCCGATCGTGGCGTCGCCCATGTTCCTCAACCTCCCAGCAGGCTCGTGACGCGCGTGGATCCCGGCGCGCGGAACGCCCGCAGCGCGAGCCCGATGAGCGCAATCACCACGAACACGATCACGACCACCAGAACCGAATACGCGGCCGCGGGCCCGAGCGAGAGTTCGGTGATGTTCTCGAGGATCTTCACCGTGATGAGCGTCCAGCTGACCGACACCAGAAAGATGGTCGCGCTGATCGCGGTCATCGAGCGGATGAACACGACGCCCAGTCCGGCGAAGAACGCCGGCAGGATCAGCGGCAACGTGACGCGCCGGAACGTCGTGCCGCTTCCCGCCCCGAGCCCCAGCGACGCCTCCTCGAGGCTCCGGTCGATCTGCTGCAGGAGCGCGATCGTCGCCCGGATGCCGGTCGGCCCGTAGCGGAACACGTAGCAGGCGATGATCAGGAGCGCGGTGCCCGCCAGTTCGATCGGCGGCTCGTTGAACGCTATCAGGTAGGCGATGCCGACGATGGTCCCGGGCAGCGCGTAGTTGACCATCGAGGTCATCTCCATCGTCCTTCGTCCCGGGAACGACTTGCGCGTCACCAGGTAGCCGAGCAGGACGCCGTAGAGTCCCCCGAGCGGCATCGCGAACGCCGCGATGATCAGCGTGTCGCCGATCACCCGCAGTCCTTCGGTGAAGATCACGCGATAGTGCGCGAGCGTGAACGTGTGATTCGCCCCCAGCGCAACGACCAGCGACGCGTACAGCAGCAGGGCGTAGAAGTAGATGATCGCGACGGCGACGAATGCGCAGGCAGCGAGCAGCGCGGCGCGCGCGCGCGGCGAGACGCTGTCGTGCGGCGCCTGTCCGGCGCCCTTGCCCGTGACGGTCACGTAGAAGCGCCGGCTCACCCAGTAGCGCTGCAGCAGGAACACCGCCATCGCGGGCACGAGCAGCACGAGCGAGAGTGCGGCGCCGCCGCGCAGGTCGAACAGCCCGGTGATCTGCAGGAACGCCTGGGTCGGCAGCACCGGGAACTGGTTGCCGGCGAGGATGAGCGGCGTCGCGAAATCGGCGAGCGACGCAGCGAACAGGAGCAGGAACGCGTTGGCGAGTCCGGGGACGCACAGCGGCAGCGTCACGGTCCGGAATACGCGCCAGCGCGAGGCGCCGAGCGACTGCGCCATCCCCTCGATGTTGGAGTCGATGCCCGCGAGCAGCGGGCGGAGCGTCAGGTAGGCGATCGGGAAGAAGGTGAGGATCTCGGAGAACAGCGTGCTCGTCAGGCCGTACGCGGTGACGCCCTTGAGGCCCAGCAGTTCGTAGGTAATGAGACCCCGGGGGCCGAACGAGAAGATGATCGCAATCGCGGTGGTGAACGGCGGCGAGACCAGCGGCAGCAGCACCGCGGCGTCGACGACGGTGAGCAAGCCCCGCGACAGACGGGCGCGTGCGGCGGTGAAGGCGAACATGAACCCGAGTAGCGTCCCGCCGACACCTACCAGCACGCCGAGCAGCATGCTGTTCCAGAATGCGCGGATCTGGTGGCGGTCGGTCAGCACCGCGAGGAATCCGTCCGCGCTGAACGCTCCCTTGTCGAAGAAGATGCGCGCAAGGAGCGTCGCCATCGGAAAGGCGACGAACAGCGCGAGGACGAGCCACAGAACCGCGACAGTGAGCGCGACCGCCGGATCGCGTCTCAGGGTAGCGGCGCCGGTCACGTCGTCAGCGCGACGAAGCACCGGCGGCCCCCGGGCCCGGGGAGCCGCGCGGTGCGACGAGGTTCAAGGATTGAGAATCTCGGCGATCCAGCGATCGACCACGCGCTTGCGGTTCTTTCCGGCGAAGTCCGCGTCGATCGGGAAGATGTTGGCGCCCTTCAGCACCGCCGCGAGCGAAGGCTCGAGCGCCACGTCCGGGTGCGCGGGCACGAAGTTGATCTTGTGCTTCGCGAACTGGTTCTGCATCGCGGGCGAGGTGGCCCAGTCGATCAGCTTCCTGCCGAGATCGGGATTCTTCGCTCCCTTGATCAGCGCGATGGCCTCGGCCGAGGTGCCGATCCCCTCCTTCGGGAAGCTGATCGCGACGTCGTAGCCCTTGGCCTTGGTGTCGAGCGCGTCCACGATGAAGAAGATGCCCCCGCCCGCCTGGCCCAGTCCGACCGGAAGCGTGCCGCCCCCGCCGCTCTTGGTGAAGAGCTGCACGTTCGGGCGCAGCTTCTTCATGTAGGCGAAAGCCTTGTCCTCGTTGCGCCCGTTGACCTCGATGATCGAGAAGATCCGCGTGACCGCGGTCCCCGAGGTGCGCGCATCGGCCATCTGCAGCATGTTCTTGTAGGCGGGCGCGAGAAGATCGTCCCACGACGCGGGCGCCTTCAGGTTGTTCTCCTTCAGGAACTTCTCGTTGGTCATGAACACGAGCGGATCGTCGGCGATCGCGATCCACTGCCCGTCCGCGTGCTTCATCCGCGCCGGCAGCTTGTCGAACGACGGCGACTTGTAGGGCTCGAACAGGCCCTCGGCGATGCCGGCCGCGAAGGTCTCGACCGGACCCCCGAACAGCACGTCGATGCGCGGGTTGCCCTTCTCCGCGGTCACCCGTGCGAGCGCCTCGCCCGAGGAAAAGCGCACGAAGTTCACCTTGATGCCGGTGGCCTTGGTGAACTCCTCGAACATCGGCCTCGCCCAGTTCTCGGGCCAGATCGAGTAGACGTTGACGGTGCCCTGCGCGTGCGCCGCGAACGAGGTGACCGCGAAAGTGCAGGCGGCGAAGGTGCGCGCGAAGGCGCGCTTGAGGCGTGCGGGAATCATCGAGGGTCTCCTGGGAGGGCGTCGCCGCGGCCCGTTGCCGGGATCACGGTCGCGATGCGCAGGGCGACGGTACCGGAGAGGTTCCCTGCGCGTCAAATCGGTCCGCCGTCGGGGCGAGACCCGCACCGCCCGCGCGAGCGCACCGGGTCCGGCGTCAGGCGGCGTCGACGATGTCGGCCAGCACCGCGGCGGCCTCGTCGACCTGCGAACGCGACAGGTCGAGGTGGGTCACAGCCCGCAGTGTCCGGGGACCGAAAGCGAACAGGAGCACACCCCGCTCGCGCGCCGCGGCGACCACGGCGGCGCCGTCGGGCGCGCCGTCGCGCAGCGAGAACACCACGATGTTGGTCTGCACGGTGGCGAGGTCGAGCGCGATGCGCGGACTCTGCGCGAGCCGTTCGGCGAAGCGCCGCGCGCTGGCGTGGTCGTCGGCAAGCCGCGCGACGTGGTGGTCGAGCGCGTACAGGCCGGCCGCGGCGTAGATTCCCGACTGACGCATCGCGCCGCCGAACATCCGCCGGTAGCGGATCGCGAGGTCGATCGTCGCGCGCGAACCCGCGAGGAGCGACCCGCCCGGAGCGCCGAGGCCCTTCGAAAGCGCAACCGCAACGAGGTCGAACGGCGCGGCGAGCTCGGCCGTCGTTCGTCCGCTGGCGACCGCGGCATTCCACAGTCGCGCGCCGTCGAGAAAGGTCGCGATGCCGCGCTCGCGCGCCGCGGCGCAGACGCGGATGCAGGTTTCCTGCGGCACGACGACGCCGCCCGACCGGTTGTGCGTGTTCTCGATCTCGAGGAGCGTCGTGGGCGGATAGATCACGTGCCCGCGCGGCTTCGCGGCCGCGATCAGGTCATCGGCGTCGAACACGCCGCGCGCGCCGACCTCGGTGAACTGCACGCCGGCGTTCGCCGCCGAACCGCCCATCTCGTGCCACACCGCGTGGCTCTCGCGGCTCACGATCACGTCGTCGCCGGGGCGGGTCAGCGTGCGCAACGCCACCTGGTTCGCCATCGTCCCGGAGGGCAGGAAGATCGCAGCCTCCTTGCCGAGGAGCGTCGCGACGCGTTCCTGCAACGCATTGACCGTCGGATCCTCGCCGTACTGGTCGTCGCCCACCGGCGCAGCGGCCATTGCGGCGCGCATCGCAGCCGATGGACGGGTGACGGTGTCCGAGCGAAGGTCGATGGCCATGGGCGGCCGATTGTAGCGCCGGAGCGGCTATGCCTTCCGCTTGTCGGCCGACGCCTCCCAGGATCCCCGGAGGGGGTCGCCTGGCACGCCCGTTGCTGGACCCGCGTCAGATACGACAAGGAATCCCGCCATGCCCGGAACAACCTGCCGGACCGCCCTTGTGGCGATCGCCTTCCTGTTCGCCGTCCCCGCGTCCGCACAGATGAACAAGTGCGTCGCGGCCGACGGCACCGTCAGCTACCAGGCGCGTCCCTGCTCGTCATCGAACGGCACGACGCTCGCGGCGAACCGGGAGGTCTCCGACCGCGCCGTGGCCGACCGCGAATACGCACAGCGCCGCGACCGCTGCCGCAACGCGAAGGACATCGCCGAGCGGCAGCGCGCGCTGCTCGCATCCGACGCGGCGGGAGACCGCAAGGCCGCGAGCGATGAAATCGCGATCCAGGAGCGGCGGATGCGCCAGGACAGTTGCGCCGCACTGTGACGATACGCTGCGCCCGCCTGGGGGCGGGCGGAGCGGTATGGAACTGCGTCACCAGTACGCCTGCGCCCTTGTCGGCAACGCAGCGCCCGTCGCAGGAAACTTCCCGCTACCAGTGGAACTGCAGCGCGACCGCCGGCCCGTTGAAATTCATGTCCTCCACCTTGCTCGACGACTTGAAGTCGTAGTCGAGGTAGCGCCACGCCGCGAACAGGTCCCACTTCCCGAACGAATACCCCAGCCCCCCCATCGCCTGCCACGTCAGGTCCGATTCGCCGGTCCCGATGTCGACGTAGTACGGAATGAACCACTTGCGCTCCGCTCCCAGCTTCACGCGCCCCTTCACCCCCACGATCGCATCCCAGTACGTGTCGCTCGACTCGAGCGACCCGGCTCGCCCCGGCGCCGGGATATCGCCGATGTTGCCGGTCAGCTCCCAGGTCACTTTCGGATCGAGCTTCAGCATCCTCGCCCCGCCCATCACCTGCATGACGTGCTCGGGCGATTCGATCGCGACGTAGGTCCCCGCCAGCGTCCACGCCCACCCCTTCAGGTCGTAGCTGACGTTCGCCTGCACGTCCGCCGGGATCTGCTGCCCCCCCAGCGAGAAGTCGCGCGTCCCCGACTTCGAATTGCCCAGATCCATGTAGATCACGTCGGTGAAGCCGCCCCAGCGCCCCTTCCTCGCCTCCAGCGCCCCCATGAACACGAACTTGAGATCCTCCAGCACCTTGTCCGCGTCCACCGTCACGCTCGTCCCGTCGGTCGGCTGCGGGAACGTCGTCTTCCCCCCGATGGACGGAAACCAGCCGTACAACGTCCCCGAAAACTGCCAGCCCTGCGCGGACTGCGCCTGGGCCGCGAGAGGCAGTGCGAGGGCCGCCG
>WBZL01005705.1_pt1 | contig 10210 bp, 7 predicted proteins | sample 5204291 | NCBI WGS metagenome assembly WBZL01 (sample SAMN12344345, study PRJNA552823) | activated sludge metagenome | biome: Activated sludge suspended growth; feature: Nitrification reactor; material: Wastewater; isolation source: activated sludge from nitrification reactor of wastewater treatment... | reverse complement strand
CAAGATCCAGGACGGCGGCGCCACGGTGACGGCCGAATTCCGCCTGGAGAAACCCACGCAGGAGGCGCTGGACGATGTGCGCTCGGCCGTGGCGCGCGTGCGCGGCGACCTGCCCGGCGATGTGCGTGACCCCATCGTCACCAAGATGGACCTGGCCGCGCAGCCGGTGCTGGCCTTCACCATTGCATCGAGCCGCATGGACGACGAGGCGCTGTCCTGGTTTGTGGACAACGACGTGGCCAAGAAGCTGCTCACCGTGCGCGGCGTGGGCGCCGTCAACCGCGTGGGCGGTGTGGAGCGCCAAGTGCATGTGGCACTCGACCCGCTCAAGCTGCAGGCCCTGGGCACCACGGCGGCCGACATCTCGCGCCAGCTGCGCCAGGTGCAGCAGGAGAGCGCGGGCGGCCGCACCGACCTGGGCGGCAGCGAGCAGCCCGTGCGCACCCTGGCCACGGTGCAGACGGCACAGGAGCTGGCCGGCCTGTCGCTGGCGCTGCCCGACGGGCGCGCGGTGCGCCTGGACCAGCTCGCCACGGTGCGCGACACCTTTGCCGAGCCGCGCGCGCTGGCGCTGCTCGACGGCAAGCCGGTGGTGGGCTTCGAGGTGGCGCGCAGCAAGGGCGCGAGCGAGGTCGAGGTCGGCGCCGCCGTGCAGGCCGCACTGGCAGAGCTGCGCGCACAGCACCCCGGCCTGGAAATCACCGAGGCCTTCAACTTCGTCGCGCCGGTGCAGGAGGAATACGACGGCTCCATGCACCTGCTGTATGAGGGCGCACTGCTGGCGGTGCTGGTGGTGTGGCTGTTCCTGCGCGATGCGCGGGCCACCTTCGTCTCGGCCGTGGCGCTGCCGCTGTCGGTCATTCCGGCGTTCATCGGCATGTACCTGCTGGGCTTTTCCATCAACGTCATCACGCTGCTGGCGCTGTCGCTGGTGGTGGGCATTCTGGTGGACGACGCCATCGTCGAGGTGGAGAACATCGTGCGCCACCTGCGCATGGGCAAGACGCCCTACCAAGCGGCCATGGAGGCGGCCGACGAGATCGGCCTGGCGGTGATCGCCACCACCTTCACGCTGATCGCGGTGTTCCTGCCCACGGCCTTCATGAGCGGCATTGCGGGCAAGTTCTTCAAGCAATTTGGCTGGACGGCCTCGCTCGCGGTATTCGCCAGCCTGGTGGTGGCGCGCCTGCTCACGCCCATGATGGCCGCCTACATCCTCAAGCCCATCGTAGGCACGCACCACGAGCCGCGCTGGATGGGCGTGTACCTGCGCTGGGCCGCCTGGTGCGTGCGCCACCGCTGGACCACGTTCGCCGCCACCATCGCCTTCTTCATCGGCTCGCTCGCGCTCATCCCACTGTTGCCCACGGGCTTCATCCCACCCGACGACAACTCGCAGACCCAGGTGTACCTGGAGCTGCCGCCCGGCGCCACGCTGGCGCAAACGCGCGCGGTGGCCGAGGACGCACGCCAGCGCGTGATGGGTGTGGCGCATGTGAAGAGCGTGTACACCACCATCGGTGGCGGCACGGCCGGGGCCGACCCGTTCATGGGCAGCGGCAACACCGAAACGCGCAAGGCCACGCTGACCATCCAGCTTGCACCGCGGGGCGAGCGCCCGCGCAAGCAGGGCATCGAGCAGGGCATCCGCACCGCGCTGGAAAGCCTGCCCGGCGTGCGCTACAAGGTGGGCCTGGGCGGCTCGGGCGAGAAGTACATCCTCGTGCTCACGGGCGACGATCCGCAGGCGCTCACCAGCGCCGCGCTGGCCGTCGAGAAAGACCTGCGCACCATCCCCGGCCTGGGCAGCATTGCCTCCACCGCCAGCCTGGTGCGCTCGGAAATCGCCGTGCGCCCCGACTTCGCGCGCGCCGCCGACCTGGGCGTGACCTCGCAAGCCATCGCCGAGACACTGCGCATCGCCACCCTGGGCGACTACGACGTGGCCCTGCCCAAGCTCAACCTGGCCTCGCGCCAGGTGCCCATCGTGGTCAAGCTGCAGGACGATGCGCGCCAGGACCTGGCCCTGCTCGAACGCCTGGCCGTGCCGGGCAGCAAGGGCCCGGTGCTGCTGGGCCAGGTGGCGCAGCTCGAATTCAGTGGCGGCCCGGCCGTGGTGGACCGCTACGACCGCGCGCGCAACGTCAACCTGGAGGTGGAGCTCTCGGGCCGGCCGCTGGGCGACGTGACGCAGGAAGTGCAGCAACTGCCCTCGCTGCGCAACCTGCCGCCCGGCGTGCGCCAGGTGACGGTGGGTGACGCCGAGGTGATGGGCGAACTGTTCGCCAGCTTCGGCCTGGCCATGCTCACCGGCGTGCTGTGCATCTACATCGTGCTGGTGCTGCTGTTCAAGGACTTCCTGCACCCCGTCACCATCCTGGCGGCACTGCCACTGTCGCTGGGCGGGGCCTTCGTGGGCCTGCTGATCGCGCAGAAGAGCTTCTCCATGCCCTCGCTCATCGGGCTCATCATGCTCATGGGCATTGCCACCAAGAACTCCATCCTGCTGGTCGAGTACGCCATCCTGGCACGGCGCGAACACGGCCTCTCGCGCTTTGACGCACTGATGGACGCCTGCCACAAGCGCGCGCGCCCCATCATCATGACCACGCTGGCCATGGGCGCGGGCATGCTGCCCATCGCCATCGGCTTTGGTGCGGCAGACCCCACGTTCCGCTCGCCCATGGCGGTGGCGGTGATTGGCGGTCTGATCACTTCCACGTTCCTGAGCCTGCTGGTGATTCCGGCCGTGTTCACCGGTGTGGACGACCTGGGCCAATGGTTCGGCCGCATGGCACGCAGGCTGCGCCGATCGTCCCCGGCAAGCCACTGAAGGCGACGTGAACCTTGCGGTAAATCAGGTGTCCATGGAAATGGCGCCTGAAACCTGGGGTTTGCGTGCTTTTGCCCCCCAGGGGGGCGGCCGATAATGCGGCCACACCATGAACCTTGTACCGCTCAGCATCGACTCCATCCACTTCGGCCAGCCGCTGCCCTTTGTGCTGCGCGGCGCCGATGGAACGCTGCTGGCGCAAAAGGGCTTCATCATCCGCAACCGCGACGACCTGAAACTGCTGCTGGCACGCGGTGTGCAGTTGTATGTGGACACGGATGAATCCGGCGAGAGCCACCGCGCCTATGTCGCGGGCTTGCAGCGCATGCTGATCGCCGACACCAACATCGGCGAGATCGCCAGCATGAAGATCAGCGCATCGGAGCCCGTGGAGCGCAACCGCCCGAACACCGGCCCGGCCGACTGGCCCGAGCTCCAGGAACGCGCGACCAAGCTGCTGCGCTTTCCCCAGGGGGGCGACTTCGGGTCGCGCTTTCAGGCGCTGCACGAGGAGCTGCTGCGCCACACCACCCAGACCCCGGACGCCACGGTGCTGGCGCTGATCTACCTGTCGGCCCAGGAAACCCGGCTCTACAGCGCCACGCACGCCATGCTGGTGTCCTGCGTGTGCATGCTGACGGCGCGCGAGGTGCTCAACTGGCCCGAAGCCAAGGTGCTGACGCTGGGCCGCGCGGCCCTGAGCATGAACCTGGCCATGACCGAGCTGCAGGACCAGCTGGTGCAACAGGCGCACCCCCTGACGGCCACCCAGATCGCAGCCGTGGAGAACCACGCCACCCGCTCCGAGGCCTTGCTGCGCCAGCTGGGTGTGGCCGACCCGGTCTGGCTGGAGGCCGTGCGCTGCCACCACCACCGCCTGCCCGGCCCACTGAACGACAAGACCGAAGCGCAGCAGCTTGCACGGCTGATCCAGCGTGCCGACATCTTTGCCGCCCGCCTGGCACCGCGCGCGACACGCTGGCCCATGCCCGTGACCGCCGCAATGCAAGCCAGCTACTACGACGAGGAGCAGCATGTGGACGCCGCAGGCGCCGCCATCGTCAAGGCCCTGGGCATCTACCCGCCCGGCGCGTTCGTGCGCCTGGCCACGCAAGAGATCGCCGTGGTGCTCAAACGCGGGCCGTCGGCCACCACGCCGCGCGTGGCAGTGGTGATGAACCGCTCGGGCATGCCCACTGGCGAACTCATCCCGCGCAACACGGCGCAGCCCTCGTGCAAGATCACCGGCCCAGTGGCGCACAAGGATGTGCGCGTGCAGATTCCGGTCACCCGCCTGATCGCCATGGTCTGAGGCCCGGTTCCGGGCCGCGTCAGGCGGCGGCGTGCTGGGCGCGCCAGCGCGCCACCTCGGAGTGCAACTCGCCCAGCACCGGCAACGCGCGCACCCCCGCCAATCCGCGCACACCCTGCGCTGCACCCCGGCCACCCGCCCAGACCTGCACCTTGGGCGCCAGCTGGGCCCGCAGGGTCTTGAGTCCGGCGTGTACCGCCTGCGGCCCCATCACCGAGGAAAAGCTCAGCGCCACGATGTCCGTGCGCTCCGCCTGCACGGCCCGCACGATATCGGCAATCGGCGTCTGCGGGCCCAGCGACAGGCAGTGGCAGCCCTCCAGCGCCAGCAACGCCTGTGCCATCAGCAGGCCCAGGCCATGCGCCTCCTGCGGCAGCGTGGTCAGCAGCACGCGGGGGGCGGCGTCGGGCGCCGGTGCCGGTACGGCGGCAATGGCGTTGCGCAGCACCCCGGTCATGCATTCGGTGTAGAGGTGCTCCTCGTACACCTGGATGCGTCCTTGCACCCAGGCCTCGCCCACGGCGGTGGTCAAGGGCGCCACCAGCGTGGTGACAAAGCGCACCAGCCCCATGCGCAAGGCCGCCTGGCCCAGCATGTGGCGCAGCGCGTACATGTCGTGCTGCTCCACGGCGCGCAAGCCCTCCAGCACCTGCTCGGCCACGCCTTCGGGGGCCGGCACCATGGCCGGTGGTTCTGGCGGTGATTCGGCTCCCCCCAGGTTCTGCAACTCCTGCGGCGCCAGGCCCACGATGCGGCCAGGCCGGTGCCCCGCGTCCATCAGGCGGCGGATGGTGCGCAGGCGCTCGACCTGGTCCGCCGGATAACAGCGGTCGCCCGCCGCATCGCGCTCAGGGCGCGGAAAGCCGTAGCGCCGCTCCCAGACGCGCAAGGTGTCCTTGGACAGGCCGGTGTCACGCTCCACCGCAGCAATGGAATAGAGCACAGGCGCCATACCGGCAGGGTCGTGATGCATAGGTGAGGTGCTCAAGGGGTCGGAGGTCCGGCTGCGGAACTGCGCATTGTCAGGGGAAATTCACAGGCCCTGCAGAGTTGGACAAACTGTGCTTAAATTCTATCACTGTCATAGACAAACAAAGGATTTGTCCAATGCGAACCCTGACCTCCCACTCCTGCCCTGGCGCCCAGGCCCCAGGGTGGCACGCCCCCGGAGCACGGCGCGTCGGTGGCGCGCTTTGCAAAAATTTGCACAACAGGGTCTGGAACTTTGACAACCCGGCCCCACTCTATGCAGCACAGGTTTTGGTGTTGCGAAGCCTTTCCTGCCTGAGGGCAGTGACTGAAACCCTGGAGCGCTTCTCCTCCCTCCCTCTCTTCTTCGTTTCGGGACGCTTCGCAACCTTTTTCTTCCTGCCGACCCCCGGCACCGGGGGTCGGCCATGAGAGTCGCCATCATTGGTTCCGGCGTTGCCGGTCTGGGCGCCGCGCACCAGCTGCGCGGTCGGGCGCAGGTCACCCTGTTCGAGGCGGGCGCCTACTTCGGCGGCCATGCCCACACGGTCGATGTCACGCTGCCCGGCGCCCACGGCCCGGTCACCCACGGGGTGGACACGGGGTTTCTGGTCTTCAACGAACGCACCTACCCCCAGCTCCTGAAGCTGTTTGCCGATCTGGGCGTGGCGCAGGCGCGCTCGGACATGTCGTTCTCGGTGCAGGTGCCCGGCGTTCGCGGGGGCGGGCCGCTGGAGTGGAGCGGCACCAGCCTTTCCACCGTGTTTGCCCAGCGCGGCAACCTGGCACGCCCGCGCTTCTGGGGCATGCTGGCGGACCTGCTGCGCTTCAACCGCCTGTGCACACGCCTGGCCGAGCGCCCCATGGACAGCGCGCTGATGCAGCCGCTGGGCGACTTTCTGCAGGCGCACCGCTTTGGCGATGCCTTCCGCGACTGGTACCTGCTGCCCATGCTGGGCTGCATCTGGAGCTGCCCCACGGACCAGATGCTGCGCTTTCCGGTGGCCACCATGATCCGCTTCTGCCACAACCACGGGCTCATCCAGATCACCGACCGCCCGCAGTGGTGGACCGTGGCCGGGGGCTCGCGCCGCTACGTGGAAAAGATCGTGAGCGGCATTGCCGACAAGCGCCTGAACACCCCCGTGCGCCGCATCGAGCGCGACGCCAGCGGCGTGCGCGTGCACACCGATGGCCATGCCGAGCATTTTGACCACGTGGTACTGGCCACCCATCCCGACCAGGCCCTCGCCCTGCTGGCCCAGCCCAGCCCGAAGGAGCGCGCCTTGCTGGGTGCCATCCGCTACCAGGACAACGAAGCCGTGCTGCACACCGACACGCAGGTACTGCCACGCGCACGCAGCGCCTGGGCCGCATGGAACTATGAGCGCGCCACCGATCCCGGCCAGGAGTCGGCCCGCGTGTGCCTGCACTACCTCATCAACCGCCTGCAGCCCTTGCCGTTCACGCAGCCGGTGATCGTGTCGCTCAACCCGGTGCGGCCCATTGCGCAGGAGCAAGTGCTGGGGCGCTACACCTACGCCCACCCCGTGTTCGACGGCGCCGCCATCCGCGCCCAGGCGCTGCTGCCGCAGTTGCAGGGGCGCCAGCACACCTGGTTCTGCGGTGCCTGGATGGGCTATGGCTTCCACGAAGACGGGCTCAAGGCCGGCCAGGAAGCCGCCCGTTCTCTGCTGGCCCACGCCCAGCAGCCCCTGGCGGAGGCCGCATGAACCGCCCACTGCCCGCACTGCCGCACCTGGGCTTTGGCCATGTGCACCACCGCCGCCTGCGGCCGCGCACCCACGCCTTCACCTACCGCACCTTCTTTTTGCTGCTGCCCATGCGCGCCCTGGCGCAGCAGACTGCGCTGGCATGCAACCGGCCGGCGGCCATCAGCTTTTACGACCGCGACCATGGCGACGGGCGCAGCCCACAGCAAGGCGGCGCGCTAGCCTGGCTGCTGGAACTGCTGCACCGCGAAGGCATTGACGATGCCGACGGCGACATCTGGCTGCACTGCTACCCGCGCGTGTGGGGCTACACCTTCAAGCCGGTGAGCTTCTGGTACTGCCACCGCGCTGACGGCACGCTGCGCGCCATCGTGGTCGAGGTCAACAACACCTTTGGCGAGCGCCACTGCTACCTGTTGGAAGACCCCCCAACCGGCGCCACGCTGACGGCACGCAAGGTCTTTCATGTGTCGCCTTTTTGTGAGGTGCGTGGCAACTACGCCTTTCGCTTTCAGACCCACAGCACCCGCGACGGCCTGCCGCGCAGCCAGGTACACATTGATTTGAACGACGAGCACGGCCTGCTGCTGCACACCAGCGTGAGCGGTCGGCTCGAACCCGTGACGCCCCAAACCCTGCGCCGCGCGCTGTGGCGCTACCCGGTCATGACACTGGCGGTGATCGCACGCATCCACTGGCAGGCGCTGCGCCTGTGGCTGTTGCGTGTGGGTTTCCACACCAAGCCGCCCGCCCCCACCGAATCCGTGACGCGCTGAACGCGCAGCCCCAGGAGAACCGCCATGCACAGCCCTTCTGCCTCCACCACCGCACCCCTGTGCCTGCCACCGGGCATTCCGGCCAGCGCCCGCACCGCCCTGCGCCTGCTGCAACGCCTGCAGCACGGCAGCCTCACGCTGCGCCTGCCCGACGGAAGCCTGCAACACTTCGGCCCCGGCGGCGGCCCCAGCGCCGCGCTCACGCTGCACAACTGGAACGTGTTTGCGGCGGCGCTGCGCTCGGGCGACATCGGCTTTGCCGAAAGCTACTTTGCGGGCGACTGGACCACACCGCAGCTCACCGACCTGCTCAAGCTGCTGATCGCCAACCGCCACGCCGTGCAGGACATGGTCTATGGCCACTGGGCCGGGCGGCTGCTGTACCGGCTGCGCCACCTGCTCCACCGCAACACGCGCCGCGGCAGCCGCAGCAACATCCAGGCGCACTACGACCTGGGCAATGCTTTCTACCAGCGCTGGCTGGACCCGAGCATGAACTACTCGTCCGCCTGGTTCCAGGGCGACCTGGCAGGCGACCTGACCCAGGCCCAGCACGCCAAGGTGCGCCGCGCCCTGCAGCAGGTGCGCCTGCAGCCGGGCCAGCGCCTGCTGGAGATTGGCTGCGGCTGGGGTGCACTGGCGGAAAAGGCCGCGGATGAATTCGGCGCACACGTGACCGGCGTGACCCTGTCCACCGAGCAACTCGCCTTTGGGCGCGAGCGTCTGCAACGCCAGGGCCTGCAGGGCGACCTGCGCCTGCAGGACTACCGCGACATCGACGACGCGCCCTTTGATGCCATCTGCTCCATCGAAATGGTCGAGGCCGTGGGCCAGGACTACTGGCCGACCTACTTCGAGACCGTGGCGCGCCTGCTGCGTTCCGGTGGCCGGGCGTGCATCCAAAGCATCGTGATCGACGACGCGCTGTTCCCGCGCTACATCCGCTCGACCGATTTCATCCAGCAGTACATCTTCCCCGGCGGCTGCCTGCCCTGCCCGGCCGAGTTCCGCCGCGCGGCACAGGCCGCAGGCCTGCAGGTGGAAGACGCGTTTGCCTTTGGCGCCGACTACGCCGAGACCCTGCGCCGCTGGCGCGAGCGCTTTGTGGCCGAACGCGCCCAGGTGCTGCAGCAAGGCTACGACGAGCGCTTTGCCCACATCTGGGAGTTCTACCTGGCGTACTGCGAGGCCGCCTTCGCCATGGGCGACATCGACGTGGTGCAGTACACACTGGTCAAGCCCTGACACCCCAGAATGCTATGAACTTCATAGCTATTGCCGCTTTATCCATAAGCGCTACAGCCTTTTTTTGCATGCAAACCGCCCATGCCAGCGGACACAGTGCGCCGGTGCAGGCCAGCGCACCACTGGCCGGTGCAGTGCCTGCGGGCGAAGGGGTGCTGCGCTTTTGGGGCCTGGAGATCTACCACGCCCGCCTGTGGGTGCCACCCGCGTTTGATGCACAGGACTGGGCCGCCCACCCGCTGGCGCTGGAGCTGACCTATCGGCGCGGCTTCGACGCCGCTGCCATCGCCCGACGCTCGCTCGAAGAAATGCGCCGCCAGGGGCCGCTGGACGAGGCGCTGGCCCAGCGCTGGGAGCAGCAGTTGCGCGCCGCGCTGCCGCAGGTGCAGCCGGGCGACCGCGTGGTGGGCCTGTACCGGCCCGGCGCAGGCGTGCAGTTTCTGCACAACGGCAAGCCCCATGGCAGCGTGGCCGATGCCGCCTTTGGCGCGCGCTTCATGGGCATCTGGCTGGCGCCGCAAACCTCGGAGCCCGCACTGCGCGAGGCACTGCTGGCCCTGCCGCGCTGAGGCCAGGCTGAGAGTCCACCCCCATGACCGCCACCACCACGCTCAGCACCGCCCAGGGCCTGCACTACGGCCTGCTGGGCATGCCGCTGGCCTTTGTGGCGCTGCCGCTGTACGTGCTGCTGCCGCACCACTACGCCAGCCAGTACGGCATGCCCCTGGCCACGCTGGGCGCCGTGCTGCTGGCGGCGCGGCTGTTCGACGCCTTCACCGACCCGCTGCTGGGGCGCTGGAGCGACCGGCTGCTGGCACGCTCCCACGGCGCACTGCTGACTGCTGCGGCGCTGGCCTGCGCGGTGCTGGCGCTGGGCCTGGCCGCACTGTTCCTGCCGCCCGTGCGCGGTGTGCAGGCGCTGGCGGCCTGGGCGCTGGCGGCACTGCTCGTCACCAGCCTGGCCTACAGCCTGGTCAGCATCGCGCACCAGGCCTGGGGCGCACTGCTGGGCGGCAACGAGGCGCAGCGCAGCCGCATCGTCGCCTGGCGCGAGGCGGCTGCGCTGGTGGGCGTGGTACTCGCCTCCGTGCTGTCATCGCTGGCAGGGGTAGGTGCACTGGTGGCCGTGTTTGCCGTGCTGCTGGCAGCCGGGTGGCTGGCCTGGGCGCGGGCACCACGCCCGGCGCTGACCCCGAGTGCGGGTGCGGCCATGCCCTGGTCCGCCCTCTGGCAACCCTGGCGCCAGGCGGCGTTTCGGCGCCTGATGGCGGTGTTCGTGCCCAGCGGCATTGCCAGTGCCATACCGGCCACGCTGGTGCTGTTCTTCATCGATGACCGACTG
>WBZL01000480.1_pt2 | contig 10211 bp, 11 predicted proteins | sample 5204291 | NCBI WGS metagenome assembly WBZL01 (sample SAMN12344345, study PRJNA552823) | activated sludge metagenome | biome: Activated sludge suspended growth; feature: Nitrification reactor; material: Wastewater; isolation source: activated sludge from nitrification reactor of wastewater... | reverse complement strand
TTATCGATTGGATCCGCGACGCGATCTCGGTGGGCTTCTGCCAGTTGAAGGTGAAGTCGAGCCGCACGCCCCGTTCCGGAAACGCCGGGTGGAACTCCATGAACGTATCGGGCTCGCGATGGTTGGCGCAGGCCCTTTCGACGACGCGCTTGAGTCGGTGGCTGTTCTTGGGATCGATGACGACGACGACATCGCCGCGGCGCACGGCCTGGGTGATCAGGTTCGCGAGCGCCACGCCCTTGCCTGACTGCGTGGTGCCGACGAGGAGCGTGCCGCCCTCGAAGTTCTGCAGCGGGCGGTGCAGCGGCACTTCCACGGGCTCCACGCCGTGGATGTAGGGCAGGCCGATCTCTTCGTCAGGCTGGGGCGTGCCGGACCGGCCGAGCAAGCGCTGCAGCCACGGTGGCACGGTGAACTCGCGATAGTCAACCTTGGCCAGTTCGTAGAGGCGCTGCGCATGCACCGGACGCCACTCGAAGCCGAAACCGAGGAAGACTTGCATTGGATCCGCCCAGTGCTGATGCAGCGACTCGACGCTCATGACTTCGATGCCGCGGCCGCCGAGCGCACTGCGCACGCGCAGGATTTCCTTGGCCTGCCACAGCCTGCGATGCGACATCAGCGCGCACAGCACGCAAAGCGGCCAGGCGAGCATCCCCGGCAGGGCTCCGCTGACGCCGACCCCGGCGAAGTAGAGCGCCGACAGCAGCCACGCGACGCCGGCGACGGCCTCGTAGGCGCGCCGCCAGGGCATCTCGAACTGCCGGACCAGCATGTCAAGTCGGCGGCGCTGTTGCGCCAGCTTCGTTAATGAAGGCCTCAGGATCGAGACCGTCGACACACGCTGCGAGCAAGACCACGCCCACCGTCGGCACGCCTTGGACATCACGCGAAAGGGTCGGCGGCGCGCCTTGGGCGGGCCTGTGCAGCATGCCGACGTCCATGAGCGAGCGCATCGCCACTGCCGGCTGGACAGCCCGGCGTTCGAACTCCGCCAGCGGCACGAAGACCCCTTCGCGCACGGTGAACAGCGGCGTTGCTGCCGGCGGGTCGTTGAGCGTGTCTACCGCCTCGAGCAAGGCTTGGCGGACGGCTGGATTGAGACGCATCGGTGCCTTGAGGCGAATCGGTCGTGCATCGACCGGGGCTGCCGGCGCGGCCGGCTGCGGCTCGTTGGACGCCGGCGGCTTCTCGTCGCCGGAGGAGTCATCCGTTTCGATGAGCGATAGCTGGGCCGCCTGTGCGGAGGGCGGTTCCGGCTGCTTCGCGGGCTGGCGCTGTGGCCTCGGCGCAGGCGCGGGCGCCAGCAGCGCCACCGCTTCGCGCTCGCGACGTTGCATGGGGCGGCCGAGCGCGACCGGCATGGGCTCGACGCCCGCGATCAGGATCGCCGGCGCACCGAGCTTCACGGCATCCAGCGGCGTTTTGGTCTCGGAGGGGAAGATCTGCCAAACGCGGCTCCCATCGGCTTGCGCCAGCAGCACGCCGGCGTCGAGCAGGATGTCGAGCAACGTGTCGGGCGCTTTGGGGACACCGGCGAGTTGGTCCGCTTCCAGCATCGCGAGAATGTCCTGCGCCGCCGCGGGCCAGAGCAGAAAGAGCCCGTCTTCGCCGAACCACAGGCGGCTCTTATCGCGGTTGGCAGTCCACGCTGAGTGGCTTGCCGCCAGGCGGCGCATGGCATCGACCAGGTAGCGCTCGAGGTGCGAGCCGTACTGCGGTGCGCCGTAGCGATCGGCGCTGGCGAGCAGGTTGCGATCGATGACCAGCGCCAGCGAGCGGCGTACCAGGTCGTCCAGGACGTTGTGTTCGCGGTACTGCGGCACGCCGCCTACGCTGGCGAACAACTGGCGCACGATCGCGCCGTCGTCGTGGCGAAGGTCTTCCAGCAGCGGTGCCGGGACGATCATCGGCAGCGCGAAGAGGCCCAGTCCGCGAACCTCTGAAGCACGCGGTCGCCAGCGGACGAAGTAGCGTTGCGCGCCACGCCGCTGCAGCCAGTCGAAAAGCGGCGCCAGGAACGAAGGCCATTCTTCGCCGTCCGGCGTGGTGGCGATTAGGTGGCTGAGGACGCGGTGCACCTCGCAGCACAAGCCGCCGGCGAAGGTGGCGATGCGCCACCGCGGTTCCAGTTCGCGGCGTGCGGTGATCGTCGCCTTGCCGGAGAAGATGTGCGCGTCGGTCCCCTGGAGGGCGAAGAAGGCCGTCTCCAGGCCGAGGCAAAGCAGTCCGCCCGGCGTCTTGAAGTAGTTATCGGGTGTGGCCGGCAGCAGGTGCACGAATGCGGCGTACCTGCGCACCAACGGCATCAGGTCGCGTTCGAAGGTCGCGCGGTCGGCGCCGTAGCACAGCTTGATGCGACCCAGCAGCGCCTCGTGCGTCGCGAGCAACTGCTCGACAGGAAGCGCCTCGAAGCCGGGGTCGGCCGAGGCGAAGCTGGCGGCCGCACCGATGCTCGCCGTGTCACCTGACACCATCGTTCTACTCTCCGGGCGTCGATGGTCCATTCTTCGGTCAGCGTCGGGGCGCGTCGACCGCGAAAGGCAATCAGTTCGGCGGGCTCTCGCGATCAGGCTGCGGATCGAGTGTTCGCAGGGCCTGGGCCGCGGCCTCGAGATCCATCAGCAGTGGTGGATGAGGAAACGACTCCCGGACGCGCGGATCCACCTCGACGCGCCGAACGAGCCGGCAGAACGGGCAGTGCTTGGAGCCGCGCGAGCGGGATCCCATCGCGTCGAGGTATTCGCTGCCGCAGGCCTTGCACTCCACGAGCATGAAGCTGGTCGTCGTGGCGATCCAGAGCGCGTCGGTATGGGATGCCAGGTCGAACGCGCGGTCGAAGCTGATCCTGCGCGGCGCTTGGTAGACGGACTGATAGTAGCGGTAGGTGCAGACGAGCGCCTCGCCCGCGGAGACTCCCATCGCTCGCAGGCGACGGAAGTTCGAGGTGATCACCGAGGCCTCGGTGCGGCAGAGCAGGTTGGCGGAGTGGTACCACTCGCGCGTGTCGGGCGCCCTGCCGCGGGGAGGCTGCTCGCGCTCGTTGAAGAGCAGCCGAACCAACTCGCGTGCGCTGATGCCCGTGATGTGGTGAATGGTCCGGACCCGAGCTCCCAGCTCAGCGCAGTCCCGAGCCAACGCCAGCGCGCGCATGCGCTGGTTGATGCGTTTGGACGACTCCACGAGTGCCGCCGCTCATCGTGTCGTCGACAGCGGAGCCGGGCGGGGCGGGTGCGCCGCGGCCAAAGCGCCGGCGACGGTTGACGGCGAGGCCAGAAGGTTCCCGAGGTCATCGCGGGCGACAAAAAGGCTGACCTGTCCGACGGCATACACCAGCGTCCAGAGCCGATCGAGCGGCAGCGCTCGCAGTTGCTCGGCGGTACCGGGGTCGAGTGCAAACATCCGACAGGTGTCGACGATGTCGCGTTCGAGCCCGAGGCGAACGGTGATCAGGGTGCGCAGGTTGGCAGCCTGAACTTCGGTCAGTGGCGAGTCATGCATGGTCGGGTCCTCCGGGAGCCCCGTGCGGTCAGGTGTTGGTCTTGGTCTGAGAGCGGTCTCGCTGGCTGCGTGCTGACGACACGTTCCGCGCAGCATATGTTGGCCCCCGGCGTCACTTCGACAGGGAATGCTGTCGCTTCACAACGCCGCTCGATTCGCCACCGAAAAGGCCCTGCGAATCCGGTCGCTCTCGAACAGAGGGACACGCGGTTACGAAAGTCACGGTAGAAGAAGGGCTGCTTACCAATGTGCGAGACGCGATGAGATGGCTACTGATGCCTCGCAGGTTGAACCGCTTCGCGCGCAGGGGCGCGGCAAGACCGTCTCACGATCGAAGGCCGTCCGATCCGGGTTGAACGGCGGTGCGGTTCACGCCGCGTCCAGTTGCACCGCCGGCTTGACGCCTGGTGTTCGCGACCGATTGATCGCGCAGTTGGTCGCGCTCGGAATCCCTCCGCACAAGCGTGTCTCCTTCGTCGCTGGTCTCACAGGCTGCGCACCGCAGACTGTGCGGCGGTGGTTTGCGGACTTCGAACCGGGGCTGCCGGACCTGAAGTCCTTCGCCGTGTTGTGCCGGGAGCTGCGCCTCAGTGCCGACGAGCTCATGGGATTGGGTGACGATAGAGGCACCGCATCTGAGACCAGAGATGGTCTTCTGATCGAGGTCGCGCGATGCGTTCGCGAGATGGCGAGTGCCCTTGGGCGGAAAAGCCGGCTCAGCGAACCGGTGACGGTTCCCGGCGATGAGATGGCACCGCGTCTGCGTGAAGGCGATGTCGCATTCGTGGATCGCGACAGCGGCTTTGCGGGCAATGGTCTGTACGCCTTCGAGTGCCAGGGGAAGGTCATCATTCGGCGAGTCGAGATGCGCCCGGGGCGCGGCTGGCTGCTGAAGTGCGACAACAAGGCCTATGGCGACAGCGAGTTCCGTGGGCCCGGACCCATGAGCAAGCGAGGGATGCGGCTGCTCGGCAAAGTGCGGGGCACGATCTCGCTGCGCGTCTATCGATGAAGAGCCGTGGGTCCGTGCGCCTGGCGCCGACAAGAAAGAGGGGGCAACGCCCCCTCTCTTCCTGTCCGTCGAGAAGCTTCAGGCTGCTTCGGCCAGCCCCTTCCACTCCGATGCGGTCAGCTCGAGCAGCCGGCCGCCGAGCGCTTCGAACTCGGTCGCGCGATCGTAGTTCTCCACCTTCTGGCTGTAGTGGGTCACGGCGTTCACGAGGCCGAACCCGGACAACTCGCCGTCCTCGATCAGGTGACGCAGCACGCCGGTGCTCTCGTCGTCGTTGAGCGTGTAGCGCTGCGCCAGCACCTCGACCGCCTTGACGGGGTCGCCGGTCAGCCGGATGCCGAGCGTCCTTTGCAGCTTGTGCGCGGTCTGGAGGAACGTGGCCTCGGACACCGCAGCCTGCACCACATCGCGGACCTTGAGGAAGAAGGCCCTGTCATCCGCCTGCATCGTGTCGTCCTGAAAGATGACCACGCCCTCGTCTTCGGCGGCGAGCGAGCGGCCGACATGCGTCTTGCGCAGAGTGCGGTCGGCCGCAATCAGGCCGTTGCGGCAGAGCAGCCGGAACAGCAGCGGCTGCACCGACAGCATGCCCAGGCCAACCTCGCTGTTCGAGATCACGACGCCGGCCTGCACCACATCGCCGGGCGCGACCTCGTAGCTCAGGCGCGGCGTCACGCACTTGAGGTACATCTTCGTCTCGGTCAGTTCGACCGACTCGAAGCTCACCTCGGGCAGTTGCCGCAGGATCGGCAACACATGCTCGGCGAGGTCGAAGTTGTCGAGCCGCCGATAGCGGTCCGACAGCACCGCGCGGACCTTGCCGTCCAGCGTGCGCAGCATGCGGCGGTCCGGCTCGCTGCGCAGCCAGGTGTTGACGTTGCTGTCGAGCAACTGAGGTTGCTGCTCGCGCATGCGCTCGAAGTAGGCATAGGGGATGCCCAGCTTGTCCGCCAGCTGGCGGCGCGCCAGCGGCGTGATGCCGTAGTCGCTGGGGCCGCTCGGCTCTTCGACGGTGAGGCGCGCCACCCCGTCGTTCGTGCGGTGGCTCAGCAGCACCGAAGGAACGATCAAGTCCTTCTTGGTGCCGAGCTGGCGCGTCAATTCTTCGGCCAGGCTCATCAGGGTACGTCCGGTCTTCATGGGAACACTCCAATTGGGGAAGCGAAGACGACACACCCCTGCGCGGGGATGCGTATCCCCGCGTGGGTTGACGAATGCCCGCCTAGAGCTGCGAGGGCGGGCAGGGAACAGGCGCGTCGGAACGCGCGCGACCTTCAAGGCAGCCTTCGCCGTGCGATGCACGGCCTGGTGGTGGCTGCGACCAGGGGGAAAGCGGACCTTTTCGGTGCAGGCGCTCGAGCAAACCATGCCGCACCTGCGCTGAAAAGGCGGGTGCGGTCGCCGACCGCACCTCGCAACTTGCTCATGCCGCATGTCGCAGCGCCGGTAATCGGCGCTGCTGCCAAACGTCGGCCCAGTCCGTGCCTGGGTTCTTGGGCAGGAAGACGCGAACGCATCGCGGCGCACCGTCCTTGCTGGCCTCGCGAATGAGCCGACGCGCCAGCGCGAACGCGCTGGCCTGGCCGGTGAAGTCGCCGTCGGCATCGTTGTCGGCGTAGATGCAGATCTGACGCACGGCATCCGGGATGACGATCTTCTCGAGGTTGCCGGCGCTCAACGCCGACCACACGGGCTTGCCGGTGGCCAGCATGACGGCGATGCCGGTCTCGATGCCCTCACACAGGGCAAGCTCGTCGCCCGGCTCGCCGAGCCGCACGGCAGCACCGGAGAAGCCGGCGCACAGCACCTTCTTCGCATCGGGCGCCGCCAGCTTGCGACCCTCGTGCAGGTAGGTGCGGTGCAGGGTCACGGCTTCGCCGCTCGCAGAGCGAACGCAAGCCAGCATCGCCGGATACTCGGCCACCTTCTTCGCCTTGGCGACTCCTTCCTTGCGGAAGTAGCCGAGAGCGGGATGACAGCGCAGCGATTCCGGATGGCAGTTCAGAGAGAGGCCGCGACCCTTGAGATAGCGGTCAACGTCGTCGCCCGGCACGACCGGGCGAGCTTCGTCCCAGATCCGCTGCACCAGCTTCTTCATGCGCTCGGGGGCCGGAGTCGTGTCCATCGAGGCAGCCACGTTCGGCAGCATGCCCAGCACGCGCTCGACGTCGCAGAGTGCGGTGTTGAAGTCGATGCCGCGAACGGCCTGCAGCAGCTTGAAGCCGCCGCCCGCGCCGCACTTGCGGCAGTGAAAGTTGCCCTGCCCGAAGCGGTCGGTGTACTGGAAGCGATCGACGCCGCTCTTGCACAGAGGGCACGGCAGCGGTCGCCGCTTCAGGATCGCCTCGTCGACGCCGAGGCTTGCGAGGATCTCGGTCCAGCGGCCGTAGGCACGCTGCTTCACGGCCTCGACGCGGGCCGCGTACTCATGATCGCGCATAGGTCGCTCCTTGGTCAGGCGTTGCGCCGACGGCGGCAGCAAACAACTGCTGCGAGTTCATCGCTTCGGCCAGCGGGTGCTGCTCGAACTCCCAGGGCAGCAGGAACTGGCGATCGCAGACGAGCCCGTTGCTGTCGAGTCGCTCGACCACCAGGGCGGGCGAGCGCCAGTGCACGAGGTAGTGCAGGCGGTCCGCGCTCGCGATCACGAAGCGGCGGCCGCTGCGACCGGTGAGCACCTCGCTTTCCTTGACCAGGAACTCGAGGTCTTCGATGCGGCCGACGCGCTGCAGCGGAGTGGTGATCTCGATGAGAGGAGTGAGTTGCATGAACCACCCCTCAGCAAGCAGCGCGCGGGCGGCGCGCCAGGTCCGCGGGCGCTGAAGCAGCGGCGTCGAATGCCGACCTGGTCCGCAGCGGCAGAGGGCAACCTGCCGGCGCCGGCTGCGCGGCGACCTCGTCCGGCGAGTCAACTCGCTCGTCGAGCTTCGCCGCGAGGGCATAGGTCGCCAGCAAGGCAACCAGGCACAGGGCGATTTGAACGTTGGACATGATGGATTCCTTCAGCAGTCGTGGGGCTCGCTGTCGTTGCGAGCCCCCGGAGGTGAGTGAGATCAGGCGAAGAGGTCACCCTCGTCGGCCATGCGTTTGAGCTGCTCGTTGATCCACTGCGGGTTCCGCTCGAGTCGTGCTTGAACCCACTCGGGGTTGCTCACCACGGCGTCGCGAACCCACGGGGGGTAGCGCAGCAGCGTGGCCGGCAGCCAGCGGCGCAGCCACAGGCGAATCCGCTCGCGCACCTCGTCGACGTCGACCCGGCCGCAGTAGGTGATCGGCGACAGCGGACTGCAACCGACCACGCGCAGGCACGAGGCGAACGAGAACGGCAGCCCATCCTTCGTGGGCTCGGTGAACACCCAGCGCAGCGTGTCGAACTTCTCTTCGAGCGGCGTCGCCGGGTCCGCCAGTCGATTCACTTCCTGGAGCAGACGCCAGTGGAGGTGAACGATGTCTTCCTCGCTCCACTCGACCGGCGAGTCATCGTCGAGCGTCGCCGCGGCATCGTGCGGCCGTCGGTCGTCGTCTGGTGCAGCGGGAGCTTGGAACTCCCGTTGCGGCGGCCATGCCGCGAAGCAGATCGCGTCTGAACGTGCGGAGCCCCTGTGAAGGGCCTCGGAAACTACTTGGTGTCCCAGCATCGTGGTCTCCCGAGAAATGAGGGCCACGCGCCACCAGCGGGGCGAAGCCCCGCGGGGTTGGATGGATCACGGTCCGGCGACGGTCGGTCGCTCGGACGGTGTGCTCAAAGGCTGGCTTGGTTGCGCGGCGTGAGCCGCGGCGGCCGGTGTGCCAGCGACCGGTCGGAGAAAGCTTTGGCGGGGAGGCGCAGGCAGCGGTTGCCCGACCTCGCCGCGAAAGCCAACACGCAATCCGGCTGGCTCATGCGCGTGGTCCGCGCTCCGTCACGCGCCCACCCCGTGCAGGAGGCGAGGCGTGCTGGCGGATCGGCGCGGATCAGATCCTTGTCGGCCGGTGGCCGGTTCTCCAGGGCTGGCGGGATTGGAAGGCGGGCCAGCGACCGCCTGCGTTCAAGGTATCGGCGCCACTGCAGCCCGTCAACGGCTCACGGGGCTCCAGGCGCATCCAAGGCCGAAAGCGACGCGATCCGAGGTTCGTTTCGCGTGGCAAGTCCGGTGGCTGGGTTCGAAGATCGATGCCGTGCGGGCAAGACCGCCGAGGACCATCATGGCCGATGCAGAGATCGTGAGGCACGACCAGGGCGGCGTGAACGCCAGGATCCTGGCCAAGGAGAACAAGGCCGACTTCCGGCGCATCGAGGCCGCAAGCGTCAAGATGAAGGCCTCGTTCCGCAGCGCGGAGGGCAAGCGCATGTTCGTGCGCTACTTCAACACGCTGCAGCTCAGCGCGCACTTCATCTCGGTCATCGCGCGGACGCGGGTCGATCATGCCGACGTCGCCAAGGTCGAGGCCGTCATGCAGGAGCAGATGGACAAGGTGGCTGCGGCGCTCGACAAGACGATCGATGGCGCCGAGGCGCTGTTCACTGCGCACGGAATCGCGGCGCCGGCGACCTATGACACGTTGCCGCTCGAGGTCGAAGTGGGCGTGCTCTCGTCGTTCGGGCTTCGCTACCTGGAACTGCTGGGAAAGCTGGATCAGGCGATGCCGCTCCTGCAGACGCTCGAGATCTTCAGAGTCGTCACGACGCAGGACGTGGACATCGAGCGGGCGGGCCTGAAGCGTAAGGTACGCGATGTCGCCAATGGCGCGAGAAGCCTGGCCACACGGATGCGCCGGGCTATGAACGCGTTGGAGGCGCAGCGTGCGATCGCTGGCCCGGCGACCGCGGTGGGGGGCGGAACTCCGGATCAGCAGCGTGAGGCTTCAGCCGAAGGTGAAGGCACGAAGGTCGATGGTCCGACGTCGGTGCAAGAGGGTGTTGTCGACCTCGACGAACCCGTCCCTGCGGGGGATGCGACGCTGAGTTGAAGTCCCTTCCCGAGAAGGGCATGGAGCCGCGACGGATACGTTCCGCCACGCGAATCGTACGTGAACCTGGCTGCTTTCGTCGGCGGTAGATCAGCTTTCGTTGCGACGAAGGTGACGAGGAAGTACGCTACTTGCCGAGCTGCCAGGCTCATTCACCGATAGCGGTGCGTCGCAGTCGTCACCTGCACCGTGGCTTGCGCAAGGGCGCCTACGACGAGCGCGGTCACGCGGTTGTTCTATGCCCGACCGCTGCCGATGCCTTGAGGGCGACACGGACTGCCGCGCTCAGTATTCATTGCATCCAACCTCTGCTCGCCAATGGGAACGCAGGCGGCAGACCAGGAGTTCATGCGTTCCTGATCGATCGACGCACCCTGTGACCGCGCGTGGTCGAGACAGAGAGGGTCATGCCCATCCAACGCTGGCTGGCTGCCGGCTCCGAGGCTTGATCATGCCCAACCTCCAAACCAACCCCGAAGGGATCGCGGACCGCGTGGCCGGCAATGCGCGTCGTTTCGAAAGCGAACTCGTCCTTCCCCAAACCGGATTCGTTCGCCAGCGGCTGCTGCTGCGATTCGTTCCGTTCTCTAAGTCGACGCTATGGAGGCGGGTGAAGGCGGGGGATTTTCCTGCGCCCGTCCGCCTGTCGGCCGGCGTCACGGCGTGGCGCGCGGAGGAGGTGCATCGCTGGATCGCCGGGAGAGAGTAGTAGTAACTCGGCTCGGATGTCCTGCCGCGGCCGGCGGTG
>WBZL01005703.1_pt1 | contig 10213 bp, 12 predicted proteins | sample 5204291 | NCBI WGS metagenome assembly WBZL01 (sample SAMN12344345, study PRJNA552823) | activated sludge metagenome | biome: Activated sludge suspended growth; feature: Nitrification reactor; material: Wastewater; isolation source: activated sludge from nitrification reactor of wastewater... | reverse complement strand
CCGGGGCTGTCGGGCTTCGCCTTCATGATGGTCGCCGGCATGCACGAGGCCTACCCCGACACCGACCTGTCGACCCTGCTCACCGACGCCGGGGTGGATGCCCTCGACACGGTCGACACCGGCTGCGTGCGCGACGTCATCGGGGCGTTCGCCACCTCGCAGGCCGGGCCGCTGATCCGCCCCGAGGGACCGGCGTCGGCGGAGTGGAAAGCCCTGGCCACCGAGAACAACCCCGGCCAGGCGATCACCGAGGACCCGATCCTGATCATCCACTCCGACACCGACCAGGTGGTACCCGTCACCCTCAGCGCGCTGCTGCACAACCGCCTGTGCGGCCTGGGTCAGGCCGTGGAGCGCCGGGTGGTCTCCCGCGGCGGCCACGTCGAGGCCGCTCCACCCGCCTTCGTCGACGGCCTGGCGTGGCTCACCGACCGCTTCGGCGGGGAGCCCCTCCCGGCATCGACCTGCCCGGCCTGACGACCTACCGCGGTCCCCTCGGATCCCCCGGATCCCCACTGGTCGGGGGTCGGCCGTCGAGCAGGTCGCGCAGGTCGTCGGGGCCCTCCAGATCGAGTTCGATGCCCTCGGCGCCGTGGGCGGCCCGCCCCACCAGGTGGGCGGCGCTGGGCGCGGTGAGGAAGGTGAACAGCACGGCCAGCCCCACCTTGGCCGCAGCATCGTCGATGGCCAGCGCCGCGGCCGCACCGATCAGAGCCAGACCGAGGGTGCTGGCCTTGGACGCCGCGTGCATGCGGGCGTACACGTCGCCCAGGCGGACCACGCCGATCCCGGCCAACGCCACCAGCGCGGCACCGACCAGGGCGAGGACACCCACCACCACGTCGACCACGTGCAACTCAGCCTCCCCGTCGCTCGATGAACCGGGCGCCGGCCGCCGCCCCCACGAACCCGACGAACCCGACCACCAGGGCCACGTCCAGGAACCAGCGGACGTCGCGCCGGATGGAGATCACCAGCACGGCGGCGACCACGGTCACCACCAGGCCGTCGAGGGCCACCACCCGGTCGGCCAGCGACGGGCCCCGCACGGCACGCGCCAGGAAGCCCAGACCCCCCACGCACAGCAGCACCAGCGCGGCGGTCGTCACGAGATCCGCCAGCCGGTCGAGTCGTCCACGGCCAGCCCGGCCAGGGCTTCGGCGTCACCGAAGGCCCGGACGGCCAGCACCTCGAGGCGCCGCACCTCGCGCCGCACCGCCTCCAGGTCCCGGCCGTCGAGCACGTGCACGTAGAGCGTGAGGGGATCGGCCACCACCTCCAGCGTGAGGGTGCCGGGCGTGAGGGTGATGGCGTCGGCGATGAGGGTGACCACGGCGTCGCTGCACCCCTGGAGCGGTACGGCCACGATGCCGCGGTTGATCCGACCCCGGGGGCTGATCACGGTCCGCGCCACGGTCACGTTGGAGCGCACCACCTGGACCGCGAAGTAGGCCGCGAACCGCAGCGCGGCCACCGGCCGCAGCGGCACCGGCCCCGATGCCCCCGAGGGGAAGAGGACGAGCACGAACCCGGCCACCAGGACGCCGCCGGCCACGTTGGCCACCGTGAGGTCGCCCCACAGGAGCACCCACAGCGCCACCAGGGCCACGGCACGGATCACCCGGATCACGGCTCGAACACCGCCTCGACGTAGGCCGACGGGTCCAGCAAGTCCTGCGCCGCCCGTTCGGACAGGTCGTAGAGCGGGCCGGCCAGGACCGCGATGGCCAGGCTCACCACCACCAGGGCGGCGGTGGGCGCCACCATGAGCGCCCGCCGGGCGGGTGGGAGCGGCGGGCGGGGGCCCTCGGCCGTGTCCACCGCCGGCGCCCCCCAGAAGGCGTTGCCCCAGATCTTGGTCATGGAGAACAGGGTGAGCAGGCTCACGGCCAGGCTCACGGCCACGATGGCGTAGGACCCGGCGTCGACGCCGGCCTGCACCAGCGCCAGCTTGGCCACGAACCCCGAGAACGGCGGCAGCCCCGCCAGGCTCAACGCGGGGAGCAGGAACAAGACGGCGAGGAGCGGTTCGAGGCGCGCCAGGCCCGACACGCGGTCCAGTTCGTTGGTGCCGGTGCGCTCCTGCACCAGGCCGGCCACCAGGAACAGGGTGGTCTTCACCACGATGTGGTGCACCACGTACAAGACCGCGCCCGCCAGCCCGGCCAGGGTGAACAGCCCGAGGCCCATGATCATGTAGCCGATCTGGCTCACGATGTGGAACGACAGGATCCGCTTGATGTCGTGCTGGGTCACGGCACCGAACACGCCCACCACCATGGTGAGGCCGGCCACCACCAGGAGCAGGGTGCCGGGCCGGGTGCCCTCGGGGAACAGCAGGGTCTGGGTGCGGATGATGGCGTACACGCCCACCTTGGTGAGCAGGCCGGCGAACACGGCGGTGACCGGGGTGGGCGCCGTCGGGTAGCTGTCGGGGAGCCAGAAGAACAGCGGGAAGATGGCGGCCTTGATGCCGAAGACCACGATCAACAGCACGGCGAGGGCACTGCGGAACCCATCGGGCAGGGCGGCGATCTTGGGGCCGAGATCGGCCAGGTTGACCGTTCCCGTGGCGGCGTAGACCAGCGCCAGTGACGCCAGGAACAGCGTGGACGCCACCAGGCTGATCACCACGTAGGTCATGCCGCTGCGCACCTGGTCGGCCCGGCCCCCGAGGGTGATCAGCACGTAGCTGGCCATCAACATGACCTCGAAGGCCACGAAGAGGTTGAACAGGTCGCCGGTGAGGAAGGCAGCCGACACGCCCGATGCCAGCACCAGGTAGACGGGATGGAAGCCCACGTGGGCGTCCTCGGCACCGGGCTGGCCGATGGCGAACACGAGCACGGCCAACAGCACCACGACCGACACCACCAGCATCATGGCGGCCAGCCGGTCGGCCACGAACGTGATGCCCACTGGCGCCCGCCACCCACCGGCGTGGCCCGCCACCGGGCCCTGGTCGTCCACCCGGACGAGGAGCAGCACGCTGGTCACGGCCACCGCTGACAGGGTGACGACGCCGATGAGGCGTTGGGCCAGCCGGGAGCGACCGGCCCCGATGGACAGGGCCGCCCCGAACAGCGGCAACAGGATCGGCAGGGCGAGCAACGCGTTCACCCGTCCTCCCCCTCGTGGGATTCGGCGGCGATGCGCCGGTCCTCCACGTCGTCCTCCACCTCGTCGTCGGCGGTGAACGACCACGACCGATGGGCCATGGCCAACAGGAAGGCGATCACGCCGAAGGTGATGACGATGGCGGTGAGCACCATGGCCTGGGGCAGGGGATCGGCGAAACCGGCGGCCTCGCCCTCGATGAACGCCGGGGCGCCGCCGTCGCCACCAGACAGCACCAGCAGGATGTTCACCCCGTGACCGAGCAGGCCGATGCCGATGACCACGCGGCTCAGGTGCCGGTCGAGCAGCAACCAGGTGCCACACGAGCAGAGGACGGCCGCCGCGGCCAGGAGCAGCACGCTCACGAACGCTCCTCCTCGTCCCCGGTGCCCACGCCCTCACCAACACCCTCACCCAGGGCCTCCAGCACCATGAGCAGCAGGCCGACGACGATCAGGTACACCCCGCCGTCGAACACGGCCGCGGTGGTCACCTTCACGTCGCCCAGCAGGGCGGGATGCAAGCCGTAGGCCTCGTGGTCGAGCGGCGCGTGACCGGTGACGACCGACCAGAGGGCCGTGCCCGAGGCCAGGGCGAGCCCGGCCGACAGCAGCGTCCAGGGCCGGACCGGGAGCAGCGGGCGCACCTCGTCGATGCCACCGGCGAGGTAGCGCAGGGCCAGGGCCGCGGCCGCGACCAGTCCACCCACGAACCCGCCACCCGGCTGGTTGTGGCCGGCGAAGAGCAGGTACAGCGACAACACGATGGCGGCGTCGAACACCACCCGCACCGTGGTGTCGAAGATGACCGAGCGGTGGTTCACGGCGCGTCGTCCCCCGGCTCGGTGGGTCGGCCACCGGTCCAGCGCGGGACCGGCCGGGGCGGGCGACCGGCCCGCACCAGCGCGGCGATGCCGATGGCCGCCGCCACCAGCACGGTGATCTCCCCCATGGTGTCCATGCCCCGGATGTCCACCAGGATCACGTTGACCACGTTGTGGCCATGGCCCTCGGGCAGGGCCCGGTCCACCATCTCGGCCGACACCGACGGGCTGGTGCGGTTCCCGGCGGCCACCAGGGCCATGGTGGTGAGGAAGAGGCCCACGGCCACCGACAGCACGGCGCGGGGCACGGCCCGCACGGCGGGGGTGGTGCGTTCGAAGCGGTCGGGGAGGATCCGCAGGACCAGCAGGAACACCACCACCGACAGGGTCTCGATCGCCACCTGGGTGAGGGCCAGGTCAGGAGCGCCCTGCACCACGAACAGCAGGGCCATGCCGTACCCGACCACCCCGAGCAGGAGCGCGGCCGCGAACCGGCGCCGGGCCGCGGTGGCCGCCAACCCGCCGACCACCAGGAGCACGGCCACCGGCACGTGGCCGGGCGACCCCACCAGCTCGGGCCACCCCGGCCACCACGAGCCGGCCAGGAGCGACGCCGTGGGGGCCAGCACCGCGGTGGCGAGGATCACCGCCACGTACACCGGCAGGGAGCCCGACTGCACGAGGGCGGTGATCCGGGCGGCCCCGTGCAGCACGGTGCGGACCACCCGGTCGTAGCCCTCGCGACCCGTGCGGACCGCGGCGACCGTGTCGGCGGGCACCGCGCCCGCCACCCGGGCCCGGCGCAGGGAGAACACGACCACGCCCAGGCCGAGGGTGAGTGCCGACAGGGCCAGCGGCGTGGTGAACCCGTGCCACAGCACGAGGTGGGCGTGGGCGTGGTGGTCCAAGGCGTTGGCGGCGGCGTCGGTCAGGTGCGACCACGGCCGGGGGAACAGCCCGAACGTGACCGTGACCAGCGCCAGTGCCGCAGCCGGGGCCAGGAACGCGGGCGAGGGGGCGTGCCCGGCCGACCCGGGCTCACTCGTCCCCCCCGCCCGGACGAGATCGGGCCGGACGAGATCGGGCCGGACGAGGGCGAGGGCGAACCGCAGGCTGTAGGCCACCGTGAGGGCCGACCCGGCCACGATCACGGCCAACACGGCGCGCTCCCCCGCCGTGCCGTGCACCAGCGCCCCGTAGGCCTGCTCCTTGGCCACGAACCCGGCCAGCGGCGGCACCGCGGCCATGGACGCCGCCGCCACCAGCGCCACCGCCTGGGTAGGCCGCCACGCCGGGCCCAGCCGGGGCAGCAGTCGGATGTCGCGCGTGTGGACGCCGTGGTCGACCACACCCACCACCATGAAGAGCGCGGCCTTGAACAGGGCGTGGGCCAGCAGGAGGGCGCAGCCGGCGGCGGTGGTCTCCGGTCGGCCCAGCCCGAACAGCACCATGAGGAAGCCGAGCTGGCTGATCGTGCCGAAGGCCAGGACCTGCTTCAGGTCCACCGGCCGGAGCGCCCGCCAGCCGCCCACCACCATGGTGGTCAGGCCCACCGAGACCACGAGTGGCCGCCACGGGCCGGCCTCGGCGAAGGCCGGGGCGAAGCGGGCCACCAGGTAGATGCCGGCCTTCACCATGGCCGCCGAGTGGAGGTAGGCGCTGATCGGCGTGGGGGCCACCATGGCGCCCGGCAGCCACCCGTGGAACGGGTACTGGGCCGACTTGGTGAAGGCGCCGAGCAGCACGAAGACGAGCGCCACCGAGGTGACGGTGCCCGAGGGCGGGTCCGCCAACAGGTCCGACAGGCGGTAGGTGCCGGCCTCGGATCCGATCACGACGAAGCCGCCGAGCATGGCCAACCCGCCCATGCCGGTGACCAGCAACGCGTGCAACGCCGCGGCCCGGGCCCCGGGGTCCCGGTCGTCGAGGCCGATCAAGAGGTACGAGGTGACCGAGGTGAGCTCCCAGCACAGGTACAGCAGGAGCAGGTTGTCGGCGAGGACGAGGCCGAGCATGGAGCCGGCGAACAGCACCAGCAGCCCGGCCGCCCGCCCGGCGCGGGCCGATGCCTCGAAGTACGACCAGCCGTAGACGAAGACCAGGGCGCCCACGCCCGCCACCAGGACGAGCATCAACAGGGCGAACCCGTCGAGGCGGAGATCGATGCTGAGTCCCAGCCGCGGGGCCCATGCGGTGGTGGCCGTGACCACCTCGCCGTTGAGCACCCGCCCGACCTGGGTGGCGCCCCACGCCACCACGGCGAGCGGGGCGAGGCCGGCCACCAGGAACGCCCGGCGCCCGAGCGGGCGCGACGCGGCCAGGACGCCCACGCCGACCACGGCGTGCAACGCCACCAGCGCGGTCAGCACGCGGACCGCCGACGGCTGGCGCCCGGTTGCGGGTGGTGGCTGGGGAGGTGCACGGGAACAGGGCCCCTGAGGGGTCGACGAGGGAACATGCATCGCCGACCAGACTTCCCGGCACTCCGGCCCGAACCCTACGGCACCACCGGCGACCCTCGCGAACCAGATGACCCTCGCGAACCAGATGACCCGCGCGAACCAGGGACGTTGCATACCCCCGGGGGTACTGATACCCTAGGGGGTACCAACCGGCACCCCGAACCGAGGAACCCGCCATGTCCACCGAATCGTCCACCGCATCGACCGTCGAGCTGACCGCCGAGACCTTCCGAGACACCGTGGAGCGCGACGGCATCGTGCTCGTGGACTGGTGGGCGTCGTGGTGCGGCCCGTGCCGCATGTTCGCCCCGATCTTCGAGGCGGCCGCCGCCACCCACCCCGACCTCACCTTCGCCAAGGTCGACACCGAAGCCGAAGCCCAGCTCGCCGGCGTGGCCGGGATCATGTCGATCCCAACCCTGATGGTGTTCCGCGACGGCATCCTGGTGTTCTCCCAGGCCGGTGCCCTCCCCGCCGCCGCCCTCGAGGACCTCATCGCCCAGGTGCAGAGCCTCGACATGGACGACGTGCGAGCCCGCATGGAGGCCCAGCTGGCCGAGTCGGCCGCGTCGTGACGCCCCGCACGAACCACGCGGCAGGATGGGGCCCATGATGTGCAGCGCGTCCCGCTACCTGTTGATCGCCTTCGGCGTCGGCTCCCTCACCGCCAGCTTCGCCGGCAGTGAGGCCATCGGCTGGGTGGCCGCCGTCGTCGCCGTGCTGGGCTTCGTGGTGCTCGAGCGGCGCTTCCCGGCTCGGTTCGGCGGCAGCTGTGCCCTGCCGGCCTCCGGCCCGGTCACCGGTGTCCCCGCCCGCGAGACCGACCCCATCACGGCCCGGGCCGACCACACCACGGGCATCGAGGTCACGCGGTGAGCGCGCCTGGTGACCGGGCCGACCACTGGGACGCCACCTACACCGAGCGCGGCGCCGAGGACGTGAGCTGGTTCCAGTCCGAGCCGCACACCTCGCTCGCCCTGTTCGACGCCCTGGGCGTCCGCCGCGACGCCGCCGTGATCGACGTGGGGGGCGGTGCATCGGCCCTGGTCGACCGGCTGGTGACCCACGGCTACGTGGACCTGACCGTGCTCGACATCTCGCCGGTCGCCCTCGACCTGGCCCGCGACCGCGTCGGCGACGCCGCCAAGGTGGAGTGGGTCGTCTCCGACGTGCTCACCTGGGCACCGGAACGGCACTACGACCTCTGGCACGACCGGGCCGTGTTCCACTTCCTCACCGACCCCGACGACCGCGCCGCCTACCTGGCCACGCTCACCGAGGCGGTGCCCACCGGCGCGGTGATCCTGGCCACCTTCGCCCCCGACGGACCCGAGACCTGTTCGGGACTGCCCGTGGCCCGCTACGGCCCCGACGAGCTCGCCGACCTGCTCCCCGACTTCGACGTGGTGGCGGCCCGCCGAGACGTGCACGTCACCCCGTGGGGCGCCGAACAGCCCTTCACGTTCGTGGCCGCCCGCCGAGTCGCCGCTACTTGATGGCGCGGGCGTCCATGTCGCCCGACAGCCGCTCGAGCACCTTCTCGGGCTCGTGGTCCACCGGGCTGGCCACGTCGGCCACCCGGGGCCCCACCCGTGAGGCGAGCGGGGCCAGGGCGTCCAGGTCGAAGTCGTAGAGCTTCGCCGCGTTCCCGCCCAGCATCATGCGGACCTCGTCCACCGGCACGTCGTGGAAGCGGGCCCGCAGGTGCTCGTGGGTGTAGGGGTGGGTGCCCTCGTCGTGGGGGTAGTCGCTGCCCCACATGAAGCGGTCGAGGCCGATCTGGTGGCGGGCGGCGATGTCCTCGGGCTTGGCCATGCTCACGCCCATCCAGCAGTTCTGGGCGAAGTACTCCGACGCATCGCGCGGGAGCACGTGGTCGTCGCCGTAGCGGATCTCGCCGGTGGCCCCGGTGCCGCGGATGCCGCGGATGACGTCGTCCATGCGCTCGAGCAGCGGGGGCACCCAGGCGCAGCCGGCCTCGGTCATCACGAACTTGAGGCGCGGGAACCGCTCGAAGATCCCCGACAGCACGAACTGCACGAACGGGCGCTGGCTGTAGAAGAGCACCTCGTTGATGTAGAGGAGCATGGACACGGGGTAGGGCCCGTAGTCGGGGTTGCCGGTGCCGCTGTGCACGTTGACCGGGACCTCGAGGTCCTGGATCACCTCCCACAGCGGGTCGTAGCAGCGGTCGTAGAGCGGCTTCACCCAGTCCACGTCGGGGGCGATGTTGGGTAGCAGGAGGCCGCCGCGCAGCCCGTGCTCCTTGATCCACTTCACGTCCTCGATGGCATCGTCGACGTCGTTGAGGAAGATCTGACCCACCCCGGCCCGCCGCTCGGGGAACTCGGCGCAGAAGTCCACCAGCCACCGGTTGTGGGCGTGCACCCCGGCCCGCCGGTGCTCGTACTCGTGGGCCTTGGGCGGCTTGGCGAACAGCACGAAGCTCGGGAAGAACGGCGGCACGGTGTTGGGGAACACCACCTCGCCCACCACACCGTCGCTCTCCTGTTGGCTGTTGCGCATCTCGTTGTCCCAGTTGCGCAGCCGCCGGTTGTCGCCCAGGTCCTTGTAGGGGTTCTTGTACTTCCCCCGCCAGGCGTCGAAGTCGTCGTGGAACTGCGGGTCCAGGTACTCCCGGTAGGCGGCGTGGCTGCCCCCGGCGTGGCAGTCGCTGGAGATGACCGTGTACCGCTCGTCGGTGCCGGCGTCGCTACCGGTCTGGGGCTCGTCGGTCACGGTCACGGTGCGGTCCTCCACGGGGTACGGCCGGGCACGACGCCCGACGCTCCCCTTCCGAAAAGTAGAACACGTTCTAGCAAGCCCGGCAACCGGATCAGGGATCAGGCCGCCGGCAGGGCCACGGGGAAGGGGTTGGCCACCGGTCGGGCGATGGCGTCGTAGCCGGCGTCGCCCAGCTCCAGGTACTCGGTGAGGCACTCGTTGGAACCACCGAACACCGCGACCTCGGTGACCATCCCCCAGGTGTACCCACGCTCCTCGGAACCCCCGATGTTCACGAGCTCCTCCCGTGTCTTGCCGGGTTCGAGCAGGTACGGCCCCCCGTACCAGCCGCGGTCGTCCATGCCCGATGGGCCGGTGTAGAGCCACACGTCGTGGATGAGGTGCACGGGCTCGTCGCCGGTGTTCGTGAAGGTGACCCGCCCCTGGTAGGTGGTGGTGTCGTGGCTCCCCGGGAGAGTGCGGGTGGCCTCGGCGACCACCTCGACCACGTCGCCGACCTCGCAGTCGGCCTGCGCCGGGCCCGGCTCGGACGACCCGGACGACTGGGACGACTGGGCCGGGCCAGGGGTGGGCACCAGGCCCCCGGCCGGCACCGGGGTGGGGGCGGTCTCGACGATCGCCCTGTCGTCGTCGGACCGTGTCAGCAACGCCCCGATGAGCACGGCCACGAAGACCGCGAAGATCGCCAGGGCGAACCCGAGCCTCCCCGGGCCGCTGCGCCGCCCGCGACGCACCGGCGCGCCGGTCAGATCGGCCACCGTGTTCCGGAGGCGGTCGTCGAGGTGCCGGCCTTCGTCGCTCAGCCCCTCGCAGTCCTGGTCGACCATCACCCCTCCTCGGGGCCGCACCATGCGGGCGCGACCTCCCACCCGAACGGTGCCAGAGCCCCCCGACGCCCGCCAGGGACCAAGGTCCGCGCCTCGGGTTGCATCGCGTCGTGATACCCCGTAGGGTATCCACCTATACCCCTAGGGGTACCTGTGCCCGTGCCGAGACCAGGCCGACGAGACAAGAGGCTGCCCAGCATGACCATGACCAGTGACCGACCCGACGTGGCCGGCCCCCC
>WBZL01005702.1_pt1 | contig 10215 bp, 8 predicted proteins | sample 5204291 | NCBI WGS metagenome assembly WBZL01 (sample SAMN12344345, study PRJNA552823) | activated sludge metagenome | biome: Activated sludge suspended growth; feature: Nitrification reactor; material: Wastewater; isolation source: activated sludge from nitrification reactor of wastewater treatment... | reverse complement strand
ATGATGCCGCCGCGGGCGATGTTGCCGGCCAGCTGGAACACCTGCGTGCCGCGGCTGCGGCCGGTGCCCAGCGCCGCGTAGGCCTCCGCTCCACCGGCCAGGACGGCCGGAACGGTGGCCAGGCTGAGCACATTGTTGACCACGGTGGGCTTGCCCCACAGGCCTTCCAGCGCGGGCAGCGGCGGCTTGGCGCGCACCACGCCCCGCTTGCCCTCCAAGCTTTCCAGCAGGGCGGTCTCCTCGCCGCAGATGTACGCACCGGCGCCCACGCGGATGTGCACGTGGAACGCGGTGCCGCTGCCCAGCACGTTGGCGCCCAACCAACCGGCGGCCTCGGCGGCCGCCACCGCAGCCTGCATCGCGCGCACGGCGTCGGGGTACTCGCTGCGGATGTACACGTAGCCCTCATCGGCGCCCACTGCGCGGCCGGCGATGGCCATGCCTTCCAGCAGGGTGAACGGGTCGCCCTCCATCAGCATGCGGTCGGCGAAGGTGCCGCTGTCGCCCTCGTCCGCGTTGCACACGATGTACTTCTTCGCGCCTGGCGCGCCCAGCACGGTCTGCCACTTCACGCCCGTGGGGAACGCCGCACCGCCGCGGCCGCGCAGGCCGCTGGCCGTCACCTCGGCCACCACGTCGGCGGGCGACATGGTGAGCGCGCGGCGCAGGCCGGCGAGGCCACCGGCCGCTTCGAACGCAGCGACGTCGAGCGGGTCGATGACGCCGACGCGGGCGAAGGTGACGCGCTGTTGCGCCTGCATCCACGGCAGGTCGACCACCGGGCCGAGGCGCAGCGGGTGCTCGCCGGCGGCGGCCAGCGCGGGCAGCAGCGAGGCGATATCGGTGACGCCGACGGGGCCGTAGGCGACGCGGCCCTCGGGCGTGTCGACCTCCACCATCGGCTCCAGCCACACCATGCCGCGGGTGCCGGTGCGCACCACGTTCGCCCCGGCTGCCGCGAGCGCGGCGGCCACGTGGTCGGCGCCCTCTGCGCGGGCGGAGGCATCGGCGGGCACGTACACGCGCACCCCTGTGCCGGGAGCCACGACGGGGCGGGTGGCACCCGATTCCGCACGCCGGGTGATGGCCTCCAGGTCGCCCTCGTCGCGCAGGGGCACGATCTCTCCGTGCACCATCACGTTCGGCCCGGCGGCGCAGTGGCCCAGGCAGAACACTTCCTCCACCTCCACCGCGGCCCATTCGTGCGCGGTGCGCGCCGCCTCCCACAGGCGGCGGCCGCCGCGTGCTTGGCACGCCTCGCCGCGACACACCTGCACGAGCGCGCCCTTCGGCTGGGCGGTGCGGAAGTCCTTGTAGAACGACACCACACCGTGCACCTCGGCGACCGAGATGTTGAACGCATCGGCCAGCGCGTCGAAGTGCGTGCGGTCGACGAAACCGTCACGGTGCTGCAGCGCGTGCAACGCCGGCAGCAGGCCGCCGGGTGTGTCGGCGTGCTGCTGGATGATGACGCTCGGGGTGGTCTGGGTGACGTCGCTGGCACTCAAGGCTCACCATCGTACGCGCCGTTCCATTCCCGTGAACACCGTGCCCGCATCGTGGAACACGGCCTCGTCGAGCCGCTACTCCGCCGCAGCGTTGGCGGCCACGCCGGCGGCGCGCGCGGCTTCGAGGCGTTCGGTGGTCAGCAGGCGGCGGCCGAAGATGAACAGCAGGGCGTGAATGCCGCCGGACACGAACCACACGCTGCGCAGCGCCATCTCCGCGGACGCGAAGCTGTCGACCACCTGCACCACCACACCACCGAGCACGGCGCCGATGGGGATCATGCCCCACGCGAAGAAGCGGTACACGCTGTTGACGCGGCCCAGCAGGTGCGGCGGGATGATCGTCTGGCGCAGGCTGACGGTGATGACGTTCCACGTCGAGCCCATGATCGCCCCCAGGCCGAACACCACGCCCACCAGTGGCCACCACGACAGCGCACCCACCACGGACTGGGCGATCGCCTCCGAGCCGAGCGTGATCGCCAGGCACGTGCCGCTGCCGAACTTCTTCGACATCCACGGCGCCACGTAGCCGCCGACGATGCCACCGATGGCGAACCCGAAGCCCATGACCGTGAACGTCAGCGGCGTCACCTTCAACACGTCCTGCGCGAACAACACGAACACCGCGCCCGACAGGTTGGTGGCCATGTTCATCATCCCGAGGATGATCGCCATCGCCCACAACAAGCGGTTGTGGCGCAGCCACCGCACTCCCTCGGCCAACTCGTGGCGCCAATGGGGCCGGGGCGCGCCGGCCTCCGCTTCGGGTCGCGCCGCGCGGAAGGTGCCGGGGATCAACCACACCAACGCGGCAGCGGCGAAGAACGAGCCGGCATCCACGAAGAACGGCGCGGAGAACGCTGCCATCAGCAACAGCGAACCGATGGGCGGGCCGATGAACGTGTTGGCCACGCCCTCGATCGCCCACATGCGGCCGTTCGCCTGCTCGAGGTGATCCGCGTGCACGATCGACGGCATGAGCGTCTGCCCACAGTTGTCGCGCAACACCTCGGCGCAGCCCAGCAGCAGGGTGGCCACCAACAGCACCGCATAAAGGCCGGGGCGCGTGCCCACCACGTTGCGCACCTCGTCGGGCGCGGGCAACGTGCCCTGCTCGACCAGCACGGCGATCGCCACGCCGGCGGTGAACAAGAAGCGCAGGCCGTCCATCAGCACCATGGCCTTCTTGCGGTCCACGCGATCGGTGATCACACCCGCGGGCAGGGTGAACACCAGCCACGGCAGGCGCTGCGCCGCCGCCACCAGCGCGATCAGCAACGGGTTACGGGTGATCGCCGAGGCGAGCCATGGGTAGGCGATGCCCGACATGCCGTCGCCGATGTTCGACAACGCCGTTGCGGTGTACAGCTTGCGGTAGTTCGCGCCGAGGCGCGCTCGTTCGGGCTTGGGCTCACGGGGCATGCGAGCGACGGTAGCGCGCGCGTCAGGCGCGTGCTGCGGGGCTGTCGCTCCAGGTGCGATAACCACCGTCGAGGTTGCTCACCTCGTGCCCCAACTGGGCCAGCAGACGGGTGGCGGTGTTGCCGCGCTGGCCCACCGCGCACGTCACCACGAGCGGGCCGGCAGGCAGGTCGCTGTGCCGCTCACGGAGCTCGTCGATCGGGAAGTTCACCGAACCGGGGATGGCGCCCTTCGCGAACTCCTCCGGGGTGCGCACGTCGACGACGGTGGCGCCGGCCGCCACCACGTCGGCGAGCTCGGACCATTGCACGGTGCAGAGCAGCCCCTCGCGCAGGTTCTCGGCGATGAACCCGAGCATGTTGATCGGGTCTTTCGCCGAACCGAACTGGGGCGCGTAGGCCAGTTCCAGTTCCGCCAGCTCCGAGGCGGTGATGCCGCCGGCCATGGCGGTCGCGATCACGTCGATCCGCTTGTCGACGCCGTCCGCGCCGACTCCCTGGGCGCCGAGGATGACGTCGGTGTCGGGATCGACGAGCAGCTTCAGCGACATGGTGTGCGCACCCGGGTAGTAGCCGGCGTGCGAACCGGGGTGGGTGTGGATCGCGCGGTACGGCCGACCCGAGCGACGCAGTCGCTTCTCGTTCCAGCCGGTGGTGGCCGCCATCAGGCCGAACACCCCCACGATCGCCGTCGCCCTCACCGGCCGGTCGGCGTCGCGGTGCCCGGCGATGACATCGGCCACGAGCCGCCCCTGACGATTGGCGGTGTTGGCCAGCGGCACGAGCACGTCGCTGTCGTCGTCGGCATCGTGCTTCACGACGGCGTCGCCCACGGCGAAGATGTGCGGCACACTCGTGCGCATGTGGTCGTCGACCACGATGCCGCCACCGGCACCCACCTCCAGCCCTGCGGCCACGGCGAGCGTGCTCTCGGGGCGCACCCCGATGGAGGCCACCACGATGTCGGCGGGAACCGAGGTGCCGTCATCGAGCGTCACCGTGTCGGAGCCGATCTCCACGACCGAACGGCCGAGCACCAGGTTCACCCCGTGCTTGCGGATGCGGCGCTGCACCGGCTCGACCATCTCCGGGTCGAGCGGGCCCATCACCTGGTCGGTCGCCTCGATGAGCGTCACCTTCAGGCCGCGCTTCACCAGGTTCTCGGTGAGTTCGAGGCCGATGAACCCACCACCGATGATCGTCGCCGTCGACACCCCGTGGGCGAGCGCGTCGATCATGCGGTCGGTGTCCTCGATGTCGCGCAGGGTGAGGGCGCGCTCGATTCCCGGGATCGGGGGGCGCACCGGGCGAGCACCCGGCGAGAGGATCAGCTCGTCGTACTTCTCGGTGTAGGTGCGGCCGGTGGCGAGCTCGCGGATCTCGACGGTCTGGGCAGCGGGGTCGATGCCCACCACCTCGTTCGCCACGCGCACGTCGAGCGCGAAGCGGGCGGTGAGCGACTCGGGTGTCTGCAGCAACAGGTCCTCACGATCCTCGATCACCCCACCCACGTGGTACGGCAACCCACAGTTGGCGAACGACACATGCCCGCTGCGCTCGAGCACGACGATCTCGGCATCCTCGCGCAACCGACGCAACCTGGTCGCCGCACTCATCCCGCCGGCAACCCCACCCACAATGACGATCTTCATAGCGCGCAGCTTATACCCCCAGGGGTATAAATGGACAGAGTCATCGGACCTCTCTGCGGGCATGATGGGACCCCGTGCGCCTCCCCCGGCTGATGCCCCCGATCGACCACGACGAGTTCCGCGTCGGGATGCGCCAGATGGTGCCGTTCGCGTTCGCGATCGCCGTCTGGGGGCTCGTCACCGGTGTGGCAATGGTGAACGCCGGGCTCTCCATGTCCAGCGCGTCGCTGATGACGCTGACCATCTACGCCGGCTCCGCCCAGCTCGCCACCCTGCCCCTCCTGGCCACGCGAGCACCACTGTGGATCGTGTTCGTCACGGCGACCATGGTGAACATGCGGTTCGTGATCTTCTCCGCCGCATCACGCAAGGCGTTCACGTCCCTGCCCTGGTACCAACGCCTGTTCGCCGGGTACCTCAACGGCGACATCCCCTTCGCCCTGTTCTCCCGCCGATTCGCCGACGTCACCGAGCACGGCACCCGCGAGCAGTACGGCTACTTCTTCGCCACCTGCACCTTCGGCTGGGTGGCGTGGCAGGCCGGGTCGTTCGCCGGCTTCCTTCTCGGAGGGGCAGCGCCCACCGACTGGGGGCTCGACCTCGCCGCCTACCTCGCGCTGGTGGGAGTGCTCGCCCCGATGCTCGCCAAGTGGCCCGCGGTGGCGGGCGTGGCCACCACGGTCGCGTTGGCGATCCCAACTGTCGATTGGCCGATGCGCCTTGGGCTGCTCGTGGCGATCCTGGCCGGCGTGGCAGTGGCCGTCGGCGTCGAGACCTACGCCGCCAGAGACGAACGGAGCGGCGCATGATCTCCGTCACGGCCGCGCTGCACGATTGGACGTACCTCGGCGTGGCGATCTTCGTGCTCACCGTGTCCACCATCGCCACCCGCGCCGGCTTCTTCCTGCTCCCGGGGCGCTTCACGCTGCCGCCCGGTGTGGAGAGGGCCCTGCGCTACGCCCCCGCGTGCGCCCTCGCGGCGATCATCTCCCAAGGCGTGCTCACCCGCGACCACCGGCCCTACCTCAGCGCCGACAACGACGCCCTGTGGGGCCTGGTCGCCGCGGGGCTCACCGCCTCGCGCACGCGCAACATGATCCTCATCATGTGCGCCGGCATGGGCCTCTTCACCGCCCTCCGCCTCTGGACCTGACGCTCCCCGCAGCCCTGCCCGCCCGGCCCACCTGGCCCACCCTCCCGGCCCACTCTGGCCCGCCCTCCCGGCCCACCTGTACCCGCCTCCCGGCTCTACGTCACCGCGCAGAGCTTGTGTCGCTCTGCGCGGTGACGTAGAGCGCCGAACACCGTGTCGAGGTGCGCCGAACCGGCGGGGCGGAGGCGAACAACCGCGGAACGGTCCGGGGTTGTGATGACGTGTCACACACGATTGACTCGCCGCGATGGCCCTTGCCTCCCGCCGACAGGCGGACGCGACCGGTCAGCTCACCAGTGAGTTCCGAAGCCGAGACAAGAGCGGCTTCCTATCGGTTCACCTCGAACCCCTCCGGCAACTCATCCACACCATCGGGCCTCCGGTCTACGCGACCAGCTCCACTTCGGCGGCGTTGTTCCCGTTCGACGGGTTCGTCCTGCGACCGCCCTTCGAGCTGGTCGTGCCCCGTGGTCGCAACGTGGTGCGGCTCGGGCACGTCGTGCACACTTCGTACGACCTACCCCCGATCGATTGTGAGGAGATCCATGGCATTCCCGTGCTCTCGCCCACTCGCACCCTCATCTCGTTGGCCATCGGCACCCCGTCCGATCGGCTCACCGCCGCCCTCGACGGAGCCTTGCGCGACGGCTTGATCGGCGAGCGATTCCTTCATCAACGCATCACCGACCTGCGCACCAAGGGTCGCTACGGCATCCCCCGGCTCTTGTCGGTGATCGAAGGCAGCGAGATCACCCGCGGTGCACACAGCTGGCTCGAGCGCGAGTACCTGCGCCTGGTCGCCGCCGGCGGGCTCCCCCTTCCCGACGCCCAACAAGTGCTCGGCCGCAGGGGCGACTCGCTGATCCGCGTCGACTTCCGCTTTCCCGGCACGCCGGTGATCGTGGAGGTGTTGGGCTATCGGTGGCACCGAACCACGGCGCAGATGTCGATCGACGCGGAGCGCCTCAATCAACTCGTGCTCGATGGTTTCAAGCCCTACCAGTTCACCTACGAACAGGTGGTGACGACGCCCCAGGCCGTGCTGGCCACCACGATCCAGGCCATCCGCCCCTACGGTCTCGCCGCGTGACAGCGGCGCTCCACACCCCGACCTGGCGCTCTGCGTCACCACGCAGAGACTGTGTCGTTCTGCGCTGTGACGCAGAAGCGGCCGGGCCGGACGGGGCGGGACGGGGCCGGGCGGGCCGGGCGGGCAGGGGCGGGGGTCAGGCGAGGGTGACGAGGTCGAGCCAGTCGTCGCTGAAGTAGTCGACCTCGCCGTCGGGCATCAGCAACACCTTGGTGGGCGACAACTCCTCCACGAACTCGGGGTCGTGGCTGACGAACACGATGCTGCCCTTCCAGCCCGAGAGCGCGTCGGCGACGGCCTGGCGGCTGGGCGGGTCGAGGTTGTTGGTCGGCTCGTCGAGCAGCAACAGGTCGGCTGGCGCCTGCAGTACGGCCCACAGCGTCAGGTAGTGGCGCTGGCCGCCGGACAGGCGGTCGAGCCGGACGTCGAGCCGGTCGGCCAGCCAGGGCGGCAGGCCGAGCGGCGTGGCGTCGGTCAGGGCGAGCAGTTCGCGGCCGGAAATCGGCATGCCGACGACCGGGGGCACGTCCTGCGTCTGCAGGCCGAGGCGGATGCCCGGGGCGCTTTCGAGGCGGCCGGCGAAAACCTTGGCCCGGCCGGCGATCGCCGCCAGCACGGTGCTTTTGCCGACACCATTGGGGCCGGTCAGGCCGACGACTTCGCCGGCCGCGATGACGAAGTCGAGCGGCTGCGTGGCCGGCTGTTGCCAGCCCGCCACCAGCTCCTGCGCGCGCAACAGGCAAGTCATCGCAACCCCTTGAGCAGGCGGTTCAGCGTGTCGTCGAACAGGCCGACCAGGTCGCCGGACTCCGGTGTGCCGCCTACGGTGTAGGGCAACAGCACGGCCGGGATGCCGCTCTTGCCGGCCAGCCACTGGCTCGGTCCTTCTGGCTGGTAGGCGGTGCGCAGGATCATCCGGGCCGGCGTCGTCTGTTGGCGGGCGAGCAGCGCATTGAGGTGACTGCTGGTCGGTTCGACGCCCGGTTTCGGTTCAAGCGCCGCGACTTCGCTCATGCCCAGCCAGCGCGTCAGGTAGACGAAGGACTGGTGATGGACGACGACCGGCACGCCCTTGAGCGGCGCCGCGGCCTTTTCCCAGCGAGCCATGGCGGCCTGCCATTTGCCGGCGAAGGCGGTGAAGCCGGCCTGGTAAGTCGCGGCGTTCGGTGCGTCGAGCTCGGCCATCCGCTTGGCCAGGGCCTCGCCGACTTTCAGCACATTGCGCGGATCGAGGTGGATATGCGGGTTGCCGGTGCACGTCGCCATGGGCACGGTCGACGCTAGTCGGCACATCGAGGCGATTGACCACGGCGGCGGCCTCGAAGTAGCCGGGCCGGCCGGCCTGGATGGCCGGATTGCCGGAATCGCGCAGAACCAGCGGCAGCCAGCCGATTTCCAGATCGGCACCGACGGCGACCAGCAAGTTGGCTTGGCGCGCCTGGGCGATCAAGGACGGCTTGGCCTCGATCCGGTGCGGGTCCTGGAAGGCGTTGGTCGCCGTGTAGACGCGTACCTTGTCGCCGCCGATTTCCTTGGCCAGCGCGCCCCATTCGGGCACTGTGGCGAAGACTTTCAGGTCGGCATGGGCAAATGCTACGGTCAGCGCCAAAAAAGCGCCAAAAATGAAATTTTTCATCGCCGCCTCCTCAGAACTTGTGGGCGCCGTGGGCGCCCAGGCTCATGATGTACTGCAGGGTCCACTGGTTGTCGGTGACGCCCTGCATCGACTTGTCCTGCGCGAACTGCAGGCGCAGCCGGGAGAACTCGCTCCAGTTGTAGTCGAGCATCGCCGTCGCCTTTTTCGGCCGGTAGCTGTCGACGGCGAGCAGGCTGCCGATGGCGCCGAAGTCGCGCGTGCCGCTGTCGAGCTGCTCGTAGCGCAGGCCAGCCCGCCAGTTTGGGGTGAATTGATAGACGCCCTGGGCGTACCAGCCGGACTGGCGCGTCCGGTAGGCGGCGGTCGGTTCGGCGGCACAGGCGTTGCCGACGGCTTCCTGGTCAAGACAGCTCAGGTTTCCGGTCTCGCGGCGCTGGAAGTACTCGCCCTGGAACTTGAAATTGCGCTGCTGCGGGTTGCCGTTCGGCGCCCATTTCCAGACGAAATCGGCGATCCAGGTCGCGGAACGGCCGGTGAACAGGCCCTGCGCCTCCAGGCCGCCGACATCCTCGAAATGGCCTTCACGGTCGTTGGCCCGGGTCCGCAGGTAGGACAACCCGGCCCGCCAGCTATGGGCGATGCCGACATCGCCGCCGACGTGGGCGAAGGCGGCGACCGCCCCCGCGCCGTTGCCGTTACGGTCGGTGCCGGGGAAATTCGTACCGCGCCCCAACTCGGCGCCAATTTCGACGAACAGATCGGTCGGCGCCAGCCATTTCAGCTGCACCCCGTCCTGGCCGTAGTTACCGTGCGTCCCGAACAGCACCTGGTACATCAGCGGCGCATCAGCAAAGTCCCAGGCATGCGGATGCTGCTCGTTGAGATAGCCGATGCCGGAAAAGAAACGCCCGCCCTTGAGGCCGAGGCCGTTACCCAGACCGAGCGACTGGAACCACGCCTCCTCGACCTCGACTTCACCGTCGGCCAGCCCGAGGATGGCCTGGGCGCGCCAGTTGGGATCGACGTTGGCGGCCAGCACCAGCTCGGTGTGATCGACCGAGAAACCGCGCTTGTTGACGCCCTCGATCGCGCCAGCGCCGTGGTCATGGCCGCCGGCCGGGAAGAAGCCGGTGATGCCGCGCTCGGCGACGTTCTTCATCTGTTTGTACTGGCCCTGGACGATCAGCGATACCTCGGGGTTGAAGGCGCCGGCCGTGGCGGCCGACTGCGGACGGTTATCGACCGGCGCCGGCGTCGGGGCGGCTTGACGGGTGGCCTGCGCCTCGGCCTGGGCCAGCTTCTGCTCCAGCGCGGCGATGCGCTGCTCGTAGCTCTGTTTCATGTCGGCGATCTGCGCCCTGATCGCGGCCAGATCCGTGTCGTCGGCCGCCTGTGCGCCGAACGCGGCGGCCAGCATGGCGGCCGCGGCAAATTGCTTGTGCATGGAATGCTCCTGAAAATGCGTCAAATCGGCCGAGCGCAGCAAATGCTGCGGTCGGCCCGAAAAAAGCGGCAATTTTCAAAAGCGGGGAGGCGCTCCCTGGCGGGCAGCCAGCGGCGGCAAGGCGCTGCGGCCTTCGTCCGGCAATGATTCGGGAACGAACTGGTGCGCCACCACCGGCGGCAAGGCGGCCAGCGACGGCAGCGCCGCACCCAGATCCTGCGCCGCCAGGCAAAGCTGGCAAACGTGCGTCGGCAGGCCATCGTCGCCGCCGGCCGCATGCTCGACGGCATGCGCCCCCGCCGCCAGTTGGGCGAACAGGAAAGCGGCAACGAGAAGGAGATGGCGCA
>WBZL01005701.1_pt1 | contig 10215 bp, 10 predicted proteins | sample 5204291 | NCBI WGS metagenome assembly WBZL01 (sample SAMN12344345, study PRJNA552823) | activated sludge metagenome | biome: Activated sludge suspended growth; feature: Nitrification reactor; material: Wastewater; isolation source: activated sludge from nitrification reactor of wastewater... | reverse complement strand
TCGGCCACGGTGAGGTCGGACGTCTCCAGCAGCCGCCGGGCGGCCTCCACCCGCAGCGCCTCCACGTGGGCGGCGGGGGTGGTGCCCGTCTCGGCCCGGAACGCCCGGGCGAACGAACGGGGGCTCATGGCGGCCCGCTCGGCCAGACGCTCGACGGTGAGGTCCTCGGCCAGGTGGTCGGGCAGCCACCGCTGAAGGTCGGCGAGGGCCGGGCTGCGGGCGGGTTGGGCGCGGAGGCTGGCGCTGAACTGGGCCTGACCGCCGGGACGTCGCGCGAACACCACCAGGTAGGTGGCCACCTGGTGGGCCAGCTCGGCCCCGTGGTCGGCGTCCACCAGCGCCAGGGCCAGGTCGATCCCGGCGGTGACCCCCGCCGAGGTCCACCGGTCGCCGTCGCGCACGTAGATCCGGTCGGGCTCCACGGTCACCCCCGGGAACGTGGCGAGGTACTCGCACGACGCCCAGTGGGTGGTGGCCCGACGCCCGTCCAGCAACCCAGCAGCGGCCAGCACGAGCGCACCGGTGCACACCGAGGTGACGCGGTCGGCCCGGGCCGCCAGCACCCGTACCGCCTCGAGGAACACCTCGTCGCGCAGCAGCGGCCGCGTCCCAGTCCCGCCCACCACCACGAGGGTGTGCGGACGGGCGTCGTCCACCTCACCGGTGACGAGGTCGTCCAGGGCAACCTGCCCTTGCACGGCCAGCCCGCTGGAGGTCCGCACCGCTCCCCCGCCCGGCGTGGCCACCCGCAGGTCGTAGGGCGGCGTGGCCCCCAACTGGTTGGCGGCGGCGAACACCTCCAGCGGCCCGGCCAGGTCCAGCAGCTGCATCCCCTCGAACGCCACCAACGTCACCCGGTGCGCCGGATCGGCCGGCGCGGTCGGGTCGGGCGGTGCGGCAGGTGCGGGCGGGCGACTCACCCGGTCATCGTCCCCCGCCCACGTCGTGGCAGCAATGACATGATCTTGACGATCCCCGCCAGGGCGACCGGAGGCTCGTCCGGTCAGCTGCTCCGACGAGGCTGTCAGGGCAACAGGGTGAACGGGCCGTGCAGCGGACGCACGACGCTGAAGTGGCGCCGGTCCAACGTGGCGACCGAGATGACGCCCAGGCGTTCGGCCGCGGCGATGACCGACGCGTCGACCGTGCCGAGCGGCAGGTCCCGGTACGTGGCGACGAGCTCGGCGATCCGCAACCAGTCGGCGGCGGCGACCGGCTCGGCGATGAGGGTCCCTTCGGCGAGGTCGGCCAGGAAGCGGACCTCGGCCTCGGTGCCCAGACGCGTCTGGATCAGGTACGCCACCTCGGTGATCACCAACACCGGCACGAGCAGGGGTCCCGGATGGGTCTCGAGCAGCTCCAGGCAGGCCTCGTGGTGACGATCGTCGCGGTCGACGTAGGCGAACAGCGGACCGGCGTCGACGATCAGCGCGATGAGCCGAACTCCGCGGCGAGGATCTCCTCGACCCGTTCGGAGATGTCGTTGCGGCCACTCGCCCCGGCACCAGCGGCGCGCAGTCGTCGCCGCCCACTGCCACCGCCCCCCTGAGGACCGCCGAGGTGCGCCTCGATGGCTTCGCGCGTGATCTCGGAGATCGTGATCCCGCGCCGCTGGGCCTCGTGACGGAGCCGGGCATCGAGCTCCTCGGGCAGTTTGACCGTCGTCCGGTTCATGTATGCCAGCATACCGCGCCCGGCGGACGAGCGGTCGGCCCCGGCGACGGGTCAGGAGCCGGTCAGTCCCACCAGAGGTCGTGGGCCAGGACGCCCCGGGCGATGAGGCCGAGCTGGACCTGGCTGGTGCCCTCCACGATGGTGAGCTGCTTGGCGTCTCGGTAGTACAGCTCGGTCATGTGGTCCTTCATGTAGCCGGCCGCCCCGAGCATCTGCAGGGCGATGTTCGACGCCTTCACCGCCACCTCGGTGGCGTAGTACTTCGACATCGACAGCATCGGCACGTGCTCCTTGGTGTACTCGCCGCGGTCGGCCATCCACGCCGCCCGGTAGGTGAGCAGCCGGGCCGCCTCGATCTCGGTGGCCACCTTGGCGATCTCCCACTGGATGCCCTGCATGTCGGCGATGGTCTTGCGGAACGCCGCCCGCTCCTTCACGTACTCGGTGGCGTACATGAGGGCGCCCTCGGCCAGGCCGATGCCCCGGGCGGCCACGATCGGGCGCATCGAGTTGAGGCCCTGCATGGCCAGCTGGAACCCGCCGATCTCACCGATGACGTTGGCCGCCGGCACCCGCACGTTGGACAGCAGCAGCTCGCCGGTGTCCACGCCTCGCACGCCCATCTTGCGGTCGGTGGAACCCACCTCCACGCCCTCCCAGCCCCGCTCCACGATGAAGGCGGAGATCGAGTTGTGGTTGCGCTCGGTGACGTCGTCGGAGGTCTTGGCGAACACCGTGTACCAGTCGGCCTGCACCACGCCGGATATCCAGCACTTGGTGCCGTTGAGCACCCATTCGTCGCCGTCGCGCACCGCCTTGGTGCGCATGCCCATGACGTCGCTGCCGGCCTGGGGCTCCGACAGGCAGAACGCCGCCCGCTTCGAGCCGTCGGCGATGGGCGCGATGTAGCGCTGGTTCTGGTCGGGCGATCCGGCGATCATCACCGGCCCGGTGGGCAGACGGGTGAGCAGCAGCATCAGGGCGGCCGTGTTGGAGTACTTGGCCACCTCCTCGATGGCGATGGTGAGACCCAAGATCCCCGCCCCGCTACCACCGAGGTCCTCGGGGATGCACAGGCCGAGCAGCCCGGCGTCGCGGAACACCTCGAACAGGTCCTGGGGGTACTCGCCCGTCTCGTCGATCTCCCGGGCCCGGGGCTTCACCTTGTCGCGGGCGATCCGCCGGCAGGTCTCCTGGAGGGCGAGCAGTTCATCGGACAGCGCGAAATCCATGAGCGCCGACCGTAGTACCGGCCTGTCGTCCCGCCAGAGGCGGCCAGGGCCAGTGCCGGCGCCCATGAGCGCTCGGCTCAGAGGTCGCGGACCATCTCGAGCTGTCGGATGCGGGGCTCGGGCTGGTACGGGATCTCGGTGCCGGTACTGCGGAAGCCCTGACCCTCGTAGTAGAGGCGGGCGTGCGCGTTGCGCTCCACCACCCAGATCCGCAGGCGCCGCGCACCGGCCTCACCGCGGGCCCAGGTGGCCACGGCCTCGAGCAGCGCGTCGGCCACGCCCACGTCTCGATGTCCCGGCGCCGACCACAGCCCCACCACGTTCACGGTGCCGTCCCGGTTGGCGTACGCCCCCACCATGCCCGCGCCCGCCATGCCCTCCCCGTCGACCACGAAGGTGGCCTGCAGGGGGCCCGACGAGTTGGCCACCGCGGCGTCCTGCCAGTGCCGCAGGTCGTGGGCCTGGGCCCGCTGCAGGGTGGTGGCGGCGTCACCCGGCGCGTCGGCGAGCGCGGCGAGGCGCAGCTCCCTGAGCAGCTCCCCCTCCTGGCCCCCGATCCGACGTACCTGGAACACGGGGCCAGCGTACGACCACCACCGAGGTCCGAGCGGAGCAAACCGCCGCAGCGGACCCGGCGACCCACCCGATCGATCCCGGACGGGGCGATCCTGACGAGACCGGGTCAGGCGGTGCGGCGGCGCTGGCGGATGAGCCGGCGGCGTTCGCGCTCGGTGCAGCCGCCCCACACGCCTTCCTTCTCCCGCCGGGCCAGCGCGTACTCCAGGCACAGTCCCTGCACCGGACACACCCCGCACACCGCCTTCGCCTCGTCCGCTTCCTCGTCGGTGTCGGGGTAGAAGGTCTGCGGGTCGAGACCGTGGCATGCGGCCTTGTCGCGCCAGGACATGTTCATCAGCTGGAGGGTTGCTCCCTCGGGATCCGGGTCGGCAGCCGCCCGGTGGTGAGCGGCAGGTGGGTGCCGGCGAGCCTGGGAAGTGGGCCCAGGTCGGGGGCGAGGGCCGAGTATGGCCCCGGGCATGTGGCATTGTCCACACCGCACGGCGTCGTTCACCGAGCCTTCACGAACCGCTCCGGAGCGTGCCGATCACCGAGATCCACGCGCTGATCGCTGGGATCCGCCGTGCCGATCACCGTGCTCCGCCGTGCCGGAATCGGGGGCTGCTCCCTAGGATCGCCGCCATGGTCCAGCACCGCCCACCGCACCACACCACGGCCGCGCGGCCCCGATCCGGCCGCTCGGCCTTCCGGCCGTGAGCGGCGCGGGCTGGTTCGACCGGGCCGACGCCCTGCGGCGGCTGGCCGACGACCCGTTCGACGTGCTGGTGGTGGGCGCCGGCGTCACCGGCGCCGGGGTGGCGCTCGATGCCGCCTCGCGGGGTCTGCGCACCGCTCTGGTGGAGCGCGACGACTTCTCGTCGGGCACCTCCTCCAAGTCGTCGAAGCTCGCCCACGGCGGCCTCCGGTACCTGCAGCAGGGCGAGATCAACCTCGTGTACCAGGCCCTCCACGAGCGCCAGCGCCTCCTGCACAACGCGCCGCACCTGGTGAAGATCCTCCCGTTCCTGCTCCCCGTGCTCACCGGTCGGGGCAGCGTGATCCCCCGCAAGGTGTCCCGTGCCCTCGGGGTCAGCATGTGGATGTACGACCTCACCGGTGGGGCCCGCATCGGCAAGCTCCACGAGCGCATCAGCGCCGAGGAGGCGTTGGCCCACATGCCCACCCTGCCGGCCGACAAGCTGGCGGCGTCGTACCTCTACTACGACGCCACCGTCGACGACGCCCGCCTCACCCTCACCCTCGCCCGCACCGCTGCCATCGACCACGGGGCGGTCGCCGTGAACGGGGTCGAACTGGTCGGCATCGACAAGACGGCCGATGGGCGGGTGCAGGGGGCCCGGGTCCGGGCCGACGGCCAGGAGATCAGCGTGCGCTGCCAGGCCGTGGTGAACGCGGCCGGGGTCTGGTCCGATCAGGTGCGCGCCATCGACGAGGGGGCCGACCCGCAGTCGATCCGGCCCGCCAAGGGCATCCACATCACGGTCCCGTGGGACAAGGTCCGCAACGACGTGGCCGCGGTGATCCCCGTACCCAAGGACAAGCGGGCCGTCTTCGTGGTGCCGTGGGGGAACCTCACCTACGTGGGCACCACCGACACCGACTACGACGGTCCGCTCGACGACCCGCCGGTCACGCGTGACGACGTCGACTACCTGTTGCGGGCCATCCGGTTCACCGGGATCACCGACGCCGACGTGGTGGGCGCCTGGGCCGGCCTCCGTCCGCTGGTGAAGAGCGAGGCCACCGGCCGCACCGCAGACCTCTCGCGCCGTCACCGGGTCACCCCGTCGGCGTCGGGGGTGGTCACCATCACCGGCGGCAAGCTCACCACCTACCGGGAGATGGCCGCCGACACGGTCGACGAGGTGCTCGACCAGCTGGGCGACCGCGTGCCGGGCGTGGCCCGCCGCAGCCGAACCCGCAAGCTCCGCCTGCGGGGCGCCGACGGGTTCGAGGCGCTCGACGCCGTCGCCGACCCCATCACCAGGCACCTGGCCAACCGCTTCGGCGGCGAGGCCCGCACCGTGCTGGCGCTGGCCGAGGCCGACCCCACCCTGCGCGAGCCGCTGGTGGCCGGGCTGCCCTACATCCGCGCCGAGGCCGTGTACGCGGCCCGCCACGAGATGGCCCGATCGGTCGACGACGTGCTCAGCCGCCGCACCCGGGCCCGCCTGCTGGCCCGCGACGCCTCGGCCGCCGCGGCCGACGAGGTGGCCCGCCTGATCGCCCCGATCCTCGGGTTGACCGATGCCCAGGCGGCCGACCAGGCCGCGGCCTACCGGCAGGCGGTGGAGCTGGAACGCACCACGGCAGACCTGCCCGAGACGGCGTTCGACCCGCTCGCCCACGCCGCCCTGGGCGGCCCGGCGACGCCGTCCGACGACGCCTAGGGTGCGCCACCGATGACGCTCGTCCCCGCTCCGGGCTCCGCCACCCCGCCCATCGCCCTCGCGGGCGAGGCCGGATCCGCCACCGGCCGGCTCACGGCCCCGATCGTGCTCCTGGACGACGACTTCCTCGCCCGACTGGCCGACGCCTGCCCCGACGTGAGCCTCGACCCCGCCGCCCGTGCCGACGCCAGCCGGGACTGGTGGCCGCTGGCCATGATCTGGGCCACCCAGGGCCAGGTCGGCCAGGTGGCCGGCGCCCTGGCCCGCCCGACCTCGGTCGACCAGGTGGCCGCCGTGTTGCGCCTCTGCCACGAGGCGCGCATCCCCGTCACCCCCGCCGCCGGCCGATCCAGCGTGGTCGGTGGCACGGTGCCGGTGCACGGAGGTGTGCTCCTGGACCTCACCGGCCTGTCGGGCATCGTGTCGGTCGACGCCACGTCGGGCGTGGTCGAGGTGCTCGCCGGCACGTTCGGCGACGCCTTCGAGGCCGAGCTGAGCACGAACCACGGCCTCACGGTGGGTCACTGGCCCCAGTCCATGGCGCTGTCCACCGTGGGCGGCTGGATCGCCTGCCGGGGGGCCGGTCAGCTCTCCAACCGCTACGGCAAGATCGAGGACATCGTCCTCGGGCTCGAGGTCGTGCTGCCCGACGGGCGCACCATCCGCACCGGAGGCCAGCCCCGAGAGGCCGTGGGCCCCGAGCTCTCCCGCCTGTTCGTGGGGGCCGAGGGCACCCTCGGGGTGATCACCCGGGCCTGGCTCCAGGCGTGGCCCACGCCCACCGGCAACGGCCGCTCGGCCTGGGGGTACGCCAGCTTCGGGGCGGCCCTCGAGGCCATGCGCCGCATCGTGCGACGGGGGGCGTCGCCTGCCGTGCTCCGCCTGTACGACGGGATCGAGTCGGAGCGGAACTTCGGGGTCGACCGGTCGGTGCACGTGCTGCTCGCCTACGACGAGGGCGACCCCGTGATGGTCGACGCCACCATGGCCGTGGTCACCGCCGAGTGCGAAGCCACCGGGGCCGACCGGCTGGGCGACGACCTGGTGGACCGCTGGTTCGGACACCGCAACGACGTGGCCGCGCTGGAGACGTTCATCTCCAAGGGGTACGTGGTGGACACCCTGGAGGTGTCCGCACCCTGGGCCGCGCTCGACCGCATCTACAGCGAGACGGTGGCCGCCATGCGCGCGGTGCCCGGCTCCATGCTCGTCTCGGCGCACCAGTCGCACTCCTACCCCACCGGGGCGTGCCTGTACTTCACCTTCGGCGGGCTGGTGGAGCCCGACGAGCGCGACGCCTACTACACCGCGGTGTGGGACGCCGGCACGCGCACGGTGCTCACCAACGGGGGCTCGCTCAGCCACCACCACGGCATCGGCCTCAACCGGGCCCGCTTCGTGCGTGAGGCGCTGGGCGGCGGCTTCGGCGTGCTCACCGCGGTGAAGGCCGCGCTGGACCCCAACGGCGTGTGCAACCCGGGCAAGCTCGGCCTCCCCGACGCCTTCGGGGGAGCCGGCTGGCCGAACCCGTGAACCCGCCCGGTTCCATCGACCGGCTGGTGGTGGGGCGCGGTGCCGCCTTCGGGCTGCTGCTCGGGGCGCCGGCCGCGGTGGCGAACGTGCTCCTCGCCGACCAGGACCCCAAGCCCAAGGCTGCGCTCAACGCCACCCTGTTGGCTCTGCTCGTGGCCTTCTGGCTCAGCGGGTTCGTGGCCGGCCGGGAGGCCACCGATCGGCGGGCCGTCCACGGCGCCCTCGCCGGCGCGGCCGCCTTCACGCTGGTCGAGGTCATCGGCGTGCTGGGCCGGCTCGACCGCGGCGCCGACGTCTCCACGACCCAGATCGTCGTGCTCGCCGTGGTGGCCGTGGCCGTGGCCACCGGCGGCGCGGGCCTGGGCGCCCGGAGACCGACCACCCCACCACCCGAACCCGGAGGATCCCCGTGAACCTGCTCGTCATCGACGTGGGCACCAGCAGCATCCGGGCCGCCATCGTCCGCCCCGGTGCCGGGGTGACCGTGAGCCGCCACCACCCGCTCCTGCCCGACAGCCCCGCACCGGGCCTGGTGGAGTTCGACGCCCGCGCCATGGCCGAAGCCGTGCTCGACCTGGGCCGAGCGGTGCTGGCCGAAGGCGGGCCGGTCGACGCGGTGGGCATCACCAACCAGCGGGCCTCCGCCGTGGTGTGGGACCGGGCCACGGGTGAACCGGTGGGACCGGGGATCGGCTGGCAGGACCTGCGCACCGTGATCGACTGCCTCACGCTCGGGGCTCAGGGGGTCCGGCTCGCCCCGAACCTCACGGCCACCAAGGCGGCCCACCTGCTCGACCTGGCCGATCCCGACCGGACGCGCGACCTGTGCATCGGCACCGTCGACTCCTGGTTGGTGTGGACGCTCACCGGTGGGGCCCGCCACGTCACCGACGTCACCAACGTGGGGCTCACCGGGCTCCGCACCGCCGACCAGCTCGAATGGGACCAGCGGGTGCTCGACGCCCTCCGCATCCCGACGGCTGCCCTCCCCGAGGTGGTCGACTCCAGCGGCGTGATCGGCGAGGCCACCGCCCTGCCCGGCGCACCGCCGATCGCCGGCATCCTGGGTGACCAGCAGGCCTCGCTCCTGGGTCAGGGCTGCGTGGCACCCGGCGACGCCAAGATCACCTTCGGCACCGGCGGCATGCTCGACCTGTGCCTCAGCGAACGTCCGACCTTCGCCACCCAGGGTTCCGGAGGCACCTTCCCGATCGTCACCCGGGGCCTCGGCGGCCAACGCCGGTGGGGCCTGGAGGCGGTGATGTTGGCTGCCGGCACCAACGTGGAGTGGCTGCGCGACGACCTCGGCATCATCGCCGACGCCGCCGAGTCGCACGCCGTGGCGGCGGCCTGTGCGGACACCGACGGCGTGGCGTACGTGCCCGCCCTGCTCGGCCTGGGCACGCCCACCTGGGACTACGGGGCCCGCGGGGCGCTGCTGGGGATCACCCGGGGCACCGGCCGCCCCCAGATCGTGCGGGCCGTGCTCGAAGGTGTGGCCAACCGGGCCGCCGACCTGGTGGAGGCGGCCGAGGCCGACGGCGGCCTCGCCATCCCCACCCTGCGGATCGACGGCGGCATGTCCGACAACCCCACCTTCGTCCAGGCCCTGGCCAACGCCACCGGCCGGTCGGTGGAGGTCTCGCCCGAACGGGAGTCCACCACCCTCGGTGCCGCCTACGCCGCCGGGCTCGCCCTGGGCGCCTGGGCCGACGAGGCCGAGATCGCCGGCACCTGGACGCCCCGCGCCGTGGTCGAACCGGCCGCCGAGGTCGACCGCGAACGCTGGGCCGACACCCTCCGGCGGGCCGAACGATGGCACCCCGAGCTGTCGGCCATCTCGTTCTGACCGCCCACGGCCGGCGGAGGCGCACCGCTCGCTTGGACTCGACCCCGCTCGTTTGAGCACACTTCCAACCGGACCAATGATCCCAGGAGGATTCCGCGTGCCGATCGATCACACCGAGCCAGCCGCCGTCACCGGCTCCAGCCGACGGGCGTTCCTGGCCCGCACCGCCGCCGGAGGGGCCGTGGCCGCCTCTGTCGGCGCGATCGGCCTGGGCGGCGGCCTCGCCGTGCTCCCGGCCCTGGGCCAGGAGGCGGAGGAAACCCCCACCGCCATCTCCGCCACCACCCTCGCCACCTCGGACTTCGCCGCCTTCGCCGCCCCGCTGGAGCTGGCCGCCACCCAGGCCTACCTGGCAGCGATCACCAACGGCCGCACCGAACTGAACGACGAGTGGATCGACACGCTCACCCAGTTCCTGCGCCACCACCAGGAGGTGGCCACGCTGCTCGTGAGCCTCGTCGTGGCCCCCGAAGACGGGCCCAGTGCCCCGCCCACGGCCGATCCGGGCGTGACCGCCCAGTTCACGCCGCCGCTCGGAGCCGACCAGAACGGCATCCTCAGCCGCCTCGCCGAGCTCGAGGAGGGCCTGGCCGCCACCCACCTGGCGGTGATCGGCGACCTGGAGGACACCGTCATCGCCAAGACCGTCATCCAGGTGAGCGCCGTGGAGCAGCAGCAGGCCGTGGCCCTGGGCCGGGCCGCGGGCACCGCCATCGACGCCCTCACCCCAGCGGTGGGCAGCACCGAGGGAGGCCTCACCCCCGGGGGCACGCCCGCCACCCCGTTCGGCGGTACCGGTACCGAGACCACCGAGACCACCGAGACCACCGGTACCACCGAGACCACCGAGACCACCGAGACCACCGAGACCACCGAGACCACCGAATCGACCGGTACCACCGGGACCACCGAGTCCGGCAACTGACGCCGCACCCACGAGGAACGAGACCCATGGAAA
>WBZL01005700.1_pt1 | contig 10218 bp, 6 predicted proteins | sample 5204291 | NCBI WGS metagenome assembly WBZL01 (sample SAMN12344345, study PRJNA552823) | activated sludge metagenome | biome: Activated sludge suspended growth; feature: Nitrification reactor; material: Wastewater; isolation source: activated sludge from nitrification reactor of wastewater treatment... | reverse complement strand
ACGCGGACCAGCCGCGGCAGGATGCGGTCGAGCTCGTCCTCGGAGTCGACGCGGTAGGTGTTGGCGCTGCCGGCCCCGTCGATGGGCTTGACGATGAGCGGGTAGCCGATCTGCTCGGCCACGTCGTGCACCTCGGTGTTGGTGCGGCAGCGGGCGGCCGCGGGCACGCGCAGGCCGGCGGCGTGGATCCGCTCCTTCATCACCTGCTTGTCGCGGAAGCCCCGGATGGTGTCGACGCTCATCCCCGGCACGCCGAAGCGCTCGCGCATGCGCGCGGCGAGCAGCACCGTGGGCTCCCACAGCGACTCCACGCGGTCGACGTTGCGGCCGCGCAGCCAGTCGGTGGCGCGCGCGAGCACGTCGTCCTCGTGCAGCAGCGCCGGCACCTGCAGGTAGCTCGTGAGCGCCTCGCGGACCCTGGGCGCCAGCTGCGACACGGGCGAGTCGCCGATGCCGTGCACGCGCGCCCCGACCTCGGCCAGGCCGCGGGTGAACTCGGGCATCTCGGGGGGATAGGCGGGCGCGATGAAGACGACGTCCACGGGCTGGAGGCTACAGATACCGCCGCAGGTGCGGCAAGAGCCCCTCGGCAAGCAGCGCGTGCCCGAGCGCAGTGGGGTGGGGATCGCGGGCGAAGCGGCAGCGCTCGCGGACGCTGCGGGGCTCGTCGAAGAACCGCGGCAAGAGGTTGACCAGCTCGCAGCGCCCCTCGGCCGCGACCTCCCCGAACCGCATGAGGTAGGGATCGGCCGCGAGGATCCCGTCGATGTGCTCGAACGTGGGGATGGGCGCGAGCACCACGGGCGAGCGCGCCTCGGCGAGCAGCGAGCGCAGGATGGCCCGCTGGAGCCGCCACGCCGGGTGCTGCGGGTCGGCGTACTCCTCGGGGTAGCCCACGCCGCGCACGCGCCGGGTGAACGCGTGGAAGCCCGGCACCTTCTTGTCGACCTCGGCGGTGAAGCGCTGGAGGAGCCCGCGCACGAGGCTGGGCGGCGGGGGCGGGGGTGCGCCGAGCGAGGGCGCGGGCGGCTCGGTGGGCGGCGGGTGCAGCACGAGCTCGTCGCCCTCGAGCGAGAAGCGCGGCTTGGGCAAGAGCGACGGGTGCTCGGGGTCGACCTCGTGGCTACCCGACGGCACCGACGCGTGGGTCTCGAGGTTGCGCAGGATGGTCTCGACGTGCGGGCAGAGGACCACGAGGTCGTGCTCGATGTCGCGGCCGTGCTGGCGGAACCCGAGCAGCTGCTGGTCGGCCCCCGACCCCGGCAGCCCGAAGTTGAGCACCTGCACGTAGTGCCCGAGCTGCCGCTCGAGCAGCTCGGTGAAGCGCACCGCCTCGTCGACCCCGTTGCCCGCCGTGAAGCCCCCGCCGATCACCAGCACGCGAAAGAACCCCGCGGGCTTGTCGGGCGTGGGCTCGTGCCGACAGCGGTACCCCGCGCGATTGGTGCGAACGAGGTAGCCGCCGCCCTCGTGGGGCACCTGCGCGTGCAGACCCGGGATGTAGCGATAGCCCGTGACGGGATGGAGCTCGAAGAGGGTGCGGGGCATGGGACGAGGGGGGGACCGGAGGATAGCACCGGGGCGCGGCGCCGATCGTCGTGTCCGTAGGCCGCACTCTTCGGCTCCCGAGATGATCGAGCACCGACGACACGAGCCCTGCTCATGAACGTCTTCTAGGAGCGGACCGAGACGGACCACGACGTGCGAGCAACGCCCAACCGCCGACTCGGACGCCGTCGGACGCCCGAGCGTGGGCCACCGTAGCGACGGCCTAGCGGATGAACTCGTCGGCCGGGCCGTGGATGCCCACGGCCACGAGGGTGGCGCGGTCCTCCACCGGGTGCCAGTCGAGCGCCTGCTTGGCCTTGTCGGCGACGAGGGTGGAGGCGAAGCTCCGGCCCTTCCACTCCACCAGGCTGGGCATGGTGACGTTGGGATCCTTGCCCACGGTCTTGATGGCCCACTTGCCCATGGCCTCGACGTAGGAGCGCGCGCTCGAGACGGGCACGCGGCGCAGCTTGATGCCGGCGCGGCGCTCGAGCTCGTCGAGGTACTCGTTGGCGGTGATGCTGGGCGCGGCCACGAGGTTGTACGACTGGCCGATGATGCCGGGGGCGTCGAGCATCTTGACCATGGCGTCGGCGACGTCGTCGACGAGCACGATGGGCAGCGGGTTGTTGCCGTCGCCGTAGAGCCGGCACACGGAGGTGTAGGGCCACTCGGCGATGCCCCAGTGGTAGGGGTTGCCGCCGGTGCCGAGCACGATGCCGGGGCGGTTGATGACCACCGGCAGGCCCTTGGTGCGGTGCAGCTCCATGAGCACGCGCTCGTTCTCGACCTTGGAGCGCGCGTAGGGGTTGGCGCGCAGCATGGCGTCGACGGGCTTGGTGTCCTCGTCGATCACCTCGCCCTTGGTGCCGGCGGCGTAGATGGCGATGGAGCTCGAGTAGATGAAGCGCTCGACCTTGGCCTCGGCGCACAGCTCGGCGAGGCGGCGCGTGGGCTCGACGTCGTACTTGAGGAACTCGGCCCAGGTGTTGCCGTTGCCGCGCGCGAGGTGGATGACGTGGGTGATGCCCTCGAGGGCCGGGCGCACCGAGTCGAGATCGGTGAAGTCGCCGCGCACGACGTCGAGGCCGAGCGCGACCAGCTCGGGCGGCAGGCCCTGCGGATCGCGGGCCAGCAGGCGCACGCCCCGGCCGGCCTTGCGCAGGTGCTGCACGAGCACCTTGCCGATGAAGCCGGTGCCGCCGATGACGAGCACGGTGGGCCTGGGCGTGCCCTCGGGGGCGGTGATCTTGGGCGCGCCCGTGGGCTCGGGCAGGTGGGCGGCCTCGGCCACGCGCTCGGCCAGGGCGATGGCGCCGTGGGCCAGCTCGGCGCCGAGGCGCTCGTCGAGCGCGCCGCCGCGGGTGGCGTAGAAGCGCTCCACGGCGCGGGCGATGCTCACGCCGAACGGCTGGGCCACCTTGACCACGCCGGCCTTGCCGAGCACGAAGGTGGCGAGCGTGCCGGTGGCCTGCACCAGCTGGTCGCGCGCGGCGTGGGTGACGTTGATGTAGCGATCGATGTCGAGCAGCTGGGGCGTGTGCTCTTGGCGCACGTAGGTGGTGGTCTCGAAGTCGGCGTGGCCGGTGCCCTGGGTGCCGCGCACGTGCACGTAGTGCTCGGTGTAGCCGTCGATGAACGAGAAGCGCATGCGCACCGCGGTGTTGCCCTTCCAGCCGCGCACCTCCCAGCGCCGGAAGAACCGCAGGCCGCGCGGCAGCACCACCTCGTCGCGCGCGTCGACGGTGACCTCGTCGAGCTCGCCCACGAGGTGCATGCAGTGGGCGAACGAGTGCGGGGCCACCTCGAAGAGGATGTTGCGCGGGTGCTGGAGCATCCACGCGCCCCACGGCCCGCCCTTGAGCTGGCCGAGCTCCTTGTTCCACACGATGTCGACCTGGTCGATCTGCCCCAGGCGCCCGCTCTGGACGTCCTCGGCGAGGCGCTCGTAGGCCTCGGCGAACAGGAAGTTGTGGCTGGTGCCGAGCGCCCGGCCGCTGCGCGCGGCGGCGTCGCGCAGCTGCTGGCACCCGACGGTGGTGTGCGCGAGGGGCTTCTCCATCAGGAGGTCCACGCCGGCACCCAGCACCTGCAGGCCGGGATCGATGTGGATCTGCGGGGGCGTGAGCACGTGCACCACGTCGAGCCGCTCGCCGGCGAGCATGGCGGCGAGGCTGCCGTAGGCCTTGGGGATGCCGTTGGCCCGGGCCCACCGCTGCGCCCGGCCCTCGTTGACGTCGCACACCGCCACCACCCGCGCGCCCGGCTGGGCACGCACGGCCTTGAGGTGATAGTCGGAGATGTAGCCCGCGCCCACGAGGGCGACGTCGACGGATTGCTGGCTCATTCGAAGTCCTCGGCGCGGGCCTCGGATCGCGCCACGTGGCACGTCGCGAAGCAGACCGGCCGGCGGAAAATAGGGGCTTGGCCACGGCGAGTCAACGGGCTCCGCGGCCGCGAAAACGCGCGCGGCCGCGCGACGCCGGGCGTGTTACGGGCAACCGCGCGCAAGCACACGTCGATCGCTCATTGGCGGGTCCACACGCGTCGATTCGGATCCCAGCGCGCGCCTTTCACACCGGTGGCCAAGACCGGATCGAAGAAGGCTCGGCCCAGCTCGAAGACGGTCTGCAGGTCACGCCAGGGCAACGGCTCGCGCTGCACGAGCTTGTCGTAGAGCTCGCTCCACGACGGCGGAGGTGGCGGCAGCGAAGAGGGTACGTCGTGCAACCCAACGCCGTGCTTCGCCGCGCTCTCCTTGCGTCGAGTGAACGTTGCGTGGATGTCGCTGACGAGGGCATCGGCTTCGATTTCGAAGTGAGCCGTGACGAGCGCAATGTCGACGAGGTCGCGGTACCGCGAATGCCGAGGATCATCCCGGATGGTGGGATCGGTGTACGCGTGGACCTTCTCGGCGAGCTGCAGCGACAGCGGATAGACGCGAAGGTCACCCGCTTCGACCTGGGGAAAGCCGCCGAGCTGACACGGCAGGACGTCGAACCTCTCCACCCTGTCGTACGTGGTCTCGAGCTTGAACCTGGCGTCCGGGGTAGAACGCCCGCCGAACGTCGCCCTGACGATGAATCTCGCGCCCTCGTAGTGCATGCCAGGGGTGTCGATCACGCGACCGGACCTGTCCTCCTCGATGTCGAACACCAAGAAGTCCCCGAGGTCGAGCATGGCTGCCTCTCGTAGCATGCTCAGCGTTCGGCCCGGATCTCCAGAGAGAACGACGTCGATGTCATCCGTGGTTCGAGCGCGAGCCAGGCGAAGCTCGAGCGCCACACCACCCTTGACCACCGCGGACGGTATGCTTCTGCATAGCCGAAGCGCGAACCGCTGCATCATGGCGAGCTTCTGGAATCTCTCCGGCACGACCTTCTTCTTGAAGGCGGCGCGGAAGCTGCCGGGGTTCGCGTAGGTCTTCGGGGGCTTCATCGTTTCCTGTGGAGGTTTCGGAGGTGACGCCGCCAGAAGAGGCCGCGCTTGACGCCTTCGTCGACGGCTCGAAGAGCAAGATCGGGACGAACACCCCACGCGAGGAAATCATCGACGGAACGCCTCGGGGTGGTGATCTTGAACGCGTCCCACCACTGGACGTCATGCTCTGGAACGTCCTCGTAGAACGGTAGGATTCGCTCCGGCACACGACGTCGCTTCCACGACGGAGGCAGGGTCATCTCGACGCGTTCGCCTGGCAGGTAGTCCGAGAGCTGGTGGACCATCAACGCGCTGCCGTGACTGATGACCCCCTCTCCACGTGACCAGAGGAAGCACGCGACGAGCTCGTCGTGCTCCTGCGAGGGAAAGTCGATGAACCGATGGACACCACGCAGCCCGGTCACCTTCTCCGTGCGTGAGGACCTGCGAAGATCGGGATCCGAGACCCCCTCCTCGTGAGCCTGCACGACGGTGAAGAAGCCGTGCTGGCCCTCGGCCACCGCAAAGAGATCTCTCCACCTCGGCGACAAGTTCCTATCGAAAATTACAAGTTTCCTGATGCTGGTGCAACTTGGGTTTTCCTTATTTGGGCATGATAACGCTGTATTTATTTGAAATTCCCAATCTGAATTCAACTGTCACAGTACGGCGCCATGCCCGCATGCTTACGCGGGCTCACGCGCTCGGCTCACGCGACGGGCTGCATGCCCTCGGGTGCGTCGTCGCCCAGGATCTCGAACGCGGCGCGGTGCTCGGTCTCGAGCCGGCGCGGCGGCTGGCCGGGGCGCTCGACGAGCAGCTCGCAGGCGGCGAGCTTGGTGTTGAGGCAGATCTTGTGGCCACCGGGCGGGTTGCCGTAGCGCAGGGCCACCACGTCGCGCGCGTCGGCGGTGATCTTGCCCTCGATGCGCACGTCGGGGCCGTGGGAGCTGAAGCGCCACTCGAACGGCCGGAAGCGCCCGTGCGCGCGCAGGGCCTGGCTCACGCGGGTGAGCGCGTGCTCGCGGCCGCCCAGCCGCAGCACGAGCGGGGTGAGGAACGGGGTCCACACGGGGCCGAGCTTGATGCGCGCGGTGGACAGCTCGAGGAACGCGTCGGGGTCGTCGTCGAAGCCGGCCACCTGGCCCCACGCATAGTGATCGGTGTGCTGGCGGCCCCAGTTGTGGTTCTGGCTGCCGACCCAGCCGTCGATGGGCAGCGGCTCGCCGTCGACCTCGATCTGGCCGTGGTAGCGCGCGAGCGGGGTGCCCACGAGCACCTTGGCCTTGGGCAGCGCGGCGTCGTAGAGGTTGGCGGGCAGCAGGAGCAGCGGGGGCTGGTCGCCCTCGTAGCGCAGCGACCAGCGCACCTGGTGGCCGGCGTGCTCGGCGTGGCCCTCGAGAGCGGCGTGATCGAGGGTGGCGTGGGCGATGCGCGCGTGCAGGCCCTGGCGCGAGAATTCACAGGCGGCGATGGGGTGCTCCTCCTTGACGGCGACGACGCGCGAGCGCTCGCCGTCGAACACGATGGCCCACAGCTCGCCCACCGCGTCGGCGGGGCGGCCCGCCGGCGAGAGGATCGTGTAGCGGATCCAGAACGCCAGCCGCCGCGACGGGTGATTGGCGCGCTGGAACCAGCTCTCGTAGTGGCCGCGGTCCGAGCCGTCGTAGCGACAGCGGTTGAGGTCGTCGCGGAGGGACATCGGCGGCGAGGGTAGCAGGTCCCCGGCCGCCGACGCCCGAGCCGCTCAGGTGGGCACGTAGCCGCCGCTCGACCGCCTGCCCTGGAAGGGCGCGTCGTTCGACTCGCTGGTCTGGTCCTCGTCGGTGAGCGCGGGGTCGGTGGTGGTGTCGCGCGCGAGCGTGGTGCTCTGCGCGGTGCTCTCTTCGATGGCGTCCTTGGTGTCGTCTGGCATGTGATGGCTCCGTCCCTTGGGTGCGTGGGGCTTGGACATGGTGATGGGATTCCGTGGTCTAGGGGGCCTGGGTGCCGCCACATCGTACGCCACAGCGCTCGAGGAAGGCGGCGATCTCGGCCACGGTGGCGGTGTCGCCGAACGCACGGTACTGGTCCTGGGCGGCGCGCACGAGCCCGAGCGCCTCGGCGCGCTCGGGCGCGCCGGCGGTGGCGTCCTCGAGCACGACGCGGCCGAGGTCCCAGCGCAGGATCGCGCCCATGTCGAGATCCTTGGGGGTGGCTTCCTGGATGGCGAGGGCGCGCCGCAGGATCGCGGCGGCGCCCTGGAGGTCGCGCTGCTCGGCGAGCAGGCTGCCCAGGCCGTGCAGCGGGTAGACGTGGCGCTGATCGCTGGCCGCGGCGTGGACCCGCAGGCCCTCGAGCGCCCGCTCGTAGCGGACGCGGGCGGCGTCGAGGCGCCCCATGATGCGCAGGCAATCGGCGACGTTGCTGTCGAGCATGGCGCGCTCGACCGGGTCGGGGGAGGGCGAGGCCGCGAGCGCCTCCTCGACGCGCTGGTAGTCGTCGAGCGCGGCGAGCCAGTCGCCCTGCTGGCGGTGGAAGCGGGCCAGCAGGCTCATGACCTGCGCGTGGCTGTGGGGCGGCACGGCGGGCCCGAGGGCGTCCTTGGCGGCCTGGGCCATGGCGATGGCCTCGGCCAGGGCGCCGCGCTGCTGGAGCAGGATGGCCAGCGGCACGCGGGTGGGGATGGTGGTGGGCGCGGCGGGGCCGTCGATGGCCACGCGCAGCTCGAGCGCGCGGGCGAGCCACTGCTCGGCCTGCTCGGGGCGGCCGCGATCGAGGTGCATGCGGCCGCGCTCGTGCTGGGCCTCGGCGAGCAGCGGCAAGAGGCCATCGCGCTCGGCGAGGGCCTGGGCGCTGGCGAACGCGTCCTCGGCCCCGTCGTCCTGGCCCAGCCGGCCACGGGCGACGCCGAGCTGCACGAGCGACCGGGCGAGCTCAAGCGACGCGGCGGGCCCGAGCTCGCGCCACTGGTCGGCCGCGGCCCCGAGCGCCTCGACGGCGCGCGCGGGCTGGCCCTCGCGCAGCGCCGAGAGCCCCTCGAGGTGCAAGAGCCGCGCGCGCGTGCGTGGCTCTTGCTCGTGCCGCCGCAGCTTGCCGCGCGCGACCACGAGCCAGGCCCCGAACGCCGAGCGATCGGCGGCGTCGTGGGCCACGAGCATCAGCTCGAGCAAGGCCTCGAGCCCGAGGGTCTCGTCGCGGTCGTGCTCGGCGGTCTGGAGGGCGAGCTCGAGGTCGCGGCGCGCGTCGTCGAGGCGCCGCGCGGCGCGATACAGGCGCCCGCGGCCGAGCGCCGCCTCGGCGCGCAGCGGCTCGCCCTCGGGGCCGAGCGGCTCGGCCGCTGCGACCGCGCGCTCGGCCGCCTCGAGGCCCTCGGCGGCCCGGCCCGCGGCATCGAAGGCCCACGCGCTGGCCACGAGCGCGCGGATCTCGGCGGCCGGCACGGCGAGGGCCTCGGGCAGCGGGGCGGGGCCCTGCCGCAGCTGCTCGACGTCGAGGCACGGCTCGACGGGGGGCAGCGAGCGCACGACCTGGGCCGCGCGCGCGGCCACGCGATCGTCGGCCTGGGCGAGCAGCTCCACCGTGGCGCGCAGCTGCAGGGCGCGGCGATCGAGGCAGGCCACGCGCAGCTCGAGCACCTCCTCGCTGGCCACGTGCTGCACGTGGGTGGCCTCGCAGGCCTGCGCGCGCGCGTCGATCCAGCCGCGGGCGTAGCCGTCGAGGCCGACGTGGGTGGCCTCCCAGACGTGCACGTGCCGCGTGGGCTCGAGCGCGGCCCGTACGGCGCTGCGCTCGGTCGCCGACCACCCGGGCATGTCGGCGTCGCGCAGGCCGTCGCAGGGGCCCCGCTCGAGCGCGGCCGCGGCCGCGGCCCCCACCCCGAGCACGCCCAGCACCCCGAGCGCCGCCGCACCGAGCCAGCGGCGGCGTCGCTGGCCGTGCTGGAGCGCCGCGAGCAGCTGCTCCATGGTGGCGAAGCGCTGCTCCTTGTCGCCGGCCATGCCGCGCGACAGCACCTTGCGCAGCCACGGCGGCACCGCGGGCAGGCCCGGTCGCACGCGCGTGGGGAAGCGCGGCAGCCGACCCGCGAGCACGGCCAGGCCTGTGTTGCCCGCGAACGGGCGCTCGCCGTAGATCGCCTCGCACAGCGCCACGCAGAAGCTGAACTGATCGCTGCGCGCGTCGGTGGGCGCGCCCGCGGCCTGCTCGGGCGCCATGTAGGCCGGCGTGCCGAGCATGGCCCCGGTGCGCGTGAGCTGGAGCGACAGCACCCCGCCCGACGAGACGGCGACGTCGGACTCGGACGCCCGCAGCGGGCGCGGCGAGGCCCCGAGGCCCGCGAGGGCGGGCTCGGCGAGCGAGGCCTCCGACATCACGCGGGTGTCGGCCGCGGCCGCGGCCTGGGCCTCGGCGTCGAGCGACTCGGTCGCGTCGCCGAGGCCCAGGTCGTCGACGATGTCGTCCACGCCGCGCGCGAGGCCGAAGTCGAGCACCTTGACCCGCCCCTGCGCGTCGATGATGCAGTTGGTGGGCTTGAAGTCGCGGTGCACCACGCCCTGCGCGTGCGCGGCCGCGAGACCCGCGCCGGCGCCCATGTACGCGCGCAGCACCTCGGGCCACGGGCGCGGCGTCTTCTGCCACTCCCACAGCGTCTGGCCCTCGACGAGCTCCATGGCGATGTAGAGCCGCCCGCGCTCCTCGCCGGCGTCGTAGATCTGGACCACGTTGGGGTGCGAGAGCCGGGCGAGCGCCTGCGCCTCGCGCAGCAGCCGCTGGCGGTGGTGCTGCCCGGCCTCGCCGCTCGCGTCGCGGTGGAGCTGCTTGACGGCCACCTTGCGATCGAGGGTCTCGTCGTAGGCCTCGAGCACGGTCCCCATGCCGCCGGTACCGAGCCGCCGCAGCACCACGAACCGCCCGAGCCGCTCGGGGTCGGCCGCCTCGGTGGCCTCGTCGTCGGAGGCCTGGTCCCCGGGCCCGGAGCCCGCGTGCCGCCCCGCCCTGGCGGGCTCGAGCGCCCAGTCGACGTCCGTCTCGCTCCTGGCGTGCTGGGGCTCCATCGAACGGCGCGGCAGCGCAGGGCCACCGCCCCGCAGGATACACCGCGAGCGCGGCCCGCAGGGCGTGTATCCTCGCGCCCATGCGACGGCTCTCCACCCTCGCGCTCGCGTGCCTGCTGGGCGCCTGTGCCAAGCCCACGCTCGCCCAGGCCCACACCAGCGCCCCGGCGGCGCCCAGCGTTCCGCGGACCGACGCGCTCACCGTGGATGCCAT
>WBZL01005697.1_pt1 | contig 10223 bp, 16 predicted proteins | sample 5204291 | NCBI WGS metagenome assembly WBZL01 (sample SAMN12344345, study PRJNA552823) | activated sludge metagenome | biome: Activated sludge suspended growth; feature: Nitrification reactor; material: Wastewater; isolation source: activated sludge from nitrification reactor of wastewater... | reverse complement strand
GTAACGCTGTCGGCCAAGGATGGCTCAAAATTCACGCTCAACTTGGCGAAATCTCCCGCCGAGACAGCAGCCGTGATGCTCGATGCGATCAGGCGCGATCTGCGGACGGATCGACCACCGCCTGCATTAGAGTATCACAAAAATGTACACAAGGTCTAAGCAGGTGGATTGGTGGACACAAAAGCCCTGCTCCCAAAGAAGCCTAAGCGGCGCCGCGCGTGGCCTACTGCGGCGGACGATGCCCGTGTGGAGGCCATCGCCCTGCTGGCCAGAATCGGCGAGGCGGCATCCGTCGCCCAAGATGCGATCTGCGACGGCGACGCGCAGACCGCGCTGCGAAATCTACAACTCATCCTGGACAAGGCGCGTGCCGGCGCCGGCGTCCTGAAACGTGCAAAGGATCTGTAACAATGGCAAATGTGAAGCTAACCATCACGGTCACCGCTGAGCGCATGGACGACGACCTGCCCGGCGCCTACGAAGCGAACGTCGACAAGACGATCGAATTGGTCATGCCCTACGTTGATCCGAAATTCGTGTCGCTGCCCAAGGTCATCGAGGGCGTCACGATCGAGGCCTTGACCGAGCATCGCGAGAAGATCGCCAGCGTCAAGGCGGCAGCCGAGGCGCGCCGGCCTGGCCCGCTGTGGAATGGCGTGACGATGTATCCGCGCCAGGAGCAGGCAGCCGACGACGAGGGCGAATAGTCGCCAGTTAGGAGCAGGCCATGAACGCGCCTCCTGCCGGCGGCACAGCCGTCGACTTTGACGCACTATTGAACGGAAACGTTCACACGCCCGAGCAACTTGTGCCGGCCAAGGTCGCTGAGACCGAGGTTCGCTTTATCGAGTTGCCCGCGGCGGTGCGTTTCCCTGCGGACATGGCTGCCGAGGCCGCGCCCTGGCTCGACGATTACGTGGCGCACAGCCGCGAATGGTCGCCCAGGGCATACGATGCCTTCCACGAGGCCTGCGGCCTGTGGGTGCTATCGACGGTGGCAGCCCGGCGCGTCTCGCTCGATCTGGGGAAGCGCCGTTATCCCAATCTCTACATCGCCCTGGCGGCCCGCACGTCGATCTATGCCAAATCGACCACTGCCGGCATCGGCCAGGCCATCATCCATGCAGCCGGCCTCGAACACCTGTTGGCGCCCGACGATGCGACCCCGCAGGCGTTCGTGAAGAATCTCACGGCGTCACTGCCGTCGGATTGGGAGCGCCTGTCGCCGGAAAAGCGAGCGCTGATTACCAATCGCATCGCTTTCTCCGGCCAGCGCGGCTGGTACTTCGACGAATTCGGCCAGAAGGTCTCGGCCATGATGCGCGACGGAGGCCACATGGCCGACTTCCGCGCCCTCCTGCGGAAATTCGACGACTCGCCTGATTCCTACGAATACGTGTCGATCTCGCGCGGCACGGATCTGGTGCGGCGCCCTTACCTGGCCCTGATGGCCAATCTGACTCCGGCAGACCTGGCGCCCTACGCTAAGCGCGGATCGGCCTTGTGGAATGACGGATTCTGGGCGCGGTTTGCCTTCATCACGCCACCGATCAATCACGAACGATCCAAGGGCAAATTCCCTGCCGGCACAAAGGTCGTGCCGGAGGCCCTGGCTGGCAAGCTGCGGTGGTGGCATGAGCGCCTGGGCGTGCCGGATGTGGAGGTCGAGGAGATCGTTACCGACAAAGGCACACGCTACGAACTGCGGCCCGGCCCGTTGCGCGAGCAGCGCATCGTACTCGCCGACGGCGTATTCGATGCCTGGTATCGCTATAACGATGCCTTGGTCGACATCGTCCAGCAGTCCAGCTACACCGACCTGGACGGCAATTACACGCGCCTGGCCGAGAAGGCACTCCGCATCGCCATGCTGATTGCCAGCCTGGAGAACGATGGCATCCTCGAAATGACCCACTGGGCGCGAGCGCAGCAAATCGCCGAATCGTGGCGCCAGAATCTGCACAATCTCTACGACCAGGTCGTGAACGATGCCCTGACTGCCTCCCGAACGGAGGCGATGGAAGACAAGATCATGCGGACGATCGCCGAGCGCGGCCCGCTGACGCAGCGCGAGTTGTACACGTACATCCGCGGTCTGGACAGCAAATCTGCCGGCCAGATGCTGGCATCGATGGTCGAGGCTGGCCTGCTGAACGCCACGCAGCAAAACAAACGGACGGTCTTTTCCCTGGTAGCGGAGGCCTAAGATGGACGCACTAGAGCAGGCCAAATCGGCCAATATTGTGGAGTTGGCAGCGCGCTACACGCGGCTGCGCCACTACTCCGGCCAGGAATATGCCGGCCCATGCCCGCGCTGCAAGGGCGACGATCGCTTCCACTGCACGAAGGAGTGGTGGTTCTGCCGGCAATGCTCACCGCGTCGCGGCGATGCGCCCGGCTTCCTGCAATTCGTCGACAACCTGCCATTCCTGGAGGCCGTCGAGCAGTTGGCAGGGCGCCGGCCCGAGGCAGCAGGCGCCGAGCGCCGCCAGCGACTGACCGACGTCATGCTTCGGCAATCCAAAGGCCGTGTGCCGGTGGCGCCCGCTGCGCCGGCACACGGCCACACTGCCGACTGGCAGCGCCAGGCCGACACCGTGGTTACGGAGGCGCACGAGGCCCTGCTGGACGGCGACAATCCCGGCGCACGCTACCTGCGTGGCCGAGGCCTGGAGGTAGGCACCTGGGAGACCTTCCACTTGGGATTCGGCGAAGGCTGGTCGCGCGAGGCGCAGGCTAAGCTGCCGGCCATCGTCATTCCCTGGTATCGCGCCGGCAAGGTCTGCGCGGTGCGGTATCGCTTCCTGCAGCCGGTTGGCAAGCAGAAGACGGCCAGCCTGGGCGACAGCCAATTCGCCGGCGTCCTATATGGCGGCCACGTCGTCCTGGGCGCGGCGGAGCATGCGCGCACGCTCGTGCTGTGCGAAGGCGAACTGAATGCCGCCAGCGTCTGGCAGGTGGCTGGACCCGCAAAGACGGACGTGCTGAGTATCGGCAGCGAATCCCAGATGCTGACTCCGGCGGCGGTCGATTACATCGGCAAATACCGGCAGGTCATCGTCTGGATGGATCGCGCCGAAATCGCCCGGCAGCTAATGGCCGTGCTGCCGAACGCCATCGCCCTGTCATCGCCCGACGGCAAAGACGCGAACGATATGCTACAGGCCGGCCTGCTCGGCGGCGTCATCGCCACGATGCGCCGGCGCGGCGCACGCACCTGGGAGCAGAAGAACGCCCTCGTCTGGGATTACTACGACGCCCGTAACGAAGGTTTCGGCGATGCCGGCGCCGAGCAGGTAGCGCACGAAGTCGCCCAGGAGATCGGCCTGGTCTATGGCTAACTCGGCGCCCGCACCGTCGGCCAAGGAAATGGCGAAATGGGAGGCCGAGGCAGCCCAGGCCCAGGCCTCCCTTCGCTACTTCGTCAAGGTGGATCGAATCTGGGCATTACGCGGCCTGGCCTTTTGCGAGGTCGTCAATCTGTGGAAGGAGGCGAATTGTGGAGATAACCGTCACGATGGCAGGCCCGAGTAAGATGCGGCTCGCCTTCGCCTATAACCCGATCGTCGTGGCCTTCGTCAAGGCCCTCCCTGGCGCCTCGTTCGACGGCAAGCCGGCCAATACATGGACGGTGCCGTTGGCGCGGTGGGAGGCCCTGGAGGCCAAATTCGGCGCCTACCTGTGGCCAGCATACGAGGTTCACGAGGCCCTCGACGACCGGCCTCGCGTGTTTGCCCAGAATCTGATCGATCTGGGCATCACGCTCTACCTGGACGGCGATCGCGTCATCGCCGGCGGCGACGGCGTGTCACCGTTGTTACAGGCGGAGGTGAACGCCCGCGCCGAGGCCATCGCCTGGCTGATTCGCTCGGGCAAGCTGGTCGAGCGGACGTTCGGAGCGCCCCTGAAGCCCTGGCCAGCGCCGGCGCACGAGGTCGACGAATACACGCGGCGCATGGATGCGATCTTGGTCAAGGGCATCCGCAATGCGGTCAAGGCCGAAGAGAAGAAGGAGGCGCGCGAGGCCAAGGCCCGCGAGGCCCGGCAGCAAAAGAAAGGCACGTTCCAGTGGAATCAGGCATCCTTGATCGAGTAATGGCGCACGGCCCGCACGAGGACGTCTTCGCCCTCGCCCTGGCCAGCGTGCAGGAGCGCGGCTGGCACGCGCATCCATTCCCGTTGGCGACCCATGCCGTGCTAATGGCGGAGGTCGTCGCCCTGGGCGAGGAGATCGGCGAATTCACCGAGGCCATGCGGCGTAACGACGGTGACGGCGCCCGCGTCGAGTTGGCCGACTGCATGGTCGCCCTGGTCTCTATCGCCCACCTGTGCGCCTTCCCGGTGCCGGCCCTGGGCGTTCGGCGCGGCCAGGCCCAGGCGCCCATCGTCGTGGCCTATGGCGAACTGTGCCGGTCTCTCCGGTACGCCCGAGATCTGCCCGAGCGCGTCGCCGGCATCCACGAGGCAATCCGGCGCCTGGCCGACTCGATCTGGACGCAGGCCGGCCAGCCCCGCAGCGCCTGCGACCTGCCGGCCATGATGCGCCGGAAGCTGGCGGCGGATGCCGAGCGCGGCCATCTGCATGGCGGTGCGGCATGAGCTTTGGCTGGAACGTCGACTCAGAGGAGGCCCTGCAGGAGATTCTCCGGCAGAGCGGATCGGACGTCACCATCAAGGCCGACGGCCCGGCGCCGGCGCCCGCACCGAGCGAGGCCGACCAGGCAGCCGAGGCGGCCTTCGCCGAATGGACGAGTGATGCGTCGTCTGCCGGCACGGAGGCTGCGCCGGCGCGGGCGAAGCCAGGCCGCAAGCCGAAGCCGAAGCAGCCAGGCGCGCCGGCCCGGCCCGACCGGATGACGGAGCACGAGCATCAGGCCGAGTTGTTCCGGCGCCTGGCGGCGGTCGTCGACGACTATCCGGAGGCCGACCTGCTTTTCGCCATCCCGAATGGCGCAAAGCTGCCGTATAGTCGTGGCGCCGACGGCCAGCGATTTTCCCGGCAGGGCGCCATCCTCAAGCAGGAAGGCCTGAAGGCCGGCGTACCGGATATGTTTCTGCCGGTGCCGCGCACGTTTCGCCGAGCGGGCGCCAGGCCAGTCGCCTGGCACGGCCTGTTCGTCGAATTGAAGCGAGAGAAGGGAGGCCGGCTGCAGGATAGCCAGCGCGAATGGCACTACTTCCTGCGTCGACAAGGTTACGCGTGCGCGGTGGCCTACGGCCACCAGCAGGCCTATGAAATCATCATCGCGTATTTGGAAGGCAGGCTCGGCCCGGCTGAGATGCCTGCCGAGTAGAGCACAAAAAGGAGAATCGCATGGATCACGTTTTGATTGCCGGCACGATCGAGGATGACTTGGCCGAGGCCGATTACCAGGAGATGCTGCAGGAGTTGCGCGAGAAGTACTCGCTCGCCCAGATCGTCGTTATGCTCCGGAGTAGCGTGACGAAGGCATACTGGTCAAAGGTCGAGCACGGCCAGGCGCCCTTATCGCGCAAGCTCCGCAATGAACTGCGCGCCCTGTTCGGTATGCCTCTGCTGCGACTGACGGCGCAGGAGGCCGTCGCTGGCGTGCCGGAGGATGCGGCGATCCTGCAGATCGGCGGCGCCGATGTTGACTCCGGCGTCAACCGGATCGTACTGGTCGCTGGCGCCGAAAACGTCACGATCGCCCAAAATGGATCTGGCGCCGGATTCCTGTTCGACGCGCAAGGCCGTGTAACCCCGGTTACCTGGCCCCAGGAGCGCACGGAGGATACCGCTGCGCCCGATTCGACGTCGATGGCGCCTGCGGCCCTTCTGCGGCCCGATTTGCCTCGGCGTAAAAAGCGCCCATTTATGGCGCGCCCGGTGGCCGATCGAGCGCAGGAAGATCGGCGCCAGGCCCTGGGCGTTACGTGGCGCGAGATCATCGAGGAAGGCCTGGACGCCATCGAATCAGATCGGGAGGCGCGGGCGAGAGGCGAGCAGTATCTGGCGGAGTTGGAGGCCGAGATAGACGCGGGGAGAGATCGGCGGCGCCAGGCCTTGACCGAGATAGAGGATGGTGCGGGAGGCTGGCGAGTGCGCGCCGACCTGGCCCTGCCGTAACTCCAAGGACACGGCGCCTCGTTTGCGCTACAATACTGCGGGCAGTGGGTGCGTCAACACCCACTGCCCTGGTAGGCACCGATGAGGCCGGCGCCCGTGAGATTCTAGCACGAATCGAACGGTCTGCTTTATCGGCAGGCCGTTTTTCTATTCAGGAGGATGCCTATATGCGTGATTACAAAGTAGCTGCTCCGCAGGCGCAGCAGGCGCCACCGCTAATGCAGCCGTTTGAGCATCGCCCGACCTTCGTCGGACAGATCGATACCGTGCGCCTGGCACTCTATGGCGCCTTTGGCCTGGCCATCGGCGCGCTGCTTTATTTCGTGGCCGAGATCGACCGAGCGCCGGCCATCATCGCGGGCGCCGGCAGCGTGCTGGCCTTCGTCGTCGTCGACCTGCTTTTCTCGACCGGATTCCTGCACAAGCTCATCGAGCAGTCGACCGAGCGCCGGCGCATCGAGGCGGCCTATCCAGCCGATTACTACGATGGCGTCCACGACGAGCAGATCGGCGCGCTGTGGGAGTATATGTATTCGCTGGAGGCCCGGCTGGACGCGCTGAACACGATCAAAGTCGGCGGCATTGGTGGCGAGCGCGAGATTCCCAAGGCCGGCATGGCCGATCTGAAAATCCGGCAGTGGCTGACGACGGAGATCTTTCCGAATGGCCAGCTTGCCGGCGTACATCCGAACGGCCAGATCAAGCGCTCCTTCCCATTCAAGGGAACGTCGGACGACCCCGACGACAGGGCAGCGTGGTCGCGCCTGCAGGCTGCGGGATTGGTCGGCAAGAACGGCAACAATTACATGTGGACAGGCCCGAGCACGCTCGGCCTCACTATGCAGAAGTTGAGCATGGTCAGCTAGGCGCCCTGCCCTGCCCTGGAGGGAGGTCTACCAGTGGTAGACCCACCCCTCGTAGGTGGGAGGTGCGGGGAGGTAACCCACCCCAGGAGGTGTATCGATGCAGATTGCAATGGCGTTCATTTCGTTCTTTGGGCTGGCAATTCTGGTCGTCTGGGCAGCGGCTCGGCGACGACTTTGGAGCGACCTGGCCGTCGTATTTGGCGGCGCCCTGGTCTACGTGGCGGCGGTGCGGGGAATGGTCGCCGGCATAGTCGGCACCGTGCCGGAGGCCTGGGGAATCGTGACGCTGATCGTCGGCGTCGCCGGCCTGGCGGCATTCCGAGCGGTGTTGCCTCGCCTCGGCCCAGGCCCGGCGGCAGCGCCACGACGTGCGGGAGGCGCCTCGGCCCAGGCCCGACAGCGTGGCTTCGTGCCGGCCTCCGAGACCCCAAGGCGCCGGCACGGACGGCCCGAGCGCCGGCAGCCAGGTCGCCCGGCGCCTGGTGGCAAGTATGCAGGATTCAGGAAGGAGGCTCTATGAGTGACGGAATGAAATGGATCGTCGTGATCGCCGGCTGCGCCGTGATTGTAACAATCCTGCTCGGCGGCATGGATGCAGGAACGGAAGGCGGCGGATTCCGGCTCAAGATCGACCCAGGCCCGAGCGTCGAGGCGCGCGAGGAGAATCTGACGGCGCGAGAGATCACGAAGCAGCAGGGCGAGACCGAGCGCACGCGCATCCGAGAAGAGAATGAGACCGACCGCGCCGAACTCGGCCAGCAGACGATCCGCTGGATTCTGGTAGCGATCGTCATCATCGCGGCGATCTGGTTCATCTATGATTTGCGGCGCCGGCGCCTGGCGGCCAAGGCCGAGTTGGCGTCGTTGCACCTGCGCCTGACGATGGAGGAGCAGCGGCGCCAGGCAGAGCGGGAGCGGGCGCCGCAGCCGACCTGGCGCCCGATGCCGATGCCGGCGCCGCAGCCGATGCCGATGCCGGCGCCTCGGCCACAGCGCGTGCAGATCGAGGTCACGCACTCCTGGCGGCCCGGCCAGAGCATCGCCCATGCGCCGGCGCACATCCAAGGCCTCTGGGACATGGCAGCGGCCCGGCACGGCGATGGCGGCATCGATATCGTCGACAGCACCTGGCACTACGTGAATCCGGCCAAGCAGATCATGGTGCCGTTGGCGCCCGTCGGCTATTTGCCGGCGCCGAAAGATTGACGCCCGAGTAAATCTCCGATAGGCTAGAGAGGATCGATTCTCCTTTTACGCGTGGATGAGGTTGGGAATGGGGAAGGCCGGCAGGCAACTGCCGGCCTTCTCTATTGGCGCGCCCAATTCGCAAATTGGGCAAGGTCGATTATTGACCTATGGGTAAATATGGTGTACATTGTTTACAAGCCAGACGGACTGGCGAGAATACCGGAGGTCAAGCGATGAACGATGGATTGGTATACCAGACGGCAAAGGCGATCGAAGGCGGCGGATTCAAGCTCTTCTTGATCGAGCAGCACATGAACGATCGCCTGAGCAACGGCGAGCAACTCCGCAGGGCGATCGCCTACCTGACCGGCGGTCACGCTCCCGAGTTGACGGCGCAGGAATGGACTGCCGTCTACGACGTGATCGAAATCACGATGTTCCAGCCGACCAAGGTGGGCGTTAAGGGCGTGCGCTACGCGAGCGAGATCGTCACCGGAGAAGGCGAGCAACTCGGCATTTTGCCCTCCTGCTCGGTTTCCGAACTCCGGAAGTACTGCGGCTGGATGGGCGAGCGCCTCCTGCAGCAGGCGGCTGCCGGCACGCTGATCGAAGTCAAGGCCCAATTCGAGACCGAACACGGCGTCGCTACCTGGACGGTTTCCAAGCTCTAAAGGAGGAGCGCGATGGACGACACGCAAGAGCGCCGGCTGACTTTGGCCGAGCAAATCTTCAACTTCACGCAGGCTATGGCGGTCGAGCGCCGGCATTGGTGGGAGCGCTACTGCGCCGGCCAGGTGGCCGATCCGGCTATGGTGCGCGATATCGCCGAGCATCGCTTTTGCCTTTCCGAGCATGTGATAGCGCAGACGAATTGGAAGGACGTCGCCGATCGCCTGACCGAGAAATACGCGCCTAGCACCGACCGGATGCGGTGGAGCGTGCATCGCTATAACAAGCTCGTCGGCAACGATGCCCAGGCCGAGTACCTGGCCTCCACTTGGTGGATCGTCGACCTTGAGCAGCTTGTCCAATTCGGCATGCTGAATACTCTCGCCATCGGCATGGCGCAGGCGCACGAATTGGTCTCCTGGCGCCTGGAATCCGACCGCGTGCTTTACGAGGTCTCACGTTTGGGAGGCGCGCAGTGACGACGAATTGGAAGATTACCAAGGCCGATATTATCCGGCTGATCGACGATATCGGTCGGGAGTATCTCGATGCCGGCACGAATACGCTGATCGCCCCACGCAGCAAGACCAAGGCCGAGTTGCAGCAGATCGCCGAGAACTTCCTGTTGATCCAGAAGCTGCTCATCCGGCAGCGCGTAATCGAGGCCCGGTATGCGCCCAAGTATGGCGAACTAGCCTGGCGCCGGCTCAAGCAGATGGGCATAGGCGGAGCGTCGATGCCGGATGAGATAGAGGCCGACATGCGTGATTACTGGCTGATCGCCCAGGAGGCCTCGCGCATCTGGCGCAGCCCCTGGTCGCAGCCCCAGGAGATCCGCGCCGGCACGCCCGATCCGGCGCCAGGCATCGAACGGGAGATTCCCGGCATCATGGCGGCAGCTTTGACCAGGCCCAACCCATTCTAGGAGGATCGAAATGGAAATCCGCATCACGAACGTCGAAGGCATCCGCTACACGACCATCGCCCTGCTCCTGGCAGCCCTGGAGCAGGAGGTCGAGCACATGCGCGGTGAATTCCGCGAGAGCAAGGCCGTCGCCCTGGAGGCCGAGATCGCAACCATCCGCGACGAGGTCATCGCCGGCTACGGTGGCAAGCGCAAGGCGGCCTGGTTCATCGCCCTGGAGAAGAACGTCGGCCAGATCGTTACCCACTGGCTGCGCCAATATCACGGCTAAAATCCCAACAGCCGAAGGCCGGCGGCTAATCCGGCCAGGAGAACGAAATGCCCAAAATCGCCTACATCACAAAGACCTTTCGCGATGCCTCCATCGCCCAGATCAAGATCGCCAATGGCATCATCGCCGAGTACCAGGCGCAGGGATACGACCTGACGCTGCGCCAGCTTTACTACCAGATGGTGGCTCGCGGCCACATCGAGAACAACATGCGCT
>WBZL01005695.1_pt1 | contig 10224 bp, 9 predicted proteins | sample 5204291 | NCBI WGS metagenome assembly WBZL01 (sample SAMN12344345, study PRJNA552823) | activated sludge metagenome | biome: Activated sludge suspended growth; feature: Nitrification reactor; material: Wastewater; isolation source: activated sludge from nitrification reactor of wastewater treatment... | reverse complement strand
GCGCGAATTCGCGCGTCGCTCCGAGGAACATCTGAAGGGCATGGTGCTGCCGAGCACGCTGTTCGAAGAGCTGGGTTTCACCTACCACGGCGTGGTCGATGGCCACGACGTGAAGGAGCTCGTGAGTACGTTGCGCCGATTGCGCGGCCGCGAAGGGCCGCAGTTCCTGCACATCAAGACCCGCAAGGGAAAAGGCTATGCGCCGGCGGAGGCCGACCCGATCAAGTGGCACGGCCCGGGCCCCTTCGATCCGGCGAGCGGCACGATCTTCAAGGAAGCAGCGAACGGGCCGAGCTATTCGCAGGTGTTCGGCGACTGGCTCTGTGACATGGCCGCACGCGACGAGCGCATCATCGGCATCACCCCTGCGATGCGCGAAGGCTCGGGCCTCGTCGGGTTCTCGAAGCGCTATCCCGATCGCTATTTCGATGTCGCGATTGCCGAGCAGCACGCGGTGACCTTCGCGGCGGGCCTCGCATGCGAGGGTCTGAAGCCGGTGGTGGCGATCTACTCCACCTTCCTGCAGCGCGCCTACGATCAACTGATCCATGACGTTGCGCTGCAGAACCTGCCCGTGGTGTTCGCGCTCGATCGCGCTGGCCTCGTCGGCAGCGACGGCGCGACCCACCAGGGCAGCTTCGACCTCTCGTTCCTGCGCTGCATCCCGAACATGGTGGTCATGGCCCCCGCCGACGAAAATGAATGCCGGCAGATGCTCTACACCGCAACCACGCTGCCCGGCCCGGCGGCGGTGCGTTATCCACGCGGCGCGGGCCCCGGCGCGAAGATCGCTGCCGCCATGACTGCCCTGCCCGTCGGCAAGGCCGAAATCCGCCGCGAAGGCCGCAGCGGTCTGCTCGTGCTCGCCTGGGGCACGATGCTGGAAGGTGCCACGGCCATCGGCGACCGGTTCGACGCGACGGTCGTGAACATGCGCTTCGTGAAACCGCTCGACGATGCACTCGTGCTGCAGCTCGCCGCGCGGCACCGTGCAGTGCTGACCATCGAGGAAAACGTGGTGGCGGGAGGCGCGGGGTCCGCTGTCACGGAACTGCTGGCCGCCGAACAGATCATGGTGCCACTGCACTCGCTCGGCATTCCGGACCGGTTCATCGAGCACGGCTCGCGCGAGGAATGTCTCGCGATGGCGGGGCTCGACACGCCGGGCCTCCTCGCGGCAACCGACCATTGGTGGACAGCGCTGACGGCCAGCCCGGCCCGAGCCCGTATAATGGCGCCATGACCCCGATCGCAACCGTACCCCGACCTCACGGTCACGCCGTCGAAGACGTCCAGGGCCACGCCGACACCCGCCGCATTCCGATCAACAAGGTCGGGATCAAGGAGATCACGCACCCGGTGCGCGTGAAGGATCGCGCCGAGGGCGAGCAACACACGATCGCCACCTTCAACATGTACGTGAACCTGCCCCACAATTTCAAGGGCACGCACATGTCGCGCTTCGTCGAGATCCTGCATCGGCAACGCGAGATCTCCGTCGACTCGTTCCGCGCGATGCTGGAGGAGATGACGGGCCGCCTCGAGGCCGATGCCGGCCACATCGAGATGTCCTTTCCGTTCTTCGTGATGAAGTCGGCACCGGTGTCCGGCGTAAAGAGCCTGATGGACTACCGTGCGGCCCTGATCGGCGAGCATCGTCACGGCACGACTTCGCTGTGGCTGAAAGTGGTCGTGCCGGTGACGAGCCTGTGCCCGTGCTCGAAGAAGATTTCCGACCGGGGCGCGCACAACCAGCGCTCGCACGTCACGATCGAAGTGAAGCTGCACAGCCACATGTGGATCGAGGAGCTTATCGACGTCGCCGAATCCGAAGCATCCTGCGGGCTCTATGGCATCCTGAAGCGACCCGACGAGAAGTACGTCACCGAGCACGCCTACGACAATCCGAAGTTCGTCGAAGACCTGGTACGCGACGTCGCGGTGCGCCTGAATCGCGACGACCGCATCGCGGCCTACGTAATCGAGGCCGAGAACTTCGAGTCGATCCACAACCACTCGGCCTATGCGCGGGTCGAGCGCGACAAGGACGCTGCACCGGCTCCGCTCGCGCCGGCTCCGGTCCGTTAGCAGCTCGCGAGCGGCGCGCGCGTCGCGAGGAGGTCAAAGCGCGTGCCCTGCGCGCTGCGCCGGGCAAGGTAGTCAGCGAGTGAGTCCCCGATCCGCTCGACACGTGCCCCGCGCACGGCGTGGACGACACTGAAGGCCGCGCCGACAAGCGCGGCAAACTGCGCGACACTGCAGCCCTGCTCCGCGAGCTGCTCGGGCGCAAATTCCACGTAGAGCGCGCGTGTCCGGGGCAGCACCGCGCTCGCGCCGCGCAGCACCTGTACTTCGAAACCCTCGGCATCGACGACGAGGAGATCGACCCCGGGCCAGGTCTGCGGTACGGACGCATCGAGCGTGACGACCGGCACTTCGATCTCGCCACCCGGACTCAGGCGGCTGTTGCCTGAATTGACCGGATTCTCGGTAAAGCGCGCCGTGCCGGGCGCATCGCCCACCGCGCTCGCCTCCACGCGCACGCCAGCGAGTCCGTTCAGCACAAGGTTCATCGCGAGCAATCGGCGGTTGCGTGGGCTCGGCTCGAAAGCGAGGGTGGATGGTGCCCCGCACACCCGGGCGAGCGGAATCAGCACGCTGCCGATGTGCGCGCCGACCACGACGAGACGCGCGCCCGGCGCAACGAGGGATTGCAGCAGGGTGATCTGGGGCCAATCGTATTCGCCGCGCTCGAGCAGATGCCGCGACACGTTGAAATCGCGCGCATCGACCGCGAGCGTGCCATTCTTCGTTTCGGCCACGAGCGCGACGCCGTGCCGCGACAACACACGCGCACGCCAGCGCGCCCTCACCAGTCGCGAGACGCGCTTGCGCCAGGGTACCTGCATCGCGTCATTGTCCCTGTTTTCTGTACCATGACGCCACCCGAAGATTCCGGTGGACACGAACATGCCTCGTCGATCGTTCGTCCTGTCACTCGCCTTGTGCGCAATGTTTGCGGAGAATCGCGCCGGCGCCCTGACCCTCGATGCCGCATCGATCGCGCAGGCATCCTTCGTCGGCGACGCGCAGGTGAGCGACGACGGTGGGCGCATCGCCTATGTGGTGGCGCACGCCGACCTCGGGAAGGACGACTACCAGGGCGACATCTGGCTGATCGAAGGCGCCGGTGCGCCGCGCCTCCTGATCGGCGGGCCCGCGGACGACTCGCGCCCGCGCTGGTCGCCCGATGGTTCGCAGCTCGCGTTCCTGTCGAACCGCGCGGAAAAGCGCCAGATTTACATCCTCGACATGCGCGGTGGCGAGGCCTGGCCGCTCACGGCAGAGAAGGAAGGCGTCAGCGCATTCTCGTGGTCGCCGGATGGCCGGCGTATCGCCTTCCTCGCGCGGCCCGCGTCCGCTCAGCCGGAGGCCAAAGCCGGCGGCGCCGGTCGCGCGCGCATCACCGAGCGGCTCTTCTACCGCATCGACGGAGCGCCTGGCTTCCTGCCAGAGCAGCGCTCGCAGCTCTGGGTCGTCGATGTCGCAAGCAATCATGGCCCGGCCCTTGGCCCGCTCTGGGATGGTCGCACCGAACCGTCGGAACCTGCATGGACACATGACGGCAGGGCACTCGTTTTCAGCGCCCTGCCCGACCCGAATCCGCCGGCTGCTCCGCTCGACAGCGAGCTCTATCGGGTCGAGGCAGCCGCGGATGCGAAGCCCGTTGCGCTCACCGACCACCGTGGTCCCGATGGCGATCTGATCGCCCTCTCGCACGACGGCCGCATTGCATGGACGGGCTTCGACGAGACGCTGCCACGACGCAGTTCGACGACGACGCGACTCTACGCCACCACTCTGGCCGCAGGCGGCCTCGCCGCGATCACGAACGTAACGGCAGGCTTCGATCGCAATATCGGCGAGACAGCGATGAGCGATGTGCCGCTGCCGCGCGGCAGCGGCACGCGATTGCAGTTCGACGCATCCGGCAGGGCGCTCTGGTTCGCCGCGGCCGACCGCGGGCTCACGCAGCTCTACCGCGTGAGCACGGCGGGTGGCGCGCCGGTTTCGGTGTCTGCGCAGCTGCGTGGCGACCTGCGCGAATTCTCGCTCGCGCGCACGGGCCGCATCGTCGCCGTATTCGGCTCGCCCACGCAGCCCTATGACATCTGGACTCTCGAGCGGCCAGGTGGCAAGTGGAGACAGCGAACGACCCACGGTCGCGACGCCTTCGCGGGCGCCGCGCTTGCATCGTATGAGGAGCTCCAGGTCGATTCCTTCGACGGCACGCGTATCCAGGGCTGGCTGCTGAAGCCGCCGGGCTTCACAGCGACCCGCAAGTATCCGCTGATGCTCTACATCCACGGCGGCCCGCACGCGATGTACGGCGAGAGCTTCTTCCATGAATTCCAGGTACTCGCGAACGCGGGCTTTCTGGTGCTCATTGCGAACCCCCGCGGCAGCACCGGCTACGGCGAGGCGTTTGCGAACAGCGTGCAGTTCCGCTACCCGGGCGACGACTACCGCGACCTCATGGCCGTGCTCGATGCGGTGATCGCGCGCGGCTTTGTCGATACAACGCGCCTCGGAATCGGTGGCGGCAGTGGCGGCGGGGTGCTCACGAGCTGGACGATCGGGCAGACGGAGCGCTTCGCCGCGGCGCTCGTCGAGCGCCCCGTCGTCGACTTCGCCTCGCATACGGTAGAGGCCGATCTCAACGGCTTCTTCGCGCAACGCTGGTTCCACGACTATCCGTGGCGCTCGCCGCAGGAGTATTTCGCGCGTTCGCCGCTCAACCTGGTCGACAAGGTGACGACACCGGTACTCGTGATCCAGAGCGAGCAGGACTACCGCACGCCGCAGGGCCAGGGCATCGGCTACTACAACGCGCTCAGGCTGCTCGGCAAGCCGGCGAAGCTGGCGCTGTTCCCGACATCCTCGCACGGCCTCTCGCGCAACGGCCCGCCCAGCCAGCGGATCGAGCGCCTCGCGATCATCCTCGACTGGTTCACGACGCGGCTTCTGCCGCCACCCGCTGCTCCGCGTTCTGCAGGCGACTGATCATGCCGCGCAGGAACACGCGGTTGAAACGCAGCTGGCAGGAGGCGGAGACCTGCTCGAGCAGCGTCGAGCTCACCTTGAGCACCGTGACTGCGCCATTCGCCTTCACCGTGGCGGTGCGCTTCGCGCCCTGCACATAGCTCGTCTCGCCGAAGCAGTCGCCGCTCTCGAGCACGCCGAGGCGCCGTCCATGGCGCTCCACGACGCACTCGCCGGCCACGACCACGTAGAACCGGTCGTCCATCTCGCCTTCCTTGACGATCTCCTCCGCGCCTGCGTAATCCTGCCAGTTGCTCGCGCGCAGCACTTCCCAGATCTCGGCGTGGGAGAACTCGTGGAAGAACTTCAGCCGCCGCAGCGTGGCGAACTGCTCCTGCTGATCGATGCGCGCGTAGCGCTGGCGCAGCTTCTGGTGCACGCGCGTGAGCTCCGCCGCGAGGTCGAGGCCGCTCTTGTAGCGCTTCTCCGGATTTTTCTGCAGCGCCATCGCGACCACGGTCTCGAGCTCTTCCGGCACGTCGGGCGCGAGCGTGTGGATCGGCGCTGGCGTCGCGTAGACGATCTGGTGCAGGAGCTTCGCGAGGTTGCCGGCGCGGAACGGCCGCACTCCGGACAGCATTTCGTACATCACCGCGCCGAGCGAATAGAGGTCCGAGCGGTTCGTCAGCTCGAGGCTCTGCACCTGCTCGGGTGACATGTAGGAGGGACTGCCGGCGATGCCCTCGATGCGCGAGATGTCGGAATCGGCGACCAGCGCGATGCCGAAATCGATGATGCGGACATCACTGTCCTGCGTCAGCATGATGTTCGAGGGCTTGATGTCGCGGTGGATCACGCCGCGCGAGTGCGCGTAGTTGAGCGCCTTCGCGCACTTGTAGACGATTTCCACGACATCGTCGATGCGCAGCAGGTTGTCGGCCTTGCAGTACGCTGCCAGCGTGCGCGCGCCGTGCACGTGCTCGGTCACGATGTAGCAGTGGCCGTTCTCCTCGCCCGCGTCATAGATGGGCAGGATGTGCGGATGCTGCAGCATGCCCACCATGTGCGCTTCCGAGAGGAACATCTTGCGCGAGATGCGCGCGCGCTCCTCGTCGCCGCCGGCGTCGATGTTATAGACCTTGATCGCGACGTCGCGGCCGTAGTACGGGTCGTGCGAGAGGTAGACGGTGCCGGTACTGCCCTTGCCGACCTCGTTGACGATCACATACTTGCCGATCTTGTCGGGAATCCTCCCGTTCGGCAGGACATTGTGGGCCGGCGTGGACATCGCGGGGCAGAATATGTGCGGCGCCACAGGCGATCTGTGATGCGCCTCGCGGATCGCCGGGGGCCCCGCCCGGGTGTGATGCGCAGCATCAAGCGGCGAAGTGATCGAACCCCGAATGCGAGAACTCGATCACACTGTCGCCGCGCAGCACTGCCACGCCGCGACCCGTGGTGAGGCGTCCGATGGCCGTGCACGGCAAGCCCCCGAGCGCGGGCGCCAGGGCGGGCGGCACCGTGAAGCACAGCTCGTAGTCGTCGCCGCCGGTGAGCGCGAAGTGCTCGGCGGCGGCGCGCCCCGCCACCGCCAGCAGCGATTCCGACAGCGGCAGTTGCGTGATTTCGACGCGCGCACCGCAGCCGCTCGCGGTGGCGAGCTTGCCGAGGTCCCCGGCGAGGCCGTCGGAGACGTCGATGCACGCACTCGCGACGCCGCGCAGCCGCACTCCTGCCGCGAGGCGCGGCTCGGGAAAAAGGAAACGATTGCGCAATGTATCAAGCTCGGTGGCACGTGCTGTCGCGGGCGTTCGCAACCGACCCTGCAGCAGCGCAAGGCCGCACGCCGCATCGCCCGGCGTGCCGGTTACATACACGACGTCACCGGCTTGCCCGCCCCGGCGCAGCAGCGCCTCACCACGCGGCACGACGCCGAGCACCTGCACCGTGACCGTGAGAGGCCCGGATGTCGTGTCGCCGCCGACCAGCTGCACATCGTGCGCGCGCGCGAGCTCACCGAACCCTGCGGCGAATTCGCCGAGCCAGTCCTCGTCGGCCCGCGGCAAGGTGATCGCGAGCAGCGCCCAGGCTGGAGTTGCACCCATCGCGGCGATGTCGCTCAGATTCACCGCGAGCGCGCGATGCCCGATCGGGCGCGCGGGCGACTGCGGCGGAAAATGCACGCCTTCGACGAGCGTATCGACCACGGCGACAAGCTCGTGACCCGCAGGCGGCGTGAGCACCGCGCCGTCGTCGCCAATGCCGACGCGCGTGTCCCGCCGTGAACCGCAGTTGCGGAAAAAGCGGTCGATCAGCGCGAACTCGCCAAGCGGCATGGGCCGGTTCCCTCAGTGCTCGTCGCGCCGCAGGTCCCGGGCCGCCCGGTCGAGCACGGCGTTGACGTACTTGTGGCCGTCGGTCGCGCCGAAGCGGCGCGCAAGGCCGACGCCCTCGTTGATCACGACCCGGTACGGCACATCGGGCCGCGAGCTGAGTTCGTAGAGACCGATCAGAAGCACGGCATGCTCCACGGGATCGAGGCCGGAAGGCGCCCGGTCGGTGTAGCGCGCGAGCGCGACATCCCAGCTCGCGCCGTCTGCGACGATCCCGCGTACGAGGGCGTCGAAGTACTCCCTGTCGGCCTTCGGCATGTCCTGCGCATCCGCGAACTCGAGCAGCAGGTCCTGCCAGGAGCCCGCGTTGACCTGCCAGCGGTAGAGTGCCTGCACGGCGATCTTGCGCGCGACGGCGCGGCGGTTCGACGCCGCGCGACGGGCAGTCAGCTCGCTCATGCGAGCCTCGGCAGGAGATTCGCCATCTCGATTGCGCCGAGCATCGCCTCGCCACCCTTGTTGCCGGCGCGCACGGCAGCACGCTGTATGGCCTGCTCGGCGGTTTCGACGGTCAGCACGCCGAACATCACCGGCACGCCCGTGTCGAGCGCCACGCGTGCGAGGCCGCGCGCGCACTCGCCCGCGACAAAATCGAAATGCGCCGTGTCGCCCCGGATCACGCACCCGAAGGCGATGACCGCGGCGAAACGCCCGCTCGCAGCGCATTGGCGCGCCGCCACCGGCAGCTCGAAGGCGCCCGGCACACGCGCAATCACGAGCCGGTCCGCTGTTCCGCCGTGCGACTCCCAGGCTTCGACCGCACCACGCAACAGACTCGTGACGATGAAGTCGTTGAAACGGGCGGCGACGATCGCGACCGAGAGATGGGCCGCATTGAGCTCGCCGGTTTGCACGGGGGACATGCGCGCAGTATAGCCGGGCGACTCAGGAGCCCTGGTCGTCGTTGTCGACGTAGCCCTCGATCTCGAGGTCGAAAGCGGAGATGCCGTGCATGTACTTGGGCGCCGACAGCACCTGCATGCGTCGCACGCCGAGATCCTTCAGGATCTGCGCGCCCACGCCGAAGGTGCGCAGCACCTCGCCCTGCGCGGGCGGTGGCGGCGTCTCCTCGTCGCGGATCGCCGCGATCAGCTCGCGCGGCGTCTCGTGCCGGCGCAGCACCACGACCACGCCGCAACCCTCCCTCGCGATGCGCGCGAGCGCCGCGCGCAGGGTCCAGGCGCGTGGCGCGCCCACCTCGGCGCCGAGCACATCCCGAAGCGTGTCAGCCAGGTGCACGCGCACGAGTGGCACGCGCTGGCCGGTCACGTCGCCATGCACGAGTGCAAGATGCACGTCACGCTGCACGTGATCCTCGTACGCATGGAGGCGGAACTCGCCGAATTCGGTCCCGACCACGCGCTCGGCGATACGCTCGACCGAGCGTTCGTTGCGCAGACGATAACGGATGAGTTCCGCGATCGTGCCGATCTTCAGTCCGTGATGGCGCGCGAAGGCCTCGAGCTGTGGCCGCCGCGCCATCGTGCCGTCGTCGTTCATCACTTCGACGATCACGGCAGCCGCTCCGAAGCCGGCGAGACGGGCGAGGTCGCAGCCCGCCTCCGTGTGCCCGGCGCGCGTCAGCACGCCGCCCGGCTGCGCCATGATCGGGAAGATGTGTCCCGGCTGGCGCAGGTCTTCGGGCCGCGCATCCGGTTTCACCGCGGTGAGCACCGTGTGCGCGCGATCGTAGGCCGAAATGCCGGTGGTTACGCCCTCCGCCGCCTCGATCGACAGCGTGAAATTGGTGCGGTGGTCACGCTGCGTGCTGCTCACCATCAGCGGCAGGCGCAGTTGCCGGCAGCGCTCGGCGGTGAGTGTGAGGCAGATGAGGCCACGGCCGAAGCGGGCCATGAAATTGATGTCTTCCGGGCGCACTTTCTCCGCCACCATCACGAGATCGCCCTCATTCTCGCGGTCTTCGTCGTCCATGATGAGGACCATGCGTCCGGCGCGCAGGTCGGTCAGGATTTCGGCAATGCTGTGCAGTTCCATCGATCAGATCCCCGCGAGGCGCTCGACATAGCGCGCGACCTGGTCCACTTCGAGATTCACGTGCCGCCCCGGCACCCAATCGCCCGCTATCGTCACTTCCTGCGTATGCGGCACGAGGTTCACCTCGAACACCTCGCCGTCGACGTTGTTCACGGTGAGGCTCACACCATCGACCGCCACCGAGCCCTTGCGGGCGACATAGCGCGCAAGCGGCGACGGTACGCGAAATGCAACACGTACTGAGCGGGCGTCCGGCGTGAGCGACAACACTTCGGCGACTCCGTCGACGTGACCCGAGACGAGATGGCCGCCGAGGGGCTCGCCCGCGCGCAGCGCCGGCTCGAGGTTCACGCGCGCTCCCGGCGCGAGCGACGCCAGCGTCGTCACCGCGAGCGTTTCGCGCGACACGTCCGCGGCGAACTCGTCCGCGCCGACGCGCGTCGCCGTGAGGCAGACACCATTCACCGCGATGCTGTCCCCCGGTCGCGTCGCGGCCAGCGGCAGCCGCGCCACCGCCACCACAAACTCGACATCACCGCCGCGCGCCGTCACGGCGCGCACCACGCCGACATCCTGGACTATGCCTGTGAACATCCTCAGATTCTCTCCGGAATGAGGCGGATACGCATATCCGCGCCAAAATGGGTCACCTCGGCGACCGAAAATGCGTGTGCCGCCTCGAGACGCTCGAGCAGCGGCAATGTCGCGAGCGGCCGGGCGTCGGGGCCGAGGAGCCGCGGCGCAAGATAGTGCACCCACTCGTCGACGAGCCTCGCCTCGAGCAGCGCTCCCG
>WBZL01005694.1_pt1 | contig 10224 bp, 5 predicted proteins | sample 5204291 | NCBI WGS metagenome assembly WBZL01 (sample SAMN12344345, study PRJNA552823) | activated sludge metagenome | biome: Activated sludge suspended growth; feature: Nitrification reactor; material: Wastewater; isolation source: activated sludge from nitrification reactor of wastewater treatment... | reverse complement strand
CACCGGTCAGAGAGATATTTCCATAACAAGCAGGATCATGGCAGCCCCACCGGGCTTGTCCAACAAACGATTCAGATTGTGGCTCGCTTCGCGATCACAATCTAACCTTACTCGTTATGAGTTTTTTGGATACAGGCATTTACCTTGCCTGTAGTGTTTTGGTGATAGCCTTTTGAAATTATGGAAAGCTTGCTTATAAGCTTGTACATCCCACTCCCATGCCTCTTGCATAACATAATATTTGTCATACAAAACCCATATGAGCTTATCCCAATCGTAATTTGTGGCTTTAGGTACCCTCGTGACGAAACTTCCTGGTTTACCACTTGGACGGTTACCTTTTACTTGGTATCTGATACCTTTGAAAGCAAAGTCGGCCCCTTTGCTTACAGCCGTTTTGTCCTGCATATAAACAGAATATTCGTCTTCAGACATACCAACTAACATTGCCACATCATATTCAGATATAGGAGTTGTTATTTGCGGAGAAACTCCGAATCTTTCCTGCCATTCCAGGGCCACATCAACAAGCTTTTTCCTAAGCACGCAGACCTCTTAAAACTCATAACTAGAATTATACGTCCGAAATGACGCAATATATTACGTCAAAAATGAAACCTAACACGGAAAATTGCATGCTATCTCCTTCAATTTTATGATAATACGCCGATTTAGGTTTCATCATATCAAACTTTGTTATATCCACTAACAAATCCGATGAATAGACCTGTAGAAAACAAACCACGGCTTCTGGATCAGGTGCGGGACACCAGAAGATACCTTAGTGCTACATGGTTGCTTGAGGGGAAATGTAAGGGTTTAGATCAAAACGGTGAAACTTCAGTCAGACATTCCATTTGATGTTTTAGGCTATTAGCCAAAATAGAATTGACGGATCGCCCTGATAAGGGCATCCGTTTTACCTGAACAGAACTTGTATGTGATCAAAAATACATATTCACTGCACGCCCTTGTGCATCAAACCATCAACGGTCATCAAGGCATCTCCACCCGCTGCAATTTCACCGGCCAGACGCCTCTCTCCACCGCCTGCCGTCCGTCAAATACGATATAACTCTGCCGTCCGTAGTGGGGCAGGGGACGGATGAGGGATTCAAGCGATGCAGCGTCCTGCGCGGAAACGATCGCCAGAGCGCTGCCTTGCGGCCCGTTCAGAGTCCAGGCCTGGGCAGTGCCTTTTCCGCTGACTTCATCGAGTTTTGCGGGCAGGCCTTTGGCTTCCAGCCAGGCGTCCACCTCATGGTGCAAACCGATGACCAAGGCCGGCACAGCCGGAACGGATTGATTGGCCGCCAGCATTTGCGATGTACGGCGTTGCAATTTTTCAGCCAGTGTTGCCGCAATCTGTTTTGTAGCGTCATCATCCGACAGCACGATCGTTACCGCTGCGGGATTGACCATCACTTCACGCAGTATGGGCGGCGCTTCGCCGGGTGCGAGATGGCGGAACAAGCGGATATCCGGGTCGAGGATGACGGATTGCGCTTTATCGTTGACAGCAATGGCGAAGGTCTGTTCCGTTTGCTGCAAGTCGAGCAGATGCGTTTCTTCGCCGGATGCAGTCTGAACGGCGACCGGCACGCGCAACTGGTAAGGTGGATCGGATTGCGTCAGTGTGATATGAAGGCGATAGCCTGATTCCGCCGCTTCCTGTTTGACAGCGGTTATAGCCGGATCCGGCGCACCGGTGCGGTGCAGCCATTGATCGAAGAAGGCTTGCAGATCGCGCGTCGAAATGATTTCAAAGGCGCTTTGCAGATGCGGCCAGGCGGTTACTTTAAAACGCTGCATGCCCCAGATGCCTTGTATTGCGCGGTTGAACATGTCTTCACCGATCAGGTCGCGCAACATGAAAAAAAGCATTGCCGATTTATGATAACCGGTGATTTTCGACGCGCCGTGCGTGCGCGATGTAAACGCGGCCAGCGGCTCATCCTGACCGGGTTCGAGCGCGGCGAAGTCACGCAGCCAGCTCAGGCGCATTTCGCGCGCAGCGTCTTCGCCTTCCTGTTCCTTGTAGGTGTAATCCGCCATGAAGGTTGTCAGGCCTTCAGACCAGTTGCCGCTGCGATAATCCGGATAAACTGCATTGCCCCACCAGTTGTGCAGCACTTCGTGGCCGAGCGAAGTGTCCTTGATAAACGGCAGCTGCAATACATTGATGCCGAGATAGGTCAGCGTCGGCATGCCGAATCCGGTCGGCGTCGGACTGGATACGATACTGAATTCACTGAAGGGATACGCGCCGATCCATGCTTCATACAATTTGAAATAGCGTTTGACGGCAGCAAGATAGTCGCCCGCCAGCGCACTGATCTGCGGGTGAAAATAGGTGCGCAGCTGGATCGGCGCGCCCTGGATGCCGGTATAGTTTTCCGACGTTATCACATAAGGCCCGGCCATCAGGTCAATGCCTTCGGCTGGATGCATAAACGCAAAACGCGCCTGATAGCCCGCATCGGTATCCTGTTCATCGATCAACCGGCCTGCCACCAGACCACGTTGTCCGGACGGCAATTCGATCTGCACCGTGTAATGAAACAGTCCGCTGGTTATGCGCGGATACCAGTTTGACGCATCCGGCAGAAACGTGCCCGCCACGCCGCTTACGGCAATCGGCCTGCCCAGCGTCTGTTCATGATCAAGCGTCTCATCGAGCGCGTGCAATTTGCCGCGCCAGTGAATTTCGACTTGATACGGACGCAGTATGGCGTACGGAATTTGCCAGACATGCGACTGGTCTTCCACAGTTTCCGGCTCAAACGGAATATCGTCAATAACAGCATGCGTAACTTCGAACTGCGCCGCGAGCTGTAAAACATGATCGCGCGTCTTGTTGAATCGGATAATGCTTTTTCCTTCCAGCAGACGGGTTTCCGGATCGATACGCACCTGAATGTCATAATCGATAAAGCTGGTATGCTCCCTGGCCACGCCCGGAAACGGCGAAGCAACAGCGGCGCCGATGGCGCATGGCAATAAAAGACACCAGAAGAACCGGATCAGTCGTAATGTTTGTTTGTTCATGGTTTTGTTTAGAAAACTGGATTCAGGGGAGGCGCTCCGGATTAACTCCGCAATGTGGGAAATTTGGCGATAATTTCTATTTCCTGATCATTGCGTTTCACTTTGAGCGGCAGCCAGGTGCCTGGTGCATGGCGTTTGACGATTGCGATCACGTCGTCAGTATCGCTCAGCGGCACACCGGCCATTTCAAGAATGACATCGGTATCTTTCAGGCCGGCTGTTTCGGCGATGCTGTTCTTTTCGACTTGCAGCACCAGCGCGCCGCCGCGCGCCATTTCGAAACGAATGCCCAGCCGCTGGTATTTCGGTTCGGCAAATGGATCAATGCGTTCCGGCAATACGCCGAAAACCGCATCGGCAACGCCGGCCACCAGCTGTTTACACGATTTGTCGGTGTCCCAGGGCAATAACGACAACACATCCCTGACGCCCAGGTCGTTCAGTTGATGCGGCACGCCATAGCCATGCACGATATGGCCCGAGCCCATAATCCCCACGACCAGCGGTTTTTTATTTCCTTTTTCCGTGTTGTTCAACGCTGCTTGCAGCATCTGCGCCATGGCGCGGTCCCAGAGCTGCTGGCCGGCATAAAAGCGTCTGAAATCGGGATCGTCATAGCTGATTTCGCCTTCCTGCTTGTCCTTGCGGTCATGCTGTTTGTAAATCGGCAGCAGAAAATCCAGATAAGCCTGACTCGGCGGCGCCGGGCGCGTCAATCCCTCGCGTTCCTCCAGCGGCACGCCATAAAAACCTTTCTCGGCGACCTGACGCCGCAGTTTGGGTTCGATATTCAGCGCAACCATCGGAATATGATTCATGCGCGCGAAGTGAAACAGCGGCAGATAAAGCTGCGGATCGGTGTTCCAGACCCTGTTCCATTCGGATGCGGCCAGAAACGCTTTTTCATCCAGCTCGCCCGCTATCCAGCGGTCCAATACCGCCTGCACGCGGCGCGGAAACATTTCAAACCCGATAACCATATCCGGCCGCACGGCATGCATCGCGGCAAGCATTTGCAACTGCCAGCGGTGATGGTCGGCATTGACATGCGTTTCACCCAGCAATACCACCGAATGCTTCACCGCGCGCGCGACAATGTCCGCATAGTCCGCCTGACCGGAACCGGGCAGCATCCATTTTCCCAGTGGCACGCAATGCGTCTGCACCGGTTTGCTGCCGGGTTTTACATTTGCATCAGCCAACGCGGCGGTTGCCGACAGGTAGAACATACCCACTACGAGCAGCAGGGCAGATGCGACCTGCGTGATAAGCCTTTTTCGCGCAAAATGTGTATTTTTTTTCATATTTTTCTATCCGAATGTTATCCAACCCACTTGCGGGCATTTCTGAACAGGCGCAGCCACGGCGCATCTTCGCGCGCGCGCATGCGTTGCAGCGCATCACTTGACGCCGCCGGATACCAGGAATGCTGCGCAACACGAAAAACGCGCTCCGGATGCGGCATAAGAATGTTAAACCGTCCGTCCGGCGTCGTCATACCGGTAATTCCTTCCGGCGATCCATTCGGATTGTCCGGGTAGGTTTCGGTAATCTGCCCGCGGTTATCGGTAAAGCGCAAAGTAACCAGTGTCTCACCTTCCCCGGCGGAACGGCCGTCAAAATCCGCGCGTCCTTCACCATGCGCCACGGTAACCGGCATCCGGCTCCCGGCCATGCCATCGAACAATATCGATGGACTTTGCTGCACCTCTACCATGACAAAGCGCGCTTCAAATTGTTCCGAAACATTGCGCACAAAACGCGGCCAGTGCGCCGCCCCCGGAATGATTTCACGCAGATTGCTCATCATCTGACAACCATTACAGACGCCGAGCGCGAAAGTATCGGTACGCAGGAAAAAAGTCTCAAAAGCCTCGCGGGCATACGGATTAAACAGGATGGATTTTGCCCATCCAACGCCCGCGCCCAGTACATCGCCATACGAAAAACCGCCACAGGCGGCAATGCCTTTAAAATTCTCCAGCGAAACTTCGCCGTTGATGATATCGCTCATATGCACATCGATTGCGGCAAATCCCGCGCGATCGAACGCCGCGGCCATTTCAACATGGCCATTGACGCCTTGCTCGCGCAAAATGGCGACACGGGGTTTGACGCCGGTTCGGATGCCTTTGCGGATAATCGGCGCAACGATGTTTTCTTCCGGATCAAAACGCAGTGCCACATGCAACCCCGGATCATCCTGATCCAGGATTCGATCGAATTCCTGCTGCGCGCAAGCCGGATTGTCGCGCAATCTTTGCAGGTGATACGTCGTTTCCGACCAGGCACGCTGCAGATCGACGCGTTTTTCCGCAAGCACCGGCTTGTTGTTGCGCAACAGGCGCAGCTCATCTTCCGTATTCGGATGTCCGATGATGAAGCTCATGTCCTGCAGCCCGGCTTCCGACAATACGCTCATGACTACCGTGCGCTTTTTGCTCTGAATTTGAATCACCGCGCCCAGTTCTTCATTGAACAAGACTGCAAACAGGCGCTCCAGCGCACGGCCGCCCAGTTGTTCGAATTGCAGTTCGGCGCCATCGATATCGTTCGACAGCGCATCAAAACAGAGTTGATCGAGATTGACGGTAATCCCGGTATGTCCGGCGAAAGCCATTTCACACAAGGTGACAAACAAACCGCCATCGGAACGGTCGTGGTAGGCGAGCAGCGCATCGGCATTGTTCAACTGCTGGATAGCGGTAAAAAAAGCCCTGAGCTTTTTGGCGCCAGTCAACGCATCAATATCCGGCGTTTCATTGCCGGTCTGCTTATAAACCTGCGCCAGCGCCGATCCGCCCAGACGGTTTTTTCCCTGCCCCAGATCGATCAGAATCAATTCTGTATCGCCACAATCCGTGCGCAGTTGCGGCGTCAAGGTGCGGCGCACATCGCTGACCCGGGCGAAAGACGAAATAATCAGCGAAAGCGGGGCGGTAACTTCCTTTTTGACAGATTCTCCGGTTTCGGCGCTTGTTTCCTGCCAGGCGGTTTTCATCGACATCGAATCCTTGCCGACAGGAATGCTGATGCCGAGTTGCGGACAGAGCGCCATGCCAACCGCGTAGACCGCATCATACAAACCGGCGTCTTCCCCGGGGTGACCCGCCGCCGCCATCCAGTTGGCGGAAAGCTTGATGTCGGCGAGTTGTTCTATGTGTGCGGCGGCGATATTGGTGATCGCCTCACCGACCGCCATGCGCGCAGCGGCCGCCGGATCGATCAGCGCCAGCGGCGTGCGCTCGCCGATCGCGAATGCTTCGCCAAAATAGGTCTGATAGCCCATCATGGTGACCGCCACATCGGCGACCGGCACTTGCCAGGGGCCAACCATCTGATCACGCGCCGTCATGCCGCCCACACTGCGATCGCCGATACTGATGAGAAATGTCTTGCCGGCCACGGCGGGCAATCGTAAAACACGGTAGGCGGATTCCGTCAGGTCGAGCTCATGCGTCTTCAGCGCCGGCAGCGATAGACTGCGATGCGCCGCCTCGCGCGTCATTCTGGGTGGTTTGCCCAGCAACACCGACAGCGGCATGTCAACCGGCAGCGCCTCATCCGATGCGCCGCTTTCATCAACAACAACCAGTTGCGCTTCCTGCGTTGCCTCACCGACAACGGCGAACGGACAGCGCTCACGCTCGCAAATCTGCTGAAAAACATCCAGTGATCCCGGATGAATGGCGAGCACATACCGTTCCTGCGCCTCGTTACTCCAGATCTGCATCGGCGACATGCCCGATTCCTCGGACGGCACCGCGCGCAGATTGAACCGCCCGCCACGCCCGGAATCATGCACCAGCTCGGGAAAAGCATTCGACAATCCACCGGCGCCGACATCATGAATGAACAAAATAGGATTTTGCGCGCCGGCGCGCTCCATTTGCCAGCAGCGATCGATTACTTCCTGCGCGCGGCGCTGCATTTCGGGATTGCCGCGCTGCACCGAATCAAAGTCCAGCGCTTCCAGGTTCGCGCCGGTATCCATGCTGGATGCCGCGCCGCCACCCAGACCGATCAGCATACCCGGGCCACCCAGCTGAATCAGCAAGGTTCCGGGCGGGAATTTTTCCTTGGCGATATGTTTTGCCGAAATCTGCCCGATACCGCCCGCAAGCATGATGGGCTTGTGATAGCCGCGCATTTCTCCGGCCACGTTTTCTTCATAACTCCGGAAGTAGCCCGCCAGATTCGGGCGGCCGAATTCGTTATTGAAGGCTGCGCCGCCGATAGGGCCTTCCAGCATGATCCGTAACGCCGAAGCGATGCGCTCTGGCCTGCCATAAACCGTTTTCTTGTCCGGATCGGCAAATTCCCAGGGCTGCATGAAACCGGGAATATTCAAGTTGGAAACCGAAAATCCCGCCAAACCCGCCTTAGGCTTAGCGCCGCGCCCGGTCGCGCCTTCATCGCGTATTTCTCCGCCGACACCGGTTGCCGCGCCCGGAAATGGCGAAATTGCGGTCGGATGATTATGCGTCTCGACCTTCATCAGCAAATGGGTTTGTTCCTGCGCGTAGGTGTAACGGTTTTCCACGTCCGGATAAAAACGCGCTATGTTCGCACCCTCGACAATGCTCGCGTTGTCGGCGTAGGCAACCAGCGTGCCTTGCGGGCTTTGCCGGTGGGTATTGCGAATCATGGCGAACAGCGATTGATCCATCGGCCGGTCATCGATGACCCAGCTGGCATTGAAAATTTTATGGCGGCAATGCTCTGAATTCGCCTGTGCGAACATCATCAGTTCAACATCGGTAGGATTGCGCCCGGCTTCCTGGTAATACTGCGCCAGATAGTCGATTTCATCGGGGGACAGCGCCAGACCCATCTCGATATTGGCTTTTTCCAGCGCCTGAGCGCCTTCCGCTGTGATATCGATAATACGCAATGGCTGCGGCGGAACGTGCTGGAACAAGCGCTCGGCTTCTTCGAATGTGTGGAACACGGTTTCTGTCATGCGATCATGCAACGCCATTTGCAGCGTTCGCTGCTGGGCGGGAGAAATCGCCTGATCGGTGCGAATGTAGTAAGCCGTGCCGCGCTCGATACGCTCAACAGCGCTCAGTCCGCAATGCCGTGCGATATCCGTGGCTTTGCTGCACCACGGGGAAATGGTTCCGGGACGGGGGGTAACAAGATAAAACGCATCATTGTCAGCGGGTTGCCGTGGTTGACAGCAATTCAGCACTGTTTCAAGCAGTGCTGTTTCAGTGGAAGTCAATGTTTGGCTGACCGCACAGAAATACCAATATTCCGTATCAATCTGCGAAACCTGTATGGCGCATGCATGCAATTCGCGCATGAGTTTTTCCAGCCGGAAATCGGAAAGTGCGTTACCGCCGCAATATCGAAGCATGGGCAAAAAGGGTATCATGTTCAAAAATGATATTTTACACGATGCATGGTGGATGAAATGAATACAATCGATCCGGTTTACCTGACAGCTGAAATTCGCGCTATTGAACAAACCGCGCTTGCATCAGCCAATCCCCCTGATTTGATGGAAAAAGCAGGCCGCGCTGCCGCCGAGATAGCGAAACAGCAGTTTGATATGAGCGCCGCGAGGAATGTGCTCGTCCTCGCCGGCCCGGGCAACAATGGCGGTGATGCCTTTGTCGTCGCCCGTTATTTAAAAAACTGGGGACACGCCGTATCCGTCGTTTTTAGTGAAGATCCCGCCGGTTTGCCGAATGACGCTCAGAAAGCCCGGCAGGCCTGGCTGGACAGTCAGGGCGAAATCCAGTCCGATATTCCATCCCATCCGCAGTGGGATTTGATCATCGATGGTCTGTTCGGCATCGGTTTGCGGCCGGAACGTCCGCTTGGCGGTCAATATCTTGACTGGATCAGCCAGGTGAACGCCATGTCCTGTCCGGTTCTTGCGCTGGATGTGCCTTCCGGCTTGTCCAGCGATGAAGGCAATGTCTGCGGGCAAGCAGTTGCCGCCACTGTTACCGTAACGTTCATCGGACTCAAACCCGGACTACTGACACAGTATGGCCCGCAATATTGCGGCGAATGTATTGTCTGCAATCTCGATCTTGACGTAACAACCCGTGTTACGCCGCACATCTGGGCCATCAACCGGAAGCTGATTCAAATGCTGTTACCTCCCCCCCGGCCTGCAAACAGTCACAAAGGGCATTTTGGCAGTGTTGGCATTCTGGGCGGCAACAATGGCATGATCGGCGCTGCTTTATTGGCTGGCCGCTCAGCCCTCTATCTGGGTGCGGGCCGCGTCTATTTGGGCCTGCTTGCCCAGGCAGCGCCCGCTGCGGACATGCTTCATCCCGAGCTAATGCTGCGTTCAGCAGGTGAATTATTCGAACTGAACACGCTCAGCTGTCTGGTCGCCGGACCCGGCATGGATATTAACGAAGCCACTTATACCTGGATGCAGCATGCGCTCAATAGCAACCTGCCGCTGGTGCTGGACGCCGATGCCTTGAATCACATTGCTTTTCACAGCGAACTGGCCCGGCAGCTGAAGCTGCGCAACACACCCGCCGTACTCACGCCACATCCGGCCGAAGCAGCGCGGCTGCTCGATATGGAGGTATCCGCGGTACAGAATAATCGCATTGACGCCGCAACAAAAATTGCCGAACATCTTAACTGCTTCGTGCTTTTGAAAGGCGCGGGCAGTATCTGCGCCTTGCCCGGCGGACGATGCTTCATCAATACCAGCGGCAATCCGGGATTGAGCAGCCCCGGAACCGGCGATGTTCTCGCCGGCATGATAGGCGCATTCATCGCGCAAGGCATGAAGCCGGATGATGCAATGCTGCTGGCTGTCTATCTGCACGGCGCAGCGGCCGATCACTTGCTGGATCGCAATCACGGCGCGGTTGGCATGACGGCATCGGAAATCATCGTCACGGCCCGGCTGTTACTGAACAGTTGGATTTATAAGCAATTGACGGATGTATAACGCATCGCCGGTCATTGCATCTTGTTCAGAATGAATTTTGCGGGAACGCCAGACTTTTTCGGATGATGCAAACACTTATCCCGGCGTCAGTCTGGCGTCAATAAAGGCAGGCAGGAAAATTACATTTTAGCCAGCACTTGAGCTACCGTCTGCCCCATCAGCGACGGCGTAGGGCTGATGATCACACCCAGTTCTTTCAGCAGGGCTACTTTCTCCGCCGCGCTTTCACCGGCGGAAGA